>Ga0307963_1001244_pt1 | contig 19322 bp, 18 predicted proteins | sample OrgLakmetagen594_FD_201829 | JGI IMG/M metagenome (GOLD analysis project Ga0307963, IMG submission 201829) | Saline water microbial communities from Organic Lake, Antarctica - #594 | ecosystem: Environmental > Aquatic > Non-marine Saline and Alkaline > Saline | place: Antarctica: Organic Lake... | reverse complement strand
GGCTCTCTCAGCCTCTGGTTCCCTGTTTCTGACTGAAGCTTCTTATACACTCATCCTGAGACATATCAAAAGCTTTTTTCTTGTTCTCCTTGATGCTTTCTCTTCGCGCTTCTTCGAACAACAAACGTTCTCTTTCTCTATACACTTTTCTCTTCTACATATATCTGTTTCATGTTTCCAGGCTTTTTCCAAACTTCCGCTGAGAAGCCCTTTGAGGCATATATAGTGATGTAACCTTACCTTACCTTACAAATTTATTAGTGCAGCTGTCGATCTTTTTGATTGATTTATTTGTTGGGACCTATAGGTTGAGCAGCCATGCCAGGCTGGAGGCCTTTGTAATCCAAACTAAACTAAACTAAGAAAATTTAGACACCTGCGGTAATTTTGATGTTGCTGGTTCTATTGGGTTGAAACCGTGATCATGTCAGGAAGCGGGGGAGGGGGGGTAGGGCCATTTTGTCACATACGTGAAAGCCTGCTTGCAGCTGTTTTGCTTTCAAAGGGTTAGGGCTACATCTACTGCTCTCGCTCCTTTTCTTGCTTTTCCCCATTGTGCAACACTGTGGGGAGGAGGATATGTTGGAAGCGCTCGGCAATCATACCAAGAACCAGGACAGCTTTACAATGTCAAGCAAGTTGATTAGTCCAAGCACACTCTAGATGACCGACAGTCAAACACATGAGAGTGACTGCGCACTCGAATGCCAGGTAAAGCAACTAACATAATTTAGTCAGTACTAATGAATTGCACACAAAACAAACTCCAGTTCTATCTCCAATGGCAACTTGAGCCTCTGGTTAAACACAAAAATTTCTTGTCGAGTCTTAGCAAAGGAAACTCTGTTTGAGCACTACATCCTGGCACTAAGCAACCTGCACAATGCAGCTTTGGAACCGCCAGTAATAATCTATCAATTCACACTCATGAATGTTCTTACCGTGTGCTCTATCTTGTACTACACAACAGAACACCTCCATCAAGGAAGCCTGCACCTGCGCCGTTTTTCTAGCTCTACACATTCCAAAAAACTACCAACCTGCAAACTGGCGCACGCCTTGCTTCCTTGCAACACATAGATGGGCAACGCGCCGGTATACCTAAAACAGACCGTGCTGACTACGTGCAATGAAGGAAATTGGTACCCAACAACAAAGTGGGTCTGTCAACATCCATAGTTCAGACCTTCTTATAAGCATTAAATTGAGCGCATTCAAGACAAGTATCGATCATGACCAGGTCTGTATACCTATCTACGAGAGCTCAGGACGCTGTACCCAGGAAAAAGCTTCTTGTTGGTGAACTTGTCGCCGTACTCACTGCAAACACACACAGAGGCAGGTTCAGCTGTCAAAAAATTTAAATTGTGTCTGCATTCAATGCAGACGCACACAGACGTTTATTGCAAAGGTGAACCTGTCACACTACTCACTGCAGACGTACACAGAGGCAGGTTCAGTTGTCAAAAAAAGATTAAATTGTCACATTACTCACTGCAGACGTACACAGAGGTAAATTTAATTGTCGATAGATTAAATTGTTGCTGCATTCAATCACAGACAGTGGTTTATTGTAAAGATTAAGTTGTCGCATACGTACTCGATGCAGGCGTCCACAGGATTGGTTATAATCACAAGGTTCACATTTCAGGATGTACATGCGCAAAGCAGGTCAATACCCACTCAAGGCAACTTGCATAGAGCAAGCGTGAAATGTCAGAAAGGGCCAGTGCCTTTCGCACGGAGATGCTAGCCCTCTAGCGCAAGGTTAAGCACAGTCGACACCTAAACACAAAGACATGCAAATATGGGCTTCCGGCCCCTATCAGATTGCCCTCCCCCCTTCCAAAATTTATCACTCTGCATAGCATTGAAAAGCATCAATCGTAGGGTCGGCCAGATCACATAGTTACACCAACTATGCCCGAACCCATAAAATAAGTATACTGCATACACGTGGTCAAACTAGGAGCTTTGCTTAAACATTAGTTTGGCAGTACACTAATCAGGAATGCGTGTCAGACCAGGGTTGTTCAGTTCAATCTTTTTAGAGCAAGGGTTCGATAAAGTTCGTGAATGTTCTAGAACCCTCGAACGGTTCGAGCAGTTCGACGTGCAATATTGAAAATGGAAGATCTTGCTGGTTTCTGAGGTCATACACGTCCAAAACATGCTTGAATTGTCTTAAACACATAAGATATAAGATATGTTATATTTATTCCGTACACAATAAATCAGAACGTTTGACGGCCATCTAGGGATTTCCCCTGCATTTTTGACTACAATGGACCCAAAAAATTGAAAAAAAGGCTTGAAGTTCGACAAAATTTTAATAGCTCAAACAACACTTTTGAAATTCGTGATAGTTCGCGAACCTGAAATTTTGACCGAACCCCGAACTGAACAGCCCTATGTCAGACCCATCTGGGATTACAAGTCAATAGAGTTGTTAAAGCTAGAGCTAGCCACAAAAATATAAACACACTTCTTTTGGTTTAATATAATGTTGTGCTGCATTTGCCACAAGAAGGTTTAGCACACGCACGCGCATATGCATGCACATGCACACGTGCACACACACGCGCGCCCCCCCCTTCTTCCCCCCACACCCGCTTTTGCACCCTCCTTCCTGTGTGCCTCTTCCTGTATCCTCCCGCACACGTCCTTTAAAAAAAAGTCCCTTCCTGACACACGAGTATTTCTGTAAAGGAGTTTATTCCAACCCTGAGCCACCGACAAAAACTTCCGAACCAGTACTGAAAGAATGGATTCCAGAACAGAGAATCCAAATTACCATATTACATATTACCATGTTACCATATTACAAGCTCGGCAGACGCATATTGTGTGTGCATTGCTTATGGGGATCAGCTGTTATAAATAGTTGGCACAGTACACCATAGCACCCTCGACAACAACTGAAAGGCACCTAGGTAACCAATTCATATCACCGCAACGATATGACTGCGCACCTTTTCCAACCAAGCTTAGCGTAGGGCACAAGCTTTAAGCTCTTGTATGTGAGCGTGCTGTGTGGGTACTCCACCTGTGTGTGTTTGTGTATGTGTGTGTTTGTGTGTTTTCGTGTTTGAGTATGTGTGTGTGTTGTGTGCGTATGGTGAGTATGTGTTTGTGTCTGAGTTTACAGATACAGTGTGGTAACTCCATCTGTATGTGCAAAACAGGGACAGGTGAGCTAACTGGAATTGACATTATTGTTGGGTGGGTGGTGGATGGGTAGCATAGTTTTTGTGTGCGGATACTCTTTAGCCTGTGAGCAAGACGCTGACGCTGACGGGTGTGTTTGCAAAAGGCGTCACTTGTTTTGAGCCTCTGTTTGTGCTACATTTTATGCTATTGTGAGTGTGCTGTGAAGATAGCTGTGTGTATGTTGTGCGCATTCAACCTGCAAGTGTAAGCAAAGCAAGGGTGGGTGTGCTTCATGAAGGTGTTCACTGTTAAGGCTTGCTTGCAAGCTTCTGCTGATGTAAGTTTACAGAGTGTAGATCATCCCATAAAGTAAAGACACAGAACCTGTAGTCACTCACAGTAAAGGTCCCATTTCCGCGGTATGTCGAGGATGGAGCAGTCATGGGCTTTGTATCAGGAAAGAGTCCGGTTTTCTTGTCTCCAAGCGTGCATGTCTTGGCTTGGCTCTCAATCTTGCCTGAATTGTAGAGCTGATGGTTCAAGGTGCTCCCGCTGCGTTTAAGCGTGTTATTGTGTGTGTGTGTGTGCGTGTGTGTGTTTGTGCACCTGTGTGTGCCTGCATGTGTGCTTGAGTGTGTGCGTTTGCGTTTGCGTTTATACGTTGAGTATGTGTGTGTTGCGTGTGTGTGTGTGTCTGTGTGTGTTGCGTGTGTGTTTGTGTGTCTGTCTGCGTGTGTGTATGTGTGTTCGTATGTGCGTGTGTGTATGTTTTTGAGTATGTGTGTGTATATGTGTGTGTGTGTGTGTGCGTGCTCGCACGTGTATGCGTGCCTGCACACTCATGTGTGCACGTGAGCAGGTCTTGCAGGCAGAGCAATGGGTCTTAGAAAGCTGATAGTGCTGTTGGTGTGCGCGCGCTTCAGCCTTGCTTGTTATCCATGGGGCATGCATCTTAGACACACTTATACCTGTAGCACTTTCCAAACGTCGACTTCTTGTGGGGTCCACTGCGATTGGGGGATTCTGGATTGGGGCACTCTTGGCGGGTCGAGTCGAAAAAGTGTTGGCTCGTAGTGAGAAAGGGTTCGGGCTTGTGGTGGTATGATTGTAATTGTGAGCGAGTTTGGTACACCATTTTGATTGATTATAAAATGTGAGGTTGGTGGGATCAAAACACGCGGCAAAAAGCATGCAAGTACCCACACAGCTGTACAAGCAATCAAAATCGTTTACAAAAATCCATAGAATACATATTTACAGTCAGCACCATGCTCTAAACATGAAGGGAGAGTGGAGACATGATGCACGCTACTCAAGTGGGATCCATCAGAAAAATGCATGCAGTCATACACAAGCACGTTCACATGAGGAGAGCTGCTTGTGCTCCACCTCTGCATGCGCTCTCGTCTTCCCACAATTCAACAAAGTCAGAAGCGGTGCAAATTACCCTGGAGATTGCGCGGTGCCAGGTAACCAAATCCCGTTTGCGACCCAGTGGTATACAAACGAAATAGAGCGACGTGTTGATCACTGTCATTGAGACGCCCGCACACACAGTCCTGGCCTGAGTTGGAAGCACTGCACAGCGAGCACCACGAGGAGCTGTGGCATATCAACGTAGCTGCCCTCCACACGCGCCTTTCACAGGTCAGTTACGAAAACCAACAGGCGAGGGCACGGAGGCTGTGTGCTAATGCTGCAACCTCGTGGACAGTAATAAATGTACAATGCCACGTGCAGGTAGTTTGGCCCTCCACCGGCTGTGCAGTCCTTCCTCCCGCTGAAGAAGCTGCTGTTCTGGGCAGGGAACTCCAGCTGCCTGCCGGCACTCCTGTAAACTTTGAGGAAGAGGTGAGAGGTGCTGGTTGACTTCACACATAATTTACGCAGCTCTTGCTCAGGTTTTGGCTTAATCTCCCACGAAAGAGAGTAGGGTGCATGGGTTGTAAGTGGGACTGATGCACAGGCTGTCACAGCACATTTGCCAATCATACTAGGGTCTGCCTGTAAAACATAGGCAGGCGTTTTCAAGTTTTGAAGTGGGCTTTCTGATCCTAGATCGTGAAGCGCAACAATCATAACACCTCCTTGCTTCATCGTATAGTTCAATTCCAATCCTTCTTCGCCTAGCTCCAGCTGAAAAGAACAAGCTGTTGAAATTGGCTATACATTGATCTTCCTCAAATCTTACGCTCTAAGGTGCCTCTTTTTTGGAAGGTAAAGCACAAATTCATCTTTCTGGAACACGATGTTTCTGGATTACAGCACCACCTACATTAATGAGGAGGTGGCAAACAAGGCAGAAAATCCACCTTGCAGCAGCTGCACATAAGGTGATCAAAGGAGGAGGAAATCAAACCATCTTTTTGCAGCTCCTGCTCGCAGTACCACCTTCAGCAGCAGCAACAGCTGTACCAAGTGAGAAGCATGGAGGTCCGTGAACAGGAGGCATTTGCTGCTTTCTACACGCGTCTGTCCTACACCACAGGTGTGAGTGTGTGTGTGTGAGTGTGTGTGTGTGTGTACGTACGTATGTATATGCATATGTATGTTTATGTAGGTATCTTTTTGTGTGTGTGTGTACGTATGTATGTATGTATGTATGTATGTATGTATGTATGTATGTATGTATGTATGTATGTATGTATGTATGTATGTATGTATGTATGTATGTATGTATATGCATATGTATATGTAGGTATGTTTGTATTTGTGTGTGTGTGTGAGTGTGTGTGTACGTATGTATGTATGTATATGCATATGTATGTTTATGTAGGTATCTTTTTATTTGTGTGTGTGTGTGTGTGTGTGAGTGTGTGTGTACGTATGTATGTATGTATATGCATATGTATGTTCATGTAGGTATCTTTGTATTTGTGTGTGTGTGTGTGTGTGTGTGTTTCCTCACGGGCACCTGAAGTGTAGCCTCCTAAATGTTAAATTAATCAAGGGCGCGGTCCCTTATCGTATATTCCTGTTTTCTCCCTTTAAGGGAGTCTTCTTGTTGTAGAACAATTCAATTGCACTGCCACACTGAATGATGATAAAATAAGAGAGCTACTCCCCCTGCCGATTCAAGGCAAGGAATGGTTGCCAACCGTCAAAACAAAGTAATCCTTCCCTGGATGCTGGCTCCAGCAATTTGACATTTCTTTAGTGGCAGACAGACACATGCCAGCCTAGCTACCAGCCTGTTTCTCTCCAGTGTTCAGTAAGTAATGAGCATTGAGGGATTCAACGCAGAGCTGCAGGTCATTAAGCCAAGGCATTTGTCGGTCAATCCTTTTTGCTACTTGCTTTTATCCTCCTATTGTCAATTGGTTGCACAGGGCGAGCTATGCGGAGAAATATGGCAGCTCGAGAAATCTGCACCATTGCCAGGTACCCTTGTAGAACTCACTTGTATTCATGACCCTTCAAGGCTTGTTTAAGGGTTGCTCAAATGCATGAACCAGTTTCATGTGTACGTATTTTTAATGCAATGGATTCTGTGTTTACACTGCATCGAAAATACTTACAGTGAAGATAAGAAAGTTGCCATGGCATTGCTTATGAATATGCAAGCCTTCAAATCCAGCTGTAATGTGTCTTCTTTGCGGCTGCTCTATTTATCTGACCCTGCAGAGCTCTGAGCGCCTAGTTGTGCAGATCAGGCCGTCTGCAATGTTCCAGACCACAGTGAAGCAAAAAAATATACCGCACCCTTTTTCACCTGCAGCTGTGGACCCTCTGCGTACCAAAGTACCAGAGAGGTTCGTTTTATTTTTTACTAGAGTTGGCCAGAACCGTATACATACGGTGTATATATGGTATTTTGGGCAGGGAAATCACCTAATATACGGTCATATACAGCGTACCAGGGTTGTTCAGTTCGTTTTTTTGGGAGCAAGGGTTCGGTAAAGTTCGTGAAAGTTCTAGAACCCTAAAACTGTTCGAAGGGTTCAATGTTCAATTTTGGGAAACGGGCCCTTGGGCTCCTCCCCCCACCTTCAAATCTTCACAATTAGTCGTGTATGTTTATAAATAATTATAGGGGCCAAAAAGGGGCCAAAATGGGACCATGTCATCATTGTAGAGCAGAAAAAGGAGAACCTTCAGGTGCAAGTGCCATGTTGTACAAATCCTTAGCAGTTCATAATTGTGTGACAAGTTTGGCCTGAGGACCAAGGAAACTTCCTGGCCTGATACAGATAACAGATCATGTTTCATATGAATCATTGAACATGTTACTTTTACTGCAAGGAAAGAGTGGGACTGAACTGGTGGGGGCTGCTGTCCCTGCAATTTGGACAGACGCATGCTGTAAAGTTTGTCGAACTTTGACCGAACTCCGAACGGCGCTTTTCAAATTCGTTAAAATGCGTGAAAGTTTGCAAACCCGAGCTTTTAACCAATATTGATCTGAACAACCCTGTGGCGTACATGTACGGTTCTGTCCAACCCTATTTATAACCCTTGCAGGGCAGCAGCCCGTCTGGGTATGCGGCACGCCTGGCTGTTGGATGAGCTGCGTGAGGCTTCTCTCCCCCTCTTACACGCTGCTGCTCGTGGTGATGCTGCTGCTATTGGTACTGCTGCTGCTGCTGTGGACCTCAGACAGATGGCTCAGCTGGCATATTCTTTTGGCAAGGTCTGTTGTGTGGAGCTGTGTGCTTGCACGTTTTTCACCTGTATCACAGTTACAGTGGAAGACTCTTGTTTGAGAAAGCTTGTTGTGTGGGGCTATATTCTCATGTCTTGTATGTCTTTTGTGTGCTGCTGCATTCTGACATGGTATTATCATGTCGTGTGGAGCATTGTGTGTGAGTCATGCTTGCATCGCCTGACATGCAGTGGGTGGCTCTTTTGCACTATTGCCACAAGTGGCACCAATGTGCCTGCATTAAATACTGCATAATGGTGATGTGACCACTCGTAAATAATGCCGCCTGCGTTTATCAACGCCACCAACGGCAGCAATGTGATTGCATTTTGCCTGCGTTTATTAGTGCCACCAGTGGGCATTTATAGGCAGGCACCGACTAATGAACCTGCATTTATTAACCCACCATTGGGCCAATTTAAAAACGCCACATGTAGATCCAATGTGCCTGCATCAGGTAACCGCTTTGTAATTCCTTCCTCCTCTCCCCTGCCGTTTAAAGCTGCACTTTGTGCCCGAAGGGCCTTGGCTGGACACCATCTTTTCGGCCTCCGAAATGGCCATGCATCGGTCTATACCATCAAAGTCACCATGGCATTCCCAGCAGCAGCATCTCTCTCATACCAGCTGTGAGCAAGCAGCACGTGACGAGAACAAGCAAGGCAGCAGCGGCAGTAAGCAAACAGCACGTGACAAGAACAATCCAGGCAGCAGCAGCAGTGAGCAAGCAGCACGTGACGAGAACAATCCAGGCAGCAGCAGCAGTAAGCAAACAGCACGCGACAAGAACAATCCAGGCAGCAGCAGCAGTAAGCAAGCAGCATGTGACAAGAACAATCCAGGCAGCAGCAGCAGCAGTAAGCAAGCAGCATGCGACAAGAACAATCCAGGCAGCAGCAGCAGTGAGCAAGCAGCACGTGACGAGAACAAGCAAGGCAGCAGTAAGCAAACACCACGTGACGAGAACAAGCAAGGCAGCAGTAAGCAAACAGCACGTGACGAGAACAATCCAGGCAGCAGCAGCAGTAAGCAAGCAGCATGTGACAAGAACAATCAAGGCAGCAGCAAGGAGGGGTTGTCTGTCGGCTCCATTCCTCAAACGAGCCCAGAGCTAGCGCAGTGGCAGGCAGAGGTGCAACAGCTGCTGCACAGACAACAGGCAGCAAAGCAGCGGCAGGTCCTGGGTCAAATGCTGACAAGCAGGCATGAGCAGAGGGAGGTGGCCGAGGGGAGTAGCAGAGCAGAGATGGACGGGCAGAATGGGGCAGCTGTTATGCAATCCCTAGCAAACCTGGTGAGTGTAGCTTGCACAGAGATTTGTTTCCATTGCTGTGTCTTGAACTCGTGGAAGGCGCTGGTCCCTTGGTTGTACAGTACGGTGCCCTCTCGGTTGTTCAGGTAGCAGGTTATTTAGCTCGTTTGCTTTCTCCTCTTCATTTCTCACTTGCACTGTAAGTTGCGCACCTTAGCTCTATGTATACGTGGTGTGTGCCCTGGTCGTGTTCATAGGGCCCCCATATCCTTTATTATCTACCTGCAACTTACAGGGCACACACATTGGGCATGCATCTCGCTCAGTGGACGCCATGCACAGATGTGTGCTTTCGTGGTGCCCATGGCCATGCATGGAAGTGTGCGTCCAGCCTGTCTGTCCAAGACTTTTTAACTTGACAAACACACCTATCTCTGTGGTGCCATGCGCAGGTGTATTTTGTTCGTTGTAAGCTCTGGTGGTGCTCATGCCCATGCAGGATATGGGATTCCAGCGTTTACACCATGACTTAAGAATAGTAAAGCACAGACTTACCTCCACAGTGCCCGGTACAGGTGTACGCTGTGGTGGTGCTCAAATCCATATGCTTTTTGCTTGTCCTTGAACTTGGCAACAACGCACATAAATGTGTGGTGCCCCACGCAGGTGTATGCTCTGGTGGTGCTCATGGGGGTTACCCCACATCCTAGCTGGATGTCTGTATATTATGAGGCGTCCATGCCGCTGCTAAGGATGGCGAGCGGGGCCGAGCTCGTGCAGGTATGTGTGTAGGTGTACCTTAATGCGTGCGTGAGTGCAGTGCACATGAACGTGCTATTATGTTCACGCACATGTGTGTATGCAGGTCAGACAGTGACTACTGTGAGGTGAGCGTGGTGTGCTTCTGCATTTCTGCGCTCAAGTGCAGATCTCTGCAGTCTGTCACAAAATTGCAGTATGTTACAAAAATGTCACGCAATCATGTTTATCGTTGTGTGATTATTTGCATGTGTGAGAGACAACATCTTCTTTTCTACAACAATGAGTTGCATAGATGCTTCAGGACCATGATATGGTCATTTGTAGCACAGTTTCCGCTGCCTACCTTGTTGTTGCAAAGGATAAATTCCAAACAATCTTAAAAATGCAACATTACGTAGATGAAAACATCCTGGTTTTCACGGCATCCTTTTTCATAGGTTATGCGTGCCTTGCAAGCTCTTTCTCCCGCCCCCTCCAGCCGGTCTCCATTTCTGCAAGCGCCTCCGCAGCATCACCGAGCGTCCTTGGAGCAGCAGCAGCACCATGATGACCAGCAGCCGGACTTGCAGCAGCAGCAGCAGCAGCAGCAGCAGCCATTTGATAATGCCCAACAGCTACCTCACACACACCACCAGCATCCACAGCAAAGGCAGGCCGAAGATAATCATGAAACACATCACCCTGATTATAATTCTCAGCAGCAGCAGCACCCCAGTCAATTTCACACTGAGCAGCGACCTCCCAAAAGGCGGAAGAGATCTGCCCAACAACAGCAGCAAAAAAGGCCCTTGAGCTTGGAGGGTGTACCTAGCGAGTGGGTTTTACTGCTGCTCCAGGCTCTGCAGCAGCAATCTGGCGCTGCGACTTCCGATAAGTTCAAGGTGATTTATTTCGACAGATCTAGGTCCTTGACATAATAATTTTAAACAAAGCGTCAATGTTGAACACTTGATAATTTTTAGTTTCCGAACATATTCAGAGAGAAATTTCTGGGCACTGTTTGACATTTGAAATACAAAGCGGGACAAGCAAGGTGTTGACCTCCAAGTTTGATTCATTCGGTATTCATGGGGTGGGCCAGAACCATATATGTACACCGTATATAACCATATATTTGGTGATTTCCTTGCCATAAATAACATATACACCGTATATATATGGTTCTGGCCAACCCTAGGTGTTCATCAAACAGCCATAGGGAAGATAAATCAAGCCAAAGCACATTTCCTGTAATACATTGGCTCAAATTTGATTGCAGTTTCGACTCATGTAGCTCATTATTTATTATTTGCGTTGCTAACCACAGCCTCGTAAGTGGAGTGGAGTTCCTTGCAATGTAAAATTGCTTTGCAAGTAAAATTGCTCCCAATTTCTCTGGGTCTTATTCATGAAATAATATTGTTATCTTGTATATTTCATCTTTAACCCAGTCGCTTACCACCCTGATTGGGGGGGAAAAGAAACAGAGCTGTCTGGTGTCTGGTCTCAAATATGTCCAGGCTACATATATGATCTTTAATGACTTCACTGGTGAATAAGTAGTTTGTATGTTGCCATGTACGTATCCAAATTGCATAAATGATGTGAAATCATGTACCGGCAAAGTTTTGCTGTTCTTTTAATCTGAACATTGAACAGGACGGTCAATGCAAGGGCGTGCACAATCAGTTTTTGCATAACTTTACAGGAATTAAATGGCTTGCATGGTGAGGATCGTGCAGGCAGATGGCTACCAAAGTTATGAGCAGGTTGGCAGCCTTTTTAGGGGGGGGGGTTCAGGAAGGAGGGTTTTCATGGAGGGAACGGAGGCCCTAAATTTGCACATTAGGATTCTTTTGGGCAGGCTTTTGAGCAGCCCCGACAAGTTCTCTCCTGGCTCCCCCCTTTCTGGAGTCCTCAGAATGAACTCATTCGTATGTAACAACCGTTAACTCTTGGTGACAGCAACCCGACCAGTCTGCAATTGTCATTGTAAGCAACACCTGCCAACGTTACGGCGATAGTATTTGCTGCATTTCCTGGCAGCAAGGAGGAAATAAAAAGTGCCTATCCAAGAACTGGGCTTCGACCTACCAACACTCTTGCTACTTATGCGAATATGCATATTTGCGCTGTTGACTGCAATTAAGTGGAGTTGAAGGTCTTTACATTTTCTCTTAACGGGTGCAGGTAATGCTCTCAGAAATGGCTACCAGCGTGGAGGATGCCCTTCCAGCCGAAGATAGGGGCGTCCAATTACACTAGCACTTGAGCATATTAATTAGGTTAATTTGAATGTCTTTCTTATTAATTATTATGAGCTTGGATTTTTTCCCTGCTGGTCTTTATTTATCTAGATCTCTCCATCTAGCGTAATAGCATAATGCTACAACAATGAACAGCCAGCTGGGCAGAAAAAGGTTTTACGAAAAGATTTCAGTCAATAAGTGCGAATGCTAGCTTATAATCCTCTTTTGCACCTGCAACTCAGGTCTTAGTTTAGAATTTAGAATGTTCTCTTATGAATGAAGGGCAATTGATGTCTAAAGTCGCTGGCAGAGTAAATAAAGTCTCCATGCATGTACATTGTTGCGCATTTTGTGGCTGCAGGCAACCGACTGTTGTATCGATGCTAGCAAAATGTGTATTGACATTTACCAGACCCTTGTCACTGACTATGCGTGACATCCAGGGTATTATGGGGTTGCTGCTTGTCTCTTGTCTGGCGAAACCAAAAGCTTATTTGCCATTTCTGGGCGTGGCCGTTGCAGTTCCAATGCGGACAATGCTACCTGCAAGTAAAATTTAGAACCGTTAATGCCGTGCAAGCAAGCGAGTGTACATGCAAGCACCATGCACCAGCCGTCATGCTTCACCATGATAATCTCGATGCAATCCGAGCTAGTTTGGACAGTTTTGTGGCAAACGTATTTATGATAGTGCGAATACCGTAGTACATAAATTTAATTTATTAAACGATTCATGCTCTTTAAGAGCTTTTCTGCGTCTGCACAAACCTGGTGCGTTATGGATTTATAGACAGTAGCAGCGTAGCCTTATAAGCAAGCCTTCTACTTTGGAAAATCTTTTCTGCCTCGTGGTTTCCCTTTTGTTTTAGCCTGGCACAACTTGCCACTATAGCAGAGCAAACACCGCAAAAGCAAACACCTGTGTTGCCTCTGTTCAGGCGCTCCCCCTGCTGCTCTCACGTTCCTGTGAAGCAACACACTAAAGCGGGCAGGGCAAATAAGCACAAGTGCACTAGCACGTTCGTTAGTCTCCCCCCTTTTGCAGCAAGAAGGAGCGCAGCGGCAAGGGCCTCAATGGCCACAGCAACAGCAGCAGCAACGTCAGCACAAACAGCACCTCAAACCTCACCCCCTGAGATTCCTCCGCTGAGCCAGGAAGTCGAAACCCTCCAAGCGTTCGCTGATGTGCCCTCCATCAGTGCTGTCCATGTCCAGGAGCTTGGGGCTGTGCAGGATGGAAAACAAGATCTTTGGGTAACGGTGAGCAAGATCAACATTGGAGATTGAACTGTGTGCGCGTTCTATGTTTGCAGGCCTTCTCCTTCACCATGCACACTGCTTTTGGATCTCGCAGGCTAGGAGACCCAAAACTTCTCCCTCACAACTGGCTCACGATATGACAGCAGGACATGAAATGAAAGATGTCCATCAATATTGCAATCTATGTATGGGATGATCCCTGAAAACTTGCAGCACAAACGCCCCCTTCAAACCTCCAACACCTCCCTCATCTCCATCCATGTCTACTGTGTTTTCTTAAGTCTGTACACTACCGGCGCTCCTCATACAAATACGGCTCGCAAATGGCATATATGCACACCCACAAACAAACAGGTGACACTGGCACAGAGGGACATGCTCGCGAACAAGCTGCGCAAGTTTCAGAAGCACGTATGCATTCCTGCTGCTGGAAAACCCATGATGGCAATGCCCCACCCAGTGGAGATGCCGGACGCGCTGTTGCATGCACCTGCCCCCTCTGGTGTGTGGTCTATGTGTTTTTGGTTTGTTATTCTGTGTCTTTGTATGCTACGTCATGCATTACCAAGTATGCTTCGTCATGCATCACCAAGTTTGCTGCGTCATGCATCACCAAGTGCAGCTGCCTGACGCGCTGCTGCACCCGCATGCATTCCCTTCTTTTTGCGTGCACTTATTCCACGCAATAGGTTACTAGCGAAACTGTGTTGCAGGTATGGGTGCACGTTCACTTGAGCTGCGCACCTAAAGATGACGTTTCGAGTGCAAGCATAGAATAGTCGTACCTTGAATTCTATCTGCCGGATGTCCTGTACATACCTAGGTTGGTTAAAACCGTATGTATGCGGTGTATATACGACAGTTTTGGCAAGGAAATCACCAAGTATACGGTCATATACGGTGTATATATTAGGTCCTGGCCAACCCTTTATGCACGCATAAGCATGCATATGACCATAATTTCTTTGAATCATTCGGTACAGTTTCGTCAAATGTGGTTTTGGCATCACTGGAGTCAGTGTGTGCAGCAGAAGAGGCCAATGCTGGCTTAAGAGACGCATGTCCAGGTCATGCACATACTTATACCTCAATCCATACCTCACCTCTACCTTGACAATTCCGTTCTCGAGACCCTCTTTGCCGTTACAAGCCCTGTGTGATGCTAGCGCACACATAAGCTATTAGCTCAGACTTTGAACTGAGCGTGCAACATTTCCAGACTTTGAACTGAGCGTACAACTGAGCATACAACGAGACTTTGAACTGAGCGTACAACTGAGACTTTGAACTGAGCGTACAACTGAGCGTACAGACTTTGAACTGAGCGTAAAACATATTTTCAATCTCGATACCCCATGTGCGCGTACAGGCAAGCAAACAGTCGTGTTCAAGGCGGGCTCCGATGGATCTTCCATGGCCCTCCAGGTGTGTGTATCTGGTTGCTTGAAGTGTGTGTGTGTGTGTGTGTGCCAAACTTGCTGAGAGTGCACGCTACCAAAAATGCTTGATTTATCTTCCATGGTCCTGCAGCTGTGTGTGTATGTGTGTGTGTGTGTGTGTGCGTGTGTGTGTGTGTGTGTGTGTCTGATTGCTTAAGGCTTCAAGTATGTGCTTAAATTGCTAAGGGTAAAAGGCCACCAATTTGCTTTGCGCTGCTTTTTTACACTCATAATGCCTCATGCTCTGTCCTTGCTTTGTCTCTGTATCAGCGCTATCTGCTCACTCATAGGCGGTGTGCACAGTGATAAATCTTAACTCAGGCTACCTTGAATTTGCAGGTCTAACGTAGGAGCAAATCAGATGTGGTGCTTTAATTTGCAATTTCCGATGCGCATGCGGGTCAGTTGCAAGAGTTGCGCAAGATAAATATGTATGTGTGACTATATATATACATATGTGACTATATATATAAATATGTATGTGTGACTGAAATGGCTGAGCTGCCACACAGCATCGTGATAAAAATATCGTACTGGTGCACGTGCAGGTGTGGAGTTGTGGGCGGTGCGTCACAGAGCTGCAAGTCCCGCCTGCTTTGCACGGGCCCCTAGTCAATGACGGCTACTTTGCGAGTGGGGTGGCGTGGTCAGAGAGCGAGCAGGCAGTGGCGTACACCGCTGAGGTAGGAAGTACGTGATGTGTGGAAATGGTTTGTCGATTTAGCTAGGTGGTCAGGCAAAGGCATACACTGCTGAAGTAGGAATGTGCGAGGTGGTAGTATGTGAACTGTGGAAGAAATTTGTTATTTTGGTAGGTGCTCAGGCAGAGGCGTGCACTGCTGTGGTAGGAATGTGAGAGGTGGTAGTATGTGAACTGTGGAAGAAATTTGATATTTTGTTAGGTGCTCAGGCAGAGGCGTGCACTGCTGTGGTAGGAATGTGCGAGGTGGTAGTATGTGAACTGTGGAAGAAATTTGTTATTTTGCTAGGTGCTCAGGCAGTGTCTCATACACTGCTGAGGCAGGAAGTCTAGAAAAGGATTTTATGAAGGAGGTGCAAATTCTGAAGTGTGTGAGGAGTACCCTTGTCTCCTTTTCTAACAAGGTCATTTGTTTTGCTTTCAGGTCCCTACATTTGAAAAGACCCCGGCTTGGGGTGGACCGGAGGCCGCAAAGGATTTTGGTAAGCATCACGGAAGGACTCGGTATTGTTGGGGGTGAACTAGAGGCGTCAAAAGGATTTTGGTAAGCATCACGGAAGGACTCGGTATTGTTGGGGGTGAACCAGAGGCGTCAAAAGGATTTTGGTAAGCATCACGGAAGGACTCGGTATTGTTGGGGGTGAACCAGAGGCGTCAAAAGGTGTTGGTAAGCATCACGGAAGGCCTTGTAGGATGTTTTGGGGCGGACCGGAGGTAGCAAAAAGTTTTGGTAAGTAGCATGGAAGGACTCGGTATTGTTGGGGGTGAACCAGAGGCGTCAAAAGGTGCTGGTAAGCATCTTGGAAGGCCTTGCAGGATGTTTTGGGGCGGACCGGAGGTAGTAAAAAGTTTTGGTAAGTAGCATGGAAGGACTCGGTATTGTTGGGGGTGAACCAGAGGCGTCAAAAGATGTTGGTAAGCATCTTGGAAGGCCTTGCAGGATGTTTTGGGGCGGACCGGAGGTAGCAAAAAGTTTTGGTAGGCATTGTGGCAATTTGCAGGGACTCCAATGAGGAGTTTGGGTTGTATAAAAGGCCGGCAAGGATTTTGGTAAGTATCATGGAAGGTGAACCAGAGGCATCAAAAGGTTTTGGGAGGGAGGGTTTGCAGGATTCTTTGGGGCAGACCAGAGGAGTCTGGTAAGGTTATTGGCAATTTGCAAGGATTTTATTGAGACGTTTGGGTTATACAAAAGGCCGGCAAACCATTTTGGCACATGATTAACTGGTTATGCTTGTGAGCTACTTTGTGGGGATGAGGTCGTAAACCCCACGAGACCTGAGCATTTTGTTGTATTATGTTGGCGCTCGCGACGTTTGCCTGTTGCCGCCGATTGCTTTATCGTTTTTATTTGCTGCCTCTTGCACTGCTCTATAAACCTGCACCAAAGAGCTGGAATTGGTGCTGCTTACTGGTTTTGCAGGCACTGAGCAGCTCAACAACTTTAAAGTTACGCGTCATTTGTCTGTTTTTGTTTTCAGCTGCGCCCAAGAGCTGGCGAGGCATCGGTGCTGCACACTGGTTTTGCAGCAGCATTAAGATTGCTAGTACTACCTACTGCTTTGTTTTCATGTTCAGCTGCGCCCAAGAGCTGGCGTGACATTGATGCTGCACACTGGTTTTGCAGTCACTGAGCAGCTCGACAAGTTCAAAGTTACGTGTCATTTGTCTGTTTTTGTTTTCAGCTGCGCCCAAGAGCTGGCGAGGCATCGGTGCTGCCAATGAGGACTGGGGAGAGCTAAACACAGGTGTGTGGTGAGCGCTGATGATTGCATGTATACATGTCCTAGAAAGAGCTTAAACACAGGTGAGTGGTGATGATGGCGTGTATGCACCGGTGAGCGGTGATGAAAGTATGTATACATGTCTTAGAAAGAGCTAAAGACAGGTGAGTGGTGATGAAATTAGCGTGTATGCGCAGGTGAGCGGTGATGAAATTATGCATACATGTACTGGGGAGAGCTTATCAGAGGTGAGCGGTGTTGATTTTAAGTCAACATTTATACACGTAACGTGTTGAGTTTAGTTTAGTATATGCCAGTCGTGAAAGTATATGCCAGTCGTGTGTGCATGAGAATGATGTACATATGCACTTTGGGGGCGATGTATCTGCACGGAACATGCACATTGTTTTGCACTGGTGGAGTGCAGTGCAGTGCATTGTTTGCATGAGGCGTGGCATACACTTGAATGCTAAAAATAATGTGTCAGCAAGGCTACTGGCGAACGTTAGTACAAATCGCTCCTTCATAACAAGCAGATTAAGGGGTATCCTTTGCTGCTTAGCGTGACATCTAATTTCCTAATCCATACGTAATCTAATGGTCTGAAAGAAGGTGTACTTGTTTCCATTTGTAATCATGTCTAATCATGTCATTGCTAATGAGTAGTCGTCACCATGGTCAAACTTTTTTTCTATATCAGTAGATTGCTAAGAAATTTCTGTACTGGTATATTGCTAGAATTGCACTAGCACGCCACTCAAACTTAGCAGGCACCGTACATGAACTTTGTTTTCCTCCTTTAATGCGGTGGTAATTTGCTCATTACCAAATGCAGGCAAGCGCCCACCAGGCGTGTACGTCCTGGACACGATACAAAATAGGGTCATCAAGGTACGCTGCAGTTGAATAGTTTGGCCAAGTGTGCGTGTGTGTATGTGTGTGTTTTGGTGCTTGATACAGTCATCAAGATGTGCTTATGTTGGACAACAAGGCCAAGTGTGTACGTCCTTGACACGGTACAAAATAGGGTCATCGAGGTATGCTGAAGCTGGACAACAAGTCCTTGGCACAATACAAAACTAAGATATGCTCCAGTTTGACAATATGGCAGAGGGAGTTATGCAAAATGGGCACACTTTCAAATCTTTCTAAGGTATGTGTCCCATGACTGGCAGTTTTTAAGCTGAGCACTGCTTTATAGATTCCAAAGCGGATGAGCTGGGAAGCTGCCCTGTTAGGTACGAGACATCTGTTGCATTGGCCACGGCTTGAACCCTACTTGTCTAGCATTGGCACGCTGTATCTGACCAGCCGGTGCAGCAAATTGGGTGTTTTTTTGGTTTTATCAAGCAACTTACAAAGGTCATCGCAAAAAAGTTTGAAATGGAAAGACACGATGGTCGGTGGAAAATTCCAGATTTTAGCCATGTCCTGTAAGAGAACATCAAGTAAAGTGTCAAAGTAAACGGGTCAGCCACTTTGTTTATCATTGCTTTGGCAGAATTTTGCCCAAACAAACTCCCCTGACAAAATGGTCGAGAACCAATGTACTCCCTTGACACAGAAATCACAGCTGAATTGGGACATTAGCATTGCAGAAGTACGTAGTGAGACCACGCCAGCTTGTATGGTGTCTTTCTTGTTCAAAGTTCTGTAAAACCATGAGAAAAACAGCAGGTGCACCTTTGCTGTGTTGCTCATGGTCTGGCAGAACTCCGAGCGATGAAGAAGCCACTTTGTTTATCATTGCTTTGGCAGAATTTTGCCCAAACAAACTCTCCTGATAAAATGGTCGAGAACCAATGTATTCCCTTGACAAAGAAATCACAGCTGATTTGGGACATTAGCATGCCAGTAGTAAGTAGTATGACCCTGTATGCTTGTCTGGAGTCCATCTTGTTCGGAGTTCTGTAAGACCATGAGAAAAACAGCAGGTGTACCTTTACTGTGTTGCTCAAGGGTTACAAGGGTTACAAGGGTTACAAGGGTTACAAGGGTTACAAGGATGGCCTACAGCCCGAGTCTCTGGCTGATGGCAATTTGGCTGGCGAAACAAAATCAACCAGTGTCGAAAATTGAAACTAAATCTGACACAAACTTGAGGAGTCTGTATGAGTCTTGGTTCAGAAATGCATTGATCTCAAAATCAGTGATACTGTGATGAC
>Ga0307963_1001238_pt1 | contig 19350 bp, 30 predicted proteins | sample OrgLakmetagen594_FD_201829 | JGI IMG/M metagenome (GOLD analysis project Ga0307963, IMG submission 201829) | Saline water microbial communities from Organic Lake, Antarctica - #594 | ecosystem: Environmental > Aquatic > Non-marine Saline and Alkaline > Saline | place: Antarctica: Organic Lake... | reverse complement strand
GCGTACGCCATGCCATCACCCCCAAACACCCCTCATCAAACACTCACCCCTCCTCTCCCTTCTGTGGGTCTGGCACGTTAGCGTACGCCATGCCATCACCCCCAAACACCCCTCATCAAACACTCACCCCTCCTCTCCCTTCTGTGGGTCTGGCACGTCAGCGTACGCCATGCCATCAAGCTCACGCAGGGGGTCCATGCTATCACAGATATCATACTTCCCCTTCCACTTCTTCCGGGGGTACAGGTTCAGATCTGTGTATCGCATGTATTGCAAGTGTGTTTTAATTATGACTAAATCACTAGTGCATTGTTTGCATTCAGCTCATACCATCCGACAATACTGTCAGAAAGCCGCACATCCCCTTCCACTTCTTTTTGGGATAAAAAGCTGGAATCTGTGTTTTGGGCGTGTTTGTATGTATCTCTATGAGTACTTGCATTCTTTAAACAATGACGAACAGATGCCAGCTTCCACATCCATTCCTTTTTCTGTAAAACAGGTACAGACCTGCGCATAGCAAGTGTGTCTTTGATGTAATCAAATTCCACTCAGCAATGCCGTCGTAAGAATTGAGCTTCCTCTTCCATTCCTTCACTAAACAGCTAAGATCTGCGACAGGGGTGATGTACGCACAACACACAACGTGCGTGCAGCTGTCACACAGCACTAAGGTTGGCCAGAACCATATGTACATATACAGTGTAAATATCCGTTTTTATCAGGCAGGGAGGTCACCAAATATACGGTCATACACGGTGTATATATACGGTTCTGGCCAACCCTACACATACACCATCCCAAGGGTTGGCCAGAACCATATAAGTATATACGGTGTGTATACGGTATTCCTGGCAGAGAAATCACCACACATACGGTCATATACGGTGTATATTTACGGTTCTGGCCAACCCTATGATATCACACACATGATGATACCTGATGATACCCGATGGTACCTTCTCTCCTTCACCACCTCTCTGCCAGGGAAACAATTTTAGAACCACACACGCACAAAGCAGACAGGGGTGCAGGTTCATATACACAATAGACACACGCTAAAGCTACCACATACGGGCACACACACACACACACACACTAACACGCTACAGGGGTGCAGGTTCATATACACAATAGACACACGCTAAAGCTACCACATACGGGGGCACACACACACTAACACGCTACAGGGGTGCAGGTTCATATACACACACGCACGCACACGCTAACACACACGCACACACAAACATACACACCAAAACACACACACACACACACTCACTCACCGTCCATGCACATCTCTCGCCACGTGCCCTCCAAGCGTTGCACCAGGAACTCAATGCACGCGTCCACCGCGCCCTTGAGCCTCCAGGTCCCCATGCCCAGCATCTCATTGGCCATGGCAGGCGGGAACACGTGTGCGGCCTCCAGCTCACCAGAATCCTGTCGTGAAAGGCAAAACTGATTGTGCACACTCAAACAGCTGGTGAGGTGGGAATGAAGAGGATGGGCGAGGGTGGCATTCGCTGGCCATGGCAGACGGCAACACATGTACGGCCTCGAGCTCACTGGAATCCTGTCGTGAAAGGCAAAACTGATAGTGCACACACAAACAGCTGTTGAGGTGGAAATGTAGAGGATGGGCGAAGGTGGCATTCGTTGGCCATGGCAAACGACAACACGTGTGCGGCCTCCAGCTCACTGGAATCTTGTCGTGAAAGGGGAAATTGATTGTGCACACACAAACAGCTGTTGAGGTGGAAATGTAGAGGATGGGCGAAGGTGGCATTCGTTGGCCATGGCAGGCGGGAACACAAGTGCGGCCTAAGATTCATGGGAACCCATGTGTAAGAGCGAATGCAGATGACTCTGTTACCTGACTATGCTCTTGCGTGTAATAGGGCTGGCCAGATCCATATATATACGGTGTATAAACGGTAATTTTGGTAGGGAATTCACCTACATGTTAACGAGGGTTCATGACAAGCTGATAACGAGGGAATTAAGAAGGGGCAACTAAGGCACACTCATTTTTGACCATGATGGGCAGGAAATGTTAGCGGCCTCCAGCTCGCCGGATTCTTGTTATGGGGGTCAACTATGAGCACGGAACGTACTGAGGATTAAAAAAGGGCAGCAATAGCTATGGCAGGAGAAAACGAGCAATGAGATCACTGAAGGCTTTGCATTTAGTGGGATTTCAGTCTTACATGTGTAAATGTGCAGCACATGTTTCCATGGGGAAAGAAAGCGGCAGGAGCAATGAAGGCTTTGCATCTAGTGCGATTTCAGTTAAGTGTGTAAATGTGCAGCACATGTTTCCGTGAGAAAGAAGGCAGCATGAGTATACGACAGGCTCTTTATCCTAGTTGCACAAAAGGCAAAAAGTTATACATGAACGTCTTGGGTTACTTACTATATGGCAGTGCATGATGCTTACCATGTGCAATATATGCGTGCTCTACTCTGCAATTTTAAAGGCACTCGGCACACCTCACACTTTATGGCAGTGCATGATGCTTACCATGTGCAATATATGTGTGCTCCACTCTGCAAATATAAAAAACACTCGGCACACCTCACACGTTATGGCAGTGCATGATGCTTAATATGTGCAATATATGCTACTCTGCAATTACGAAAAACACCTGGCACACCTCACACTTGGCATACCTCATAAAGAGCGGAAAGAAAGCGCTTGCGCTTGCATGCATACACATGCGCAAGTCCCTGTCTTCTCTGCAATGTTCATCGCCTCACATGTACACACACACACGCACACACACACACACACACACACACACACACACACACACACACAGAAACACAGAAACACAGAACGTTCCTACACAGGAGAAAGTTATATCAGGCAGAGGTGACTCCCAGGATCATGTGTACATATACAAACCAAGAACGTGCGTACACAGCTGCATTGGGCAGAGGTAGCCGACAGGGTCCAATACAACCACAGGGCCCAATACAACCACAGGGTCCAATACAACCACAGGGTCCAATACAACGACACCAATCAACAACAGCACGGCCCTCATCAACACAAAGATGGAGCAAAATTGCGCTTGAAGGAATGCGTGCTCAGGATGTTTTTGATGGGTTACACATTGCTGCTCCTCACAACATGACCCGATATATACACGCGTACTTGCCACCCGTCCTCACAGCATGACTTGCCATCCGTCCTCACAGCATGACATGCGCACCTGCCATTCGTTTTGGGGGAGCGCGTACAGGTCATTGACCACTTGCTTCCATTCCTCGGTTGCTTCCCCCACGTAATCGTACAGGCCATCCAGATCATTTTCAAACTCATCGCGCCACTGCCGCCCCACTTCCGCCTCCCTCCTTTCTTCCACCTCCTCATTCAGGTTTTCTAGCTCGTCCCGAGACCATGCACTAGGAGGCAACACACTTGAGCTGGCGCTGCCGCTACTGCTGATGCCCTCAGGGATGCTATCACTGTTGCTGCTGCGGCAGATGCTTGTCTTCAGCACGTCGCATGGCACTGCACGCCCGGGTTGAGTAAATTTTACGAGCATATATGTGCGTGTAGTATCATTATGTTTGTTGGGTGCGCTCATGAGTGAAGGTGTACAACGCGCAGGAGATGTGTGCGTGCATACGAGCGAAAATGTATGCATGTGTGTGTATGTTTGTGTGTACGTGCGTGTGTGTGTGACTGTCAGTGAGTGCGTGTGTGTGTGTGACTGTGAGTGTGTGTGTGTGTGTGTGTGTGACTGTGAGTGTGTGTGTGTGTGTGTGTGTGAGTGTGTGTGTTTGTGTGTGTGTGTGTGTGCGCACGAATGCTTGTGTGTGTGTGTTTCTGTGTAAGTATATTTTTGTGTATGTGTGCTTTAGGTCTGTGCATTTATGCACGTGTATGTAGAAAGTGCGCATCATTGGTCATTACCCACCTCTGCCAGGACGTCCTAGTTTGCTCGCAGCTCGCCTTGTAGTTGTCCTTGGTGCATGCACGGTGGCTGTGCTTGTAGAGCAAGGCCCGGCGTAGCGGCTGGCAGGCTGTGCTGGCATGGCTGCTGGCATCCTGTGTTTGGTTGGAAGAGGCAAATACCAGCACACTGGGTGATGTCTAATGGATGATTGCAAGGAGGACTGAAGACTTGAATCCTGGATCACCTTGTTGGATTGAGGAGACCTTGCATAGTAGTGTGTTTTGCAATCAGAAACCCATGTCTTATGATAGAATAAAAAACTACCAGTTCTCACCCAATTTATATATTGTGATTAATTTGTCTTCACGTTCCATGCCTCGATGGTACTGGCCAAGTCTTCGAGTCGCAGGACTTGAGCATGCACAAACTTTGAACTTTGCTTCACATTGGTAAGGTAACTTTTGCCAGCAGAGGATGGAAACTAAATTCAGCATGTAAGCACGCGCGCACACATACATACTTAGACAAACACATGCACACGCACGCACACGCACACACACACACACACACACACACACACACACACACACACGCACACACACACGCGCACACACACACATGCACACACACACACACGTGCACACACACACACCATTAAACATACACACACATACATTGCAGCTCGTGATGCCTGCCGGAAATGTGCGTGTTTTGGTGCGGGTGAGGCCCATGCTCCAACGAGAAGTCACGTACGACAGTTCTGTTGATGTCCCAAGTCCGGTGAGCCACAAATTTTATGTTAGGGCCATGACATTCACCCGCAGGCTTAAGTCCACAGAGCGTTTTCATAGGGTGCAATTCCCTTCTCTGTTACCCCACCCAGTCTGTCCCACTTGCTGCAGGAAAAAGTCATAGTGTACAGAGATGGCGCCCAGTTCAAGTCAGCTTACAACCACGTCTTTTCTGAGCACGCACATCAAGAGGAGGTGTACAAGCAAGTCAGATGTGAGTGTTCAGATCTCGGACACAAATGTGACCGCACAAGTCTAGCATCGTTAATGCCGTAGGGCAGTCACCTGCACTATGCATCAAAACAAGGTTATCAAATATCAAGTGATTACGTGATTACACAAAATTGTGGCAATCTCGGTAGGCACTCATACAGTTGGGCATGTGCTGTGTACATACTATATACACGATTCTGGCCAACCCTAATCGTAGTAATTGATGTGGACCAAGGGGGGGCCATGAAATATACATAAAAAATACAGATCCTAAACGACTTGAGAATGCTGTGCACACAGTGCATACAGGCAGCGTTTTGTTTACAGCTTAGAAGCCTGCCAATTTTTGGCGAAACGGTGTGTGCGATGAGTCGGAGGCCTTTGCTTTTATCTTTTATGTGTCCATTACGACACTAGACAGCGCTGACAAGCCTCGCTTAGAACCTTGGAACTTTTCAATTTCAAACCTAGTGGGGTTTCGTTTGCTTGCAGCTGGATTGCTGCCAGCAATGCAAATTACTTACACTGAAGAGACATTTTATATAAGATTGTGCTTGCAGCTGGAGTGCTGTCTGCACTGCAAAATTACTTACACTGAAGAGGCATTTGATAAAAGATTGTGCTTGCAGCTGGAGTGCTGTCTGCACTGCAGGGCTACAATTCCAAAGTAAAATTTGATTACAAACATTGCTTGCAGCTGGAGTGCTGTCTGCACTGCAAAATTACTTACACTGAAGAGGCATTTGATAAAATATTGTGCTTGCATCTGGAGTGCTGTCTGCACTGCAGGGCTACAACACACAACACCAAAGTCAAACCCAACACCTTTTATTTGCTTGCAGCTGGGGTGCTGTCCGCCATGCAAGGCTACAATTCCACCTGCATGGCGTATGGGCAGGTAGGTGATGCTACAAGCCCTTGTATACTTAAAAAAACGAAGATGGAATGACCAGCACATCAGTGTGTAGATAGTGCTAGCAACACGCAATTGTGCTCGGGTGAAAATTGGCAAAGCCTGTCACTCTGTTTCCGTTGCTGATTGCCTTTCAATATTGCACATCTATATTCTGGATGTATATTACATGGTCAATTGCACATCTATATCTTGGATGTTAATTTGGTGGTCGATCGCATCTTCAACTTGGATGTTGATTACATGGTTGATTGCACATTTAAAACTTGGATGTTAATCACATGGTTGATTGCATATTAAAAACTTGGATGTTATTCACATGGTCGATCGCACATTTTAAACTTGGATGCTGATTACATGGTCAATCGCGCATCTTTAGCTTATTCACACGGTGTAAGAAGAGGAGAGGGTGTCGATGCGTCGCTTGATTTTACGCTAGGGTCACAGAGGCATTCAGCCTGGGACGGTGTGCTTAACCTTTGAGAACGAGGTAGAATTTTTAAAGTGAGTAGCAGTTTCTGAATGATAATGTAAACAGAGTGATGGTTCATTTTTTCTTTATTGTGGGGAGTGGCGTTTCACTAATTATTAAGTTTCATCCATTTTCTGAGCGAAGAGCAAGGTCGTGACATTGAGTTTGTGGAGTGACACCACAAAAGATGGATCACAAAGGATGGAGCAAGATTACAGAGGAAGCAGCAAGAATGAGACTGTGCAGACAGAAAGTGCATGCTTGCAATGCTGCCCGTGAGTGTACATACACCAAGAACTTTAAAAGGAGTAGAATTAGAATGTCAAGGTTGTTCAGACAGAATGTATTTATTTATTACAAATTATAAACAGTATCATTCTCTTTTTATATTCCTTACAAGACAGCTCACATATTATAGGGACGAGCATGTGCGCTCTTGTCACCGTGCATTGCTGCTCTCCAACAGGAGACCAACACTCGAGGACACACCACGCAACCACGCAACCACGCTGGGTTCCCTGTGACCTTAAAACACAAGCACGCACACACGCGCACACGTGCACACATATACGGGTGTGGGAAAGGCGTACATTATGCTGGAGCCTCACGACCTGGACCTCCTCTCTGCCACAATCATCATACATGCATGCATGCACGCACGCGCACACACATACACATGTGCACACGCAGACGGGTGCAGGCAAGACGTACACCGTGCTGGGGCCTCACGACCTGGACCTCCTCTCTGCCACAATCATCATACATGCACGCACACACACATGCACACACGCAGACGGGTGCAGGCAAGACGTACACCATGCTGGGGCCTCACGACCTGGACCTCCTCTCTGCCACCGACCCAGGAACTATGGCCCCTGAGGCGTGGTCAAGTTGTGGGATCGTACCACGTGCACTTGCAGACCTATTTAAGGTGAAGGGCACTTAAGGTGCACTTAAGGTGCACTTCTCGTACACTGGTGGTGCACTTAAGATAGGTGCATTTAAATTGCACTTATAATAGGTACCACGTGCACTTGCGGACCTGTTTAAGGGGAAGGTTCCCTCCTGCCCTGTCATCATCATCTGCCCCCTTGTGTTCTCGAGCCATGCCATGTTGATGTGCCTTGCCCTGTGTGTCACTTCCAAGAGCTCCAGTTTGGAAATGACAAAAAGAAGTCAAGCCACACAAGGCGCTCATCAGAACCTTAAACAAACCAACAAACCAATTCCAAGATCTGGTGCAGTTCCAAACCGCGACCTCTCTCTTAGCTTCTGACTTTTAGCGTGCTTGCTTAGGTAAAATCCTACGCACTCCTCACTCATGCTTACATGTGCACGTGTTGCACAAGTTTCAAAGGACATGCTGTGGCTTCTGCTACGGTAGTGAACAGTTGTGCCTTTGTCTCTTGAAGAGCAGTCATTAAAAACTTGCATGGGTTTCTATCCCACAAACCACACATGTGGGGTTGGCCAGAACCGTGCATAAACACCGCATATGACCGTACGTGTGGTCATTTCCCTGCCAAAGTTATCGTAGATACACTGTATGCGTATGGTTCTGGCCAAACCTACACACCTGTCTATTCACATGAGGAGCAAGAATACCAGATGCGGTTATCCTCCGCCAGAAACGCCACACTCCTCTGCAACACCTAGTTACCTTTTATTGCATATGCAGGAGGTACTGTTATGAGTAAAATCTTACCACCTGTCATACCATGCATAGGAGGTGATGTTGTTGGTAGTATCTTACCACCTGTCATGCCATGCACAGGAGGTGATGTTGTTGGTAACATCTTAATACCTGTCATGCGATGCACAGGAGGTGATGTTGTTGGTAACATCTTAATACCTGTCATGCCATGCACAGGAGGTGATGTTGTTGGTAGTATCTTACAACCTGTCATGCCATGCACAGGAGGTGATGTTGTTGGTAGTATCTTACAACCTGTCATGCCATGCACAGGAGGTGATGTTGTTGGTAGTATCTTACAACCTGTCATGCCATGCGCAGGAAGTGCACAACATCCGGCAGAAGGGCTCTGCAAGGGTCCAGATTGTGGCGTCCTATGTTGAAATCCACAACGATCGCATTTACGACCTATTACAGCCGTACAAAAAAGGAAGGGGCAGCAGGTACGCTGTTTTGAAATCAAATGTTTTGGGCGTGATTTTAAGTGTGATTTGTGCTGTCACTGACTGATCCAGGCAAAGCTGCAATGATAGCAAATCTGTGTGAAAGACAAAGAAAGCAAAAACTGGTTGGGGTTGTAGGAAGTACAGGGGCGAAACAATGTGACACAAACAACGTGATGCAGACAATGTGGTGCAAGGAGGCCGCCTTATTGCGCTACTGTTTGTTGCCAGTCATCGTCTATACCTTCACACCATGTGCGTGGGTTGCATGCAAGCACCCCCAAAACTGGAGGAATCAGCGCTTTGTGCCTCCTATAAATTGTGCTCTACACACACACACACACACACACACACGCGCAGGGACCCGAACGACGTGATGCAGCACTGTGAGTCTTCTATTATCCGTGCATGCACACACAGGAATCCGAGCAGTGTGATGCAGCACTGTGGGTCCCCTATTCAATGCTTGCACCCTGTACTCACACACACACACACACACACACACACACGCAGGGACCCAAATGACGTGATGCAGCGCAAAGCAGTGCTGGAGGTGCGTGAGGACAAGAGCGGCCTGACACACGTGCCCTCCCTGCTCAGCGTTCAAGTTCCTAACTACGCTGCTGTACTGCAGCTGCTGTCAAAGGGCAACAGCAACCGTGCGGTGAGGCCTTATTTTTTTGTGCACAGAGACTTTGCACTCACGATCGTATCAGGTATTGTACGGTGATGCCTTATCCTTTGCGTGCACAGGGACTTGTATTCATGATTGTATTCATGATTGTATCAGGAATTGTACGGTGAGGCTTAATTGTTTGCGTGCACAAAGACTTGTATTCATGATTGTATCAGGAATTGTACGGTGAGGCTTATTTATTTGCGTGCACAGGGACTTGTATTCATGATTGTATCAGGAATCGTACGATGAGGCTTATTTATTTGCGTGCACAAAGACTTGTATTCATGATTTTATCAGGAATTGTACGGTGAGGCTTAATTGTTTGCGTGCACAGAAATTTGCACTCACGATCGTATCAGGCATTGTACGGTGATGCCTTATCCTTTGCGTGCACAGAGACTTGCACTCACGATCGTATTTGTATCAGGAATTGTATGGTGAGGCTTAATTATTTGCGTGCACAGAAACTTGTATTCATGATTGTATCATGAATCGTACGGTGATGCCTTATCCTTTGCGTGCACAGAGACTTGCACTCACAATCGTATCAGGCATTGTACGGTGATGCCTTATCCTTTGCGTGCACAGGGACTTGTATTCATGATTGCATCAGGAATCGTACGGTGAGGCTTAATTGTTTGCGTGCACAAAGACTTGTATTCATGATTGTATCAGGAATTGTACGGTGAGGCTTAATTGTTTGCTTGCACAAAGACTTGTATTCATGATTGTATCAGGAATCGTACGGTGAGGCTTATCCTTTGCGTGCACAGAGACTTGCACTCACGATCGTATTCGTATCAGGAATCGTACGGTGAGGCAGGGGCTGGGTGAGGCAGGGGCTGGGTGAGGCTTCATTTGTTGCGTGCGCAGAAGCTTGCACATACCGTTGTAACAGCAACCGTGCGGTGAGGCTTAATTTTTTGCGTGCGCAGAAGCTTGCACATACCATTGTAACAGCAACCGTGCGGAGAGGCTTGCTCCTTTTCCAGCACAAGAACTTGCACGAATGGTTGCGTATTGCGTACAATACGTGGGTATGTTGTGTTAGGTGTGAGCTCCCAGTATCGAACCGGACGTGGACATTACCTGCTTCACTTTCAGCTTTCAGGAGGCAAAAGTCATTTGCGTGTGCAAGAGAGCGTGTGCAAGCGCATGTCACGGTGGCTGCTGGTGACTAGCATCCCCTTCACTCAGCTGTGCCATGAATCATTGCTGCATGTTTATGGTGCTTCTCAGTACTAACATCCGGTTCTGGGGAGAGGAATTTATTTTTTGCCCCAAAGCTGAAAAACTGGAAATTGGGCACGAGACCAGATTCTGAGTAAGCAATGATTCAAAATTAAGAAAACTGACTGTCTCTTGGCGGTTTGAAAGGTGCTGGTTTGCCATAGCCATGCTCACTCAGCCTGTCACCCATACACCCTGTGCCTGAGAGAGCGCATAGTACACCTGTGTTGCATCAATGCCTGGACATGCAAGGCACTTTTCTCTGGATCCTGACACCCTTCTAGCACCAGGGCCATCAGGTCCCCATTCAGCTGTCGACCACGAGTTCAGCACCTTTCCCCCCGCCAAGAGACATGCAGTTTTCTTATAGTTATTTCAGGAGGAAAAAAAATCTGAAGGAAGGCACTTCCTATTTTTGGGCTGGACTCCCCTGCCCCCCCCCCCCCAGAAAAACCCCTTCCGGTGTCCCCACCCGGACAAAAAGTGTACCAATCTGCTCCTTTTTTAAACAGTCATCCATTTGCATACTCATCAAGACCTGAAACTGAAGTGTTGCAGAGTCACGGGGCAAAAACTAAGATTCGGACGCCCATGCACACATGACAGCCAGGCACCCACAACTGGCTTGCACAGTCCCAAATTGCTTCCATTTCTTTAGACTTCCACTGACTATCTCATCTGGCACATTCCTGCAAGTTTGGGGTGAATTGCTGCTCAATTGGCCTGACTCACCCCGCGGCCTGCACCTGAGCGCGTGTGCCTCTGACTTTTGGACATGTCCATAGACCCCCCCTTAGACCACATCCTCAAAAAGGGTGCCAATCAATTGAGCTGAGGATTCGACGATGTATTTAAAATTTTGTAGGAGTGGCCCAGTAAACTTTTGGAGGGGGGGTTCAAAAACCTCGGACCCCCCCCAGACCCCCTCCGATTGAACCCATACATATTTTAATCAACAGCTCTCGACGAGAGGATTCTGTATCTAATTCTTAATTGATTTGACACGTGCCGTCCAAAAGTTACACAAAATTCTGCCTCCTCGTTATTTTTTAGTTTGCATACTCAGAATTCGGTCTCAGTTTTCGGGCAAAAAACAATTCCTCTCCCCAGAATTGGAAATTAGTATTGAGAACTTATGAGTTCAGTGTGAAACACCTGAACTCAGGTTCTTGTAGTGTAGCATAAAGTGAGATGTCCTCACTTTCTGGTTTTCTCCGGTTTCTGCTTCCCTTCTCCATTCTTTTTATTCCTTGGAGAACACAACTCTCTCTTCAAAATACTTCCCCCCCTCCCTCACCTCTTTTCTATATTTTAGTCTTTAGTTTTCTCCCGTTTCTCTGGTTTCTCTGAGTTGTTGTGTTCTCCTTGGTAATAATGACAGAGCCCTATGCATCTCACGATGCAAGCGAAATAGAACCGCCATATTTCCTACTGCTAGATGTTTTTTTATTTTGTAAAAAGGCATTCTGGCGTGGTTAGGATTGTTGGTTGTTTCATTTGTAAGTTAAAATTTATTAAAAGCTTCACATCTCCTATAACATTTGCTGAAAGTGCACTAAACCACCATGCACCTCCTCTTCTCAGACACAGACTCTTCTCGTGCACATACGCACACATACACACACTCACACACTGAACACAGCCGCACACATGCATGCGCACATACACTGTTGCTGGTGTGGCACATAGATTTGGACATGCATACACACACAACACAGGCACACAAACCTGCATGCGCACATCACACATGCATGTGTTTGTACATATTTGCAGGTGCGGCACACAGAAATGAACGTGCATAGCTCCCGCAGCCATGCTATCCTGCAGCTGCTGATCGAGCAATGGCCATCAGAAGGAGGCGGAGGGGGGGAAATGAGTGGGAATGGCAAGGGAGAGAGCGCAGGGGGGCTGCCAATAGCAAGAGGCACTGTCGTGCGCAGCAAGGTCAACTTCATTGACCTGGCTGGGAGTGAGCGTTGGAATAAGGTGAGAGTGTGTACACCAATTGCCACATTAGGCAGCCCAGAACAAACTTCATTTTTTTGGCAGGCCAAGCGTACTAGTTCATTACGTGGTCGCAAGTGTCCCTGAACCTATGCCCCCTTCAATGCATGTGTGTGTGTGTGTGAGTGTGTGTGTGTGTGAGAGTGTGTGTGTGTGAGAGTGTGTTTGTGTGTGTGTGTGTGTGTGTCATAGATAAACCAATTTTTGGGCTTGAGCACAACAACGGTGACAGCTTCAAAACCAATGAAGCTCCAGCGCCCTCTCAGTCAAAACCAGTGTTGTCTCTGGTGGTCATGCAAAGAAACAAAAAAACAAAGAAAATAATAACCATGCAGGCAGTAAATACCACTCCCCACATTAATCAAGGAAAAGGAGCCATTCATGCAAACTATACAGCACACACACACAAGCCAAAAATTCCACAAGCACAAGCACTTATGGAGCATACGCCCTACTCATAAAACCCATGCACAGGACACGACCATGGGATCAGAGCGAATCAGTGAACTCACAGCCATCAACAGCTCGCTGAGTGCACTCGCTGGAGTTGTGAGTGCACTCACAGAGGGCGTTGCCAGGAAGCACGTGCCGTACCGGAACTCAAAGCTCACAAACCTGCTGCAGGTGCGCACGCACACAAGGCACACATACACACAGCCTCTGATGGCTGCTGCAGGTGCGCACATGCACAACGCGCACACACACACACACGCACACACACACACACACATACACACACACACACGAACCTATTGCAGGTGCGCACTATACACAACACACACAGCCTCTGGTGGCTCAATAAAGCCGTGCGTGTAGAGCATTCAAAGGATAAAGAGAGGAAAATGTTCAGAGACCCCGTTGCATATCCGTGAACCCATTCGCAGATGCAAAAGTCAAACTTAGGCTAATCTGTAACCATTCTGCTCTTCTTCTTTGATGCGCACCTTTTGCGTCAATAAATCATGTGAGAGGGGCATGGACGAGCTGTGTGCCTTTTTTTGTGGGTTATGTGAGTTATGTGTAAGGCTGGCTGCAGTGCTCCCCATGCAAATGAGCTACAGCATTGTCTGAACAGTCATGGGTGTGCTGCTCACTATGGCCTGTGACTTTAACCATGTGTCTGGATAGCTGCAGTGCTCCCCATGCCTGTGAGCTACGACATTGTCTGAGCAGTCATGGGTGTGTGCTGCTCACTATGGCCTGTGACTTTAGCCATGTGTCTGGATAGCTGCAGTGCTCCCCATGCAAATGAGCTACGACATTGTCTAAACATTTCATGGGTGTGCTGTTCACCATGGCCTGTGACTTTAGCCATGTGTCTGGATAGCTGCAGTGCTCCCCATGCCTGTGAGCTACGACTGTTTGAACAGTCATGGGTGTGTGCTGCTTACTGTGGCCTGTAAATTTAGCCATGTGTCTGGATAGCTGCAGTGCTCCCCATGCCTGTGAGCTACGACTGTTTTTGAACAGTCATGGGTGTGTGCTGCTCACTGTGGCCTGTGACGAAAGCCCTAGCCACACGAGAAGCTAGGAGGCTAGATCTTGGTCATTTTGGCCGGGATTAAGGCGTGAAACACCTTTTTCAGGGGGCTTGGCACACACAGACGTCTGTCTAGCGTGACCCCTCGCACGCAATAGGAGCACAGTAGCAGGGGCAGGGGGATGGCACGTGCACGTAGCTGTTGCCTGGGATTTTAGTGGGGCTCTCCGTCATGACTCGTCGTTCCAAGTTACACATGCAGTGACCTGACTCCACGTCTTCACTGTGTATGCTCATTGTGTGTGCTCACCGTGTTGACCTGTGTATGATATGGCATGGCATGGCTGTGTGTGCTCAACGTGTTGACCTAACTCCACGTCCTCACTGTGTATTCATTGTGTATGCCAACCCAGGATTCGTTAGGGGGAAACTGCAACACCACGATCATCGCCAACATATCGCCGTGCGTGAACGCATTTGAGGAGACGGTCTCTACTTTAAAGGTAGTAACTGTTTGTGTGTGTGTTTATGGGATTGTGTGTTTGTATGAGTGTTGCAGTGTATCGCCGTGCGTGCATGCACTTGAGGAGACGGTCTCTACTTTAAAGGTAGTGAGTGACTTTGTGTGTGTGTTCATGGGATGGTGTGTTTTTACCAGTGTGTAATGTGGAAATCGCCGTGCGTGCATGCATTTAAAAGGGCGGTCTCACTAAAATTATAGTGATTTGTGTGTGTATGTATGTGTATTTATAGGCTTGTGTTTGCGAGTGTGTAATGTGGAAATCGCCATGCGTGAATTCAGGCAAGGAGACGGTTTCTACTTTCAAGGTTGTGTACTTGTGTGCGAATATTTTAGAGTTTGTGTGTTTATATGTGTGATGTGGTGCTTAGGGTGAGGGAGTGGAAGCGTGAATGGACATTTGAGGAAGGAAGTGTAATTCAGGGAAAGGAGGTGGTCATGGATGAAGGCATGCTATCTCATGGAATAAGGCAACCTCAGGAGGAGCGGCGACGCTTGCTGTGGGCATTTCCTGAATGAAAGTAACAAGAAAGTGTGTAAAGCATGGGAGAGCGTCACCTGCTCTATTTGTGCAAAGCGTGGGAGCGTCACTTGAGCACAGGATCTACTCGTGTGCCTACTTGTGTGCCTACTTGTGTGCTTTCTTATGTGCCTACTTGTGTGCCTACTTGTGGGCCTCCTTGTGGGCCTAGTACTTGTTTGCCTCCTTGTGGGCCTACTCGTGCGCCCACTTGTGGGCCCACTTGTGGGCCTACTCGTGTGCTTACTTGTGGGCCTACTTGTGGGCCTAGTACTTGTTTGCCTCCTTGTGTGCCTACTTGTGTGCTTTCTTATGTGCCAACTTGAATGCCTACTTGTGGGCCTACTTGTGGGCCTCCTTGTGGGCCTAGTACTTGTTTGCCGACTTGTGTGCCAACTTGTGTACCGAATATTCACACCCCCTATGTCACCACCTTTGTTATTCTGGACAATTGATCAAACCAGCAATCTGGACAGTTGATCAAACCAACAAACCAACACTTGATCAGACCAAGGGGGGGGGACGGAGAGATCGAATTCTGTGAACGCTTCATCGAATTTGTTGTTGTTACCGGGCCGTTGGGTGGGGTAGTGACCGACATTATGCCGCAAGAACGTAATTGCCTGGCAGGTAGGGGGGTGGTGTGAGTATCGTAGCGTATGGGTTTCTAGATAAGTCACCATAGTAGCATACGGAATTAAACATTGAGTTAGTATGGTTGCACAAGGTTGCTTAAATTGATTTTGACGTCGGATGAACATTGGGTGAGTATAGTTGCACACGATTGTTTGATGGATTTTGACATCGAACAGTGGGTTTGATGACGGCAAATCCACCATCTCTGCGATAAGCAGAGAGGTGCAGATGCGTATGAAATAGGGTTGGCCAGAACCGTAAATACATACACCGTATGTGACCACATATTTTATGATTTCCCTGCCAAAAATACCGTATATATACCGTATATATATGGCCATATAGTTCTAGCCAACCTTAGTATGAAACGTGTATGAATAGGTAGGACAATGGCTGTGCTGGGGGTGGTCATGGCTAAAGAGCAGCAGCTGCAAACGTAGGAAGTGTCCTAAACGTGTTGTGTGTCTGTGTCTCTGTGTGCGTGCGTGTGTGTGTGCTTGTGTATCTGTGTGCGTGTGTGCAGGTGTGTGTATGTCAGGGATCTCTCATGCGTAATAGACTTGATCCGTAACCTTCCCTGTTTAACCCTCCACCTCCATATCACACACACGCACACACACGCACACACACCCAATATACACGGACACACACAAAACACAAGCACACACACACAGACTCGCACACACACGCACGCACAAACACCCACACACGCACCCACACCCACACACACAGTTTGCTGACCGTGCACGCGCTATAGCCAACAACCCGGTGGTCAACACCGCCTCCGACATGGGCAGCGTGCTGGCGCTCAAAGAGAAGGAGATCCAACGGCTGCGTATGCTCCTAGCCACTTACATGCAGCAGCACCAGGAGCAGCAGCGACACGTGCTGCACCCTGATGCGCACAAGCTAAGCTCGCCTGGGTTTGGTGGAGAGCTGGCTTTTGGGGGAGCTGTTGCTGCATCACTGCCTCCAGGTGTGTTTTCTTACATACCTAGGGGCTGGCCAGAACCATGTACATCCAGTGTATATACGGTATTCTTGGCAGGGAAACCACCAAATATATGGTCATATACGGTGTACGGTGTATGTATACGGTTCTGGCCAACCCTATACATGTCGCATTGAGTTTGGGGGGGAGAGCTGGATTTAGGGAGGCTGTTGCTGCCTCACTACCTCTGGGTGTGATTTATACATGTTACATGTTTAGGGTTGGCCCAAACCGTACAAGTATATATACGGCGTATATATACGTACCGTATATATACGGATGTATACATAATTTTCCAATAATTTTCTGGTTTATATGGAATATACTTCTATGTACGGTTTATACGGCGTATATATACGTAGACGGAAATCCCATATACGGTTTGGGCCAACCCAATACATGTTAAATGTTGCTTTTTGTTTGGGGATAGAGCTAGCCTAAGGGGGGCTAATGCTGCCTCACTGCCTCCAATAGAGATAAGAGCTAAATGGTCATTTTCTTCAAGATTCTCTTGACTACTCTTGGCTGAAAGAATTATTTTCATCTGGTACTTAACAGGTGTGATGCTTCCTTACAACACAACGCGTTGGGTTCAGGACAAAAAGTTTTGTTTCCGAGTGTCTGATGCTGCCTCAGATTTGGCGCTGGGTTTCTACGCAAACTTGCGTTGTGTTGTTTTGTGTCGTGTTGCGTTTTGTTGTAAAGTTGTAATGTGCATCGGGCAGGGCAGTCTCTCAAAAAGCCACCCCCTTGTAGTTCTGCTTGAAAGCGTGCTTGAACCTGCAATTTTATTAATTTCTGGTTCGGTTCAAGATGATTTTAAAAGTAAACATTGGGCGTACGTTTGTAAGACTTTCAAAACGCCAGCACCCTCGCTGAACACGCTCTTTATACGCGCATCCCAAACACGCTTTGTAGACGCACTCACTCAGACACACCCCCATGAAGGCATGTCTTGGTACTCCCAATATCATAGGCCTCCTGAACTTTTGCTAAACCCTAATGCTCACACACGCACATAGACACACTCCTTGCAAACATTCTGCCACACACGCACATAGACACACAGGCTTACACACTTACACAGACACACTCCTTGCAAACATTCCGCCACACACGCACACAGACACACAGGCTCACACACGCACACAGACACACTCCTTGCAAACATTCTGCCACACACACCTGCACTGCACACAAATGTATATACATTCGCCTCCACAATGTCACCGCATCAAACCTGATCCCTTTCCGCTTCGTCTCTGCGTGTCTATGCAAGCAGGCGCAGCTGAGCTGCTTGCCCAACTAGATGAAGCCAAGAATGCTCTGGAGCAGGAACGACAGTGGCGATTAGCAATGGAGACGCGCATGCAACCCTCCGGCACTGCAAACACTTTGAGTGTGCCCACCTCTAGCAGCAGCTTGCCTGTGGGTGAGTGCAAGGCCACCGCAAACAGTTTTAGTATGCCCACCTCTAGCAGCAGTTTGCCTGTGGGTGAGTGCAAGGGCACTGCAAATACTTTGAGTATGCCCACCTCTAGCAGCAGCTTGCCTGTGGTTGAGTGCAAGGGCATTACAAACAGTTGTAGTCTGCCCACCTCTAGCAGCAGCTTGCCCGTGGGTGAGTGCAAGGGCACTGCACACAGGTTGGGGCTGCCCACTTCCGGCAGCCGTATGCTCATGGGCGAGTGCAAGGGTGTCTGTGCGTGCAATTTTTGCGTGCCAGATGGGCAGGTGTGTGTGTGTGTGTGCGTGCGTGTGTGTATGTGTGTGAGGTGTACAGGTGTGTGTGTGTGCCTGTGCATGCTGAAGTCAATGAAGATCGCTTTTGCCCTGTAAAGCACACACAACATGTACCAGCTCTGGCTCCCCGTCCAGCAGTCTTCATGAGCAACTGCAGGGACGGGCAACACATTTATAAGGCACGACCCTTCTGAAATTTGATCATACAAAGCAAAAGACTTCAGGCATCAGACACAGCGATTGTGTCACCCACCCCTGGAAATTTGATCACTTATGCAATTCCTTGCGCACGTTTAAATGCACATAGACGCGACGCACAGCAGGGATTTCCTCAAAGGTCCGAGCCTCTCATCCTGTCTCTGACGGCAGCTGTGCCTTTTGATCGCCCATGTGTACGTGTGTATTTTATTAACACATGTGAGTGCCCCTCTATGCATGAGCATATTGAAACACTTTGTGCACAATCACACTCAACACAAGCTTTCCAATCTGTGTGTGTATTGTGTATGGCACACAGGTGGCAGTGACAAGGCTCAATTCCCCTCCAGCAGTCACGACTCAGCCATTCCTCACGATAAAATTCTTCCATTCCAGGTAAGTGTAACATATATAAGGAATACAATTCCTCATCCTTACATCTCGAGTATGCCTTGTACGACGCTGCTACATTGGTAATCAAAGTGTTTGGGTGTAAATGAGCTGCACGTGCATGTACTGCAGGCATACGTTGTATGTTTTACGTGTTGCGTGTGTACGTGCTGCATTTGAGTGTGTGTGTGTGTTTCATGTGTTGCGTCTGTATGTGCTGCATGTTCACATGCTGCGTTTAGGTGTCACGTGCTCCGTAAACATGCTCCGTAAACGTGCTGCGTATGAATGTGTTGTTTTTATATGTGCTGCATGTTCATGCGCTGCCTGGCTACGTGCGCCGTGCCATCTCTGGAACAGCGTGTCCGTACAGTCATCATGACCTTCCCCCCAGCCCCCCCCCAACAATTTAACGTTTTCAATGCTTATTCAACTCATTTCGTCAAGTCATCTGGCTTGAATGCGAAAGCAAAGTTTCATTATAGAAGCTTGTCATATGCCTGGTATCGTTGTCGGCTGTCATTTA
>Ga0307963_1001234_pt1 | contig 19356 bp, 19 predicted proteins | sample OrgLakmetagen594_FD_201829 | JGI IMG/M metagenome (GOLD analysis project Ga0307963, IMG submission 201829) | Saline water microbial communities from Organic Lake, Antarctica - #594 | ecosystem: Environmental > Aquatic > Non-marine Saline and Alkaline > Saline | place: Antarctica: Organic Lake... | reverse complement strand
CAACCCCCCCCCCCCCGGGCAAATAGGGCCAATAGCCCTAAATTGGGCATATCTCTCCCCAACCACTTCACCGTTTTGGGACCTGAAAGTTGTGTTGGATAGCTTAATTTTTTCTTTACTTGCCTGCAAAGTAAGCAGGCGGAAAGATTGAGTGGGTGACTCGCAAATACTTGTCCAAAACATGCTTAAATACATCTAATATATTATACTTAATCAGTACACAAAAAATCAGAACGCTTGACGGCCATCTAAGGCTCTTTCCTGCATTTTATATAACAGTCTTGGACCCAAAAGTTTGAAAAAACGGGCATAAAGTTCGACAAACTTTTCAAAGCTCCCGAACGGCATTTTTAGGGTTCGTTAAAATGCGTGGAATTTCGCGAACCCGGACTTTTGACTGAACCCCGGACTGAACAACCCTGCTTCCAAATACATGGTACGTACCTAGGGTTGGCCAGAACCGTATATATACATCGTATATGACCGTATATTTGGTGCTTTCCCTGCCAAAAATACCGTATATAAACCGTATATATATAGTTCTGGCCAACCCTATACGTACCGTGCCTGTGCGTACATCCTGCACCCCAAAAGTTTACAACATCTAATTAAATCTTGCACCTTCCCCGCACCCTGAATTTATGTATTTTGCCCTCACTCCATCAACCCTGCAAGGCTTTCAGCCCTGTTCAGCAATAGGCTTCACAAAAAGTTCAAACACCACAAGGTTGCAAAGGAAAATCAAAATGCATGTGGGTTTGCTTAAGGGCGGGGCGGGGATCTCTCACCGTTCATGACAGGCAGCGACCTGAATAAGTTTTCTTCATCAACCCCGCAGGGTATAGGTACCTTTCCTAAAATACTACAGGGCAGAAAACGATATATATGCGGTGCGTTATAAATAAGGTATGGTATAAATAATGTTGGTCGGAACAGTATATATTTATATACGGTGTATATACCATACCTTTTCGTACTCATCCCACACCACAAATTTCAGAAATATTTAGGAGAATCTTGCACCTCCAAGATATATATTTTTGCCCTTCTTGCTCTACCCCGCAGGGCTTTTGGCCCTGTTCAGCACCAATAAGTAGGGTTGGCCAGAACCGTATATGTGCACCGTATATGACCGTATGTATGGTGATTTCCCTGCTAAAAATACCGTATGTACACTGTATATACCTATAAATGTATGGTTCTGGCCAACCCTACCAATAAGCTTTACAAACAGTAAGAGGACACCACAAAAGGGCAAAGGAAACCCATTGGCTGTTTCCATTTGGCTGTTTGCTTGTGAATTTGTTTTCAGTTCCACTACTCGACGCCCCCCCCCCAAAATCTGCTTCCTTTTCCTCAAGCCACTGTCACTGCTGCTGCTGTCCTCCTCGCTCTCCTCGCTGTCGCTGCTGCGGCTGCTGCTTGCGCGTGCTGATGGTGCTGCTTGGGTGCGGGCAGCATTTGTGTGCAAGGAGTCTGTGCTGCTGGGCTGCTCTGACCTGCTCTGCATGCGCAAGCGTTGCAGCTTGGTCCTCTTCAGCCAATGCCCCTGCTAAGCTGTGCCCCTGTGTTCTTTCTGTGTCCCCACATCCTAACTGACCTGTGAGACTGGAATCTTTCTTTCAGGAGGCCTCTTCATCGCTGCCTCCTCCGCTCAGCCTGTTCCGCTTTTGCTTGCTGTAGCTTGGCTCGGTCGGTTGCCAGCTGCTTCTCCTTTTGCTGCCGAAGCGCTAATTCCTGCTCGGCTGCCGCTGCCTTTTTGAAGAAGCTGCGCGCGCCCCGCTGAAAAATCCCCTTGGGAGCCTTCGGAGCAACCGGTGCTGCTGCTGCTGCTGCTGCTGGTGCCGCTGGGGCAAGAGGGTCAGGGGGCCTCTGACTTGCAGCGATCCAAACAACTTTATTTACACCAATCCCGCACAAGCCCGCAGAGCCCAAAAACATAAATATTTAAGCTTACCGCAGTCACCCCGCAGGGCAAAACACGATTCAAAGTAATAAATTATATATTAGTGGTTTTGAGGGCGTGCTTAATCGAGCTCCTAGCGTGCCAGTGTGGACCCCCTGGCCCTGTTCTTGAAGCCTCTGTCCCCAGCTGAGAGGCTGGCCGCTCAGCAGAGGGACCATGAGAAGCTGCAGAGGGAGAGGCAGCTCAGGAAGCTGGCAGAGGAAGAGGGGGGCAGGCGCTGTTGAGGAGTGCGCTTGTGAGGTTGTGTGCACGTGAGACTGAGTGGGGCGGCCGTGTGGCCCCAAACACAAGGAAGCAGCAACCAGCAGTGGGGGGCTCTCGAATTCACATATTAATTCCCGACAGGACCCTTCCGAAGTTCCTTCGAATTCGAAATTTAATTCCCAGACTCCCTTAAGGACAAAAAAAGGGAATTTTAATTGATTGTTTTGGTCACGAAGTCATCGTGAACCTACGGTGTATGGCGTAGATTTACAATTCTGACCAATGCTAGGTATATACGGTCCTGGCTTTGGACTCGTCTTGCGCAGTGTACATAAGGATATGCTAACGTGCACTTAATATGCATATACATTCATTGTCTATACAGAACCCTATCTTCGCTCATACTCTCATGCCCCCATTAGGTCAACGCTTGCTGGCACTTAATGATGTGTTGTTAAGTGGAAAGCTCACAGCGTGGGCAGTGTGCGTATCAAGCTCAAGTTAACTCGTCAACACCTATCCTCCCCCCCCCCTCCCTCTACACACACATACACACACATACCTGGAGCCATGAGGAAGGTACGGATGTCCTTGGCCTCTTCTATAGCAGTTATCTGAGGAGTACGCCTTATCGACCCCACCCCTGTGTGTATGAGTGGACGTGTAAACTCATGTGTGTGTGTGTATGTGTGTGTGTGTGTGTGTTTGCTCGTGTGCATGGACATTTGAGGTGCGTGTCTGGAAATTTTCTGCTTGCGCACCTGACACGCCTCTGGGCAAGCTCGAGGCTGGTTTGTAGTCGTTGACTCGTCGCTGCTCTGCTGCAGCCTCTTCATCTTCGTTAGGGTCAAATGAGGATTTCAGGCCATACACGTTATCCCCAACCGCCCTGCTTGGTGATTCATGGTGTGATTATGTGTGTGTGTTTACAGGTGTGTGTTTTCACGTGTCTTTTTACGTGTCGCGTGTGCATGTGTGTTGTGTGTGTTTATACTTGTGTTTGTGTGCGTATACAATTGTGTGTATGTACGTGTGTGCGTGTATGTGTGTATATGCATATGTGTTTGTGTGTGTGCGTGTGTGCGTGTTTATGTGTGTGTATATATGTTTTAATACATGTGTGTGTGTGTGTGTGTGTGTGTGTGTGTGTGTGTGTGTGTGTGTGTGTGTGTGTGTGTGCGCATGTACGCACGCGCACGTGCATTAGTGCGCTTCTCAAAACACTACCTGCGAGCTGAGGGGGAGCCTTGCAAGCCATTCTGTTCTTCTTCTATGTGGGGAGGGCGTTGGCTGGCTTGAGGGCCTCCATAGATACCTCCTTCATTGCTGGTGTACATGCTGCCCTGCATTCTTTGAGCTCTCCGCTGTGCTTGCATTGACTTCTGCGTCTGCATGTTAGCACGCTGCCCGGCGCTCTCCGGCCTCACATCGGTGCTGTTTATCCCTAGACCGTCGCTTTTGTACAGGGTGTTGGTGTACGTGGAAACTGCGCGTCACGTACGTCACGGTCAACTTCGTTAGTTTTCTTCGAACGAATTCGAGGATTTACACACCTCCCCATCAAGCAGGTTAGATACGTAGGCATTCGACTAATCGTGGGGATTGGTGCCATACCAACTGGTGCCGTACCAACTGGTGCCATACCATAGTCAGACACACTTCTGCTGTAAAAACCTGTACACACACTTCTTCTATAAACACCTATACGCACATTGACTGAACGTGCATCAACAAATGCAGCTTGACAATTACTCACCATTGCTCCCCACCCAGCTCTGCGCTTCTGAATTGCTCCTGGGCAATTGCCCAGGTTGCCCGCGCCGAATGCTTGCAGCCAGCACGGGCGTGTACCCCTGGATCTGGACAGCATCCTCCTCGCTGCACACGCACATACATACAATGCGGGCTGGAAGGGGGAAGTTGGAAGGGGTGGGCTCTATCTGTTTAACTGCACGCGGCTAAGGAACGCACATCAAAGAGCCTTGTAAGAAAACCATACATGCACTGCTAAGATGCACTGCTAAGATGCACAAGTACATATGTGTGGTCTCACCTGTCGGAGCTATTGGACATCAATTCTTCTTTATTGTTTCACACGTTGTTCGACTAGCTGACTCCCAGTTTCAACTCTAGCCTCCTCCTCTCCTTGTGTGTTATTCCTCACACCCTTACAAACAACTGGTGCAAAACTTGTGTGTTATTGCTCACACCCTTGCAAACAGCTGTTACGATGTGCCATCAGCATTCCTGTCAAACATAAATAGACATAGAATTGTTTTCATACAATACTATAGCATTTTGACTTTTCTTGACTACTGCCAAATCAGAAATCGGCGAAAAAACTACCGATGGAAAGCGAGATAATAATTAAATAAAACAAGAATGCAGCTGCAGCGCCAGTCTGTGCAGGGTCACTGCGCACGCAGCACCACCACCCGGCAAGCACTGCCGTTGGCGAGGCCAGCCCTTCGTAGCAGCCCAGTGGCCGTGGACGCCAGGAGGCCCAGCGTGCAAGCCAGAGTAGCAGCAGTGGAGGTGCGGCTGAAATTTGCATTGGAAAACAGGATGCAAGCTACTGTGTGCCTGCACCCTAATGCACCCCTTATGCACCACAGCCTGGCGGTGTGTTAATTGCGAATAATTGCTTCCGCAACAGGACCCCACACAAGACAACTGGGATGACAACACTTTCGTTAAGGGCATCGACCCAGAGACCCAGGCCGAGATGCTGAAGCTGCCCAAGGGCTACCACTGGTGCGGGCTAGTGCCTAGATACATCAGCAGCAGGGAAGGGGAGGGAAGGAAGGGAAGGGGATGAGAGGGCAGGGACAAGTCTGCTGGAGGGCCACAAATTGGTGACGGTTGTGTGTGTGGGGGGGGCTAGCGGGATGGACACTGACTCCTTCCCTTTAAAACATTCACTACGTAGGTACGAGACCATGCTCATCCTCACGCCCGTCCTGAACGACGAAGATAGGTGAGCAGCGGCTCCGCACCTTGTTTGTCGAGCCTGCACAACAAGTTCGCCTTTGTGTGGGACTGCAATCAAGCTTGCTAAACATACACGTCCACTCCACGTAGAGACCGGGAGCTGGCGAAGTTCGAGGCCTTTTTGAACAAGGAGGAGTGCCTGAGCATCAATGCCCTCGTGCGGGGCAGGAGCAGGCTGGCCTACCCTATGAAGCAGTGAGTGCAGGGCATGAGCATGTGGCAGCAGGCATAAGCCTTTCTCAAGAAGGGGCACGCACTGCAATGCATGCGCGCGCGCACACACACACACACACACACACACACACACACGCACACACACGCACATGCACACACGCACAAACGTACACACACACACGCACACACGTACACACACAAATGCACACACACACACGCACACACACGCACAAACATACACACACATACACACGCACACTCACACACACACACACACACGCGCACACACACACATGCACACACACACACGCACACACACATCCGTTGCACTCGTGCGTAACCCTGCGCTCTCCAGGCACTGGGAGGGCATCTACGTCCTGTACACCTACGCTGCCAGGCGCCAAACAGCACGCACCATTCAGCTCATGCTCTCCAACCCAGAGGTCGGCTCAGAAAATGTGCTGCTGAGGCATATGACCTTGTGCAAGTACTAGAGTGAGGGAATGCGTGCCACTGCAGCAGCAGGAGCAGCAGCAGCTGTTGACCTTGCGCAAGCACTTGAGTGAGGGATTGTGTGCCAGCAGCAGCTGCCCCAGCGGCCCCAGCCAACGTTACGGCAGGGGCTCGATTATAGAAGCTGAGCAGCAGCAGCAAGTACAGCAGGTAGTCCTCCTGGAGCCAAGCAGCAGCAGCAGCAGCAGGCAGAGTTTTACGACGGCAGGCATGTAAGCAGGGCAGCAAATTGTGAGGGCATGTTATGTGCCTACTTTAGAGGTGCTCTCAAGCAGCCTGGGTGCATGCCTTAGCTTGGCCCCAATGGTGTGGTGTTGTGCTTGGTTAGGTGCGTGCTTGTGCTAGTGCTTGACACAAAAGGATATTGGAGATAGTGTAGAGCAGCATTTCTCGATCCTCCACCACAAACGGCCACTCGCCCACCTAAGGGCAATTTAGTTCTTAGATTAGCTAGATAGATAGATTGATGGATAGATAGATAAGAATGTTATCTATATGGTTGGCCTAGTGCCCTAATGCAGCAGCGCAAGCCTATGTGGTGCAGCTACCTAATGAGTGGCGCCGTTGCGGCGGTGTTAAAGCATGGGTGTCACGTGTTGTGCATGTGAAGGGGAGGTGGATTCGATGCATTGTTTGGTGCTCTGTTTTAATTGTGTCACGCAATGCACAAAGGGACGGTGCACAGACTTATTAGCACGCCCCTGAGCCCGTTTTTCTGCCCCTGTTTCTCCTTTTTCCGGACGAGTTGATGAAGCCTTGTATGCTCAGGTTTACCCTCGATTTCTTTGAGCTGCCTTCCAAATCTAGGGCCTGTAATTCAATCTTGTTTCCTGACGGACTCTCCTTGCTGATGGACAGCCGCGTCCATTGAGTTTAGTCTTAGGTTGGTCTCATTGGGGGGCGACCTTCAGCCAGTTTGTTTGGCTGATCGGCTGCTGACTGGTCTTGGCCAGCTATAAACAAATCCATAAGCTCAGAAAGAGGAGAAAAAGTCAAGTGTTCTGCTGAGAAAGGAAATTATGAACGAGTTGGTTGTTGACCTCCTGTTGCAGCAAATAGGGGTGAGCTGTTTGGAAGTCCTCAAAACAAGGTGCAAACATACAGGAGAATTATTTCCTCATCTCACAAACCCGATGGTCTTGGCAAAATAAAAGAGCTTTCTAGGGTTTACAAGGGGTTACAAGGATGGCCTACAGCCCGAGACTCTGGCTGATGGCAATTGGCTGGTGAAACAAAATCAACCAGTGTCGAAAATTGAAACTAAATCTGACACAAACTTGAGGAATCTGTATGAGTCTTGATTCAGGAATGCATTGATCTCAAAATTAGTGACACTGTGATGACAAGCCAAGAAAGGAATAAATTCAGAGCTCGAAGGAGCAAACGCAGAGTCTTAAACACTCCTTCAAAAAGCTCTCTGTATCTCATGCGCAGCTCGCACACTTCAGCACACTTGCAAAAGAAAAGCACATGCTTCTCATCTTGAACTTCTCCACACTCACATTTATCACAAATGCTAGAACCACCATGCCATTTGCAAGACTCCACTCTCAAATGGTGTGCACGCAATCGAGCGTTATAGACATGTCCATCTTCACTGGTCACATACGAAGAACCACTGCCAAGCGCCGCAGCTGCCTCGACTTTCAAAGGTCACAAAGAAAAGGCCTCCAGTCAAGAAGCACGGCTGCTAGCCTGCTCATGAAACGCATTTAGTTCATGGAGAACAAAATAAAGCTTGTTATTGTTCTGGCAAGAAAGGAGACACATCGTAAGCTCCTGATGGGGGAAACAGAGATGCATATTTCCTGCGGGGAGAAATCACGTGGGGATTGACGCAGTGGAAGAGGACATGATGCTCATCTTGGACATCATCAGTATCACACAGGTCACAGGTGTGGGAGTTACTTTGCTCCCACGTCGCTGTCTCTAAACGCAGGGTGTGGACATGATGTCTGAAACGAGCTGTGGTACTGCGAATGACATCACGAGGCAGGTTGAGAAACATGTATTTGGAGACATGTATTTCCATAGAGTACTGAAAGAAAAGAAAAGACTCCGCTGGTAGTGGTGACACAGCCAGCATGATTAAGGGAGGGGGTTACTTAGGTGCCCGCACCAGGCAACCACCCACCGAGCAAAGAATTGAAAAGAAATTAATGTGGGTCAGGGGGGTTGTGTGCCGTAGTACCCGGTCCCAATCCTTGACTGTTGTTGCTTGTGTTATATTGCAGTGCATACCTTGTTTTTATGGGTGCAGATGCATGTCTGATGGAGTGCTCGTTCAGTTTGTGTCAGTTTTTTAATCTTATGGTAGTCCAGATTAGGGTCTGCCAGAGGTTTGTCTGTATAGCCTTTGTAGATTGTCCCCATAGCTTCAACGAAAATCACGTGAAGCTTGACTTCCCTATATCCTTGTCTGTTTAGGTTGGCAATAAGCATGCTGTGCTGTGCTTTTGCTTTTTGGAGTTGGGGATCGGGCCTAGTGTCTTCACAAAATTTTAATTCAATCAGGTAAACCTCCCACTGTTTTGGATTCAGTTGCTTGTCTTTAGCAAGCTGTTGAAAGTTTGGGTTGCGGGTGGTTACGCGAGAGGAGCACACAGTGCTAGGTAAAAATAGGATGGCGTCAGGACGAGAAGAGGCTTTTAAAGCATGTGCTGTTAGTTTTGGTAGCAACCAAGAGTGCAGTGTTTTGTTGGCAGTGTTACTCAGATCTAGGCCTTGCTCTGATAGTTCATCTGCGCTGCCTACATCAGTGTAGGCAATTTGGTTGGCACCGCATGGTCCCTTTTGTAGGGCTTAAACAATCAGCACACTTGCCGTATTATGGCATTTTATAATCATGTTCCTCATTTTAGTGTGTTGGCAGCCTGAGAGTACTATGTGAAGCGCACTATCAGTGCAAGGGCAGATGGGGCAGTTTGCATTGGGAGAGAAGCCGTACCAGTAGGCGTGTTTTTGAGTAAAGATTGTATCAGTTCGGTACCTCATAACATTACGCTTTTCGTAGAATTTGAGATTACTATTGTTCCAGAAAGCATTTGTGGCTTGTTTATTGACCAAAGGTCTAAGGTTCTTCCAGTAGTTGTAATACCCTGTGTCTGTTTTGGCACTCCCCAGTCTGTGTGATTTGTACATTTCTGTTTTCAGCTTGGCCTTTAAATCAGAGAGTGCACAAAGCCTAGGTGAAATTGCCCCTCTTCCGCTGGGATCCTCATCGGTGTCTTTAGCCGCAAGCCAGTAAAGGTGTGTGTATGCATAACCGTCTGGAGCTGGAGGCTGAAAGTGCACGTCATGACCTCCGTCATGTAAAGCAGAGTGTTTGGCAATTGCATCTGCACATTCATTTCCGGCAATGCCACTATGGGCTTTCACTTTATAGAAGCAGATAGGTTCTGGTGAAGCATAAATCATAGATACAATTTGTTCTAGCAGATTTGAGTGTATATGGGCTCGTTGTATTTCAGGGAAGAGTAGCTGTTTTCTAATTTGGCCTAGGGAGCATGCACTGTCCGTTGCAATCTTGGTATACTTATTGGTAAGTGCTGCTGCAATCCCTGTGAGCTCAGCTCTATTGATGGTGTTTGTCATTCCCACGCCTCCTGAGTTCACATAACATTCAGCTTTTGTTTGAGGGCAGTATACCCCTGCGCCTGTAAAGTTTTTGGCCTTGCCTATGCAGCTTCCGTCAGTGTAGGCCCATAATTTCCGATTGGGGCACTTCAATTCAAACTGCTTATCGTCCCATGGTTGGGGGTGGACGTTACTAGCGTTTTGGCCTCTTTCCTGGCCAGTGACGTCCTCTCTTTTTGATTTGAAGTACTGTGGGCAAACATGGTTGGTGATGTGGTCTGTGTCCTCTCTTGCGAGGTACTGATTTTTTTCCCAAACTGCTTCTGGGATACCCCTTTGCAGTGTTTGCAGCCAATTTGGTGAGGCATCAGTTAAACACTGTTTCGCTTCTTTGTTCCAGACAGCAATAATATTTATGCTCCAGGTGTGGTTGGAGAAACTACGTCGTACATCCTTCCACGAGGTTGGCATTGCATATGTGAGTTTTGTCCCAGAGAACACTTGGAGAGTCCCAGAGAGAACTTAGATTTTTGTCCCAAAGAATACTTAAATGTAAGGCGAATGAGTGACCAAATCCCTTTTGGTAGGAAGAGCACACCATTGGTGATAAGTAGAGTCTGCTGTTTTGTTCTCTCGGATGGGTGTCAGAATAAGGTGTCCAGTACTCCAAGTGTTTCTCCCTGAGGTCTACGGCACAACGGCTGAGATCAATGGGCTCACAGATTTGCGGCTTCTGTTTGAAGATATACGATTGGGTCAAACTATCCATGGCAGAAAGAATTTGGGCTGACCAGCGATCATTAGACCGTGTGCCCAACTGTATGTCAGCATGTAGCATTTAGTAAGACCTTATTCTTTGTGTAGCTGTTGGATTTAGTCAAAGGATTATACAGCCGCTTTGCCGCGCGAAACCAATTCAATTGTAGGGGTTCCACACTCGCACATGAAGGCATGCGTCGGAATGTTAAAAAGCCTCAGTAGGATCTATTGTTTACCAGAGCTTTTTAGGCTTACTAAGCAATTCTTTAACAGGCTTGTTTTGTGCTTACTTGAGAAGCCAAGGCACATGACCACGCTTACTAATTCTGGGTTACCTGCTTGGCTTCCTAAGGAAGGAGGAAGCATTACCAAGCACTAAGCCGTTAAATGAATACCGTACCAACGCTTGACCGTTGCGCTTTAATTATCTTTTTTGGAGCAATGGAGACGCGCAATGAATATTTTGCTACACTTGAAATCGGGGTGCGCAATCGGGTGCGCAAGCGGGAAATTATTCCGGTGAGAGCCGGTGCGCAATTGTGCGCAATCGCAAAACAAATTAATGTTATAAATTCTGGATAGGTATGTGCGTGCCATCCCGCGGGAGAAGCGGGAGAACGATGTTGCGCGCGAGCAGCAGCGTTCCAAGCATGCCATCGGATGCAAGCGTTGAGGCAGATGGGCTGAAGCGCAAGCGTAAGGAGCAGTATGAGAAGGCCAAGCAGCAGCGCAAACTGGAGGGAAAGGGACCCGGGCAACCTCCTGTTCAAAGCCAGGATTCCTGTTCAACCATGCAAGCTTGCTGCTGGGGGTCTGCGCAATGGGGTCTGCGCAATGCCCCTGAGAAAGCTCTGAGCACCTCAATTGCTGCGCAATTGGGGGTGCGCAATGGCAAACTTTTCCCACTGAAAGGGGTGCGCAAACCCCGCGCAATGCACTCAAACAATTCATGAAAAATCAGGGTGCGCATTGGTCACGCGTTGGTACGGTACATCCTTACTTGCTTGGATTACTGCTGCTTACCTGCCGTCTTGGCTTCTTTGGCTTACTTATGCGACTTCTTAAGTAAGCCAAAATCCTGGTTTTCTGGTAAGCACCCAAGAAGCCCAAAGAAGTCAACAAGTAAGACTTTCTAACGTTTCGACGTGGTGTCTCTGACCCCCAACATTATTTTCAACACTGCACTGCCAACAGCCATTCTGTTGGGGACTATCCATCTCTTTGCCTTTTTGACTTTTGTGTGTTGACAGTGAGAGACTTCCTTTCAGCGTACACTCTCAGCTTGTTCAGCACGGTCTGCAAATCCGTAATCCGTGTGTTCATTGGAATGGAGGGAAAGGTCATCAACAAACAGCATTTTATTTCAGAGGAAACCAGTGAGCGCATCCTGCACCCCATCATTCACGCTGCCAGTGTCGTTCAAGTAAATGGAAAACAGTAGGGGGAAGAGGGGGCACCCTCCTTGTACAAGTTGAAAGACACCACATTGTCAAGTTGAAAGACACCAAAAGATGCCTGAACAGACGCTGATTTATCCCCATTCAACAGCGCGTATTCATCAGCATTAGTATACAAGTGTTCGAAAATGGACAGCATGTGGGTGGGCATCTGGTTCTTACAAGGGTGGTCCCACATTTTGCTTCTGGGAATGGAGTCAGACGCTTGTTTGAAATCAATAAAGGCTGTGTACAGCAGTGATGATCCCCTGTGCATCTTCTGTGCTGCATCTATCTTTGAGGTGTCACAGGGTAAAACAGCGGTTGCAGCGTGCTTCTGCTAGGAATTTCTTTTTGTGTGTGTCCGGGATATTGTCATGTTGGGTAACCAGTCTTGGAATTTATAAGCCTAGCAAATTGGCATACATTCTGTGCAGTGTCCCACCCACCGCAATCATTCTATAGTTCTCTGGAATCTTCACTCGCCTCTCACAATAGTCGGCATACGTTCATCACTAGAAAAAGGGATGGCAAACTAAGAATGATAAGTGGCCAGTTTGTTGTTGTGCGTATTGGGGTCCACCAACTCAGCGTCTCTTCAAACACCTCTCATCTTATGCTTCAAGTTTGCAGTAAACTCTTGCATGGTAATAGCACGCCCAGTTTGAACAGCTTGTACATCTGACTCGCACCCACGCAGTCCCTGAAAAGCGCTCAGCAATCAAGCAGTCCAGCATACACCTGAACGATACTGTAAACTGAGATCAGTCTGGACCACCCTCCGCAAAGTGACACTATTGGTATTCAGCATACTATTGAAAAGCTTTTGTTCATTGGAATGGAGGGAAAGGTCATCAACAAATAGCATTTTATTTCACAGAGGAAACCAGTGAGCGCATCCTGCACCCCATCATTCACGCTGCCAGTGTCGTTCAAGTAAATGGAAAACAGTAGGGGGAAGAGGGGGCACCCTCCATGTTTCACATCAAAAGATGCCTGGACAGTCGCTGATTTATCCCCATTCAACAGCGTGTATTCATCAGCATTAGTATACAAGTGTTCGATGATGGAAAGCATGTGGGTGGGCATCTGGTTCTTACAAGGGTGGTCCCACATTTTGCTTCTGGGAATGGAGTCAGACGCTTGTTTGAAATCAATAAAGGCTGTGTACAGCCGTGATGATCCCCTGTGCAGCTTCTGTGCTACATCTTTGAGGTGTCACAGGATACTTGTATCCGGTTGCAGCATGCTTCTGCTAGGAAAAAAACTTTGTGTGTCCGGGATATTGTCATGTTGGGTAACCAGTCTTGGAATTTGTAAGCGTAGCAAATTGGCATAAAGTCTGTGCGGTGTCCCACCCACCGCAATCATTCTATAGTTCTCTGGAATCCTCACTCGCCTCTCACAATAATCGGCATACGCTCATTTCTGGAAAAAGGGATGGCAAACCAAGAATGATAAGTGGCCAGTTTGTTGTTGTGCATATTGGGGTCCAGCAACTCAGCGTCTCTTCAAACACCTCTCATCCTATGCTTCAAGTTTGCAGCAAACTCTTGCATAAAAAAAAGCATGCCCAGTTTGAACAGCTTGTACATCTGACTCCTCACACCCACGCAGTCCCTGAAAAGCGCTCAGCAATCAAGCAGTCCAGCAGACACCTGAATGATACTGTAAAATGTAAATTGAGATCAGCCTGAACCACCCTCCGCAAAGTGACACTATTGGTATTCAGCATACTATTGAAAAGCTTGACAGCTGACGGAAACCAGTAGAATTGCAACGGTTCATGTCCACATTCTTGGAGTACAGCCCAATTAGTGGTAGACTGCTTCACACCTAACGTGCCCTTCAGAAAATGCAAATGAAGCGTAGACAGCGGGCTAGAGAACTCCCTGCCTGCCTGTAAAAAAACATAGTGCCCCATACTTGACTACCATATATGCCAGCGGGAAAAACATACGTCTAGCAAGCCACAAAGAAGTGTGTGGTCTGTCTGCCAAAGCGTGTTCACGCACAAATCTACGTATCCTATACTAGGCAGAGTCAAGAAAAGGACGGGATGCAAAAGAAAAGAACGCAGATAGGTAGTGTAAAAATTACCGGCATGGAATAGAATGTTGTTTTGTGTTCTGCACCACCCAATGGATGCAGAGACACACAACACCCCACCTGGAGAATAAAGATAAGAGAAGCTTTTCAGTGGGGATCAGGTGGTTGGGAGGCAGAATCCTCCACACTACCAGGAGTATTGCTCAGATATTTGTGTGGGTTGTGTTCAAGTGTTTGTTTGGAGGTTGCTTCATCTCGTTCTCGAAGGTTGAGCAGGTTGAATGCCTTTGTAATTTAGGTCTAGCCTAGAGGAGTCCTTCATACGATCACTTCTTGGCCAGCACATATAAGCCGCTAACCAAGAAGCCATAATTAGATCACAGGCCACTTAAAGAAGATCAGGAGGGATGTGTGGTTATCATCCTTGTTGTATAAAGCCTGCGTCTTGTTCTGAACAGGCAAGGAGGTATATTTGTCAGTCCAGGTTTTTTATGTGCCCAAAACATCAGATGATTCCCCCTCTTTAATTTATTGGGGTCGGTTGGTCCTGGCAGATGCTTGATTATTTGCTGATATTATTCAGTGCTGTAATGTCACAAACAACGTTGTGCCGTTTTTCCCTTTCCAGGTTTATTTTGTAGGTGCTACAATTCTGGTGCTACAACAACAAGTACCTCAGTTTTTACACGTTTTACGTTTTACATACGCAGCCTAGCAGCCGCACTTTTTGACTGATGGCTTTAAGATATATTTGACAAAGTGCTCACTCAAAGTGAAGAAGTTCTTATGCTAGTAAGAGCCCATACCTGGATCTGAGGGATTCATCGGAGTATTTTTGCAGATGGTGTTTGCCCATGCTCTGACTAACATCACACCTGACCCTGACAGCTAATGACCCAGTCCAATTGCAGAAATTGTCGAGACGACTGGAATGCTGCCAGGAAAGGACTTACAGTAAATGTGCAGAAATCCTACATAGTTAATTTTAATGCATACCGAAATTCCGCAGTTCCTGTTTTTCATCTCTACAATCAGGAGCTTGAAGAGAGAGATTCTTTTACCTACCTGGGAATGTTATTTGATAAGCACATGAACTTACACCATGCTGCGACCCATGCTTTAGACCTTTTAATGCAGCTTTACATAGAGTGAAAGATTTTGGTATTGAAAAGAGGATTTCTGGCAGGCCTCATGCGATGTTGTGGCTTATCAAGACATATGCGTTGTCAGATGGCATGTATGCCAGTCAGATTTGGTCTACACAATTTCTGAAGCATGACAATGGTTTCAGCAACCCTTGACACAGCAACCCTTGACGCAGGTCGCACACATGGCGTTTTTAAAGAGAATTTTGGGAATTAAATCTACTTCTGCAAACTGGTGTGTGCTTCGAGATTGCGCGCAGGAACCCTTGCATTTTTACTGGTTCAGATCAGCTATCAAATTTTGGAACAGGATGGTTGTTTGAAACAGCAATACTTTACGCGATGTTATGAAAGCAGATATTTCCCTTGGGAACTCTGGAGCTTCTAATTGTTGGACTAGACAGATGAAGGATGCCTTTGTTGATTTGCAGAACGGCACTGTATACAGAAGCGACTTATTTCAATGCAGGAAGCTGAATATTTCTAATTTGCGCATAGACTTGAGATTCAGGCATCAGGCAGTTTGGAGAGAGGCACATGGTCAAGATCACTTGCTCTTGTTTAAAAAAGTCTGTGGCTTATCACAACTGGTTTGCTTTGCCTGAGAGATTGGTTTCTGATGCACGTGCACCATTTGTCTTGCCAGAGTATTTGAAGATGGCTCTGAGCAAAAGTGTCATGAGGAACGTAGCTCGGCTCAGGATTCGAGGACATGGGTTGAAGTGTGAAACTGGTTTATATGGCAGGAGTCCGGACAGGAGTGCACGTATTTGCAATTTGTGTGAAAACGGGGATCATATTCGCTCAAGATGAGAAGCACGTTATTTTTTCATGTATCGGTACCGAACATTTACGGCACCAGTTCATCCACTTATTTAATAATATTTCTGAAGGTGATATCAAAGGTTTTGTATTTCAACATAACTCAGAAGTTTACAAATTTATTAGTGCAGCTGTCGATCTTTTTGATTGATTTATTTGTTGGGACCTATAGGTTGAGCAGCCATGCCAGGCTGGAGGCCTTTGTAATCCAATCTAAACTAAACTAACATCACAGTGTAGCTCTGTCTTCTGAGAACCTTTTTGCATACCTTTGTAACCCTATCTTCTGAAAAGCAAGATGAATTTGAGGCGACGGATCCGTATTGTTTTCAGCAGATGGTACAAAGTGCAGGTAAACGGGGTGCATGCTTCAGCCTCTCATCAATCTGCTTTGTTTCATATACAACACGCCCGCTCCCTTTTTTCCTCTGCCCCCTGTAGTGATGTCCCCCTGTAGTACCCTATGCGTCCTCACATTTGCGGCAAAAGACGAGTTATTACAATAATGCAGATGAGTGCGTCTCCAAAGCAATAATCTTTGCTGTCATCCATTGAGTAACACGTTCAAACATAAAAATAGACGCACAGTGTTGTACGCATCATGGCCCTCTTGACTGGTCAACGTCTACAAGGGCACAGGGCCCCCTTATTACACAAACAGATTGTCCATTATTGTGCCATACTTGGCAGACAAGAAAGCTATAATACACAGCACACGCATGCATGACAAGCTCATCAATATAAACACACACGCACATGTCTAAACACACACACACATAAACACACAGACTGACGTCACACCACATCACGTGCGCACCACACACACACACACAGCTCTTGCCACCCTTTCAAGCAAAGCAGAGCAAACAGACAGACGCCGCACCACACAAAAATGCCTGCACACTTTAGGAGGGCCACCCAGCAGCAGCTGAGGCTAGCAGCTAGCTAGTAGTTTCTGACACACGGCTGACGTCTGTAATGATTGGCTCAATGACGTAGCTAGGCAAACACAGAACAGGTGGATGTGTGTGTGTGTGTGCATGTGCGTGTGTGTGTATATGTGTGTGTGGGATCGGCTCGATGACGTAACGCTATAGGCAGGAGCAGCAACCGGTCGTCTTGAATTGACGAATTCATTACTATGCCTATGATCAAGTCAAGTCATAGGCAGTGGTGACTAAAAGCACAGAGACCGGTGGTGGCCAAAAGGACAGAGACCGGTGGTGACCAAAAGGACAGAGACCGGTGGTGACTAAAAGCACAGAGAACGGTGGTGGCCCCTGAAGCAGGGAAACATGGTGGGCACACATCGCCTCAGTGTAGAAGCAGCTCATAGAACAGGAGGCAGGGCTGAATGCGGCATTCACTGTAGCTGGGGTGGGCACATATCGCCTCCAGATCACCTCCAGATCGCCTCAGTGTAGAGGCAGCTCATAGAACAGGAGGCAGGGCTGGATGCGGCCTTTGCTACATTTGGTAAGCACCGCTTCCCAGGAGCCTATGGTGCTGACGGTGGTGTCGTCAAACATGACCCACTGCTCCACCTGTGCATGTAAGTGTGTGTGTGTGTGCACGTGTGTGTGTGTGTGTGCACGTGTGTGTGTGTGTGTGTGTGTGTGTGTGTGTGTGTGTGTGTGTGTGTGTGTGTGTGTGTGTGTGAGTGTGTGTATTCTGTGTGCGAACGTGCCAGCACACATGTCCATACATATATCTGGCTGAGTGCTGTGGTACGTAAATGCCATGCCCCCCTAGTATGAGAGTGAGAGCGTTGTACACGCTCTCTCTGTCCATGGGTATTACCCACTACGTACACATGCACCAGCAGGCATGCATCCCCACCTACCACACCACACCCTCAATCAACACGCACATGCACACGCACACGCACACGCACACACACACGTACACACACACACACACATGTGCACACGTGAATGTGTGAGCACACAGAAACACACACACGCACACAGAAATGCTCACGCACACACCCACACCCATACCCACACTCACACACCTCTGGCTTGAGGATGAAGGCAAAGTAGTGCTGGCCGTAGTAGCAAAACATGGAGCGCAGCTTGTATTCCAAACGCTGGAATGACCCCAGGGGCATGTGCTGCTGCACAGGATGGGGACCGGGGCCGTACACGTCTACCACACGCAGGTTTGTGTCCACCTGTGTGCAGGGTGTGTGCGTGTGTGTGTGGTGTATGTGCTTTTGTGCGTGTGCGTGAGTGTGTGTGCGTGTGCGTGTGTGTCTGTGTGTGTGTGTGTGTGTGTGTGTGTGTGTGAGAGAGCATGTTTGTATGTTTGTGTGTGTGTGTATGTGTGTGTGCGTGTGTGTGTGTGCGTGTGTTTATGTGTGTGTGTGTATAATGCATGCGTGTGTGTGTGTGCGTGTGTGAGAGAGAGCAAAAGAGAGATAGAGAAAGCATGCTTGTATATTTGTGTACGTAAGCATCCTGTAGCAAATGCGACCCACCTTGAGCATGGCTTCCTGAATGGTGCTTGCGTCCACTGAGCCCTCCCAGGCTAGGATGACAGAAAACACTGTGTGATGCATGTGTGTGTGCGAGTGTGTGTGATTGCGTGTCATTACATGTGTGTGCGTGTGTGTGTGTGCGTGCGTGTGTGTGTGTGTGTGTGTGTGTGTGTGTGTGTGTGTGTGTGTGTGTGTGTGTATGTGCGTGTGAGCGTGCACGTGTGTGTGAAAGTGTGTAATTGCTGCGCACGCCTGGCGTACTTCGTACGTACACGCAATCAGTTGCATGCACCAACATATCCTTTCGCCTCATGCGTGGCTGTGCAATCAAGAACGTGCACCAACACAGCGCACGCACCAACACAGCACATGCACCAACACAGCGAGAGAGGCTGAACACACAGGGTGTGTGTGTATGTGTACAGAGCGGCAATTGAGCACGCACACACACAAACGCAACACACACAGACACACAGACACACACACGCGCACACACACACACACCTTGCGGTAGGGCGTGGACGAGCTTGATGGGGGTGCACACCTCCCCACACCCCCCCACGTCTTTATCGCAGCGTTTCACATCTTGGCTGGAAGCCCACTGCAGCGCACGGCCTAGGCTGCCCTCTGCACGTGCATGTGTGTGTGCATGTGTGTGTTTGTGTGCATGTGTGTGCATGTGTGTGCACGCGTGTGTGTGCACACGTGTGTGTGCATGTGTGTGTGCATGTGTGTGCACGTGTGTGCATGTGCATGTGTGTGCATGTGTGTGCATGTGTGTGCATGTGTGTGTATGTGTGTGTGCATGTGTGTGTGCGTGTGTGTATGTGTGTGCATGTGTGTGTATGTGTGTGTGAGCTCGTGCATGCACACACACACAAACGCGTGCACACCATACCGTACCGTGCACACTTCTTGCACCCACCCACCCGCCCACACACACCTCCACAAACACCCATCTGCCCACCAGCCTATCCAATCAGACATATGCACGCACGCACACATGGGCACGCAACACAAATGCACCTGACATGCGCACACACGCGCATACACACACCCACACACGCACCTAACATACGCACACACGCGCATACACACACACGCACCTGACATCCGCAGCAGTGCAACAGCAATGACGTGGAAGAGCTCTGCATGCACGCAAACTCACACCCACCCCCCCACACACACAGGCACACCCACACATGCACAAGCGCACACACACACACGCACCTGACATGCGCA
>Ga0307963_1001231_pt1:5000-19379 | contig 19379 bp, 16 predicted proteins | sample OrgLakmetagen594_FD_201829 | JGI IMG/M metagenome (GOLD analysis project Ga0307963, IMG submission 201829) | Saline water microbial communities from Organic Lake, Antarctica - #594 | ecosystem: Environmental > Aquatic > Non-marine Saline and Alkaline > Saline | place: Antarctica... | reverse complement strand
ACAGACTTTTTCTTTTTCTTTCTGAGCTTATGGATTTATTTGTGGCTGGCCGAGACCAGTCAGCAGCCGATCAGCCAAACTACCTGGCTGAAGGTCACCCCCCATTGTAACCATTGTTATAGAAGTGATATTCCCATCCTTTAACCTTCTGTTGTACTTCGTGGTGCTCTTATGCTTGCTTGAGGGTTGGGCAGCAGTGGATATGCGATCAGTATGGTGCTCGTTTGCTTGGTTGAAGTGGCCTAAACATACCTGGGAGTGAGGACTGAGACTTGATTGCTTATTTGCACACAGTTAAACCAGAATGGGGGCTTATTTTTTGCTTTCTTGTGTTCAAAGCGCGCTAATGCAGACCTGGCTCTGCTGCTTTTTGTTTTGTTCTGCTCACTTTCCTCGTTAGCTTGCACTCTGCTATTTCTGTTTTTTTTACAGTTACAGTTTGGTGTTTCGATGTTTTACCTCTCATTGGTTGAGCAGCCATCCCAGGCTGAACGCCTTCGTAATCCAAACTAACCTAAACTTGCATCAACTGGTTTTTTCTTTTTCCTTCGTCCAGTTGCGCCCTTTCTGTCTGACACCATTACCAGGAGGCCTCATCGTCTGATCCTCATTGACTCTTTTTTGCCCGCTTTGTTTTCAGGGCAGTATGCGACACTTGCAAACAGCCGAACCCCGTAAAAAGTATACCAAGGACACCGTCTATCATGGACTAAATTAAGCAGCATCACTAATGTTTATTGAGCACCTACACAATCCACACGTTGGTGAAAGCGCAGCATGCGTACCAATAACACAGAGAAAAAGTTCACCTCCCACACTCACCAGCGGGGCGCAAGTATAATTGTACACATAAGTTGTAAGAGAGACAGAGACGAGTGAATATGTACACTTGAAAATAAAATACAGCCCGTTTACAAATGGACTTGGGGCTTGTTCCCCCCCTTTTCCTCAAACTTCACACCCACACATTTCTGCGGTGACCAGTTTTTAGGCCTGAGTGCTCTTTTCCTTGGTCATGCTGATGCGTTACCACGACCAGCGCAGAGTTCCTTTTTCCACACATCACTGCAGGTCTTTGTCGAACTGGTACACGCCCAGGCCCTTGCCCACGCGCCTCAGCTGGCTCACCAACTCTGCAGCGTGCTTCACTGAGTTCACCTGGTCTGCAAGGAGGTCGCCCTCTGCAAGCAAGGAGTGAAATTCCAGGTTTGACATCGTGTACCAAAAAGGCATGACATGCAACGGATGCATGATACAACGACTTTGTATCGTGCACCTGTTGCAAAAACAAAGATGCTTGAGCTTTGTTGCTGTGACAGAAGCATAATTAGTTATCAAAAACACACCAAAAAGGGGGAATGATCTAGGCTTGACTCGAAAGCTTTGGGCCTAACTTGACCACGTTGCAGAAGTTACTACGTCTGTCACACGATACAGAAACGAAGTGGCTCATGTGGCAAGCGTAATAACTCCTGCATCGTGTTGTTGCCTCTAAACCGACCGCATTGTGTTTTGAGAAGAAATGGTTTAGAGACACAACCAAACAAACGTTTAATGTGCTGCTAAGCAGCCCTGTACAGGCAGCATTCCAAGTGCTTCCTTTGCTTAAACCCTTGTAAGACCTGAACATCCCAACCACATCTAGCATGGCCAAGGATAACCTACCGATGAAGTCAGCCATGGGGGAGTCGCCACACTTGTCAGCAATCTCGTGCAGCTCACGCAGCTTTTGGAAGTTGAGCTGCGGACAAAGCGTTTGTGGGTGGTGCAAGCAAGATTGGGTATGACTTGCACGGTAGAGCGCTGTCAGGGCGTCTGAAGGTGAGGTTGGTGTGTATAAAACGAATAGATACAGTCAGACTGTAAACTAGTGTCAACCCCTGAAGTATCTGCTCAAAATGTCCAAAAAGGTGCAAGATGCATTACGCTGGTTTTGATCAAGGCTAGCACTCGTACTTCTTGACTAACAAAATGCATTATTTTGTAACCTTGATCAAGCACACAAAGCACACAAATGATTCCCCCATAGATGGGGGTTCTATGATTCTATTGTGCACAAAAAGTTCTGCGAATGCTACAACCCTTACAAAACAACTCAATAAGAAGAAAGGGTACTGTAAAAAAATGTGAAGGCTGTATAGCAGGCCTGGGTAGGCTGGGAGTGAGCAGAAATTACTTCCCAATCAGTTCTAGACAGGGATTTAAAACCAAACACCCAAAAATCTATCCACTTATCCACACAACAATGGAAAATATCCTATTCAAGACTGCACAATGTGGCCCAATTGACTGCTTGCCACATACTGAACAGCACAATGTCAGCACGAGATATATCCATAACACAAACACAAGCACACACACACACAAGTATGCCCAATTGACTACTTGCCATATACTGACCAGCATAATGTCAGTACGTGATATATCCATCACACACACAAACACACACACACACAAAGTACGAGTCGTGAGGGTGGTACGACAGCTTTTAAGGACCCCGTTTGTTTGTGTGTTGTTGCCTGTTGTTGTTGTGCGAGATACGGTATGGGTGAAACGATATGAGTAGCAATTACAAAACGCCTCAACTCCTTGTGTAATTAAAACATACTTTTACCTCTTCTGTGTGGAGCTGCGGTGACTTTCATCCATACCGTATCTCGCACAACAACAGACAACAACACACAAACACGAGCCGTCGTACATTGGTTTTCAAACCTGAAAAACCAAGGTTCGACAGCATTCGATGGCCCTGCCGCTGGGTAAATACTCATGCGTCGAACATGCATCCTTCCATCTGTGATTCCATAGGAAGTCCTCCCCAAAAAGATGCTTACTGTATGCTGTTTAATCACAGGCCTCGAAACCAATCGCAGTCGGTGTGCTGAGTCACTGTACTTAATAGTGGCAGTGTTTGAACCTGACAGCTAGAAGTACTCTCCCCTCAGCACACGATTGCTCCCCCCACCTTCTCCAGAGACAGAGCCAGCTCCATGCCGAACAGGGCATCCCCCTTCTCAGCATGGTTGAATTCCATCTCAGGCATGGCAATGCTCCTCAGCTGCACACGGCCGCCACGCTTGTTCTGTGGCAAAAATGAGGTTTGGTAAATCAGAGGTTGAGGCAGAATCATCGCTACACCTTGCAAATTCGTTGCTTCTCACTGGAAGCAGAAAAGGAGGAAGCTAGTTTTATTGTAGCATGCAGCATTTCATATCTTTCACCCAGGTAAAAAATATAGAGCTTACTTGACCAGCAATTGCATGCAATTTACACATGCTTATCGAATTAGAATGAACCTCCACGGCTCATCAGTAATTGGCCAGACCCGCACGCCTGCGCCGTACATGACCAAACATATGGGAAATTTCCCTGCTGCATGTCCTGCATACCGTACCTTTCTTATATCACCCTGATTAATAACATTTTTTGCCCTCTGGAATGATGCCGGAATTGTTTATTATATTTTTATTTTGAAGCTCCGGAATTGCTGGTGTGGAGGTCGAGCAAGCTGCATGGTTGGCACATGCAGGCACAGCAGTTGACAAATGACCAGGTGGGGTAGCTCATGCAGAGGTCACGCAGGCCCACGCCCAAGCTGCACCATTGTGCAAGCACAAGCACAAGCAAAGCACATAGCAGAAGGCACCAGCTGCACCAGCAGCAGTGAGGAGAGCATCGATACACATGCAAGATGCACATGCACAAACGCGGATGTGCAAGCATACGCACACACGCACACGCACTGGCTAGGCTACATGCCCACCGGGGTTGGTGTGGGAAGGCTAAAATATCTTTGAGGGGTACGGCTGGGTACGGTATTACTTTTATATTTATGAATTTTTGGGTTCGGGGTGAATACAGTGAGGTACGGTACGCACCGAAATTGGATACACACATAATCCTGGCCGACCCCATGCATCGTACAGTACAACCCAACAGTCACCTGGTAGGACATGAGCAGGTGTGCGTGGTCACGCTCCTCATCACTGGCATCCTTGAAGAACTTGGCAAAGCCAGGCAAACCGATGTTGTCACGGTCAAAGTAGCAGTGCAGGGCGTGGTATACGTAGCTTACGTTGTACTCGACGCTGCATGGGGGGGAAGGGGGAACACCACCATGACTCTTACTCACAGGGGGAAAACCGTATTTTCGCTCACAGCTCTACAACTTATAAAATGACACTGCTAAGAGCTGAGGACATTGAGATGCAAAAGAGCAGTGCAGTTTGATTGGCTCGCGTTGAATGAATTCACTGTTATTTGTCTAGCCCTGCCAGAAATGGAACTTTAGCCTGCATTGATAAGCAACAATACATTTGCTTGGAGTCGCACAATCTGTGCAAGCTAACAGTAGCCATGGATTGAAACGTGCCCTTCCTCTTGACCATCAAAACGACCGAGTGCACTAACATTGTAGGTACGCACAAGTGCATTATCTTGATTCACTTGAGTAAAAAACATTTTGCCTACAATATTAGATTCAGAAAGCATGCATATGAAGCTCTTTGCTGTGTCCTGAAGTTGTATCCATCCGGATGCAAATTTTTTACTATTAAGAGAGACAACATCATCATACTGCTGTTAAGGTGCGGCGGCACACAGTGTTTCCAGGTCAAGAGGCACCAAACTCGCTTGATCTGCTCGTTGATGGCAGCCTCACACTCAGGGTCGAAGGAGACTCGGCCCAGACTCTGACTGGCGGGGGTCTTGTCCACAGTGGTGAGCTCGCTCTTGACCTGTACGAATGTATGATTGACAGGCAAGACATTAATAGAAAACCCAAGTGCATGCCAGCATCAGCTTTTCCAGTTCTGTAATGACACGCGCCTGCCTGGGTTTCGCAGCCTGAAATTTGCAAGCAGCACGCAGTGTGGCGGTTAATGGGGATACCCAAGTTGCACAAGTTACAGCCAATGAGGCCACAACTGCTCCTCCTCGGGACAAAAGCTGCAATCCCCAAATTTGCCACTGCCATTGATGAGTGGCCACTCGCCACATAAGTAAGGCGATTGGTAAGACACAATCGCCATACTTATGTGGCGATTGGGAAGAACAGGACAGACCTGTTTCCTGCCCACGAGACTTTGTCCTATTGTGTGTAAGGATTTGAAGGAATACAATGATACTAGTGGTGCCCACGCAGATGCATTGCATGCCATGTTCTGTCAGAGCGAGTAGCACAATTGTGTGAGTTCCCTCAGAAGCGAGCTCCAAGAATGGAAGTTTGCACACGTAGGGAGCATGAACACCTGGCCACCACATGGAACAGACACACTACCCCAGACAGACATGGAACACATATTGGCACAGGAGAGGTGTGGCAGGTGCAGCCACGGCAAGTCAGGAGTGCGAGGAGCCTTGTCTGACCCACTCAAAACATTCCACGCTGTCATACGATTCATGCAGTGTACGCGCAAGTGCCACGAGCAAGACAGCGCCTGGAGGAACGGAGGAGCGGAGGAGGACTTTGTTTTCACCACCAATTGGTCTGCACACTCACAGCATTAGCTGGGTCGAACACTAGGCCGGTCACCGCGCTGGCCTCCTGCGTGGCCTTGGGCAGGACGCGAGCGGGGCCGCGGATGGCGGGGGATCCTGTGGGGATCCTTGTGGGAGAGAGGAGTTCCGAGAGAGAGAGAGAGCCTGAGTTCGTCGTGCCAAACAAGCCATGTACGGAGGAACCTCCCGCCCTCTGCACCACGAAAGAAGACGGATACATGCGCGAAGCACGGCGTACCTGAGGGGGGCAGCACTCTGCTTGCTGGTTGGACGGGAGGTGGCCGTGCGTGAGGCTTGCTGGTTGGACAGGACCTGCATCTTGTTTCCGCGTGTTAGGTTTTTAGGTGGGAATGAAATTTAAATAAATTAGGGTTCATGCACAAGTTGGCCAAAAATATCGAATTCGCCTACAACACCTACGTAAATTTGAATTCGCACATTGTTTGGACTCACGCAGGCCTGCCCCAGATCCCTGTTTTAGTTTACTTTCCCTACTCAGCATTGTTTTCCTGGTCTTTTTCTCTTTCCTAGAAGAATCCGGCCATGTGGTGGCAGTTATTATAATATCACTCTCACATACAGACATCAGCCCTACTAGTATGCCCCCCGCTCAGTGCCACCGTCAGCCACCGTGGGACTGGTACCATTCGCCTCAACAGGTACCTATATAACGCAAGAAAATGCACATACATACAGCTGTTTGCTGTAGGCGAGGCGGCCTCAAAGACCCTCATTGATCCTAAAAGGCCCTCATTGAGGCGTCCTCAATGAACCCCCATCATCATCCATCTTCTGATCAACAAGGGTGTAAGACCCTTCCCCAGCTTGCCTACCAAAAACCTGCCAGTCAGTGCCTCCAGAAAAGAAAAACTACGCAGGCAGTGAAAACCACTCCCCACATTAATTAAGGAAAAGGAGTCACTTTGGTACCAAGTACCGTAAAGCTCCTCCACCGCGAAAAGGAAAGGCAAAATCAATGGGGATCAGGAGGGTTGCAGGCTTGACCTGGAACCAGCTCCTGATGAGAGTTGAAAACAGTACTGGAAAGGGCACGTCTGGTATGGACAAGTTTAGCAGCATAGTTCACAGAGTGCACATGGAGTTTGGAGGCAAGCTTCTTAGCTCTTTGAGAATCGAGACCCTGTTTTTTGAAAGGCTTCAGAGTGTGAGTGTTGTAGATGGTGCCACCCACACCCAAAAGGATGATATGGAGAATAACGGAGGCTCCTTGGAGAATGTTGCAGAGATCTTTGTGCTGTTCCTTTGCGGCGTTCAGCTGGTTCTGAGGTCTGGTGTCCTCACAGTACTTGATCTCGACAAGGTGGATGTCACGCCGAGGTTTGCTGAGGTCTTTAGGTCGGTGCTGTCTGGGGTTGGTGGCTCTACTGGTGGCTGGCGGTGCTGCTCAGGTGCTCCCAGTCTCCCTCAATTGCCCCCTGCCACTTCGAAGAACCCACCCCCCTACATTAGTTTGTTGGTTTTGTGTTTTTGCAGCAATGGGAGTAACCAGCACAAAATCTGGGCGGCTGTAGGTAAATCTGTCTTTATCTGGGAAGCAGGGTGGGAAGAGCCATTAAGGAACAATTCTACTTTCAGCTGTTTCAGGAATCTGGAGATTTTTTGCATGGCCATCTGTTCGTTGCTGCCTATATCTTTGGAGACAATGCATGATCTTAAGGAGCTTGTTTTGCTGATAGCCTTAAAGATCATGCGGCATGCTAAGTTGTGTCTTTTGGTGATCATATTCCTTATTTGCGTGTGTTGGCACCCAGAGAGGATGTGCAGGGCATTGTCTTAGCAGAAGAATTCTCCATTTTCTCAGATCAAAAAAGGTTTAAACCATCAGTCCACAAAATGCTATACAAATAATACCAAAAACTGACCAAGCAAAACATTTGCGACATAAGTTACTCATTTTGGAAATTACCTAAACCCTAAACCCCACTGAAAAACCTTTCCTCTTTTAGTTCTCCAGGTGGAATGTTGCGTGTCTCTGCATCCATTGGGCGGTGTAAACACAAAACAACATGCCTGACTATAATTAGGACCTAATCCTTCCTGAATGTTTCTACACGACCTGCGTTATTTCTTTTCTTTTCTACCCCCCCTCCCTTTCCACTCATTCAACTCATCGGCATGTCACAATTGAAAATCCCAGGTTTGAAGTTCTTTGATTGAGTTCCATGTTCGGCCACGATGCTATTATTGTTATCCAATCTGATTTAGCACCAGTCATCTTAGTCTGACAAAGTGCTTATTCCAGCGCAATCAACACATGTTTGGATAGGCAAAACTGAGTACCATTCCCTGTTAGCAGAATTGTTCTACTGATGGCAATGGATTGCAGTGGCCTAGATGAACCGCAAAAGCCAAAAAGATGGTTTGATTGTGGTCTGTCAGATAACTGCTATGTTGTATGGAAAAGAATCACAGGACAAAAGCAAGATGTTTTTTGTAGCTTGATTATAGGAGAGATTCACAAGCAGCAATACCCTACATTTCTGCACGTTTTAAAGGCGTTCCCCCTAGCAAAAACCATTTTCTCGCCATTGAGATGCGCTTGGAAAATATATTTACAGCTAGCTAACTCTGCCAGTTGCAAGCTTATTTAAGAAGCTATTAAGAACGAAGAACAGTGCTGTTTTTGGTGTACCATGTCTAACGGAATGGGATATTAGCTGCAGCTCTCGTCAATCGATGATCATTGAACACATAAATATCCAGCCTTTGCGAAGCACGAGATTTGCTATGCTGCAGATTCTCACACTTTGATTCAGGGCAAAAAGCAGAGGCAGAGTATCGTTAGAAATATCACCCGCAGTCCTAGCTTCGACAGCACAGCTATGACCTAAGCAACGCACAAAGTGATCAAAATCGTCATCACCTAATACTCAGCCAAGCTTGCCCTTAAGGCAATGACACGACAATCTGAGCAACAATCTTAAGAGCAATAACCTTGGAGCAGCAACACCACCTTAGTCCTGTGATGAAAAATGCTTGCCCTCCACGTGCATCACATATGCTGCAGATCAAATTCACATCAGACAACATAACCACCCAACAGAAGATGCATTCAGAGTGGTAGCTTATGGCGTATTTACAATGACATTGGATTATTTGGTAATTAATCCAGGGACGGATGAATGAACATCATTATTCCAAGCATTAATCCATGCACGTTTAAATGAAGCTTAATTTCCACCATTTTTGCTCACCCCCTTCTCTCTGCCTTTTCTCTGAGCAGCATAATAGGGAGTTTCAAACCAGTAATCAGGCTGCAGGAAGCCGGAAGAGCGGATGTTTGGGTGTTCAGACTTAATTTAGAAGGGCGTTTTATACAGTGGATAACGCCACTTTATGCTATCAATCTTTAATCGCACCCCCCCCTGGAATAAGATTAATGAAAATGAATCCACGTTTTCATTAATCCAGCCATTAATCCACTCGTTGTAAATGCAAAAATGGATTTATCCATTAATCCAAACGTTGTATATGCGTCGTTATTGACTGCCGGGATACTTGCAAGCAGTCAATCGGCCCATCATGGCTGTAATCAGAGTACGATAATAATATAATGCTTCCTTAATTCGGTTTGCTCAAATCAAGTCGCGAGCTAAAAACGAAAATAAGGGAATCGAGAGAGGTTACAAACCAAACATCACCAAATCTAAATTATTTAAACTATTCAAAGCATTTTTAAAATATCACAATGTTGTTGAACAAGAGTTCCATGAATGCCTCCCTCAGTGGTGCTGCTCGTCCCACGGGCCTCAAGTGTGCCCTTCCCCACGCTGTCAAGCCCGTGGGCAGCGTGATGCGCCAACAGAGCAACGCAGCAGGGAGTACAACCGTTCCCAGGCACTCCATCGCTTGCCCACGGAGGAGGGTGTTTTGTGCTGCTGGTGAGGACAAGAAGCAGTCCGACCCAGTGCTCAAGTACGCCAACTCCATCGGCTTGCCCACGGAGGAGGGTGTTTTCGGATTCCGGCCTTTTGCTGAGGTGAGTTGCCCACCTCAAATGTGAGCCTCACCCTCAGGAGCCAACCTGGACAAACTTGTGGTGCGTTTTTGAGGGTGTGATTTCTGCATGCAAGGACATTTGCTGTTGTTCCACACGCTTGCACACGCTTGCAAGACCAATGAGTGAATTGCAAACCATTTGTCACGCATTCACCACGTGCAGATTTGGTGTGGCCGCCTTGCCATGATGGGTTTCATCATCTCCATCGCTCAGGAGGGCATCACTGGGCGGGTGAGTGAGTGCCTGTAAGCAGAATGTGAGAGTTGAGAAATGGTGTGCGCCAAATTTGAGGAGTGCCGCAGAATGTCGCTTCACGCTGCTCCCACCACATGTAATATGTAATCCACTGTAAGTTCCCAAAAGCTAATTCAACCCTGACAATTGTTTTGTCAGATATCCAACTCTTGTTATCAATGCCTTCCCACAGGGCACCCTCGCCCAAATCCACCTCATGGAGCCTGGCTCACAAGGAGACCCCTTAGTCCTAGGACTCCTGTGCGCGTTCTTCGGTGGAGCCATGCTCATTGGCAGTGGTCAAACATTGAAAGGGCTACAGGACGGAACCTTGTCAGTAAGGTAAGAACATGCCTGTGTGGCAGCAGTTGGGTGGTTGCCGTGTATGCCCTTCTCCTTGCAAATCCTCCCTCAAAACAGAATGGTTAGCATTCTAACTGATGAAGCAAGACTAGCTTGTATGACCCCGCTTTTTTCCATGCACACACGACACATGTACACATGTACATGCGCTCAAACATACACACACACACACACACACACACACACACACACGTACGTGCACAAACACGCACACGCACACGCACACACAGACACACACAAACACGCACAGGGATGTAGTGCGCTACAAGAACTTTTTGGCCCTCGGCAGTGATAGCGATGCGAAGGCAAAGGCTGATGAAATGAAGCGGAAAGGTGACTTTACCACACCTGGAGTGAACAGCTCTCAGATCGCAGCGACCAAGGCTGAGGGCTCCCCTGTAGATGCCTTCCTCTCTACCAATGATGTTAAAGAGGGAGAGAGCGCAGCAAGGTGAGGACGGAGTTTGGGGCTGGTACCTAAAGCACTGTGCATGTGTGTCTATGTGTATGTGTGTGCGTGTGTGTATGTGTGTGAAGTAAAAAGAAGGGGTGACTTGCATGTTTAGCTTGTGGTGGGGCAAAGCGTTGAAGACCGCAGTGGGGGTGTGAAGGGGGGGTTGAAGACCGCAGGGAATGAAAATGAAGCAATGAAAAAATCATGTGAGCAAGCAATATGCTGGTACACTTGCGTGTGCCTTAAACGAATATAGTTCACATTCAGCAAGCCTTTTCCACATGCCACCTCCAACAAGCTTTTGAGCAGTATCAGTTTGCATGCGTTCACTCGCACGTGTACGCACACAACACACTTCCGTTGATATGTTCATGCGCACAGGGAGATGAAGGGACAAGCTAGCCCCTCCGAGGCCGGAGCTCAGCAACAAGAAACACAGCCAAGCACGCCTGCACAGACGGCGCAGAAAAAGAAGGTGAGTTCATCTGGCAAGAATTGTTTAAAGGGGTATTCCTTGTGATCCTTTGCAGAATGACAGGCTCAAGGTCGCACACACGCGTGCTGACAGACGGATATATACACACACATACACACACACACGTGCGCACGCATTGCCGCCATCACAGGACATAATGGACACCTACCTGTTCTCCAGCAACTCCGAGATGCGATATGCACAGACCATTGAGCTGGACAACGGACGCTGGGCTATGATGGTGAGTTTTGTACGTAAGCATATACATCAAGGGTCGTTCAGTGTGTTGATGGGGCTAGGTTTGTAAATCTTTAAAATTTATGTAGGTTTAAACACACGGGCACACACACACACGCACACACTCACTCACACACACACACGTTTTTACACGCAGGGCTTCTTAATAGCTGTGTTGGTGGAGGCCTCCACTGGACAAGGCATCATCGGTCAGCTGTTCGGTTACGCAAAGTGGAGTGGGCTTTTGGGCGTGGACTCAGGGTTCTAGACAGTTGCCTTCGGATTTTGTTGCTTATCTGCACTGTGCTTGCAAGTGGCTTGATGAGTGAGTATAAAACACGGGACCCTGGGTATTCTTAATGGTTTACCCTGTATGATTTACATGTACACTAATAAGAAGCAACATCAGGAACAATGCTACGTCCCCTGCTCAGATATGCACTGCTGTACATTTCATCATAATGAACTAGTTTAGTTTTGGAAGAGTGCAGGTGACGTAGATGGATGCATTGCTAAAATGGCTTATTTTTTAAATCCATGGTGTGCTCTCTTGCCCTAGATAGGCTAGCTGCTAATGCCACCACGAGAAAAAGAATTCGCTGCTGGCAGTGAGAACACTCCTCACATCACAAACAGAAAACGGGCCACCTTAGTGCTGAGTACTGAATAACTCCTCCACTCCACTACAGATAAAATAATGGGAAATCATTAGGGATGAGGAGCGGCAGGCTTGGCCTGAATCCGACTCCTGATGAGAACTCCTGGTATGGGCGGTGCTGAATTTTTGTATGGTTAAATTCATCATGGCAGAGCACTTGACAGAGCGCACAGCCATGCAGCTTGGGGCCAGGCCTCTTAACCTTATTAAATCAAGATCCAGTTGTCAGACCAAATCACCTTCACAGCAAAGTATAAGACGAAGCACAACAACTAACGCCACTGATTGGGCGTGACACAATTCCTTAAGGGCTCCAAAGAATTGCACTTTAGATAGATAGCAGTCGCACTTCTTGACTGAAGGCCTTTTTTCGTAAACCTTAAACAGATAGTGTTTAAGTGGAGCAACTGGGCAATCCCTATGTACAAGTTGAATTCTTATAGTTCAGAGTGAAGGAACTTTCAGCACGCCACACAATAGCATTCAGGCTGATTCAACACTGTCCTATCATTTTCACTCAAAATCATTTGCAAAGCCTCGTGAAACTCCACAACAACTTAATAACACCAGTTCTGATAGACTTGCTCAATATCACAATTGATATATAACACACTCACACTGCTGCCACTGCTGCCCATGACAATGATCTCTCCTATTACACCATGCCCGAAGTGTTCACATCATCCGTATGATTTGCCACGCTTCAAACTATTATCATGAGTACCCACTCAACACAGTCTTATAAAATTAACGAATACCCTGCAACATCTGCTTCCTGTTACTAATAGTATAATGCAAACTCTGCCCAAAATTCCAGCATAGTATTATATTCAGCCGCTAAAACGCAATGAGGAGTGGTCGGTCGCAGCATGCTTCTGGAAGTGGTGCTGCCCATCAGCCTTCCAAACCTCCAGGGATTCTGGATTTACTGGCGGCGGGAAAGGTGCGTCGCTCTGTGTAAGTCAGGCAGCAAAAAATCCAGCGTTTGTGATCAAAGAACATTGCAGGTGGCGGGAAAGGTGCACCACTCTGTGTAAGCAGGGCGGCAGCACAAAATCCAGCGACTGTGATCAAAGAACATTGCAGGTGGCTGCAAAGGAGCTCGAGCACCACTCTGTGTGAATCAGGCAGCAAAAAGTCCAGCGTCTGTGGTCAAGGAACACACTTCAGGTGGCTACAAATGTGCACCACTCTGTGTAAGTCGGGCAGTAAAAAGTCCAGCGTCTTTGATCAAAGAACATTGCAGGTGGCGGGAAAGGTGCACCACTCTGTGTTAGTCAGGCGGAAAAAAGTCCAGCGTCCGTGATGAAGGGACGAATAGCAAAAGCAGATTCACACGGTATTTTGGACAAGATGTCATTCCTCCTCACATAAGATCAAGAGGGCGGGGACTTACAACTGGCATAGGCTTGGCCGTGTAGGAGACGACAGGGGTAAAACGCCTCTCTTGCTGCCCTTTTTCTTTCCTTTCCTTTATTTTTCACGTAGTAGGGAGTTGCTATCTTCCCTTGATATATGTAATAATAAAAAATAAAAAAACGACAGGTGTAAAAGCAGACATAAAATAACTACGCAGAAAGCACACCCCACATTTATAAGGAAATGACAAGGAAGTGGAGATCTGATGAATGCTATTCTTATTTCTGTTTTGAATTTGAGTAACACCCCCTAATCATTCAGGTTGGCTTGCATATCATGTCATTCCTTGATCAAGCAGGCTGTGTTTTTTTACTATCACCGCAGTTTTTCACTTCTCAGGAAAAAGAGCTTCTCCATGTCGAATGAGGGCTCACTATTTCAAACTCTTCCCAAAACATTGATGCCACAAACTACTGATGCATGTCCAAAACAAATTAGAAGCACAGATATTACAGGCGACAAGGCACAAAGTTGATCAAACCGAGCAGCGCCCTTGAAGCCTGGACTAAGTAAGCCAGCAAATGCAAAACTAATTCCAAAAGTGTACGCACTCTTCAGCCGCACCACATTTGCACACTGGCAGTGGTGAGATCAAATTCCTGGCATTGCTTAAACAAACAAAGGACGCTGTTGGTAATTGCTGTTGCTTGCATTTCAGCGTTTGGCAGCGCTGTCAAGCAGCCGGTAGGTGCTCACATCGCTAGGCTAATCAAACCCATGCATCACTAGGCTAATCAAACCCACTAGGCTAATCAAACCCACTAGGCTACTCAAACCCACTGCTCACATCACTAGGCTAATCAAACCCACAACCCTGAATGAGAGCCTCACCTGCCTCAACCAAATGGAATCCAACTGATGGAACTCGCCATGTTGGACCTCACACGCGCCGCCCATAGAAAGTAGCTGCAGCTTAGAGGCCGTAGGCTCTAAACGTACATGCTTGGTCTTTTTATCTTTTTTTATTTCCTTGGTCCGTGTCATGGCCTTCTCTTCTTGCTTTGAATTAGATTTCCGCA
>Ga0307963_1001231_pt1:0-2500 | contig 19379 bp, 16 predicted proteins | sample OrgLakmetagen594_FD_201829 | JGI IMG/M metagenome (GOLD analysis project Ga0307963, IMG submission 201829) | Saline water microbial communities from Organic Lake, Antarctica - #594 | ecosystem: Environmental > Aquatic > Non-marine Saline and Alkaline > Saline | place: Antarctica: Organic... | reverse complement strand
TGTCTGATACGTGGGTGGGGGTTTGTTCGTGTGTGTCTGCGTGTGCATGAGCATGCACGTGTGCGTCTGCATGTTCGTGCGCTTGTGCGTCTGCATGCACATGCGTGTGTACGTCTAATGTGTGTGTCTGTTGTGTGGTCGTGTCTGTATCTGCGTGTTTGAGTATGTGTGCATGTGTGTGAATGTCTGATTCGTGGGTGTGTGGTCGTGGGTGCAGGTTTGTTTATATGTGTCTGTATGTCTGTGTGTGGTGTTTGTGCGCACGTGCGTGTGCTGCATACAACAGGTATGCTTACAACAAACGTGCCCCTGCCTGTATCAAACGCTTTGACGGTTCAATTCAACCGGTAGCCTCCCTCTCCGTTCCTCCTGTTTCCTTGCAGAAGGAAGAGAGAGATCAGGCCAGGTTCCAAGAAGCGGAAGCCCAAGCAGAGGTGGTTAAGGAACAGAGTGCGACTGCAGTGGAGGAGGGCATGGCCCTGGCCCGACAAAAAATGCTCGCGCAGCAGCAGGAGCAGTTGCTACAAAGCTCATTACCCTCGCCTCAAGGCTCCACATCCTTCCCTGCCCAATTAGACTCAAATGTGGACAGTCCCAGTCCCACCACCAACAGTAGCAGTAACGGCAACAGCAGCAGCAGTAGCAGCAGCAGCAGCAGCAACAGCAGCAGCAGCAACAGCAATAGGAGCATGAATGATGAGGATGCCCCCCCCCCAAATGGAATGTCCCCCTCCTCCTCAAGCAGCAGCGAACCTGCTGCTCAAAGCGTAGCCCAAGATCAGGAGGGCTCAACTCCTCCTGAATTGACTTCCAGTGAGGCCCAAGCCGGACAGGACCAGCCCTCACCCACTGGAAGCAGCAGCGGTGGTGGCAGCAGCAGCAGGGCGCTGACCAATGAGGAGATCAATGCAGCCAGAACGATGCGTATGCAAGGGGAGGCGCCGCGGGGGGAGGCACAAGGTGCAGCTGGAAGTGCCTCTGCTTCTGCCGCTGCTTTACAGGTGTGGGGCAAGAGTAGGACGCAGGACAGATGCAGACTCAAAAATGAATTTTTTAGATCCGCGAATCGTGATAATGTACTGTCGCAATTGCGGGATAGAAATTAACAAGGTTCGTAAGAGCGGATCAAAAAATTCACAGAAGGTTAATTAGTCCTCTGTTTTCCTGGTGTGACAGTGCACTTGCTAGTGCACATGCCAATTAATGTCTGAGTCTGAGAACCTGGGAGTTTGTACGAGCGATGCATGCATCCAGCCAAGTATGGCGTCAGTTTTGTGTGACAAAGACAAGCACAAGCTGAGAAAAGAATTCCTCGCAAAGTTCTGTGCTGCTTGTTTATGACTTGGTGTGCAACTCTATCGAAAGGATGTGCTTTTCTATAACTTTGCAAGACGTGGTGTTTCGGTTCAGTCGTCGCAATTCCTTTGCAGGACCATACATGCTTGTAGGAAGTGTGTGCTTGTAGGAAGTGTGCAGCATGTGCAAGAATGTGCAAGAAGTGTGCAGCTTGTGCAAGAACCGGACTTCACATATTACGCACTGATCTAAGCGGGTTGGTTCGTACACAACCCTTAGAGGGAGAACTGCTTGATATCCATATGTGCAGAAATTTTCAAGCCATTCGGAATAGGGTTGGCCAGAAGCGTATATAAACACCGTGTAAGACTGTATGTCTTGTGATTCCTTTGCTGAAAGTGCCGTATTTACACCATTTATGTATGGGTATGGGCATATGTATGGGTTTGGTCAACCCTAATCCAGAACATTTATACAATCTGTAAAATGTGAAAATATTTATAAATATGGAGGGTGTCGCGGTCGTCCCCGTGCACCCCCCCCCCCAAACAGGGCCAATAAGCTTCCCACCCAATTCAAAGCCCCCTGTACTTCATCTGAATGCAAGATACTTGATGTTATATCTAAACCATTGACGATTGCTGGAAATTCGGCATTCTGGGGGGCTGTGTGGGGCGCGGTGTAAATTTTGCACCCACTTTGGCAGGGGAAAGGTGCATTTCTGAAGTTGCCCCGATCGATCTCTGCTTCAAGATATAAGCATTATAAACGTCGTATAACAATGCTGCAAGGTCGAATTTGGGACAGGGGTACTGGGAAAGCCGGCGAGTGGGAGGCACTCACACAAGGGACACAGGGGAAAAAGACATAAATCTGTTGCTCCATACCTGCTGCGAATTTCCCCCTGTTTTTGCGCCCAGAGTTGCAGTAAAAAATATCAATTATATCAAAATCTAAATGGGGCCAGTCGGCGGCCTGGCTAAATTTTGGTGCAAACTTGTGTAGCGTTACATGCCCGCAATTTCAGCCAGTGCATTCCGGCTCCATTATAAATTCCCACATTCACACCAGAGTGGCGGTATGAGTTATCAAGCCCTATAAAATTCAAAGGGCGCGGATTAGTGCAGTGTGTGAGCAATGGTGTCTGTTTCTGACGCGTTGTATTCTCATTTATTGCGAGCCACCCACTGGGTCTTTCGGCCTG
>Ga0307963_1001230_pt1 | contig 19381 bp, 26 predicted proteins | sample OrgLakmetagen594_FD_201829 | JGI IMG/M metagenome (GOLD analysis project Ga0307963, IMG submission 201829) | Saline water microbial communities from Organic Lake, Antarctica - #594 | ecosystem: Environmental > Aquatic > Non-marine Saline and Alkaline > Saline | place: Antarctica: Organic Lake... | reverse complement strand
CGCACAAGGGCATGAGCCAGAGAACTGGTAGAAGCATTAGGGACCAGCGATGCAAAGAACTCACTCCTCTGCTGGATGGTTTTTCCACCTTGGAGGCCTTTCTTGGTCCGAAGGCGCACCAATTATCAATTATATCAATAGATGTGCTGTCTTTTACTTTGCAGTGACCGTAATTTGATCTGACATCTTGCTGAGCTGCCCTGGACACTTGTAACATTTTCAGGGGGTACATATGAGGTGGAAAATAAGATGGTATTTAATGGAGCCAATGGACAGAAAAGAACAATCGGTGTAAAATTTGAGCCGTGTAGGAAAGTAAACAATTAATGTCAATTAATAAGCAAGGAATGACCTTAGGTTAACAATGTTTGAGTTTGCAGCGGCAATGGGGATAGATGGAAACCATGGAAACAGCACTTGCACATATCAGCACCCTGCCTCACAGAGTAACAGCATCTATAGCACGAATTCAAAACTTTTTTCCGGCTGCTGCCGGCGCCCTGCACTTGAACACTAGACGCCACCAACATGTTCGAAGTTTTGAAGTACAGACTCAGTTCAAAGTAATTTTTTGCTCTTGTTTTTTACCTGCAGGTGACCCATCTACCAGACCTCGGTCGACACAGTATGTGGGGAGATGGTGGCACCACGATCCAGCAGTAGCAGCAGTTAATCCATGCTCAGTTCAGTACCAGTTCAATACCAGTGCAGTAGATTATACAGACCAGACCAGTAGGTTGTACAGACCAGTTTCAGTAGTCTCAAACTTGTGTTCAAACTCCAGTTATCCCTGCGTTTTCAACCTGTCCAACTTATTTGTGTGTGTGCAATGTGTGTGGGTTTTGCCCTTTTGAAAAGTCTTGACTATTTTCAGTATGCGTCTACTTTAATGGGCCAACGTCTACACTTTGATGTATTTTTACCTACTTATTCTCGTGTCTTTAAGGTTAGCATTTTCCAGCTGCGTTACAGCCCTACTTGGTTTGTTTTGAGGTTTACCTCGTTCTCACAGGTTGAGCAGCCATTCCAGGTTGGATGCCTTTGTAATCCAAACTAAACAACATGGCCTCAGATCAACAATGTTGGTAATGCAGTGAAATGTCAAAATAAATAATTAAGAGGCAGGCAAACAAGGAAAGCATAACAAAATTTAATGGAATATACTTGGAACAAGCAACATGATCGTGTGGGTCTAACCTCATAATCTTTTGGATAGCAGGTTCATTGGGGGAAAACTGGGTAGAGTAGTACTTACCATTACAAAGGTGGTCAACAAGCGTGTGAAAATAAGCATGAGCTTCTTGCTTAATGCATGTGGGGCTGAGAGAAGGGCTTTTGGCAAGCTCCCTTACTTTGTCTTTAACCATTCCAGTGAAAGAAAAAGAAAAACTGGTATGCCGGACAGCAAAGGTGCAGGCGAAGACGCTGCAGGCGAAGAGGGAAATGGCTGGAATTCTGTACCTCACCAACCACTGGATATTTTCCCCTCAGCTTTCTTGCAATGATGTTATTTTTAGAATAAAGTCAAATGCAGTTTTAATCACATGATTTGGTGCAGCGGTTGGTCAGATCCAGCACACGGGTGCCTGAAAAGTAGGGTTCACGCCGCGGCCAATTAGGCACGAGTGCCCTCATTGGCTACAATGAAACAAGTGCTATGGAGCAGCATGGGCTACCATATGAAACCAAGTCCAGATGCAGCCAATGGGGGCACGCAAATTGGGAACATTTAAAAAACACCCCCATTTTGGGGGTCAGATAGCCCCCTCTGGCAAAACGTGCATTAAAAGATAGTGGGAAGCAATGGGAGTGCTTAATGAGGAGTCGCAAAGAAATAAAATTGACCCCAAAGAGTAAAAGAACTGTTCCTGCTGGGATTCGATCTGGGGTGTACAGTTTGTATACAGAAATACGGCATATATCACATATACCAAATATATACGCTGCATAATATCTATTATTTTTGTTACGTATAATACGGTATATACGCCGTATAATACAGGGAGGGGCGCATCTACGTTCCGTACCATATAATACCTATAATTATACTGATACGGTTCTGGCCAATCCTACGTACATTGTTAGGATTTGATAAGAACCACATGTGAGATTCTGTATACAGACATGTACGCCATGTAATCCCAGAGGGGGTCAACGGAGAAAATGCCTGAAAATGTGCATTTTTGCATTCACAAGGCAGCCACTCACAGCCACTTAATCCGATCGGCACCATTTTAATACCAAAGTGTAGCTGGTATTAAGAGCTACCTGAGCCTTTGCCCAGTTGAGCAAGTCCCGCTCACAGCCAATATGCGGTAGTTGTTGGGATCAAGCTTAGAGCCTTTTTTGTAAAGGGGGGAGATCTTGACTTTTTTCCAGCAAGCAGGAATACGTTTCTCACTCAAAGCAACGTGAAAGAGTTTGGCCGGGTAAGGGACAATCACATTTTTATCTTTCTCATCACCTGGGTAAGCTACTTCTAAAGGAGCTGAGAATTCTTCAAAACCAGGTGAAGAAGAGGCAATAATCTTACCCAAAAATTTGGAGACCAGGCACGTCATAACAGCGAGACTTGGACAGTCAAAGGCATCAGCAGTTCTGTTCATACCTTGTGAAATACGACCACGACCCAAAGGAACAGCTGAAGCCGGTGCATCTATGTGCCTTTAATTCCTGTTCAGTGCATCAGGAGGTTTAGGAGGTGGTTTAGCATTGAAATGTGAAAGGAGGTAGGTATTCCAAGCATCTGTAGGCACAGGGGATGGACAGGTCTTTCTTTGTTTCAGTATGTCGTAAATAGCTGGATCCCTTTTGCTTGCAATAATAGCAGTCTATTATTGTTTTGAGAATTTGCGTGCAACCCTCCGCGCATGCTTTCTGTACTCTTTCTTCTCTTTCTTTGTATCCTGTAAATCCTCTCTACCGCCCCTCAAAGGGCGTAAAAAATCCCTTATCTTTCTCCTGCATACATCATCAAACCAAGGAGCCTTTCTGGCTCCAGCTGCCACCCTTTGATTCTTCCGATAAAAATCGCAAGGCGAAAACTTCCCCATACCAGAAGTGCAAGCAGCTGAAATAACCATAGCCCGTAAAAAAATTTTAGCTGCCTCTACGTCCTTTCTCTCAATAGCCTTCATAAAAGAATTGTGGCCTTCAATATTGTTCCCAAGATGTTCAGCGTAATGAAGTGCTTTGTCAGGATTCCACCTCAATATGTGCTTCGGACAGACACCGTGACAAACATGCTGAGGCTCAAGATTCATATCAGCTCCTGTCAAACCACTCTGCCTTACTTTGAAACACGCTGTGATACTGCAATGATCAGGGCAGCTAGGCACACAGCACACCACACTTCCTTCCTCACTGTTTGTCATGGCTGCTCTAAAAGCACATGGGCCTCACACTTGTCCGTATCCTTGCTTGCAGATGGTTAGCCACGCTCTTTGTTGTACGCCGTCTTCTTGCTGCCTTCCCCCACCTCCCCTTGACTGGTTTACTCGCCCTTCTGTCTGTAAATAGCTGGAATTTTCTTCTTTGCAGCTCTGAGGAGAGTAGGTCGTAAACCGCTGCTCTGTGCCCAGGATCCTCCTACTTAATTCTCCAAGGGTTTTCCGTGAGGCGATTTTTGCTAGGCCTAGGTTTCGTGCTTTAAAGGTGTCCGTTTCTTTAGGGGGAGTAGTGTTGGAGCCTATTTTGGCGCACCAGTGATTAAGGCCAGGGACTCCCCTTTCCCTCCATCCCCCCTTTTTTCCAGCCTCCCACTCTCACCCTGCACTCTGCTTCAACAGCCAATTGGCCTCCCATTGACCCTTCACCGCCTTAGTATCCTTTGGGCTGGAAACGACATCCTCCGTGTGCGTGTGCGCACGTGTGTGTGTGTGTGTGTGTGTGTGTGTGTGTGTGTGTGTGTGCACGTGCACATGAGTGTGTGCATGTGCATGCATGCGTCCACATACTCATGCGCGTGCGCTTGCGTGTGAGCGTGTGCGTGTCGCTTGCGTCCCTAGGCTACAACGCAATCCTTTGGTGCTTCCAAGGCCTTAGACACGCAATCTGCACCGTATACAGCACACAGGTAACGACCACCACACACAGGGCAGGTTTGATGATATCCTCTTATCCACAGCCATTGCCAGAAAAATGCAATGAGGGATTTACAAAGGATAACAAATGGCTCAATGAACATCCCTCCCTCCTTGCTAACATACCAATATATGATCTAGGAATACACATCCATATTCTTGATAGAGAAAAGATGGAGTTGAAAATGGTGAATTCAAAGGGACTCATTGATGCCCAGAAGTCATTCAAACGCTCCATCAATGACCCCGCAAACCTAGCATGCCATACCCCTGCACTGGCCACACTCACACCTAGTCAATTCTATGGCTTAGTTTGCTCTTATCCTGGCTGGCTCCTACCTTCTCCTGATTTTGTGTCTGGGTGTGCTCTTTTTCCCCGCTCCCTCTCAACTAACCCGTAAAATCTATTTGAACACGCTTAAAACAAGCCATCCCCGCCAAAACAAAGGCCTTACAGAACCGTTTGGAATGCCTCAAAGTTTTCGCGTTCACGCTTCTGGTTCATAAACGCGATTATGAAGCCCATAAACGTTATCAACGCGAGGCTTTTTGACAGTGTTTTCATACAAAAGTAGCACACCACTCAGCATTGATTATCAGTTGCGTTCTGGAGGTCAGACCCCACTAAGCAGCCCTGATAGCTGCGGAAGCAAAGCTGACTAACATTATTCTTTGGCCTAATGGCCACGTTGGACATGGACAGAATCGGGGGTGGAAGGGTGAGCACGCGCACCCGGTGCTTTCTAAACATGAAGGCCCAAAGCATCTCAGGGTTGAAGCTCTGTCGCTGGTACACTGCAATAAGCAAGGAAAACAGAGCCTTGGCTGCATGGCATGCTTGCTGTCTAGGCTGGATTGTTAGGGTTTAGGGTTAAGAGTTTAGGCTTCAGGGCTTTGCAATCTTTTGCAAGCCAAAATTTGGGTATTGTTAATGATCCGCTCTCAATTACTCTCAACTGCTCTTAATTACACTCAATTACTATCAATTGCTATTTAATTCTCTCAATTACTCCCAATTGCTCCCAATTAAAACCTCCCATCCATGAGGTTTGCACTTCTTTCTAGCAGCCAGATCTGAAATAGCAAAAAGTGGGTTGCAAATCAAAAGGGTGCATTTGGCAGGAACTTGAACTTGAGGCACGCAAGTTCCAGTCAAAACTCCCTTCACAGTCAACATTTTGCGAGATCTTTAACCTGTTTTTGTTCTTTATAATGCTGGGGGGAAAAACGCTCCCAGTATCAGCACAGTATATTTAAGCGCATTGACACGCATCAAAGCGCAACACGCTCAGCACGACGTATCCTGCACCCGAAGATTGTACGCATTACAGCATCAAAATAGCGCAATGCCCCCCAGAGGCATATATAGCGATGTGACCTAACTTTCCCTTACAGCATTGAAAAGCGCAATGACATGCAACTTTCCCGTATTCGTTTTGGCAAATTCAGCAATTAGGTGTCAATGATTGATGATTGATAGGTACATCTTTGCTTGCCTTTTTCTGTGCTTCATGCAATGAATATATTTTAAAGGGTGTTAAACTTGTACATTGATTTCCATGGCTTGAAGAAAAAACGTACAATGTATTTTTAGTTTCTGCACGTAATTGCCTTCATGCAGCAAACTGAACTTGCCGACTTATAGTGCAAATGCTCATAAGAGGATCCAAAACCTATTAAGGAGACAACGTGCTCATTCTCCAAGCCTTTGGTATGGTGAGCAAGCTCGGCTAATGATAGCTGCTCGCTTAGCCCCCCTATCAGTTTCATGCAACGATGTTTTACTTTTCCACATATAAAGCACTGCACTTGGTTTGTGTATGATTGCACGACATGTTAAATATTCATACACAATATGCTAGTGTAACTGAACCTGTTCCCCTAATTGTGACAAAGTATGCAATAATTACCACATTGCCGTGCAACAGATGCAAGGTTTGAAAAACCCAATTATATAGCCCCAATGTGAGCATTGCGAGGGGGAAACACTTATTTAATATTTGCAAAGCAAGCCTATACGAGGGACTTTAGCCCCTTTCTCTATTAAGTAGGGAAGATCGCTACATGTAAAAAACTAAAAAACCAACGGCAAAATTAACACGCCTTGAGAAGGAAGTGGCCAATATGAACTTTGAGAGGTGATCTAAATAATCCCGCGAGGGGGTAAAAAACATTGCGGTACGCGATGATTCACCGACAGAACGGTGTGTAGAATTTTAGCAAATGAATTCCATTTCTCAGAGCTTCGTATGGTGCAACAGTATTTACTGTAAACAATAGCAAACCAGGATATCAATGTGAAGTGCCTCGGAACACCGCAAACAGAAAACGCACCAGTTTCAATCACATCCAATGACTTGTTGATGGCGTTGAACAAGGAAAGGGCCACGGTCCGTGACATCAACATGTACTGTGTAACAACGTGAGGAAAATATGCTGTCATCAGATGCCTTGTGTTTACGTGCTTTTATAGCGTCTAATTTCTTAGTGCATGAGGCCAGAGTTCTCCTGTGTCTCCATTCAACCGATCAAGCTTTGAGGCCGGAAAATGATAAAAATGATAAAAATGATAAAAAAGCACTGCAGACAGCACTCCTCACCTTGTCATTGATCGGCATCATGCGGCACTGTGAAAAAGGGAAAGGTAAGGGGTTGTGTATGCTGCAAAACGGAAGGTGAAACCTGAATGAAGCAAACAGCAGTAAGCGCCTGTCTAGTCCTCAACCTGGAAGGCAATGACCTACGCTGTTATTATAAAGGAAGTAATGAGCCCTCCATGCATTCAAAAGGCACGCCACATGCTCACCTTGGGGATGATGACAAACGGCTGCTGGATCGCAAACTTAAAATAGTCAGGATGGTGGGTGAAGAAGAAATTGTCACTCCTCGTCCTTACGTACAAACTGTGCTCGCTTTTGAGGGTGTTCTGCTCGTACGCATGGACAGCATCCATGTTCTCTTTCAGGTTGTGAAACTGGTGCAGATTTCGAATCTTCTTTGGGTCATACATGTTCAGTTCTCCACGCTTACTACTTTTCATCAGCTTAGAGCTGTTCCTATACATGAGCACGTAACTTTTCACTGTCGGTTGGTCCATGATTGCAAAATGTACGTGGCTTGCCCCGTGGCGCAGGCCTGACGCCACAAACTTTCTCTGCAAAACTTGCCCCGAAAGCCCGTTAGTCCATATGTTGTCTCCGTGCTTATTGCTGTACCCTGACTGCAAATTGTGGGAGGAATGGTTTAGGATGTGTAAGATGGCGCACACTGCTTAATTGGGCTGGAAATGTGTGTGTGTGTGTGTGTGTGTGTGTGTGTGTGTGTGTGTGTGTGTGTGTGTGTGTGTGTGTGCGTGTGCGCGCGTGTGTGTGTGTGTGTGTGTGGGTGTGTGTGGGTGTGTGTGTGTGGTTTTCTAAAAAGGTTCATTCTTCTAGCACATATATAAAACACAGTCCCGTGCCTTGCACACCTGTAGCACCGAAAAGATGTCAACCCGGTGCCCGTAGCCTGCCTGGGCTGAAACAACCTTTTCTCCAAAGGAATCAATAGCAGGCTGCAACATTCTGGACGCAAGCCCGGTGACGATGATGGCAATGGAATGGGCTGTGCTGTCAGCTGCACCGCTGGTATTTGCCCAGAGGGTGAAGAAGAGCAGAGTGGAGCAGACGGTCCCTCTGGCCATGGTCCAAGAAATTCTGGTGAAGTCTTCTGATTTCAGAAGGGTACTTGTGTGTTAGATTCCGCACGTGCAGGCCTCAAAACACATGCAATGCAGGCCAACGGCCAGGATTGATCCTGTGTGTACCTGCCCCTCAGAATTTTCCAATTAACTACATGTGTTTGCTGGAAGATGCCTGCCCACTGTGCTTGGAAGTCACGAAAAGTCAAAAGGATGAAAACGTCTTTCAATACATGGAGCCAATCGTTAATATCAATAGAAAAAGCTTTTCATGCACGCATACAAACCTCGAATATATTCGAGGCGCGTGACTCGATGATTATTCACAGCACCAGCCCGCACCAAACCCACGCTGGTTCCATTCTTCTTTCCACCAGCCCCCATCAGTGCTCGTCACGAATGCAGGCCCCTCCCCCAGCTCAAATGGCCAATAACCAGAACGCAACGCAGCAGCAGCACGTAAGCTCCAGTCTCCTGCGCAGGAGGACCAACAAGAGGGACATTGCGCTCCTGTACTGTGCAAAGCTGGCGGAGCGGGGGGAGTTCAACGACGTGCACGAGCCCGGCTTCCAGGAAGCCATGGTCCGCCACTTCGAGACCCTGCCCACGCGCTACGCACTGGACGTGAACCTGGATAGCCTGGACGTGCTGTCCCACCAGAAGCTGCTCAATGAGGCGCGGCACGACCAAACCAGCGTCAGCTACTCGGTGCGGCCAGTCGAGATACTTGTGGACCGGGCACACCATGCGCCACGCAGCGGGAGTGGGGTCCCGGGGGACAGTCAGAGCTACATGCCTATATCGCCACAGGTAAATGCCTGGTTCGTCGTTTGTGAATGAGTGCGGGGCCAGCAAAGATTCTCTGCGCAGAGAATCCTGAGCCCTAGTCTTCTACTTATATATGCCATTGATGCCCCCAGCTTCACCCCCTTCCCCACCGGCCTGCATGCAGGGTTCCAGGCCAAGTCAAGCTGCAAGGCGAGGACTCCTACCCAAGCCGGCGTTCGGGTCTTCCCCAAACCTCCAGGTGAGGTGGACTCCATGCGCTGACAAGCTCCTTCCTGCTTTTACAAGCTATGCTCTCTCTGTGAGCTGCTGTTGGAGACTGAGAATTCATAATCCAGCGCAGAGTCGTGCGCACACCCTCTCTCTCACACACACACACACACACACACACACACAGAGCAAGCACAGGCGCCCAACACACACAATACACACATGCTGCTCTGTGCATGTGCAGGCCTTGACACTGGAGGCTGCATACGAAAAAGATGCCAGTGGGGGGGGTGGAGACAGTGTAATGGAGGATAGTTATGAGCAGGGCAGCACGACGGAGGCCCGCATGTTCTATGAGATCACTGTTGCCAGTGTGGACCAGCCCAAGTTGTTGAGCAGGCTCAGTGAAGTACTGGTGCGTGTGTGTGTCACTTTTGGTGATGCACTATAACAGGTTTGGCGTCACCCAAAGGAGTGACTTGCGTAATGCACAAGATGGGCAACGTGATGGATGTGCCTACACGTACACACACCTATACACACGCACATACACACACATGCACACACACACGCACACACGCACAAACACACAAACACACACATAATATGTACACACATACATTCCAAGCTTCAGGGTGCCGACATGTAAGTGCTGCCCATACATGTTTTCCAACTCTTAATGTCGACACAGAGTGACCTGGGCCTCAACATCCGAGAGGCGCATGCATTCAACACCACGGACAGATTTTCCATGGACGTGTTTGTGGTGGACGTTTTACAGCTCGAGGTAAGAGAGAAAATTTCTGCAAGGAAGGAGTGCCTAAGCAGTGAGCGAGAAGGCGATACAGGTCATCACGCAGCAGGCTGCTAATCCCTACTACACAGGATCTGCTCGAGCACAAACTGTTTTGGCTGTTTAGCTCCATGCACATCAGATCCTCCTCGTTTACTCACACCACCGACCTCCACACACTTGCAGCCCGGTGTCGTCATCGAGGACTTGCTGGGCCAGAGGTTAGCACGCATGCCACCCCCTCAAGCTTTACAACAGCAATCGCATCAATCGCAGCAGCAGCCGCAGCAGCAACACCAACAACAGCAACACCTTCACGTACCCCCGGACCCGCAGCAGGACCCTATGGCTGCCTTCCAGGTGTGGGCTTGTCCTGGCAGAAAGGGCCCTCAAGTGGTATGGAGTGATCTTTGGGTGGGCTGTGAGGGATATTTTCAAATTACTGGTAGCTTTTAGGCAAGTGGATAAGGTAAGGCTACATATGTCTTTGGGGGTCATCTGAGCGGAAGCTTGGAAAAGGCCCGTAACCAAACCAAAAAGGCGCTAGAAAAATCAAGGGAAAAGGGCTAGGCACTCAGCCACAAAAGAGGCCACACCATACATATCTGGCTGGTTCAAAGAGGTCCTCAAACGAGTTGGGCTATCCTCATACTGAGGTGGGAAGACTAGCTGGTGGTGCTGTGTGCGAAGGCTGACAAGATGTTCATGCGGATAGTCCAGCAAATTGTGTTCTCATCAAGTGGATAGCGTATGTGGCTTAATACTTCATCCGTCATTTGTGTGTGATGATCCTGGACGATTTCTTTTGGGGATGACATGCATCCCTGCGCGACACTGCATTCCTTTAGGTCAAACTGCTTGTTGTGATCAATGATTACGTTTGGCCATGGCTCCATATGTGAATGACTGCAAGTCACAATGCTTGTATCTTGGGCTGAGTGTCTCAGGGCAAGCTCTGGATGGCTTTAATGTTGCTATGCTTGTCTCTTGGATGCAGCGCCTGTGTGCGGCTTGACTGAGAGACAAAAGTGCTCCCTTTGTTCCGCTGAAACTCCTTCAGTGTTTGGTTTGTTTTTGGCTTCGTGTGCTTTACACATTGGCTGGACAGGCACTCCAAAATCAAGGGACTCCAACATAAAAAAAAGGATTACATGTGGAGGCCTTCACACTTCTCACTTGATTCATCCTGTCTTAGACCGCAGCCTATTAAAGGGGCCGCACCTTTCGTCAATAGATGCATGTTGAGCACGCATCAGCATCCTTCACTGAGCCTAGGACTGACGTGCCTGTCTCGAGCAATTGTGTTCAGTCTTCCGCACCCCTCGAGGTCTGGGGTACCTTTCGGAGGGTGTATGCGAGTGGGGCGAACACCGGAAGGCATTTTGTGTTGAGCTTTGCGTTTGAGTGGGGTGCAAGTGTGTGGGGTTAACAACAGAAGGTTTTTTTGTGTGGAGCTTTGCGTACAAGTGAGGTGTAAGTGTGCGGAGTTGTCTCCAGAAGGTTTTTTGTGTGGAACCGCAGAGCTGTGCAAACTGGGAATATTTCAAGGCAAGCCCTTTAAGCATGCAGATCATCCCCAGTTCAGATGTCCATGCATCTTGAGGAACCTGTCATCTGCACAGTAATACAAGGCTGAGGCATCCGTAAAAGAGCCTTGGTCCAGCTAGGGCCAACCTTGCTTGTTTTTTGCGTAGTGTGTGTGTGTCACTGTATCCGAGTAAATGAAATTGAGGAGCCCCCCGTGCTTGCCCCATCGTTTCGCTCCAACACGCCTGACGTAGTGGCGTGGTTAATGCCACACAGGCACGCACACACACACTCTCTCACACACACACACACACACACACACGCTCACACACACACACACGCTCACACATACATACATACGCGCACATTCCTCATTTCTGCTTTTGCTGCCTTAACAGGGGCGGCCGTCCTCACCAGTTGTGGACGACTGGGAGATTGACATCACGCAGCTTCAAATAGACGCCAAGGTAGCCTCAGGGGCGTTCAGCAATCTGTACCGGGGCAGCTATTGTGGGCAGGAGGTTGCGGTGAAAATCCTAAAGGATGTGCAGGACGACACCAGCCAGTACCAAGAGTTTCTGCAGGTGTGCAAATCCGTGCTCTGAATGCTGCCTGTAGTGCCCGTCACTGCTGGCCTGTGTGGATGGCAGAACCAGTGTTTATGTGCAGTTCACTCAATAACATGCGGTGATTGGGGGGGGGGATATCATCACATGTGGATTTAAATTAACATATGTGTGTGTGTATGTGTGTGTTGGGAGGGGGGTGAGGGGGTATCAAAACGTTTTGGTGTTCACGGAAGGTGTTCATGTACAGCCCTGGCCACAGACTTTGTAAGCCGCTTTGCCACTTCCTTGAAGGACTGCAGCGCTGCTTGTGGTGTCGGGAAAGAAGTGAACAGGGCAGAGGAAGCTGGACAGGGCAGCCCTTGTGTCTAGGTGTTTAGGTGGACAGGGCAGCCCTTGTGTTTAAGTGTTTAGGTGGACAGGGCAGCCCTTGTGTCTAGGTGTTTAGGTGGACAGAGCAGCCCTTGTGTTTAGGTGTCTAGGTGTTTAGGTTTACGTTTAGGTGTTTAGGTGGACAGGGCAGCCCTTACGTTTAGGTGTTTAGGTGGACAGGGCAGCCCTTACGTATAGGTGTTTTGGTGGACAGGGCAGCCGTTGCGTTTAGGTGGACAGGGCAGCCCTTGTGTTTAGGTGTTTAGGTGGACAGGGCAGCCCTTGCTTTTAGGTCTAAGGTGGACAAGGCAGCCCTTGTGTTTAGGTTTTTATGTGGACAGGGCAGCCCTTGTGTTTAGGTGTTTAGGTGGACAGGGCAGCCCTTGTGTTTAGGTGTTTAGGTGGACAGGGCAGCCCTTACGTTTAGGTGTTTTGGTGGACAGGGCAGCCCTTGTGTTTAGGTGTCAGGAACGTAAACTGGTCGACTTGCAGGATTTCACATGCATGTTGATTGATGCCTTAGGCATGCCGTGTGTACTTGCAGGGTTTCCAGAACCGTACGTATACACACCATATACGACTGTATATCTGGTGATTTCCCTGCCAATAACACCGTGAATATATGGTTCTGGCCAACCCTACATACTTGCGTGTCCGTGCAATTTACCTTCACCATCCCATTTTACGCTAGACTTATTTTCACCAGCACCTTGACGTAGATCTAGATGCTGTGTGTTGTGACGTTTGTGCTCACAAGAGGTTTTGTGTGCTATGTGATGTTTGTGCTCACAAGAGGTTTTGTGTGCTATGTGATGTTTGTGCTCACAAGAGGTTTTGTGTGCTATGTGACGTTTGTGCTCACAAGAGGTTTTGTGTGCTATGTGATGTTTGTGCTTGCAGGAGGTGTCCATCATGCGCAAGGTCCGCCACAAGAACGTGGTGCAGTTCATCGGCGCATGCACCCGCAAGCCCAACCTGTGTATCGTGTTTGAGTTCATGTCAGGCGGGAGCGTGTACGACTACATTCGAAGGGTGAGGGTTCAAACGCTCGTGCTTGAACAGTTTGAGTTCATGTCAGGTGGGAGCGTGTACGACTACATTAGAAGGGTGAGGGTTCAAACGCTCGTGCTCGAACAGTTAGAGTTCATGTCAGGTGGGAGTGCGTTACGACTACATTCAAAGGGTGAGGGTTCAAACGCTCGTGCTCGAACAGTTAGAGTTCATGTCAGGTGGGAGTGCGTTACGACTACATTCGAAGGGTGTGGGTTCAAACGCTCGTGCTTGAGCAAAAGGTTTGTGTGCAAGCTTGCAAGGCAGGTGTGCGCCGTGACCGCTTCCAACTAGCATTGTGGTAGCAGTGTGTACGACTTTATTTTAAGGGCGAGAAATGGGTGGTGTGCTGGGGAGGGTGAGAGTACAAAGTAGGTAGGGGGATGCACATGCAAACCGAGGCGGACAGGAAATGAAACATGATGTAATTCTAGAAATGAATCCTGTAATTTCTCATCAGGGATGCAGGAGGAGGAGCTGTGTCATTATTTTGGACCTGCCTGTGCACTGGCCTGTAAGAAGGCGTATTATAGTAGGGTGGTCAGATTTGTATGTCTCCACCGTATATGACCGTATGTTTGGTGATTTCCCTGCCAAAGCAAACGTATATACACTGTATATACATGGTACTGGCTAACCCTAGCTGGTCTGTAAGATGGCGTATATTAGTAGGGTGGTCAGAATTGTATGTCTCCACCGTATATGACCGTATGTTTGGTGATTTCCCTGCCAAAAATATCGTATAAACACCGTATATGTATGGCTCTGGCCAACCCTAGGTGTGTTGTTATGGCCAACACTACATATGACTGCATGTAACTTTTTGCTCTTTTATGGTGCCTCTCTTGCCTCCCCAACAAGGTCACACACGCTTCTTGCAATGCTCATATAAACTCGCGCACAACCCCCCTCTTGTACTAAACGTTCTTGCCTTGGTTGTGCGCACATCCTGGAGTGGCAAGCACACATGCTTAGGGTTGGCCAGAACCGTATATATACACCGTATATGACCGTATATTTGATGATTTCCCTGCCAAAAGTACCGTACATACACCGTATATATATGGATTTGGCCAACCCTACACATGCTCAAGCCGCAGCCATGTGGTCCCATCTGCATCTGCACAATGTACACAAAGTGCTTGCGTACACGAACAGCTCTAGGCACGCACGTGCGTTTCAGAAGCCCCACCCCACAATCACTGTCGACCGACACACATGGTGTTCACTGCATATTTGCGAACTGTGACGTACAGGAGGGCCAGATGCGGCTGACCCAGATACTCAAGGTTGCGCTGGAGGTGTCGCGAGGCATGGACTATTTGCACCAGCGCAAGATAGTGCACCGGGACCTGAAGGCTGCCAACCTGCTCATGGATGAGCATGGCATCGTCAAAATTGCAGGTGCGTGGTGTGTGATGCGCGGTGAAGAGCATTATGATCGTTGATGCATTGGGGGTGTCAAGATCACAGGACTACGTGCTGGTTTGTGCTTTTGTGCACTTGATGCCAATCTATGTGTTTTGTAAGTACCGATATGCCTTTGTGTGCATGTGTGCATGTATGTTTTGGGGGGGATCTCACAACAGCCCAACGTTTTGACACTCAGATTATAGAATCTTTGAGCTTGCACGCAAGCTACGTAAATTCTATGACGGTGTGTGTGGGTGTGGGTGTGGGTGTGTATGTGTGTGCGTGCGTGCGTGTGTGTATGTGTGTGAGAGAGAGAGAGAGAGAGAGAGAGAGAGAGAGAGAGAGAGAGAGAGAGAGAGAGAGAGAGAGAGAGATTATGGCTCACACAAAATGCCTGAAGTTGATTGCAAGGATACTAGACGTAACAATCTCTTGTTTTCACCCTCTCCTCTGTGCTGCATGCCTCATATTTGTGCACGTCAGCCCTGAGCTGTTCCCTGTTGGCTACATGCCCGATCTTCCCACCCAAAAGCTTTTTCCCCCGTCTGCTCCCGCAGAGAAATTTCTTTCGTTATTAAACCTTTAGGTTGCTTCTTGGTGAAGCCCCCCTCGTGGGGGCGTGAGCCCCTAGCGTTCACTACTCCCACCAACTTCACACAAGCCTCCCTAGGCCCACCCAGGGCACCTCCTGGGTTGAAACTTGGCATACGCTCCTAACAATAACTCGTGTACTGTTCCAGTAAAGTTTGGAGGCCCTGGGGTGCCATGTGTTGAGTTTTATGTCTGGAAGCTGTAGGAAACTGCCCATGAATCTTCAGCCAGGCCCCCGGACCACGTCCTGCTGGTGCAGTATCATCAGCACATTTCCCTGGCTGCGGATGCTGCGTCAGGGGCCCTTGGTTGTGGTCCGGCTGCAAAGGTCACGGTTGACCATGCAAGCATGAGCTCCTGAGCTCGGATACAGTTATTGCTAATTTCAATGGGCTATATATTTATAGTTCGGTCAGATGTTCATGACTCGCTGAAGTTTGCCATGCGACCCTTGAGGAATGCAGTTTGTGTGACATTGTGGCCAGCCCGGGCACTATGCTCGCACCTGCCCTATCCTCTTAGCAGCAGCACATCCTCATGCCTGCTTTAGCAAAGCCTGCTCCAGTGCCATGCACATCAACAACACTGCAGAGTCCGTGGGGCAGCAAGGCACATACATGCGCACGCACACACAGGCGTGCTCGCACACACTCACACACATGCACGCGTGCACACACACACACACACACACACACACACACACACACACACACACACAAACACACACACACGCGTGCGCGCACACACACACACACACACACGCGCACACACACACACACACACACACACACACACACACACACACACACACACACACACACACACACACACACACACACACACACTCGTGCTGATACACACAGGCGCGCACACACACGCAAACAAACACAAAACTCCCCTAAATGCGCCCCCAGTCCAACCCGCATCCCGGCCCTTCTGTGCCTCTTCCGCCCACTTGTCTGCTTGTACCACCAGACTTTCCTGCACTGTTTCAACCCGCATTCCGGCCCTTTTGTGCCTCTTCCGCCCACTTGTTTAAGATTCCTACACGTTTTTCAGCTTCCTGACACTCAGTGCCTTTTGTCCCTTGCATTCAGATTTCGGCGTAGCACGCATCATCGGAGCCGGCAACATGACTGCAGAGACAGGCACCTACCGGTGGATGGCCCCCGAGGTCATTGAGCACAAGCCGTACGGGGAGAAGGCTGACATCTTTTCCTTTGCCGTGGTCATATGGGAGCTGCTGACCTGCAAGGTGGGTGGGGGTGAGGTCTGGTTGGTGGGTGAGGGTGTGCACGTGGGTGAGTGGGTGTTTGTGGATGTGCCAGGTTTTGGTGGAAGAGGCATGCGGCGTGCTTTTTTGTATTCCACATGCCGATCGAGGCAATCTGTCTGCAATCTGTCTGTGGTGTTGAGTTCAAATGCCACTCAGAAAATTCAGAATCATCTCAGCACGTTGCAAGGCAGGAAACTGCGTGAGCACATCCTGTCTATGTCGTGCAGTCTATGTGATGAGAGCGACGCTCTGGCAGCAGGTCTTCTGAACAATCATAAATCACCAAGGTCGGTGTTAAGCCAGTGCTAAGGCAGCAGTTTTGCTCTGCCAGCTACAAGGCAGTGTGCACAAGCCTTGGTCCAAGATGTGTTTATGCACAAGCACGCGCGCTCACACACACACACAAACATATACACGTGTACGTGCATGCACAAACTCGCGCAGGTGCCCTACAGCGACATGACCCCCTTACAGGCTGCTGTGGGCGTGGTGCAGAAGGGCCTGCGCCCAGGCATCCCCCCCAACTGCCCCCCCATGCTTGCTGACCTCATGGTAGCAGCATGGGAGCAGCACCCAGCCTCCCGGCCCTCCTTCAGAGACCTCACCCCCCGTTTGGTAAGTGACGTCACCCCACCTTTGGTAATTGACGTCACCCCTCGTTTGGTAAATGGCGTCAACCCCACTTTGGTAAGTGACGTCACCCTCACCCCCCGGTTGGTGAGTGACCGGCGTCATGGGTTGCTTGCTGCATGTGCCTGCTGCATGCCCCTGGACAAATACGAAGTGAGTGTTGTTTTGTTTGATTTGAAGGGCGGTGCGTCGAAACGTGTGTGTGTTGCTCTTTGTTTCTGTACAGATCAACGCGGCAGAGTGCTCCGAGTTCCGTGAGTGCTGCAGGCAGCGATGCTTGAGGTCGTGTCTTTTTAGCAAGTGGCACAGATGTGCATTGCCCTTGTGTGCTGCAGGCGGCGATGCTGGAGGTCGTGTTATTTTTAGCAAGTGGCACAGATGTGCATTGCCCTTGTGTGCTGCAGGCAGCAGTGCACGAGACCATGTTTTGTACAGATTAACCATCCTTCATTGCCCCTGTATGCTGCAGGCGGCGATGCTGGAGGCCGCCAAAGAGGAGGAGTCGCGCGTGAGTGCCATGGCCAGTGTCACCAAAGCACCCGCTTCGGGAGGCACTGGCTTGTTGGCCAAGCTGCGCGGCAAGTAGGCATCTGTAGCAGCAGCGGCAAGAGTGGGCAGCTGGAGGCAGCACGTGGAGGCAGGTTATTAGATCGCAAGTAATGGGCATTGGCCATGCAAGGTTTGGCCTGTGTGCCAGCTGCTGTGTGTTACCCGCACCGGCAGCCTGTGCCAGCAGTCTGTGCCGTATCAGTAGCTGTATTGTTAGCCGCACCAGCAGTCTGTGCCGTACCAGCGGCCTGTGTGCTAGCTGCTGTATCATAGCCGTACCAGCAGCCCCCTGGGTGCAGCAGTGAGCCGTGCGGCTGCTGTTCAAAAGTAATAGAAATGCGAGCGGGGACGTAGGTCACACTTATCTTGGGTGAGCTGGTCAGAAGCATGGTGGTACAGAGGGGGGGGGCCTTACACGATGAACCGCCTCTCTGGTACCTTTGAAGGCTGTTAGATTCTATGATACTTTTTTACGATGGCGAAGCAGCCTGCCCGATTAGTCCTCCAGGCGCAAGTCCTGAAGTCTGCTTCTGAGCGAGGAGGAACGAGAACTACAGGTCGCGAGCTTGTCCGTTTACGAATTAAAGCAGCATTTGCTTGGCATGTTTGTTACCCGCTGCTCAGTCTAGGCCTCACAAGTAGGGGGGGGTGTACATATATAGCTTGAGGTCTCTCCGCCACAGGAGGAGGAGGAGGAGCAGGGAAAAACAGTGCAGATAATAATTTAGGAGTGCAGGCAAGGGGCGGGCTGGAAGGTGCCCAGTAGCACAAGCTAAAGCAAAGGCAAACGGGGAAGCGCTGGTGGGGTGATAGGCAGGCATCACGCTATCACTATCAAGGCGGACACTGTGCATGTACCAGCGAGTGTATGTGTGCTGGTGCCAGATGCAGCAGAAGGTTGCAGGATCTGGTTACAGGTTACTTGCAACGTTCTTTGTTGTTGTGAGTGGAAGGCACTTCACCGGTAGTGTTAGGGGTATTTCGTTTGGTCTGGCAGGATATTCTTGTAGATAAGAACCAATTTTGTGTGAAGTGTGAGTCCCCTCACTCGTTTTTGTAGGTCCCTGTAGGTTTAGACCATTTCATACAGCTGTTTATGAACTAGGCCGCCCTTAGCTGCTCATAAGGTAAGGTTAGGTCACCTTGGCTGCTCTATTACACTCAAATCTACGGAAATGGCAAACTTATGCGTTGCAAGTATTGGAGTGTGGCCAATTGGTTCCTTCCGACCAGACATTTCTAATGCTCGTGTGTGTATGTGTGCTCTCCATGTTGCTTCTGTTCCAACCGGACACTGCAATTTTATACATGAACCATTTGTCTTTTTTTGTGTAAATAATTTCTTGGTGGGCTTTGGTAACAGTTTTGACCATTCATGTTCACTCTTAACACCTTCTCAACAGACCAGCACTGGGAGCAACACGAGGAAAGGATTGCCACCACGCCATGAATCAGGACATTGAAATACTACGGAGGAGGCATCAAAAACCACCTCCCCATATTCACCAAGCAAACGGAGTCACTTTTGTACCAAATACCATTAAACCTCCACCAAACAAAATAGAAAACAACGAACTGCTCTAGATATCCTGGAGCCCCATCTGGGAGCCAAAAGAGTTAGGGGAAGGTTACAAAACCCCCCGTCTGGGAGCCAAAAGGGTTAATGCGCTCACGGGCAGTCTTTAAAGAGTTTACAAAGGGGGGTAACCAACAGTGAAACGTTGCTAAAAAGGGTAACCCGACAGATGCCATTTCTGTGCTTCGTGCGATATATATCCACGTAACATTCCTCCCCCCTTGGCAACTCCGTCCTCGGAGTGGACTAGGCTCCCTGCTAGAGTTCCAGGTGGAGGATCA
>Ga0307963_1001229_pt1:0-15000 | contig 19382 bp, 32 predicted proteins | sample OrgLakmetagen594_FD_201829 | JGI IMG/M metagenome (GOLD analysis project Ga0307963, IMG submission 201829) | Saline water microbial communities from Organic Lake, Antarctica - #594 | ecosystem: Environmental > Aquatic > Non-marine Saline and Alkaline > Saline | place: Antarctica: Organic... | reverse complement strand
TAACGCACGCACACACACACACACACACACACACCACACACACACACACACACACACACCACACACACACACACACACACACACACACACACACATCGGATTTACTTGTAGGGTGCATCCACGGACGCACGCGTTGGCTTGGAGCTCCTTGGGCCCTATGACAATGTGACCACAGGAGAGCTACGCCTGGTGATCTCAGACTCACACCACCCTAGCTTCACCCGTAATGCGCTGGACATGTTCATGGTAGGTTGTGTGTACTGTCTGCTGTTTGCTGCTTGTGTGTGTGTGTATGCGTGTGTGTGTGTGTGTTTGTGTGCGTGTGAGTGTGTGTGTTTGTGTTGTGTGTGTGCGTGTGTGTGTGAGTGTGTGTGTGTTTGTGTTGTTTGAGTGTGTCATTTATGACAGTGCCTCCTCAAGACTGCGCCCTTATGGTTATGCACTGATTTCATAGCTTTGGTCAATCTTAGTTTTAAATTCTGCACTTGGGTTTAAATACTGCACTGATTTTACAGCCTCGGTTAATCTTGGGTTTAAATACTCTGCACTTGATGCCTGCAGGTGACAGCAAAGGACGTCGGCTTGCCGCGTGTGATTAAGGCAAGTTTGGAATTCTACATAGTGCTAAGTTGGAGTTCTACATAATATATAGTGTATATGTGTGTGTGTGTGTGTGTGTGTGTGTGTTTGTGTGTGTGTGTGTGTGTGTGTGTGTGTGTGTGTGTGTGTGTGTGTGTGCTTGAGTGTGTGTTTGTGGTTGTGTGCGTGTGCTACTGTGCATTTGTACGTTCTACACAGTGGTTGTTGAACCGGCAGTTAAATCACGTCCAAATCATATCCTGCCACCCCCCACGCGTGTTGAAAAATAAGTTCAAAATGAAGCTCGCCTTGTCACAAATTCACTTCAGACGTAAATGCGCCGGCTGTGGTGGTGACTGCTAGCATGATCCAAGCACGTATGATGATGTAACTTGTCCTGTTAAGATGAAAAATGAGGATCTGCTACTTTATTCAACAATATAATAGGAAGGCAGTGGTAGTGCTTGCATGACTCAGTAATGGGAGGCCAATTTCGTGTTGGGTACCGGTCAACGTATGCTGGCTTTTATGGTAGGTAGTACCTACTAGGTACCCTCTTTCGTTCCGGGTACCGCAAAGCTTTCTACTGTGGGGTCAGAGAGTGCTCAAGGAAAACACGTCTTCATAATAAGCACTTGGCTGTTGGCTGCTCTTCATGATTTATCCACACTCACGCTTTCAAGCCTGCACCACGTGGAATAAAAAAATACGCAGGCAGTGAAAAACCACTCCCCACATTAACTAAGGAAAAGGAGCCACTTTGGTACCAGGTACCGTAAAACTCCTCTACCAAATCACGCTACCTGGGAGCTGCAGCTCGTGTTGTTTAAAAGCTAGACGTCTGTGCGTATGCCGCGTTTTTCATGGTGAACAACACCACGATATTTGACTGTTTTAAAGATGTAGTTATTGATATACATACTTTATTATTCTCGGTGGGGCACTGGCTATTGTGAGCACTAGTTGAGAGCCTTTTGCAATGCACGCTGGTGTTTTCCAGCGTAGACTTTTACACTTTACTTCTAAATATTCACATAGCAATGGCTTGAACGAAAGACGTTTCCTTCCTAAACTAGGAAGGCAGGTGGCTGCAAACCTGTGGTTTTACGATGTCCTAAGCCCACGGCAGATCCACTTACAATCTCCTTGCAAATGATGTGGTCAAGATTGACGTAATTTTATAACTGGCACACCAAGGTCACCAGATCAAGGAACCGGGACGGTCACAGGTACTCTGTCCCCCTGCGTTTTTACCCTTTTCTCATTCCCTAGCTCACTCTGATCACGCCGAGACTGGGAATGTTCGTTGCTTTTTGTTATCTTGCTGCCCCTGCACTTCAAGCATCAGCCTAAAAGAAGCATGCGACAAAACTTGCGTTATTCAGTGCTTCAATGCATAACCCTGACAGGGAGGCACAGTATTGTTTCTGTAGCTGGAAACTTGGAAAGTCAGTATAAGCAACGCAGCCCTGGTTCCACAAATGCCCTCAGATCTGGCACGACAACACTGGACGGCACCCGGATTGGTTTGTGGAGCACGTGCGCATCCGGAAGAGGGACGGCCCTGCTCCACCGGGGCCTGCAATGACCAAATGTGTGTGTGCGTGGTTGTGTGTATGTGTGTATGTGCGTTTGTGTGTGTAGAGGTGTATGCGTAGTTGTAGTTGTGTGTATGTGTTTGTGTGTGTGAATGTATGTATGTGTGTGTTTGTGTGTATGTGTTTGTGTGTATGTGGTTGTGTGAATATGGTTGTGTGTTTGTGTGTATGTGTTTGTGTGAATATGGTTGTGTGTGTATGTGTTTGTGTGTGTGTGTGCTGTTGTGGGTGTGCGTGGTTGTGTGTGTATGTGTTTGTGTGTGTGTAGAGGTGTTTGTTTGGGTGGGTGTTTGGCTGGTTGTGTGGAAGTGTGTGTGTATGTGTGTGTGTGTGTGTTATTGTGCGTTTGTACGTTCAACCTTTTTGATGAATTAATAGTGTGATCATTTACAACTTTTATACACACAGACGTTTGAGAAGCATCCAGTCTTTAATAGGCCTCCAAGTTAATACCATCCCTAGTAGGCCTATAAACCTTGCCATCACATTGACTCTGCCACACATTGCACACATTGATATAGTACACATGCGCACACAGGCATGCAATCACCCCCGTATACACACTTGTACACACACATTGTACACGTTCAAACACACACACATTGCACACGTTCAAACACACACAGGCATGCAATCACCCACGTTTACACACGTGTACACACACATTGTACACGTTCAAACACACACATTTTAAGCATTCAAACACACACAGGCAGCCCAAGATCTCCCCACTTTGTTGCTTGCCGCAACCGTCCCCCCTCTGCTCCTTCCCCCGGTATGCGCAAGCTAGCGGGGGGCAGGGGTAGAGGGGGGGGTAGGGGCGGGATAATGGGTGGTGCTGCTGGGATGCGGCACAGTGTGGCAGGAGGCGCGTCTGGTGCCAGGCCACGGAGTGCAATGCGGAGTAGCATGGATGTAGGCAGGTGTGTGTGTGTGTGTGTTTGTTTGAGAGAGTGAGGGAGTGGGCACAGTGTGGCAGGAGGCGCGCCTGGTGCCAGGTCACGGAGTGCAATGCGGAGTAGCATGGATGTAGGCATGTGTGTGCGTTTGTTTGAGAGAGTGAGTGAGTGAGTGGGCACAGTGTGGCAGGAGGCGCGTCTGGTGCCAGGCCACGGAGTGCAATGCGGAGTAGCATGGATGTAGGCAGGTGTGTGTGTGTGTGTGTGTGTGTGTGTGTGTGTGTGTGTGTGTGTGTGTGTAAATGTAAACATATATGAAGAGTTTGCATGTTTGTAAGAGATTGAGAGAGAACGAGAGAGAACGAGAGAGAGAGAGAGAGAGAGAGAGAGATTGTGTATGGCTCATGCGCTCGTTCGCTTAGGTTGAAAAAATCAAGGGAACTGTGATGTTGTCGGCACTTTTTCACGAAGGTACATTTTAAAGCAACGATAGACTCTTTAACACCTTAAGGGCACTCATATGATACTTAGTCACTACAAAGATGCTTTCGTGCATGCAAACCCTTGCTTGAAGAATACAATTAATCGTCCTATACTGTGGAGGCGAGGTGGCGCGCATAGCTCAGTCAGTGTGATATGCTGCACGCTGGCGTGGGCGATTACACTACGCATTTGCACCACCTCACGCGGCTGTTCCAGCACGTGCCCTTTCATACACAGGGGTGGTGTGCGCAGCTCAGCCAGTGTGGTATGCACAGCGCTGACGTGGGCAGTTACGTCTGATGCACTTGCACCACATTACTTGACGGTTCCAACATTGTACTCGCTACAGGGGTGGTGTGCGCAGCTCAGCCAGTGTGGTATGTGGTATGCAGTAGCGCTGACATGGGCAATTACGTCTGATGCACTTGCACCACAATACTTGACAATTCCAACATTGCTTTTTTCTACAGGGGTGGCGTGCGCAGCTCAACCAGTGTGGTATGCACAGCGCTGACGTGGGCAATTATGTCTGATGCACTTGCACCACAATACTTGACGATTCCAACGTTGCTTTTTTCTACAGGGGTGGTGTGCGCAGCTCAGCCAGTGTGGTATGCACAGCGCTGACATGGGCAGTTACGTCTGATGCACTTGCACCACAATACTTGACGATTCCAACATTGCTTTTTTTTTACAGGGTGGTGTGCGCAGCTCAACCAGTGTGGTATGCACAGCGCTGACGTGGGCAAATATGTCTGATGCACTTGCACCATTACTCAACGGTTCCAACATTGTACTCGCTACAGGGGTGGTGTGCGCAGCTCAGCCAGTGTGGTATGTGGTATGCAGTAGCGCTGACATGGGCAACTACGTCTGACGCACTTGCACCACATTACTTGACGGTTCCAACATTGCTTATTTCTACAGGGGTGGCGTGCGTAACTCAGCCAACGCGCTGCGCAGCAGCGTTGATGTGGGTGGAGTCATGATGCGTCGAAACCGTGATCTGATGGGAGGCTTGGAGGGCTGGGATCAGGGCTCACGTGCTAAAGATGATCGGGGGGGAGCTGCTGGAGCTCAGAGCGCACTGGTAGGGGGTCAAGGCAGTGTCCCTTCTTGTTTTATCACTATGCGAGGGTCTGGTGTTGCAACGCTCAAACAAAAAGAGCAAGGCCAGCGTTTGTTTGTTAAGGTGGTTGGAGGTGATGGAGCTCAGAGCGCACTGGTAGGGGGTCAAGGCATAAGTACCTAGGTTTGGCATGTCACTTTTTTTTTTTATCACCATGTGAGGGTCCGGTGGTGCAATGCTCAAACAAAAAGAACAAGGCCAGCGTTTTTTATGGAGGAAGTTGGAGCCGATGGTGCTCAGAGCGCACTGGTAGGGGGTCAAGGCAGTGTCCCTCACTGTAGTTATGACAATGCGAGTGTCCAGTGGTGCTTTGCTCAAACAGAAAAACCGAGGCCAGCGTTTATTAAAAATGAGTTGGGTGGAGCTGCGGGGGCTGCGCGTGTGCTGGTAGGTGCTTTGAAAAGCGTGTCCGGACTGCATGGGCAGTCAGCATGCTGTGTTGTGCTGTAAATATGCCGACAGTCCATCATATTGATTGTGGTAAGTGATCTGAGGAGAGGAGATGCTGACACTGAAAGTGTGCTGGGAGGTGTCGAAACAGAGGACGAGAAAAGTGTACGGATCAAGAATGGAGTGCCAGTAGTGCAAGCCAAAGAGCCCACACACACCCTTTAGATGTTTTCTCCACCTACCTTGGGGTGGGTGACCTGGCAATTTTTATCTTTTTACATAGCGCTTGATTACACGCAATTGCATCAGCACGCTCGCATCACGCACGCACACACACACACACACAATCACACACAATCACACACGCACACACACAATCACACACACACACACACACACACACGCACAATCAATTCCAGGCAGGGTGCGTACACACAAACACATGTGCACAGAATCTCACACATGCACGCACGCACGCACACTCACACACACTCTCATACTCACGCACGCACGCATGTGCATGAGTGCACACACGCACACACATACACAGACACATACACACACAAACGCATACATACACACAAAAATAAACTCACAGGCAGAGGCAGGAGGCTTGATGCAAGATGCTGAGGGCAATGACCTCAGAGATACAGTGGCTCTGGAAGGGAGGTGGGGGCCGTGGATTGTGTTTCCTTGCCACAGGTGGCTCAGCACTGAGGTCGATGACTGCCGCATTAGTCGGACGCTGTTTGTGGGCCACCAGAGCCCATTGCTGACGTACAAGGTGTGTGCGTGTGGGTCTGGGCGGTGCGTGTATGTATGTGTGTGTGTGTGTGTGTGTGCAGGTGTCTCTTTTTCTTGAGCATCAGAACGTGCCTGTTGAAGTCGGCATCCTCCTCATGTCTACCGCCTTGCTCTCTATATTCTATATGCCTTGTGCAACATGCCTGGGCAGCGTGTGTGTGTGTGTGTGTGTGTGTGTGTGCGCGCTTGCATGAGTGTGTGCGTGTGAGTGTTTGTTTGAAACCACAAGCGTGTCATCTTTCCTGCTTCGTTATGATATGTTTGGCGCTGTTTTTTGGGGGAGCAGGCAGGGGCAGTGCATTTAAGTTCTGTGTCAAACTTCACAGGATCAAGCACCTGTTGCTTGTTTGCTAACGAGGATGTAAAACAAGGATTCGCGGCACGACCTTGGCGACCAAAGCGGTGACAAGTATGCACTGGAGGTATCACACATGTATGCTCTGAAGTCATCACATGCGCAGGACGCAAGTAGTTCTTGTGTGCTGGCAAAATGTAAGACAAGGATTCACGACCTTGGCGACCAAAGCTGTGATAAGTATGCACTGGAGGTATCACACATGCCCAGAACGCAAGTAGTTCTTGTGTGCTGGCAACATGTAAGACAAGGATTCACGACACGACCTTGGCGACTAAAGCTGTGATAAGTATGCTCTGAAGTCATCACATGCGCAGGACGCAAGTAGTTCTTGTGTGCTGGCAACATGTAAGACAAGGATTCACGACACGTCCTTGGCGACCAAAGCTGTGACAAGTGCTCTGAAGTCATCACACGCGTAAGACGCACCACCCACACCCCCGGCATCAAATGAGTAGGGTTGGTCAGGGCCTTATATATGTATGGTGTATACATGGTGTTTTTGGCAGGGAAATGACCAAATATGTTGGCCAGAACCATATGTATACGGTGCATATACAGTGAATATACGGTGGTGCATATATGGTGTTTTTGGCAGGGAAATCACCAAATATACGACCGTATACGGTGTGTATATATACGGTTCTGGCCAACCCTACATATGAGCCTCCACACATACAAATGTGCACGGTGAGGTACGCAGCACACTGCTAAATTACAAACCACACAAGCGTTTACTTTTGCACACACACAAACTCAGGTTACTGCCCACACCTCCGACATCCGAGGTGCTTCCACAGATGCAAATGTGCATTTGGTGATGCATGGTACATTGGGGGATGGCAAACGCCACATACTCACTTCAGGGCCTGATGACTTCTCGAGGTGTGTACTAAGCATGCTCGTGTGTGCGTGTGCATGGGCAGGGGTGTGGGAGAGGTTGAGTAGGTGTGGGTGTGTGGATGTGGGTGAGGGGTTGTGGGTGAGGGTGTGTGGGTGCGTACTAAGCATGCTCGTGTGTGCATGTGCATGGGCATGGGCGTGAGTGAGGGTGTGTGGGTGGGTGGGTGTGGATACGTTGTGGGTAAGTGGTTAAGTGGTTGTGGGTGTGAGCAAGTTGGTGTGAGAGAGGTGTGGGTGTGGGAGAGGTTGTGTGGGTGTGGGTGAGTGTGTGTGGGTGTGGACATGTTGTGAGTGTGCATTCACCACCAAGCGCATTACACGTGTTGCTGTACAATAAAGCATTGCATTAAAGCATTACACGTGTCGCTGTACATTGCATTGTTCTTGGCATCCTGTTGTCAGCGGATCATGATGCTGAGACATCACCGGCTTTGCAAAGCTGTTTTACAATCATTCATGATTAACAAGCAAAACACGTAAGCACTGACATACAGATGCATGTCAGTGGTTGGCTGTCAGGCAAAGATGCTCCTGTTTTCATTCCAAATTCCTGCTGCTGTCGTCAGATGAGACGGCTGATCTGAGGGGAGCACGGGCTTTGTGTTATTACAATGCGGCCAACACAAATGCTTAGTGCTCAGGCTTGGCCTTAACTGCGTACACTCACCGCACATGACCGTATGTATGGAGATATTCTGGGTTGGCCAGAACCGTATATTTTTGTGATTTCCCTGCCAAAATCACCGTATGTACACTGTATAATTATGGTTCTGGCCAACCCTGTTAATTTTTGAATGAGTATCACTTCCCTGCAACGTGGCTAACACTTCCTGCAATGTGGCCAATGCTTTTCTTTAATGTTCATAATTAAGCCTATGATGGACGCCTTCTTTTGTTATGGTGACACACTCACATGCACACATACATGCACACATACATGCACACATAGGTACATACACATACACATGACACACTCACATACACATACACATGACACACTCACATACACATACACATACACACTCACATACACGTACACATACACATACACATGACACACTCACATGCACATACATGCGCACATAGGTACATACACATACACATGACACACTCACATGCACATACATGCGCACATAGGTACATACACATACACATGACACACTCACATACACATACACATACACATACACATACACATACACATACACATACACATACACATACACATACACATACACATACACATACACATACACATACACATACACACTCCCATACACACTCACATACACATGACACACTCACATGCACATACATGCGCACATAGGTACACCTGCACACAGCACACAGGGGTGACTGACGACCAACATGTCTGAGGTCAGCGATGAGGATCTAGGCAATCTGTCGGACACCGATATTATTTAAGATGGAGCTCCCACATGCTCTTGAGCACACGCATGTGCACATGCGCACGCACATGCACATTCACGCCACACACACGCACATGCAGGGGCGTAACCAACACATTTGAAATCGACGACGAGGAGGTAGGAAACCTGCTGGACATCACCATAGGCCACGACGGCACCAGCACGTGCCCTTCTTGGCACCTAGACCATGTCGTGATCCTGAACACCAAGACGGAGCAGAAGTACTTCTTCCTGTGCAGGTTGGTGCAGACGCATCTGTCATTCATTCTCGGTAGGCATGCACAGGCAAAGGTTTGCAAACTAAGGCGCGCATCCAAGCAACTCCTCTCATGCAAGGTAGTTGACACAGCCGTCCTTCAGGATTCACTACTGGACAGGCTATGTACTGGATGGACAGGCTATGTACTGGATGGACAGGCTATGTACTGGACAGGCTATGTACTGGATGGACAGGCTATGTACTGGACAGGCAAATGTGTGCTTGAGGACACCGTGCTCACGTCCATTCATTTGAATCAAAGTTTTGTCGCAGTGCAGCCTTCTCGATGAGCTAAACGTTATAAGATACTCGTGTCGTGATGTTTTTTGCGGACTGCGGACCTCACAGCAAGAGGCTGGCAGCAAATCAATGTAGACAAGGAGATTAAAGTTAAGTATGGGTACGTCGGAGTTACAATTAATACGGCTAGAGCAGTGATAGCATGTGCTAGCCATGGCAACTAGCCACTGTGTGTGCGGGAGAGCAATGGCGTGTTCTCAAGTGCATCCCATTAAGTTGCTGCCCACATGTCCGCTGTCGCCTACCTCACCTGTCCTTTGTGTTGTGTGGATACATTTATGTGTATATAGATTCATGTATCGCACAACATACAGATATATCATCTGTCAGTGCTGATGCCTCCCTCACCTGTCCTTTGTGTTGCGTGGATAATTTATGTGTATATGGATTTATGTATCGCACAACATACAGATATATCATCTGTCAGTGCTGATGCCTCCCTCTCCTGTCCTTTGTGTTGCGTGGATATATTTATGTGTGTGTGGATATATGTATCGCACAACATACAGAAATGGCATTTGTCGCATTACCCGTTTAGCATTTCACTTTGATCCAGCCCTCACAGTGCAATATCTGACCAGTGAGTTTCCTGAGCATTGTGGTACTTGGCCGATGCTCTTCCTAGCAATTTTTCACATGGCCAATGTTCTTGCTAGCATTGTTTCACTTGGCCGATGTTCCTTCGATGGTCCATGCCTCCTTATTTATTATTTAGATTGTGCTGGCGTACGTGCTCGCTTCATGCATAGACAAGATATGAGACCTCCTTGTATGTTTCGTTAGATCGTGCAGGCGTACGTGCTAATCATTGTCGGTCTTGGACAATGTTCTTTCTAAGCATTGTCTGTCTTGGCCACTTGCAGGAAGTGGTTTGATGCACGCATAGGCGACGGCTTGATTGAACGCACCCTTCCAGCCAGTCGCGATGCAGGTACTCCCATGTGTCCATTTTTTGTTTGATGAGCTTGTGAAATCAGCGTGTCTGGTGAGCTTGTGAAACCAGCGTGTCTGATGAGCGTGGTAAACCAGCGTATAACCATTGCCATGGTGGCTGAAAACCTTGATCACGTGCACCCAGCAAGCTGCTGCTTCCTGGTTCCTTTACAATGATTTGTTGAATGATTTAAAATGTAGTTGGCCATTGCTGTTGCTAATAAAGGAGGTCAGATTCCAATTACGCATCCAAATGCATTTGCATTTGACAATCTTGCAGTCGCAGCCGTTATTGCTTGCCAACCCATTCCTACTGTACAGACAGCACGTGGTGCTGCCCTGTAATAGCACACCTGTTTCAGCTGAACAGACAGCACGTGGTGCTGCCCTGTAAATCTTTACCTGTTTCAACGGAACAGAAAGCACGTGGTGCTGCCCTGTAAATCTTCACCTGTTTCAGCTGAACAGACAGCACGTGGTGCTGCCCTGTAACAGCACAACTGTTTCTGCTGAACAGAAAGCACGTGGTGCCGCCCTGAAAAAGCACACCTAAAATATTTATGCTGTACAGAAAGCATGTCTCACTTGAAATATTTATGCTGCCCTGTAGAGGCAAGCACGCCAATGAACAGCACACTTGATGTGCTTACAAATAGGCTTGGCGAGAGCTTGCTTTGATATTGAAAGCGGTCTCAATGCCAGCGCAGGCTTATAATTTATTTGGTACCCTGAACCAGTTCAATTCGACTTCCTGTGTCAATTATGTCAATTATCAATTTTGTGTTAGTTCTGTGTCAATTCAATGTCAATTGTGTGTCAACGTTCTTACACAGGCTCCATGACGGCGTACACCATCAAGGTCACAACAGCGGACGTGCGCGGGGCGTCAACAGATGCTGGTGAGAATTGACTAGCACGTGTGCCTCGTGCCTCTAAACTGTTCAAGACGCGTGCTACATAAGCAAGCAGCACAAGGTGCGTTAGTCGCCAACATGCCATTAAAAATGACTTTTTTGCTTGCCTTGTGCCTCTGAATTGTTCAAAACGTGTGCTACGTAAGCAAGCAGCACATGGTGCGTTAGTCGCCAACATGCCATTAAAAATGACTTTTTTGCTTGCCTTGTGCCTCTGAATTGTTCAAAACGTGTGCTACGTAGGCAAGCAGCACGTGGTGCGTTAGTCGCCATTATGCCATTAAAAATGACTTTTTTGCTTGCCTTGTGCCTCTAAACTGTTCAAAACGTGTGCTACATAAGCAAGCAGCACAAGGTGCGTTGGTCGCCAACATGCCACAAAAACTACTTTTTTGCTTGCCTTGTGCCTCTAAACTGTTCAAAACGTGTGCTACATAAGCAAGCAGCACAAGGTGCGTTGGGTGTCGACAGATGCCAGTGAGATCTTTTTTACATAAGCAAGCAGCACGTGGTGCGTTGGGTGTCGACAGATGCCAGTGAGATTTTTTTTTCACGTATGCCTCGTGCCACAGAATGGGTAGTTGCATTTGCTTTCCAACTTACGTACGAAAACAAAAGTGCTTGGCTCTTAAATACACGGCATATGCATGGCGTGCGTGCATATCTTTGATTTTTGATAAGAATCGGCTGCCTTCTTGATCCAGACAGAGTTTCTTACCACCGTTTCTACTCAGCATTGAAGCAAAGCGTAGCACAATTCCAGCTTATGTCATGCTTAATTGCTTTTGATTGTCTGGAAGGCGTAAGACGTATTAGTATGTTTAAGACGATCCTGCTTGCTGAATGCATCCGGTAGCTGGCCCTGACGCAGGACTTAATTCTTATTTCAAGACAGAGTCCGTGCACTTATGACGTGGTAAAAAATAACCTTTTTTATTCATGTCGTGTATTGGATATGGTGATAAAATGGCATATCACGTTCTTGTCATAATGTCTGCTGCATGCAGATGTGTATGTGGCGCTCAACGGCAGAAAAACTTGCCTTCTCTTTCACGTCATATGTGGTAATATATGGCTGTTCTTGTTATAATGTCTGCTGCATGCAGATGTGTATGTGGCGCTCAACGGCAGAAAAACTCACCTTCTCTTTCACTTCATATGTGGTAATAAATGGCTGTTCTTGTAATAATGTCTGCTGCATGCAGATGTGTATGTGGCGCTCAACGGCAGAAAAACTCACCTTCTCTTTCACGTCATATGTGGTAATAAATGGCTGTTCTTGTTATAATGTCTGCCGCATGCAAATGTGTATGTGGCGCTCAACGGCAGAAAAACTCACCTTCTTATTGACGTCATATGTGGTAATTAATGGCTGCTCTTGTAATAATGTCTGCTGCATGCAGATGTATATGTGGCGCTCAACGGCAAAAAAGGCTCCACACCCATCACAGTGCTGCCCTCTCAGCCTGAAAACTTTGAGCGCGGCATCACTGACACTTTCAGGTCTGCAGTCCCTGTGTGCACATGTTGCTGGTAGGGTGTAAATGCCACTTGCATGGTACACGTGGGAATGGAATTTAGCCTGAGAACTTTGAGTGCGGCATCACTGACACTTTCAGCAGTCCCTGTGTGCACATGTTGCTGGTAGGGTGTAAAATGCCACTTGCATGGTACACACGGGAATGGAATGTCGTGGCATCACGGACACTTTCAGCTCTTCCTGTGGACGTGTTGCCTTGTTGTGTAAAATGCCACATGCATAGGGTTGGCCAGAACCGTTTATATACACCGTATTTGACCGTATATTTGGTGATTTCCCTGCCAAAAACACTGTATACACACCGTATATATATGGTTCTGGCCAACCCTACACATGCATGATATGTACAGGGATGCAGTTACGCGGCATCACTGACACTTTCAGTCTGCCGTCCCTGTGTGCACACATTGCTGTAGGGTATGAAATGCCTAGGGTTGGCCATAACCATATATATACGGTTTATATACGGAATTTTTGGCAGGGAAATCACCAATTAAACGGTCATATACGGTGTATATATACGGTTTTGACCAACCCGAGAAATGCCACTTGCATGATGCGTGCAGGGGTGAGTTTGTGTGGCATATTTGACATGTTCAGGTCTACAGTCCCTGTGTGCTGTGTATACATAGGGTTGGCCAGAACCGTATATACACACCGTATATGACCGTATGTATGGTGATTTCCATGCCAAATATACCGTATATACACCGTATATACCTATAAATGTATGGTTCTGGCCAAACCTATGTATACGTCCCTGGGCTATTGTGGACACAAAGCATGTGTAGGGTTGGCCAGAACCGTCTATGCACACCGTATATGACCTTATGTATGGTGATCTCCCTGCCTAAAGCGCCGTATTTACACCGTATATACCTGTAATTGTATGGTTCTGGCCAACCCTATGTATACACAAATTGCCATCAAGTGTAGCATGCCACTTGAATTATACATACGTAGGTTTGGCCAGAACCGTATATATACGTATATATACACCGTATATTTGGTATATTTGGTGATTTTCAAGCCAAAAATACCGTATGTACACCGTATTTATATGGTTCTGGCCAACCCTATTACAGTTGCAACATTATGCGGCATAACTGACTGCTTTCATTCCCTGTGTGCAATGCGCGTCGTGCCTCAAACTTGTAGGGTTGGCCAGAACCATATATATATATATATATATATACGGTGTAAATAGGCGCTTTTAGGCAGGAAGATCACCAAATATACGGTCATATATGGTGTATATATACAGTTCTGGCCAACCCTATATATATAAATATACGGTGTAAATACGGTACTTTAGGCAGGGAGATCACCAAATATACGGTCATATACGGTGTATGTATACGCTTCTGGCCAACCCTACAAACTTGACATGCTAGTTGTTTGAGATGTAAAGCATCAAGAACAGGAGCGCGGAATAATCCCTTCTGTTACCTGATGTGAGTGCGGTGCAAACCCTGACCTACTTTCCATCAACTCTCATGCAGTCACAACCTGCCTCTTTTCAGGCTGCTATTACCTGATGTGGGTGCGGAGCAAACCCTGACTTTTTGCCAGTTATGCTTTGTGCTACGCATCGACTCTCAAGCATTAACGCTTTGCGCTGCCCCTCAGGCTGCTGCTGCCTGATGTGGGTGCATTGCAAACCCTGACCTTGTGCTGCCACTCGTGCTTTGTACTTTCCATCAACTCTTATGCAATCACAATCTGCCTCGCTTCAAAATGCTGCTGCCTGGCATGGGTACCGTGCAGACCCCAACTATTAACTGCTCATGCTTTGAACTCACTTCCACTCTCAAGCATTAACACTTTGCTGTGCCCCTCTGGCTGCTTCTTCATGATGTAGGTACCGTGCAAACCCCAACTATAAATTGCTCATGCTTTGAACTCACTTCCACTCTCAAGCTTTAACACTTTGCCGTGCCCCTCAGGCTGCTTCTTCATGATGTAGGTGCCGTGCAATCCCTCACAATGGCCACATACGTAGGGTTGGCCAGAACCATATATATACGGTCTATATACGGTATTTTTGGCAGGGAAATTACCAAATATACGGTCATATACGGTGTATGTATACGGTTCTGGCCAACCCTACACATACGTTTTGTACCTGTTGCATATGCTCACATGCTCTACTCTCTGTCCACACTGCACTGCCTCTCAGGCTGCTTCTTCCTGACGTGGGTGAGGTGCAAACCCTCACGGTTGGCCACAACAACAGTGGCCAGGGCCCTGAGTGGTGCATGGAGATGGCCGAAGTGCGCAGCTTAAGTTTGTGTGTGTGTATGTGTGTGTGTGTGTGTGCGTGTGTGTATGTGTGTGTGTGTGAGTGTGTGTGTGTGTGTGCTTAGTTTGTATGAGGTACTTCTAAGGGAATGGGTTCTTGTGTTTTATGTGATGCTGCTACTTATGCATTTAAGGTTCTCACACACACACTCTCTCTCCCTCTCTCTCTCTCCCTCTCTCTCT
>Ga0307963_1001227_pt1 | contig 19385 bp, 24 predicted proteins | sample OrgLakmetagen594_FD_201829 | JGI IMG/M metagenome (GOLD analysis project Ga0307963, IMG submission 201829) | Saline water microbial communities from Organic Lake, Antarctica - #594 | ecosystem: Environmental > Aquatic > Non-marine Saline and Alkaline > Saline | place: Antarctica: Organic Lake... | reverse complement strand
GTCCAATGACTGTGTAGATGCTGCTGCTGATGTGCTTGCTGTAGTCCTGTGCAGGTGCCTCTCGTTACCTGCATGCTCCTCCCTCTGAGCGCTAGCGTCGGCAATTTCTCCCATGCGAGCGCTGCGATTACGCCCTGAGGATTCCGGCCGGGTCAGCTTTGCATGCTGCTACACCTACGCTGGGCTGGGATTCTGCCTCATGAAGTGCTCGCGGATGCGGGGGGCACCGCTGGTGAAACCTCGGAATTCTGGCATCGGGCATCTGGCATCTCGTAAATGTGCCCCTTCTGTCCCATAACAACAACACGATGCCACTCAGGGTCTTCACCAGGAGGCATTATAATGTTCTGGAGACTGGGGGGTCAATTCGTGGTGGTTGGAGGGTGGTTGGTGCAAGCCCAGGGTACCCCCCAAAATAGCATGAATACGTTTTCGTATTATACGCGTATTGCGTATTAATAGCGTATTATACCGTATGGGACGTCTCAGAAGTCCGTATGACCCATCCCTGCAATCCCTGAAGAATCCAGGTTTAAAGAGCTGTAAATTCCATTGCTGATGTTTGTTGAGCAAAACATGTGTGAGCATACTTTCCTTATCCTTTCGCAGAAACTACCATGGCAGGCAACAACTTATGCAAAATTTTAATGATGATGCTACTCGAAATCTTTGTAGAACTCCTCTTGCTGCTGAGAAAAAGGCATGTAGGTCCGGAGCAGCTTTTGCGCTGCCCATTGCTTGCTGCTGCTGCTAGTGCCTCTTACCTACGATGGATCCCAGCAAGAAGCTGCTTATGCTGCTTGATGATTGCAAGGGATTGTTGGGGCTGCTTGCGGCCTTTGCACTTAAAGTGCACAGGGCTTACCATTTTTTAGGCTCTGGCTCCCTTGAGCTCGCACTGAAATTCCAAGCTCAGCGAGCTGAGTTTATAAGTTCCAAATAGTACAATAGTATCTGGACCTTTGTTAAATATAAATATAACACTTGCTCGGTATAATAGCCTTGCACCCTGGTGTTGAGGTAAATATCGGAGGACTTATACAGCAATGCGTCTACACAGCAACGCGTCTGCTTGCCAATGGTGTGTAATTCCGCTGACATAAACCTCCACATTACGTAGCCACAACTTCACCTTCTGCTGGCTACAGATTACCACGAGGTTCTTCTGCCATTAAATCGGCTAACCATGACTTGGCTACCATGGCTACTAGAAGCTTCTTGTCTACTGTCTACCACATGGTATCAGAGTGCCCTAGAGTGGGCACTTGCGCGTGCTGCTTAGCAAATATCTAAGCGATGACTGTTGCAGTTGGCAGATTATTATTGCCAGCACGATGTAGTTACATATAGAGGGTGATGTAATGCAGATGTGATTGCAAATTGAGCCAAACACCTGCTTTGCTCATCTTCACAGGTACTATAATTTAAATGCAGATGTGATTGCAAATTGAGCCAGACACCTGCTTTGCTCACCTTCACAGGTATTAAACTTTGAAGGGCTTGTCGTTGCTTTAGCAGATCCTGGGACAAAAGAGGGTGGGTAGGAAATCAGGTTTGCAAGCAAAGCAAAATTGACAGCAGTGACAACGTTGTCCACTGATGCAACGAAGAGCTTCTGAGTTCTTTTCAGATATAAACGAACACAGCTGGCTGCAAACAGCAACTAGTTGATTGACAGCAGACACTTAGCAAATCTTTCTCTTTACTGACCATTAAGCTGGGCCTTTTTAGACTTGCAGGAACGATGAAATGCTTAGACTGAGGTACTCTGAAGAGATGAAAATAATGCGATCTAATCGAGCACTTAGACTAGGGTAATCGAGCCACCCGCAAATAAAAAATGGCCTTTCCATGCGCAAGCAGAAAACTTTCTAAACCGAGCTACATTGCTAAACAAAATTCTTCACACATATGCAATTCAGGCGCTCACACCAACAAAGCCACCACCATAACAATGCTACTAGGTTTGAATGTATACCAAGATGAAACACCACGGGTCTGCCTCTGCCGCCACCCACCGTTTCTAACCCCTGCATGCGTGCCTGCACGGTGGCTAGCTCAGTCTTGATGTCCGCTGGGGTCCCGTACCGAACCGATGCCAAGGCAAGCTGAACCAGCTTTCCCATTTCTGTGTACTCTTGGCTTGTCTGCGCTGCACCACGAACAAACATCCCAGTATGCTCTGAACACCATCGACAGGGGCAGTTCTGTGGGCTCTAGGCATTCTACATGGCATCATTGCTTGAGGTAGGTCATTGACACATGCAGCAACACGCCGGCCACCGCAGACCAAATGTTGCGGGCAACACATGCCAAAAAAGGCCGTAGCGAGGCCTAGGCCTGACACATTAAGGAACAAGGAGAGAGCAGCAGATCATGACACATACACACGTACACACACACGTAAACACATAAGCACACACATCCCAGCAGCACTTCAGCCATATCAACCTTCTGTCGCGGGAGCCGGAAAGACGTTAGAGTGGATCACTGACACAAATCACAAATCAATCAAAGCATGCAGACAGGTAGAGCCTATGTATACACGATGTATATTATTGAGATTATAGCTTTTAGCAGGGACATCTATGAAGATAGTGGCACAAACGGTGGATAGACTGAAATGGTTGAAAGGTTTACCATCAAAAGCAATGAGGAAAGACATAGGCACAGCTAATATGTGGGATGTTTAATGCACCCCCACCGTACAAAACCGTATAATTTGGAGTAATGCTTCCTTAAAATGCTGTGCCGCTGTGCATGTAATGTACATTACAGGGTAGGTATGGACATGATTCCGGCCAACTCTGACGGCGTATTTTAGCACAAGGTTCCTACCTGTCTGAACAGCACGCTTGCTTCAAGCATGTCGTCCCCTCTCTTCTCTATCTGCTCCTCTAAATGTCTAATGTACCTGCATGTGTGCAATCAGAACCCTGTGTGTTCACACCAAACGTCGCAAAAGAGTCGAAATGAGCGGCAGCAGGCAAGCTGACGGAGGTGCAGCAAATGATTGGATGCTCTTAAGTCAAGGGTTGGTGAGAACCGTGTCAAAACACTGCACGTTCCGCATACCGTAGGGACATGTACTCATTCCGCACCCCTCAAAAAAATAGATATGTTTACCCTGTCCGCACCAATCCGCAACCCTCTCAATATATATTTTAGTGCTTGCTTGCCGCACCAATCCGCAGGGGCAAAATGCCCTGAGAACTGCACCAAATGGCTAGAAAGGCACCAAGAGACTCATAGATGCATTCCATAACACAATAACAACCAAGAGCACTGAGAAATTAAAATGAGTCTGGTTCTGCTCAGTCATCCATTGTGTATCAGCTGGCAACTGGTTTTGCCTTCTAGTCTTTCCTAACTCAAGCCCTCATCATCATCTTCCCCATCCCTGGCTGCCTCACTGCCCCCCTCCTCACTTCTCTCCTCCGCACACACCCCACAGGGGCTCTCGGGGGCACTTCCCCACTCATGACCCGTCAAAAACTCGAAACTTATTATTAAAACCCATTCCGCAGTAAACTGCACCCCCTCAAAAAATTATTTGTTATGAGTTGGCCGCACCCCCCAAAAACGGTATTTTCGCGGCATGATATAATGTTCCTACGATAGTTTTTTCCCGCCAATTTGCCACGTATATGTCGTTCACATACGGTTCTGGCCAAGCGTACATTAGTCTTAAGGGGCAAAATAAGTCCGAAGGGAGAGAATCCACTTGACACAATTACTCACACATTTACGCCCATTAACACAAGAACAAAAATGTCACAACACGCAACGCGTGCACTCAGCACACACAACACGTACAACACACAGGCAGGTCTGGAGGAGGCCAGCAATGCAACCTAAAACCTAAAATCTCATGCTTCCTGATTTACAGGTGTTTAAATTCCTTGGCAGCACCAACTTCAAACTCACTGGTTGGCCACACTTAGTTCAGCATTTGCTCTTCTCTGCCCATCTAAAGCAGCTGCGTACATCTGCAAAGGATTCGGGTGTGTTACCGCCATTCTAAGTTCAGTAGAATTGAAGAAACAGAAAAGCGCGGCATTTGCCAATGGTAACGTACTTGCAGGAGCTCAAGTGTGCTTGTCTCTAAACACATGCCTGACTAGTGGCATCCATTCATAAGTAACGTCTTTACCTGCAGCACATCAAATTACAGACTGACACAATCACACAAACCCACGCACGTGCGCACCCCCACCCACCCATCCACCTTAACAACCACTCCCTCACCCATTTCTATACCCACCCACCCACACCCACATCCACACACGGGCGCACGCAAACCCCACCTTTGCGTCTACCATGCGTGTACCTTGGTCGGTCGTGCTACTGCTTACGCTTGTTTCCATTTGCACACTCTCTTTTTGAAGCTTTTGCAGCATTTGAAGTTTTTCTTTCACCTGGAAGAAAGTACATATGTGCAGCAATTTGCAAGCGTTTGCCAATGCAATCACGTCTCCTGTATGCATAAACACCAACAGCCTGTTAGGAGCACTCACCGTGGTGGCACGCTTCAAGCCCTCTAAGGCATCTGACTTTCCAGAAGACGATGGTTGAGGTGGGGGAGGTGGGGGGGGTGGGGGTGTTGGTGGCCTGAATTTTTACGTATTTTGTGTATGTGTGTGTGCGCGTTTGTTGTGTATGCGTATGTGTGCATGTTTGTATGTGTGTGTGTGTGTTTGTGTGTGTGTGTGTGTGTGTGTGCATGTGTGTGAGTATGTGTGCATGTTTGTTTGTTTGTTTGTGTGTGTGTGTTTGTGTGTGTGTGCGCGTGTGTGTATGTGTGTGCATGTGTGTGAGTACGTGTGTGTATTTGTGCGCGCAGGTGACTTGTGTATGTGCATGTGTGCGTGTGTGTGTGCGTGTGTGTGTGTGTGCGTGTGTGTGTGTGTGTGTGTGTGTACGTGTGCGTGTGTGTGTGCGCGCGTGTGTGCGTGTGTGATTATTTGCGTGCGTGCGTGCGTGTGTGTTTATTTGCGTGCGTGCGTGCGTGTGTGTTATTTGCGTGCGTGCGTGCGTGCGTGCGTGTGTGTGTGTGCCTGTGTGTGTGTCTGTGTGTGTGTGTGTGTGTGTGTGTGTGTGTGTGTGTGTGTGTGTGTGTGTGTGTGTGTGTGATGACATGCCTTAGAGCCGCAAGCCTGGATATCTGAGTCTTTGGTCGTGGAGCGTGGGGAGGGCCGGGTAACTGTGTTAGCCTAAAGTCAGCCAGCATGGTGGAGGAGTGCAAATGCATGGACAACTAGGTATGTGATTTTACTGAACAAAAATTAAATTGTTGTTTAATGCCCTTCATCAGAACGCAGATGTGACGATGCACATTAACGTATTTCATGCCCTTCGCTCTTCTTTCTAGATGCACCAGATGACCAACTCCAGGGCAGCTGCTTCACATAATGAATACAGCGGTGGAGGGGCAGCGCAGGTCCCTCCATTTCTGACAAAGACGTGAGCATGTGTATAGAGTGTGCAATTAACTGCGTGCATGCCCACCCGCCTTCGTGCCAAATAGAGCTTCACTCTCTTGTTCAGCTTGTCCCCGTTCTCTCCCCTGGACCAGAACTGTCCTTGTCACTCCTTTCAGTTTATTGTTTGGGTCTTCCCTCTCGCAGGTATGACCTGGTGGACGACCCCAGCACAGACAGCGTGGTGTCTTGGGGCAATGACAGCAGCAGGTAAGCCAGGAAGGGGAGGGATACCTCCTTTTTAGTCTATGTAGTGGGAAACCCTTCTCCAAACCCTGACCTGAAGCCCCCCCCACACGCCCCCCCCCCAAGCAATTTGACGGGCGCCAAAAAAACACATTTTTCTATGTCTACAGCTTCGTCGTATGGAAGCCGCCCGAGTTTTCGCGCGACCTGCTGCCCAAGCACTTTAAGCACAACAACTTCTCCAGCTTTGTGCGGCAGCTCAACACCTATGTGAGTGACTGAGGTTCTTTGCAGCTGCCCAGGGTTATGTATGCTTGCTCAGGGTCTGGGCCAGGAATGTTTACACTTTCAGACCCGTACCAACGCTTACCGTCACTTGTGCCTTTTTCCCCCTTCTGCAATTTCCTTGGTTGCCTCACAGGGCTTTAGAAAAGTGAACCCGGACAGCTGGGAGTTTGCAAATGACCACTTCATCAGGGACAGGCGCGATCTGCTCAAAGACATCCACCGCCGAAAGCCCGCCTCCTCTGGCTCTCCACACACGGGCCTGGTACCACCTACCATGATGCCCCCTGGGCCCTCTGCAATCGAAGTGTGTGTATGTCTGTGTGTATATATGTGTATGTGTGTGTGTTATGTCTGTGTGTTGTGTGTGTGTGTGTGTGTGTGTGTGTGTGTGTGTGTGTAAGTTTGAGTGTTCATTTGTACCGCAATTAGTGCCTTACTTAGATTTATGAAAGGTTAATTTAGCAAAAGTGCAGAACAAAGTCGGCTGCGGTGGTTTTTCAGGGCCAACATGAGATGGCCTTGCCTCGTGGAGCACTAGGGGGCTTGGAATTGTGTGCAGGAAGGCCATGCCTGTAATTCCTACCAGGATTTGAGCATGTGTTCAAATGCTATATTTTGCTTGTGACATCATCTTGCACACTTTCCCATGTGCCCAATGCAGCTTGGTGCATATGGAGGCTTCCAGCAAGACATAGACAGCCTGAAGCGTGACAAAAACATGCTGATGATGGAGCTCGTGCGTTTGCGGCAGAATCAAACGGTGGGTCTTGAAGCTTAGCGCTGATATGTACTTTGTGTAGACGTATGCTCAATTCTCCAAGAAATTCACCTCCACGTCAGGTCCACGTTTACCACTAACATCATGCCGCAGTGGTCCTGGTAGGCCACCAGGTTTAAGCACTAACAAGGCAGACATGCCTGCAAGTGCAGACATTACGTCCCCATGCTTCAGAAGTGAACATGAATGCAAAACATCCGCTTCTCTTAGCACACTGAACATACGAATACACAGACACAGATTATGCACGTGTGTAATGCGAGTACGTGCAGGAATGCAATGAAAGATTACCTGTACCTGTGTAGCCACTATGTACACCTCATTCAATTGCACTTGCATGCGCTCTCACACACACGCACATACACACACATGCACACACACACACACACAAGTGCACATCAAGTGCTAGACACACTAAGGATACACATACGCTGACACCAACGAGCACGTCATCAAACACATAGGCTTCTGACAACCTGGTGCACAACCTGCATGAGCGCTTGGCAGCCACAGAGCAGCGGCAACAGGTGCTGGTCAACTTTTTTGCCAATGCCCTCAAGGACCCACGCATCTTGCAACGCTTGCTGTCTTCTATGGCTCCGGGCGCAAATGTGCAAAGAATAGGACCTGGGCCAGGTGTGTGTGTGTCTGTGTCTGTGCTTCTGTCCGTCTGCGATATGTGTATGGTGGGTGGGTGTCCACGCGTGCAAGTTTGTTCCTGCTGTAGTAAAGTACAGTACAGGTGTTGTAAGTATGTTACGTCCTAAAACCTTGACAAGATGAATGACCTTACGAGGCAGTCGCAAAGCGTAGCTCGAATTAACACATGTGCAAGTACAAAAGAAGATGTCTGTGTATGTAGCAATTTTCGCAGCTTTGACTGACGCTGGTGCCGGCGTTTGGTGGCTGTGACGTGCCTATGCATTTGACATCGTGGAAGGAGCCTGGTGCTGCATGCTTTCTTGAAATCAAGGGCAACGAAGAGTACCTGCCATCTGAAGAAGGCTTCCTCTACTTTGGGGGCTCATTGTCCCAAGAGTTAAGGACAGTGCTGTCAAAACTCACCAAAACACACGCATTCACTCTCTCGTTGCTGAGAGCTAACACAAGCATGGGCGTGATTAGACGGCATGATGCATATGTGTCTGCTGCTTTTCGCGCCCATGGATGAACTGTACGCCAGCAAAGGATTGTTGCGTGCTTACATCCGTGCTGCTTTCACGCCTAGGACGTAAGAAGCGGAGGGCGCGAAGCAACCACTCAGAAGGCCCGCTCACTGAGATGGACATGGACATGCAGGTGTGCCGCGCGCCTGTGTGTGTATGTGTGTGTGCCGTGTGTGTTGTGTACGTGTGCTGCTATGCTGACTTAATTTGCATGTATGTGAGCTCAAAGTAAAGGAAGGGTCCATGCATGGTATGCTGTGTAAGACGTGCTGTTGTGCTGACAACCGTGCAGCCTTTGTGCGCCAGATAAATTGTCAGCAAACTGGAAACGGCAGAGTGGTCTGGCGGCCCTACTGAGTCATGGCCACCTTTTTGCCCTTCATCTTTTCAGTGTGCCAATCATGCCGTCTGCGACTGAACTGTTTGCCACAATCTTTCCAAGTTAGCTTACCATTTCCAATTGATTCCACAACTGTTTCCACAAATACGGTTGTTTCATCTCCCTCTCCATGCCACTAGCATGCGTGCCCTAGTCTCTTGTATGCATGCACCCCCGCCTGTATCAACCCCTGTCACTCCATCATTTGTTGCTCAACACATTCTTCTCTTGACCTGCCTCTTTCTGGATTCATTAGCTACACTTCCTAGCTCCGACTCTGAAATGTCTTTGCGCCCTGCCCTTTCTGTGCAGTTCAACCCTAAAATCACTTGGTGTGCTGCACCTTGTGTCCACTTCAACTTACCGCAGATTTCCCCACCCTCCCCTCTGCTTGTAGTTTGGCCCTGACCCACTGGATGTTTCGGACATTCAATCCACTTACTACTGACTGCAAGGTTTCTCTACCCGCCCAATGTATGCAGCTCGACCCAGGCTCTCCTGACCTGGACCCTTTGACGGGCATGCCCACCAACATGCAGGAGGACTCAGGTCTGTGGGGAGGTAGGATATTTGTGAAGTACAAGCCAGCGTAATGCGAAGTGCAAGGTAAGAGGGGGAGAAAGGGCGGGATGAGTGTGTTGGAGACATGGAGGGAATCCTGTGCGTGTGTGTGTATGTGTGTGCACGAGCGCGCGTATGTGTGCACGCCTGTGTGTGTGCGTGTGTGTGCGCGTTTGTGTGTGTGTATGTGTGTGTGTGTGTGTGTTTTTGGGTGACGCGTCGCTTTTTAAGCATTTTGCGTCGCTTTTTAAGGGTTTTTAAGCGACACACCAAAGCTCCGCGGGGTACCCTGTGTCGCGCGTGCGCGACATAGAAAGTTTTGGGGAGTACCCTGTGTCGCTTTTTCTTTCAGCTGGTCACCCAAAGACCAGGGTACGAGCCCCAGCAAGCTCGCTTTTTTGCCCTTTTGCTATTGCCCCTGTATAAAACACTCCAGAACCTGCGATTTTGGTGCAAAAACCCAAAATTTTCCTATGAGAAGCCCTGTTTCTTCTGTATGATAACCACTTTGCTCAATGAATGCCTTTTTTGGGGGAAAGGCTTGCGCTACACACTTTTTTGGCTAGAGCACCTGCGTAGCGCGTTTGATTTAAAATGCTACACCCCCCAAAACCTTCAAGAAAATACTGGTGCGTGTGCGCGCGCATATGCGTGTGAGTTGGGGGTTGGTAAATTTTGAGGGGTGACAAGGGGACACGTTTGTGTGAGGGGTTTGAGTGTTGTGGAGTTTGTGTGGAGTTTGAGTGGGGGGTGGCTCTGGAGCGGGATATGCTTGATATTGGTGGCTCTGGAGCGGGATATGCTTGATATTGGTGATGCTGCTAGAAGGAGGCGGAGTTGATAAGTGTTCAAGTCGCCACACAGAATGGGCACAAGTTTCTCGACCCAAAGTTTTGTTTGTCTTTTGTGTGGTAGGAAGTGCCTCTGGCCGTGCTGAACAAGAATTCAACGTGCCTTGCTAGTATGGTTGAGGGTGGAAGATTACTTGAGGGCCTGAACTGGGGTTTTCCTGTTCTTTTGCTGGTTTGGTGTGGTGAGAGGTGCAAGTTGAGGTAGCTGCACTGCAGGGGGGGTACAAAAGGGTTTGCACTGTGCGTTCAACTGGCCCTCCCTCCCCTTCCCGTGTCCTCACTTTACTTGCAGCTCGGCAGCAGTCATCAGAGAGCGAGACGCTGTCCTCAAACGGTGACCAGCAGCAGCAGCAGCAGCAGCAGCAGCTGGTGCAGTATAATCCAAATCACCAGCATGGCGGGGGGGAGGACCTGTCAGACAGCTGGCTGCAGCAGGTGAAACAAGGGCACACACATAAACACACGCACACGCACGCGCACTAACTTACACACACAAACTTGGAACGCCTGTATACACACCTATCCCGAGATGCCTTGACTTTTACCATCATTTGGGTGCAAAAAAAACGTCCTTCTTATGTTTTGCAAGCGTTCATGCATTTCCCTGCCCTGGATCTAACACTGTTAAGGGTATGCACACACGCACAGCATTTTAACGGTTGGCAAGACCCTCAGGTCCCCCAGCCTCTCCCATACCTCACGCTTAGAGGCAGCCAAACCTAAGACAGTACACTGAAAAAAGCTGTTGGGCATAGCTGTAAACACTTTTATATGCTGAACGTCATGCAGCAAGTGTTGCAGCCGTAGTATCCCTCTTTGTACATCTCCATGCCTCAACAATTATTTCACGATGCAATTGTTGCAACACACATTCTCGTGCATCTTGCCCATGGATTGCCTACTTCTTGTGTAAAGATGGGTGACATCCTGGTAGCCGCCAACCTATCCCCTCAGTATAGACCAAACACACACACACACACCACACACACACACATACATACACACGCACCACACACACACACACCACACACTCGTGCATTCCACCCATTGACTGCCTATTTTTTGTGCACAGATGGGTGATATCTTGGCAGCCACCAGCCTGCCCCCCCCCGCCTCCAACTCCAAGCCCCCTGCAGCTGTAGGAGCAGCAGGAGCACCATTATCTGGCCCTCAAGATAATAGCTACCTGTTCAATATGAATGATGCGCACCACCAACAGGCCCTGGCGCTACCATCGCTACCGCACCTGCCTCCCCCACCTCTGCCACCAGCGGACATGCAGGTGCGTGTAAGTCCGTGCGTGTTTTTTGTGTGGGCGTGTGTATTAAGCGTGTGGGTGCAATTGGAATGTACGTCAGATTATCCAGCTTTTACCAACTTGCTTGTTTTGTACGTGTATGAGGAACCTGTTCAAGAAGAGGTGCAACGAGTGCCCTGCCGCTGTTGGGTATGTGTGGTTGGATGAGTTTTACATGGGCTGCGCTTACTGCTCCCTTGTTTGCACCCAGGCCCCAAACAGCAGCAGCAGGGAGTTCAACACTGCGTTTGATGGTCTGCAGCTGGAAGGCTACGTGCCCCCCCCTCCTCCTGTACGGCCCCTCCATCAGGTACACATGATGTTAAGCAAGATCCATCTGTTCACAGCCCGCCTGCAATTTACTGGTTTCACAGTGATCGGCACGTACTTATAAACTGGGACAGGATTGTGTGCTTGTGTGTTTGTTTGAGTTTTACAAAGGGCTGCGCATTCCCTCCCCTCCTTGCCCTTGGTTAAGCCCCAATCAGGTATACACAAAAACAAAATGCTGCTGCGTGCCAGCTGTAAGTGCCTGTGTGTTTCTATGGGACGCATGCTCCTCCACAACAACCACATTAAGCACATGTGCACACTGGTATACATATATACATTCATAGAATATTTGTATGGTTGGCTAGAAACTTATATATGTACACCGTATATGACCGTATATTCGGTGGATCCCCTGCCAAAAGTACCGTATATACAGCGAGTATTTGTATATATGTGTTTGTTACTCTGATTAATAGCGGTAGATCAGTTTCTGCAAAAAATGGAATCCTCTGGTTATTGACCATCCTGTTTCTTTTACTCATGCAAGGGTTGGCCCACACCATGTACATGCACGTTGTACAATAATTTGGTAGGTGTCTTGAAAAACGTACGGTCTTACACATTTTTAACCAACCCTACTCGCAACATCATGCGCCCTGCGAATTCCACCTCGTACTTTAGCAGAGGGGGGACACTGAGGCCCAAAATGGGTATACGTTTTGCATGCTCCTAGGGCAGGTGGCCATAACTGGCATTTTCCAAACTCAGCTCTGCTATGTAGATTTTAAGGGTTTCAATGCAGCTGAGCTTGAAACATGCCAGTTATGGTCACCTGCCTCAGCAGCCGCGGCGTTAACCCTACTTTTTGAGCAGCCATATGCTGTATCTGACCAGCCAGCGCACCAAACTGAGTGATGTTTGTTGTTTTGGAAACCTTATGATAAATAAAGATCATTGCAAAAACGATGGAGCAAAAAGAGCAAGTGGTTGGCAAGATATGCAAATTAATGTGCCATTCCCCCTGGAAAGCACCCATCTAGGGTACAGGTGCATGACGTGTGCTTTTATTCCTGTCATTCTGTACGCAGGGCGACTTGTCTAAATCTGAGCACATGCTCGGGTAGCTTATAAAGTCAACATCAGTTTAAAGCTAGGTTGGGTCCAATTTGATGAAGTGACGTGTGAATAGCTGCACCTTTTATGCAAAAAAGAATATGTTTTGGCTTTTGCCCAGTGTCCCTCCTCTGGTACTTTTGCAGCGTGTGCTCAGTTGCTAAGACACAGGACGCTTTGCATACGCACACACAATCTATCACGTCCCAAACATATTGCACTCTCACGCACACGGGCTCCCTCATGCATGCCTCCTTACAGCAGGGCAACGTCCCCAACGGCAGCGGCCAGATGCTCATCCCCATCACCTCAGCGACAATGGGCCCTCCCACTGCCAATCACACTGCCCCTCAGAATGGGGCCACCGATGCACACGCCAACCCCGTGAGTGCTCATCCCCTGCACCTCTTTCTGCTGTGCATACTGCTTGCTGCATACGCATCAGCGCTGTGGCCCTTGGTGATGAACGCTGTTTGTTCCTTTATACCTCCTTTCTGCCATGCACGACGTGAACATGGCAGTGCTGTGGCTTTTTGTTCTGCACTTTTTTGTTCTGCACACTGCTTGCTCTCTTGCATCTCTTCCTGTCATGCTCAACACGTACGTGAATGACAATCATCACCCTTCCTCTGCCTACATCGCACAAATCATCTTTTGACTCAGTCTGTATAACTCTGCCTGCATTACACCAATAACCTCGCCGTCCTTAGATCATCCAGAAACCACTATGCACCCCAAAACTGAAAGCCATACCCCCCCTGCTTGTAGTGCGGCAGTTTTTCATGGTCCATTTCTTTCTTGCATTTTCACATTAATCTCCCACCCACCGACCCAGCAGACCATCTCCAGTGCCCCTGCGTCCAAAGCCATGCTCCCTCAGCCTAAGCCTGGTACCCAGGGTCCTCCAAATGCCAACTTTCCGGCCCTCAGCGCCCTGCCCCCACTGGAAGGTGTGTGTCAGCGTGTGCGTGTGCGTGTGCGTGTGTATGTTGTATGTGCGTGCATGAGCGTCTGTGCACCAAGCAAATACGTTAACCCATCTCCAGCCTCTGGTGCAGCTCGACGCTCCTTCATGCCATGCTGGAATAAACCACGATTTGCGTTTATGGCTGCCTGCGCCCACTCCTGTTCTTTTGTGGACGGGCACGTGTGCTTTTCCTTATACATTCACTGAACCTGTAATTACCAAACAACTGAAAAATTCCACGCTTGCTAATCATGACTCGCCTAAACCGGCCACGATAGCCTAGACCAGCGAAAAAGGTTTCTCCCTTTGAGGCTTGGGCAGAGGCAGGCAGGTTCATTTGTAGCAGGCAGCCAATCAAACAAAGCACTCATCCTGTCTCTCTGTGCTGTGCTTTCTAAGCCTATCAATTTGAATACGCACGCATACACACACACCACTTGCAGCAAGCGGCAGCGGTAAGGACTTTGCCACCTCTTCCCCTGGTCCCTCCTGTGCACCTTCAATGGGTGCTCCCTCCAACCTGGGACCCACAGACTCCATGGACCTCAATAGTGTTATCAACTTGGGCCACATGAATTCAGGTAATCTAGCACGAGATACTTGTTGTAAGTGAACACAGTCTATTTTAACTGCATCCCTGCCTCTCCTACTGTTCAAATGGTATTCGTGTATTCCCCCTTAAAGTGAATTGTTGTGCCTGATGTATCATGGACGAGTTTAATTTCTTTTTCGGTGCTTGCTTTGCTCTGTTAGGCATGTCTTAGAGTTTAAGGCTGCCTGTATTTGACTTGCTCGGCGTTTCACATTTGCTTGGTACCATGAGCTCAGATTTCACCCTGCTCTATTCATCAATTTCACAGCTGCAGCTCGACTTAAAGAGTTGGAGCTTTGCTCCTCATCCCTGTCCTTGCACCTTTGATGTTACTTGATCAGATGATGTGCAAACTGCCAAAACATCTTGACTGGAAACCTAGAGGGTCTTGAGCTTGCTTGGCACATCTCTTTTTGGGATGGGAGGTCCCTGGTGCTTAGCCCTCTGGTGCTCTGGACACACCACGTGTCGTCAAACTTCCTGCCTATTTAGGGTGGAGGATATCGTGTCATCAACTTTAAGGGAAGGCACAAACAAAGATCAAAGCCACAGAGCCCAGGCAAAAATCTTTGGTAGTACGCCCTCATACTTTGTGTGTCACCCATGACCTTTGCACTGCTCGCTTGGGTTATGCAGGGTGAATGTCTTGAATTATGAACAAGAAGTGCGAGTGCAACAAGGCCCCTCTTAACCTGATTTGTGTTGTGGAAGTGCTCTTGCTCGGTCGGTTCGGCCAGTAAGGGCATGTCCAACCATGGTCTGTGTGCAATCGTCAAACTTTTCTTCTGCATTATTTGTGCGGAAGGCGTCTTTCTGTACATGGCTTGTGAGTGCACTTTCATCCTTGTTCATACCGCAACTTGTAAAATGGCTTTGGGCTGCCACCACACTGATGTTGTCGCTTGGTTTGACGTTGTACTAATTTGCGCTGCTGATTATAATACCCTGGTGAATGTTGTGTGCTTGGCCTCAGCTGGCTGGTTAAAAACAACATTTTCTGCCGTGCTGCGTTTTTCATGAACTAAGCAGATGACATGGGAGTGAATAGCTGCATGTTGCCTTCTAAGCCTTACCTTTTTTACCAAGGAAATGTCCACCTGTGGCATCAAAACAGCTGCAAGGATGTGAGAGATGCGTGGTTGTGTCTCTGCTTGTGTGTGTGTGTGTGTGTGTTACACATCCAACAAGGAACCACCCTAAGCTGCTGATGGCCAAGCTTGCAGACTGACTGCTTGCTTTCAGATTCCGTGCATGGTGTTGCGCTCATCTATAAGTTGGCCATTACCATGCATAGGGAGGTTGCTTTTGTTTTTTAACACCAACTGCTTTTTGGTCGAGATCTTGGTCATTCCTGCACACACACGCTGTACTACACTCACGTCTCAAAATCCACACAGCACCACGCACGCGCACGCGTGCGCGCGCGCACACACACACACACACACACGCACACACAAACACGCACACACGCACACGCACAAACACACACACAGGAGAGCTGCTTATGATGGACGACAGCTTTCGGGATGAGCTGTGGTCCATGTTCACAAACCAGGGACAAGACGGGCAAAACACACCTCCCCAAAACCAACAAGCCGCAGAGGACGTGCTGAATCAACTTCAAGCTACTGGCAATTTCCGTCGGCAATGACCATAGTTAGCCGCCCTGGATGGGAAGGTGTGGCTACTCCGGATGAGCTGGTTTTTCTGCGCTTGTGTGCGAGGATGGCTGTGTGACAACTTTGTTGTGGGGGTGGAGGGTGTGTTAGAACTTGGAGGCGTAGGGTGTGTGTACGTGTGCGTGTGTTAATTGCATCGCTGTGTGTGTGATTAAGGTTTGGAAGCTGCATGCAGTCTGGCAGGCAGGTTCTGTGACGTGTCCTTTTGCCACCCATCGCCTCTTCCTGTGAATGCAGTGGAGGGCTTCATTTTACCCCTGTTGAGGAAGATCTGTGTTATGGTGGCGGTATTGCATGTATATGCATGTGCAATTTTCCCGCCAAGCCTGCAAAATTCTGCACGGTTTATATAGAGGCTGGACAGGACAAATTGTGCTTGCATGTACCACTGTGCTCAAACGGACGCCCCTCATGCACACAACGGTCTTGAAAGGCATTCCAAACATTACATTTGTGTGTGTATGTGTGTGAGCGTATGCTTGTACTATACCCAGTCATGCCACTGAGAACGTGTCGCTCTTTTTTGCCCAGTCGCTTTTCTCCCTAGCTCAATTAGCTCTGGCATTAATGGCTTGTGTCCACGGACTGCAATGCTTTTTGATTGCGTATTACTAGTCACAACTAGGTGGGGTATAACTAGAGGATAGCATGTCATTTGAGCGTAGCTGTCAGCCCATTTTTCTCTTACTGCATAAGCTCTGTGTGAGAATGGCGGCAAAGATCAAGATTTCTCATTGCGTACTTCTCTTGTAACTGGATTTTGCTGTAAAGACCTAACAAATCAGGAAAGTGTGAGAACGTGACCGGCAGTGCAACTAGGAGGAGGGATTTTGAAAAGAACAGAGAAGTGAAGACGTAACGTATACACAGCTGCAATAAGCAGTAATAAGTAAGTAAAGCCATGTTGTAAACACTTCCAGCATGGGTTAGGTAAAAGCAATTTATGGGATAAACTATACCACATTCCAGCAAGTCAGACAAAATAGAGAAGAAAAACAGTTTCAGGCCAAGTGTCAGCAAAAGCAAAAAGCTTAGAGCCGACCAGTGCTTAAGGCATCAGAAAGTTATGCGGCTGCAACCTGCAACACCCCACATGTGACAACATAATTTCAATACTACTACTAGTTTTGGTTTCGGTGATTTTCGGTTTGAGGCGCTTTCTTTGTGTTTCAAGCAGCAGCAGCAGCAGGCATCTGCTGCACGTCAGGTAAGGTAATGTAACATATATGCCTTGATAATTGAGTTTAAATTTTGTGAAGACACTAGGCCTGATCCCAAACTCCAAAAAGCAAAAGCACAGCACAGCATGCGTATTGCCAACCTAAACAGACAAGGATATAGAGAAGTCAAGCTTCACGTGATCCTCGTTGGAGCTATGGGGACAATCTACAAAGACTACACAGACAAACCACTGGCAGACCTTAATCTGGACTACCATAAGTTTAATCAACTGACACACAAACTGAATGGACACTCCATCAGACATGCATCTGCACTCATAAAAACAAGGTATGCACTGCAATACAACACAAGCAACAACAGTCAAGGATTGCGTCTGGGTGCTACTGCACACAACCCCCCTGAACCACACTAATTTCTTTTAAACTGTTTGCACGGTGGGGGGTTGCCTGGTGCGGGCACCTAAGTAGCCCCCTCCCTTAATCATGCTGTGTCACCACAGTGGAGTCTTTTCTTTTCTTATGCCTCAGGGGCATCTGAGCGGAAGCTTGGAAAAAAGCCTGTAATCACACCTAGCTAAACAAAAGGGGAAACGTCTAAGATAAGCAAGAGAAAGAGATGGGAAAAAAGGTCTAGTCTGGAGAAGAAAAGGGGAGTCAAGTAAGGCTTAAGAACCGCCATACGTAAAGTGGTTTTTTGTGGTAACTATTGTACATAGTTGTTAACTTAATGCTACAAAAGAAGGAATGAATTAGAATTAAAACAACTAATGCAAAGCTATAGACACAGCGACAAGGCCCCCAAGAAGGGCTGCGACAAACACCACAGGGTTGTCCAGGGACAGGAAGCGAGGCTCGGGCGTTTTCTCTGTTGGTTTTAGCAGGTCACTCATGCTTGGCTGCTGTTGCGGTTGTAATAAAGGCTTGGAAGGGGGGGGCGTTGGCTGCTCATTCGCGGCAGCTGCTGGACCTGAGCTTGAACTTGTAGCACTATACATCGATTCGATCTTGCTGCGCTCTTGTTCGGCTTTTGCATAATCAAAGTTGATGTCCAACCCACTTTCACCCTCAGCAGAATCACTGCTGCTGCTGCTGGTGCTAGCTGTCGGCTGCCGCATTGCCTTTTTGCCCTCGCGCCGCTCCATCTTCTCAATCCACTCCGCGTAAAACCTACGTGTGGCACACAATGTGACAGTTGAACTTCCTGACGGCCTAATGATGCTAGATAAGCAGGTTGTGGCCTGCAAGGCTGACAAATAAAATTTTGCATGTTTTGGTAATTGGAAGTCCTAGCATATAAATTACATACATAATATATAATAAGATGTGCTTTATGGGTTTGTGTCTGTGTCAATTGCAGCTCTTAAAACCGATGTTTGCAGGTAGCAACGGACATGTCATGCTAAATCTGTGGCTTGGAAGAATCGTGTGATTTCCCCTGGGAAGTATAATGTGAGCAACGGTTTAATGGTTATTTGGTTGTTTGGCCAATCTAGATGGTCTTCTTGTAACAAACTCGCTCTTCCTCCCAGATACATCCGTCGTCACCTCGGTGCGTTGCTTGAGCCGTCGCCCCCTTCTCACGTCAAGAGGGGGAGGAGGCGTTAAACACACCTTTATGGGGGGGGCTTTGGCAGGACACGGACGTCTAGCACGACCTCTTTTGCAGCGGAAGGACAGCAGCATATGGCTCATACTTGCAATCCATGCTTAAGCCGGTAGCATGATTTGTCGTGACAAACAGTACATGCATCTTTAACTATGGCAAAAAGTCTCTGGTCCACATTAATATTTCTACTGTTTTGTGGTGGGGAGTTGCCTGGTGCAGGTGCCAGCCCTCTTTCCCAGTCATGCTCGCTGTATTATCATTACCGGCGGATTTGTAAGTCTCTTTCATTTCCATCTTGTTCCTTCTTTTTCACTCCGCTCCTACCTCTGAGGCCCCCTCTCATTCGCCCCGTGTGCACCTCTTTAATGTCTCTCCTCCCTACTCATCCTCTCTTATCTTATTCACTTTTAATTCGGGGGGGTGCAGAAAGGAAAGGACACTTACTTAGGCCGCGGTTACACGTAAAATTTTTCCTATTTTTTTCTTCAAAATTTTCCTTAAAATCTTCACTTTTAGGAAAAAAAATTAGCGGTCACACGTAAAATATTTTCGGATGACAAAAATATTTTCGCTCAGGGACCAAAAATATTTCCCAGCGGTCACACGCAAATTGTACAAAATATTTTTCATATTTTTTTCTTCAAATCTTAGCTCTCCAAATGTCGTATGCCGTGATTCTTGTTGCTTGGCTGGCCATGATGCCACAGCTAATGCCTAAACAGAGGACAGACTTCTTTGATTGGGCCATGTCAACACTTCTCCCAGCCGTCACCTTGATGTGAGAGGGTGGTAACCCATGTGCCCAACTCAGGGCTTGCCTTGCCCTGGTACAAACATTACTTACAATATCTGCTTGGGTGTATGATCCCGGTCCTCCATGTCCTGGAGCTCTTCTTCTTCAGCTGCCTCCTCCTCTGCAAGGCAGCCTTTGCTACCCCCTTATCTCGCTTAGCGTCCCTCCACCATCCCGTCCACATCCTCCTGCTCA
>Ga0307963_1001223_pt1:15000-19398 | contig 19398 bp, 19 predicted proteins | sample OrgLakmetagen594_FD_201829 | JGI IMG/M metagenome (GOLD analysis project Ga0307963, IMG submission 201829) | Saline water microbial communities from Organic Lake, Antarctica - #594 | ecosystem: Environmental > Aquatic > Non-marine Saline and Alkaline > Saline | place: Antarctica... | reverse complement strand
GACCCCTGCGGTTGATCGGCAAAATTTCAACCGCATTTCAACCGCGGTTGAAATCAACCGTTTCAACCGCACTTCAACCGAGGCCTGAAATGTCTGACGGTAATGGGGGCTATATATAAAGTGATTGCAAATCTCTGGTAGACTTCAATCTGGATTATCATAAGATTACAAGGTTTACAAAAAAGGCCTTCAGTCAAGAAGTGTGACTGTGAGCCTGCTCATCATAAAAAGCGGTTAGTTCATGGAAAAAAGCTTGTTATTGTTCTGGCTTCTTAGAAATGTGAACACAGCATCGTGGGCTCCTGTTGGGGAAACAGAAATGCATGTTTCCTGTGGAGAGAAATCACGTGGGGATTGGCGCAGTGGAAAAGGACATGCTGCTCATCTTGAATGTAACATCATCAGTATCACACAGGTGACAGGTGGGGGAGTTCTTACTTTAATTCCATGTCGCTGTCTCAAAACGTAGGGTGTGAACACGTAGGGTGTGAAGCACTCTCACCCTCTGGTTTCCTGCTTCCTGACTGGGGCTTCTTACACGTCCTGAGACATATAAAATCTAATTTTCGTATTCTTTGATGCTTCTTTTCGCGTTTCTTCAAAACAAATGTTCTCTTTCTCTATATATACACTTTCTCTTCTACATACATCTGTTTCATGTTTCCTCTAGCTACTGTTTCTTATGTTTGGCCAGGTGTGGTTTCAGACTTTTGCCAAGCTTCCGCTGAGATGCCCTTTGAGGCATATTTAGTGATGTAACCTTACCTAATCCACGCTCGCACATGACACACCATGAAGGCGCAGTGTCTCCGACCCCCAACATCATTTTCATCACTGCCGACAGCCATTTCTATAGGGGACTGTCCTCATCTTGCCTTTTGTTGTAAGTAAGGAGTGGCCCAAATCCAACTCGCACACATCTGGAGTAACACTCCATCAAACATGCACCTACGCTCATCATAACAGGAAGCACTGCCATACAACTTCTACAGCAGCAACAGTCAAGGTGTGGGTCTGGGTGACATGGCACACAAGCCCCTGACCTACACTAACTCCTTTTTCTTTTCGCGATTGGGGGGCTGCCTGGTGCGGGCACCTACATAACCCCCTCCCTCAATCATGCTAGCTGTGTCATCACTACCAGTGGAGTCTTTCCTTCTCTATTCTTTTTCTCTACAGTAGGAAATCGATATACATGTATTTTAGATATGCAATAAATGTGTGGGATGTGCGTCACGCACAGGGAGAGCAGACCAATGCTGGTGGGTAATTCTTTTCCCTTTGATGAGAAGTCAATAGAATCTACCAGACACACTTCCAGTAATATTATATTATTATACTATTATCAACTCTCATCAGGAGCCGTTTTTAGGTCAAGCCTGCAACCCTCATGATCAATTGATCTTTTTCCGATTCTTTTTGGTGAAGGAGTTTTACGGTACCCGGTACCAGATTAGTTCCTATTCTTAATTGATGCGGGCTTTCACTGCCGGCGTAAGAAAAGAATAAGAACGCAGATAGTGTACCAAATTTCTGGCGCTCAGCCTATCTGTATATAATGACACGCTAACCTTTCCTTTATGTATGCCGATTTGGAAATTTCTGGTTCACTGACTAGCCTGAAAAGAGCTCAGACCAATTCGTATGTAGGCACTTGGAAGCAGCACCATCGCGATTTTTTTCTTGTGCATTAACATCTTCACCACCCTCAAGGCTTATGTGGGCCCTTCCCCTTTGCTCTCTCACTATTAATATCCAAGGGTGCTGTAACTGCCTCTCCTACCCCCTCCTTTCGACTGCCCTTCTGTCTATCTGTACTAGCATCCACGGCAGCTACACCTGCCGCCTTTACCCCCTCCCTACCCACATCAGCACAGGATGCACTGACTCTAATAAAACTGGAACTGGACTCCACGTGATGTAGCAGCTGGATCACAAGCAGCACGTTGGAGGTCAAGAAGAGTAGGCTGGCGACCCAGATGCCCAAATGAACCGGCAGGCCTTGAAACTCAAGCAGGTAAGCCCTGATGAGGAAGAGGGTGAGCATGTGACTTAGCGTCATTGTCCGTGCGTATGCAAGTTCACTTATGATTAATTGCGCCTACTTTTGTTGTTAGAGAATATCTGTTAAAGGGTGCATGTACCGGTATTCAGTCTTCTCCTAGACCATGCAGATTACACAAAATACGTGGTGTGCCTACCAGCTAGACGCGATAATGCTTTTGACATGTACCTGTCAAATGTAGTTTGAACGGCTAGCTTAAAAGGACCACTAACATGACTCAGTCAACACACATAAGAAAGCTTTCAAGAAAAGGCACTTACATGGGCAGGACACGAATTGAAGCAGCAACAAGTTGCACCTACCAAGCTAGCCAATGGAGCTGGGCGGCCGCCCAAAAGACGGCTGCTCGTATGAGAGGGGGCGGAAGAGGCCACGGTAGTCGAGGTAGAACTAAAGGCAGTAAGCACATCCACCACACAAAGTACTGGGCAGTGCACACCTGGAAGTGAGAGATTTGTGTGTGTGTGTGTGTGTCAGAGTGTGCGTGAGTGTGCAAATGTGTGTGTGCACGTGCAATTGAAGTTTGGAGGCACACATTTACAATGAGCTGACTCATGTTCTGAGGGGGTCAAGATACAAACGCATCTGCAAGAACACATGCGAGCATCTTGTGGCAAAAACATCGCTCATTATGCAAGCATAGCTTAGGGGCCGGTAAGCCTTTCAACGTTGAAATGAAAGCATGGATTTCATTCTTGAACACAGCACAAAATGAAACAAAAAAATCAGTATTGAGTCTCCTTCCTTAATGCACAACGCGTCATGTTATAAGTAGGACAGCTGTCCTTATGTAGTGCACAATAGAACGAGTGTGTTGAAGCAGCATGGTGCGTCTTCCTCATGAGCAGAGTAAAAGTAAAGACCCAAGTTATAAAGCGCCACAAAAGCAGATGTTGTTGTCTGACGCGCACCTTATTAAACGCCACGAAACAGATACTTTGAAGCAGGCAGCACAGTGGGAGGTCCTTGTGCAGCTTGAGGCTCATGGCCACGAGGACTAAGATCTGGGGCACAAACGCAAGTGCGGCCGGCTGCCGTACCAAGCTGCCCACGGAACTCCTGTGTTTTCAAGATGTAGCGGTTACGAGGACATCAAAGTTTGCAACACAGCGCGTTCGAACCCAGCTGGCGTTAAATTTGTGGCTGCTGCAACAGGCTGCCCATATACATCTTCCGCTTGAAGAACGCGGTGACCTCGAAGGGTAAAGACCTTTCTGCACGCATTTTTGCTAACGTGCCTGGCTTCCCACGTACGGTTGAAGTCCTTGACAGAACATAGAAAGTCACTGGAACCAGCAGTTCCGGCACACGTGTGATGGTGTAAATGTGTCACAATCGTAAAACTCCGCACAGTCATTGAAATTATGTATACGAAGATGGTAGAGAATGCAATGCTGTAGCTTGCAAGGGAGCTGGCTGCTGCACCACGTTACCCGGAGAGCCTTGACTTTGGGTTATGAAAAGACAGGGCGAAAATTAGAAACAAGGGCACACATTTTGCGGAAAAATGGGTTATGAATCATAACTTATGATGACTTATGAGTTAAGTGAAGCACTCACCAACTGATCTGAGGCATCAGATCCAGGCCAATGCCCAGTAGCTCAGCAACAGGCTTCCTAGCAATGGCAGAGAACGTCTGCAGCACATCATGCACACTGGGAAGCTCTACCATGCCATGCGATGATGTACTGCCATCACGATCCTCGTAGGACAGATAGATGCTGTAGTAGTATATAGAAAAGTTGTGCCTGCATACAGGGGCGCGTGTGTGAGTATATGCGTGTATGTGTGTGTGTGTGTGTGTGTGTGTGTGTGTGTGTGAGTGCACGTCTATTGCACGCGTGTCAGCTGTACCTGTGCAACCTGTGCAAGTACAATCAAGATTGAAACTTAAGACTCCACACATTTATCTATCAAGTGCAGCCCTGAGCAGAACACACGTACCAAATAAAGTACTACTGCAGCATCAGGATCTTCAGGGACATGTCAGAAAACCGTGAACTGGATTACGCTGATCTCCTTCTTGCCTACTTTTGTACCCGGTGGGTGGCGTAGCGGACATACCTCTTCTCTAAATAATGCCGGTGAACCATTTCCAGCATTTAGGTCACCTCTGCTCTTCTATTGTTATTAGCTCTCTTCCTCCTCTTCCTTCTACACCGTCCTGACATCTTTTTCTCTAGACTGCAACAGGTCTGTTGGAGAAAACCCCTTTCCTGTATTGTACCAGCCTGAAGCCTCATTTGTTGCTGAGCCGTCATCAAAGCTCAACTGCAGCAAGTGTCAAACTCTCTAGCTTCCACTTGCAGATCCTGCCAACAGCCCATCCTGT
>Ga0307963_1001223_pt1:0-10000 | contig 19398 bp, 19 predicted proteins | sample OrgLakmetagen594_FD_201829 | JGI IMG/M metagenome (GOLD analysis project Ga0307963, IMG submission 201829) | Saline water microbial communities from Organic Lake, Antarctica - #594 | ecosystem: Environmental > Aquatic > Non-marine Saline and Alkaline > Saline | place: Antarctica: Organic... | reverse complement strand
GTCTTGTGTATACATTGGGTATGACCGAATTACGCCGTGTTTTTGTATGTACAGTTTTGGCCAACCCTAGTTACGTACCTGTGCAGTGGTTATGTCTGTATGCGTGTGTGCTCCTATATTTGTAGGCTGGTGAGGACCACGTGCAGTGTTGTTGCCTGCAAGACCAGGACGTGTGCAGGATATGTATGTATTCATTTCCAGGGCTGGCTATCCTTGTGTCTATTCGTAGTGCACATTTCCAGAGTGCAGGCTGTGATTGACTGGATGAGTTGAGCTTGAATGAGTTCATGTTTGGGTATGTACGTGTATGCACAAGCATACAGTGAAGTGAATAAGCCTGCAAGGCTACGCGGGTAGCTCTGATTAATTTCACGCTGGCCAAAATGAATGTTTTCACACCCTTAAAGCCTCTGCCCTATCAGGGTACTCTCGGTGTGCAGTTGGAGATGGAGATGCCGTAAACACACTGTTAGCTAGTTCATACGCTTGGTTCATTGCAACGCATGACTTGCATTGCAATTGGTGTGCATCTGGCCCCTCGGAGGCGCAAGCACGCGCTCAGCAAACGAAGCCTTGACTGCCATGAACGCACGTGTGTGCGCTTATGCGTAGGGTTGGCCAGAACCATATATACGGTGTATACACGGTATTCCTGGCAGGGAAACCACCTAATATACGGTCATATACAGTTTATTTATACGGTTCTGGCCAACTTAACTTATGCGCCCCTGTGATTGTGTTGCACTGCAGTGGCTAGCATGCAGCTCTGCTTGTTCTTGCCAGAAAAAAAAGTATGCTGCTTCCCGCTCACGTGACCCTGTAGTGGTAAGCCCCCTGCGCCCTGCAGATCGCGCAACGGCGTATTCAAGCGTCCGTACGATTCTGACATGTGATATCCTGTAGGGGCGAGCACGCACCCCTGGTTGTTTTTGCACGATCACGTGTGTTGCACTCTGTAAATGTGTGAGCCCGTGGCGGCAAGTACGGCCCTGCAGATCACGTGACACTCAACATGAATGTTTCGTGTAACTGCATGATGGTGTTCTTCCTGCAGGGGCAAGCACGCATCCTTGCAAATGATGCAACTGTTTGTGTGCTTTAATAGATGAGAAAAACTTTGGAATAAAAACGAATTAGGAAAGGGTGATTATCATACAATATCATACTGAGATATTACATCTGAACAAATTGTGATGGTGATTTGAGTGACTGGATCAAAATAGGAGTGTCTACAGATTATGCAAGGTATATGGCTGTAATACATCCTGCAGGGGCAAGCTACAGATTATGCAAGGTATATGACTGTAATACATCCTGCAGGGGCAAGCACGCAGCTCTGAAGATGCCCTGGCAAAAGCAAAGCTTGAGGCCCAAAGGTAAACGCGCTGGGGCTCTTTTTTCGACATTGGCGATCTTTCATGATTCCCTTCCCTTTGCAAGCTACTTAAGAGTTATGGAGAGTTAGATTCTGTCAGGACTGTGTATGTACATTGTATGGGACTGTTCATTGAAGGTTTCATAGCTAAAGAACACCATGTATGGACACGGTATTAATACGGCTCAGCCAGTGCTGACAATAATTGATCTCCCCGTCCTAGGATAAACTGGCTTTTTGTTTGACGAAAGAGCTGCAACCTGCATTCAACCAAAAGTGCAACCGGCTTAACACAACACACATTGACACCAGCCTGCACCTAGAATGTATGATCAGGTGCAGACTGTTCAGGCTGTTCAGGGTGGACTGTGTGTGCTTTTGTGTGTGTGTGTGTGTGTGTGTGTGTGTGTGTGTGTGTGTGTGTGTGTGTGCATACTTGTTCAGGTGCAGACTGTCCGACTGTTTAGGCTAAACTGTGTATGTGCATGTTTGTGTGTGTGCATGGTTGTTCAAGTGCAGACTGTCCAGACTGTTCAGGCTGAACTGTGTGTGTGTGCGCGCATGATTGTTCAGGTGCAGACTGTCCATGGATTGTTCAGGCTGGACTGTGTGCGCATGTTTGTGTGTGTGTGCACATAAATGTTCAGGAGCAAACTGTCGAATGAAGTAAGCAACGATTTTAAACTCCTGACTTGTTTGTTGTAGTGGCGCGGAGGGCAACAAGGGGAGGGCACAAGCAGCAGTGTACCCCCCAGTGCGTCAGCCTCAGACCATCTCCGTGAAGGGGGGCAGCAGCAACGATCAGGGAGGAAAGAAGGCCAAGCCTGGAAAGCAGGTGAGGGGCGTGTGTATGCAGTTTTTGTGTGGTGTGTGTGCGGTGTGTGTGTGTGTGCGTAGTATGTGTTTGTGTGTGTATGCCTGGAAAGCAGGTGAGGGCGTGTGTATGCAGTTGTGTGTGTGTACTTCCCAGTGCGTCAGGTTCAGACCATCTCGGTTAAGGGGGGTGGGGTGGGGGGAGCAGCAATGGTCAGGGAGGGAAGAGGGCCAAGTCTGGAAAGCGAGGTGAAGGGCGTGTGTGTACACTATTGTATGTGTGTGTAAGATTAGGACAGGGAGAGAGAGAGAGAGAGAGAGAGAGAGAGAGAGAGAGAGAGAGAGAGAGAGAGAGAGAGAGAGAGAGAGAGAAAAATTTGCGTGCAGTATATGCGTGCATGCTGCTGCTGATCACAGTACATAGTGTGTGGCTGCTAGGTAACCCTGAGCACGTAATTATGTGGTCAAAGGCAGCTACTTGGTCGTAGTTGGTGTGCAGCTCATGCCCCTGGACAATGCCTAAACAGCATCGAGCCCAAATTCATGCTGGTAGCTTGAACAGTGTCTAAACGACATTGAGTCCAAATTCATGCCGGTAGCCTGAACAGTGCCCAAAGAACATCAAGGCCAGATTTGTGCTGGTAGCCTGAACAGTGCCCAAAGAACATCAAGGCCAGATCCATGCTGGTAGCCTGAACAGTGCCTAAACAACATCGTGTCGAAGTTCATACTGATGGCCTAACAGTGCCTGAATGCCTAGACAGCATGAGTCCAAATTCATGCTGGTAGCCTGAACAGTGCCTAAACAACATTGTGTCGAAGTTCATACTGATGGCCTAACAGTGCCTGAGTGCCTAGACAGCATGAGTCCAAAATCATGCTGGTGGCCACTATGCTAAATGCGTGGCTGCATTGCTTCCTGCCCCTAAAGAATGCCAGCTATATCAGGGAAGTTGTTTTCACGCCGCCTCCATGATCTTTTCTTAGAACAGATGAGAATTTGTGCAAGCCTCACTCTTTTTGCTCACAACGTGTGTGTGTGTGTGTGTGTGTGTGCTGCTCCTGTTCCTGCCCTTTTGAAGAGTGCCAAAGACGATGACCAGTCTCAAGGGAAGGACCAGAAGGAGAAGCAAGCGACTTTTGTACCGACAGGTGGGATGAATGATCGTGAGGTGTGGCAGAGGAAACAAGGCATGCGTTTTGTCATGCAGGATGAAAGGGCATGCAAGAGAGAATAAAAAGGAGGAGCCGACAGTTGTGCTCTCTTTTAGCAAGTGTAGTATACAAGTATACGTATACCGTACCAAAATTTAATCATCCCGCACCCAAAAATATTTAGTTTTGCAAATCCGCAACCAATCCGCACCCTCTTCAATATTTATTATAATTTAATCCGCAGGCCATTTTTAAGCCATTCTCACCAATTTAGGCCATTTTCACCAATCCGCAGGCCTAAAATTATTTATTTAATTCTCTGTCCGCACTTAGCCGCACCCCTCAAAAACATTATTTTTGCGGGGTGATATAATTTTGGTACGGTATGTGCACAGGGTTCGTTTACTAACACGCACCGTTGTCCACCTGGTTTGACTTAGGATTTTGGCTGCTCCCGCCTTGACATTTACGGTATACACACCCATGAGTGTTTTTTACGTTTTCTTTTCATCCAGCAAGTTCCCTCTGATTTGGCATTGTGCCTCCAGATGGAGCCACCTCAAGAGTGTGTGTGTGTGTGTGTGTGACTGAGCAACTAGGTTTCAGCGCCAGGCTCCAATACCTAACCTAATCATACAGCGAAGAGGACGCCGAAATAGTATAAACAAAGGTTTCTTAGGTCAGGTGTCCGCCGCCTATTCTTTTCTGCGCAGCTCCTGAAAAGTGCAATCGTTCAAGCGTTCAGGTTATCACTACAGCTGTGTTTGGCTCCTTTCTCACTTTTGTTGTGCATCTCTTTTCGTCACCTTTTTTTAATTTCTGCTGTGCACCTCTTCCTCCTACGGCGCAGCGCCTGGGGGTGTGCAAGGAGCAGCGCTCACACAGCACCTCATCGATGTGAACCAGCAGCTCTCGGAAAAGGAGCGAGAGTGGCACGCGGAGCAGGAGAAAGTGAAGGGCAACGACCACTTCAGGTGTGGATTTATGTTTTATGTGCGCTTGAGTGTGGGTAAATGAGTGAGTGTGGGTGTGGGTGTGGGTGTGGGTGCGTAAACACATCATAGGTGTAATGGTTTGCTTGTGCATTGTTGTGCTTATCGAGGTGCCTTCAAATTCCAACCGAACGACTGTGTTGGAGGCACAAACAAACGCACACTCACAATACGCACAATCTCACCTGCACACACACAGGGCCAAAGAGTACACGGAGGCCATTGAGCGCTACACCATCAGCTTAGGCTACCGTCCAGGAAATGCCGCCCTGCACGCAAATCGTGCGGCTACCTACATCAAGCTCAAGGTGGGCGTGAGGTCAAACGCTGCTCGCATGTGCAGGGGGTGTAATGTGATTAGTTGACCTGGCTCGAACGCTTGCACACTCACACACTCACACATATACCAACATACAGGCACATGCACACAGGTATGGGATGGTGTGACAATGCGCTGTGACTTGCTATTGGCTCGGTCAATCTCGTACTGGACACGCGTGCGTATACACACACACGTACACGCACACACACGCACACACAAACACACACAGACACACACACACACACGCACGCACAGATGTGGGATGCTGCAGAGGTGGACTGTGACAACACGCTGGCGGTGGACCCTAACCACTTAAAGGCCATGATCCGTAGGGCAGCAGCTCGGCTGGAGCTCAACAAAGCAGAGGCTGCGTTGCAGGTATGTGCGCATACTGCGTGGTGCGCTCTTGTGGGTGTGCTCTTGTGTGCAGTTGTGTGCGTGTGTTTGTGTTGCAGCTACGTTTATTGGGTATTACAGGTATGCGTGGACTGCTTGCTGCAGCACGGGTGTGCTTACATGTAAGTGTGTGTATGTGTATGTGTGTGTACGTGTGCGTGAGTGAGTGAGTGTGTTTGCTTGCGTGTTGCAAGTTTGTATATTGGGAATGACAGGTATTTGTGCTGTGTGTTTTGGGTACATTTTTGTACGTGTTTGTGATTGTACAAATTGTATATTCAACTTTGGTAACTATGGGTGTAATGGTTTGGAGTTGTAGCACATAGTTACAAGGCTGAGGTTCAGCCAAACTCCACAGCGCACGTATGTGTTATTCATGTCAAAATGTGTGCCCAATTCATTGTGTAGACAAGGAGTTTAATTCAACACTTCTACAGAGGTCCGTGTTTCATAGATCAAACGCCGACTTTCTGTCCTCCTCCCCTCTCCCCCCCTGCTTCTCTTTCACATCGAGAGAACGTGCACACGTTCACATATGCACATGCGCACATGTGGCAATAAAAACACAAGCAAAGGTATGCACCATGCACCATTTGCTCACACACAAATTGGCTGCACATGCACATACAAGCACACACACACACGCACACCTACAAACACACAGGATCTGGAGGCTGCCTTAAGCCGTGACCCTGACAACCCTCAAATCCTTGCTATGCACGAAAAGGCGCTCGAAGCTTTGGGCCGGTTCCCTAAGGACGGTTCAGCCCCCCCAAGCAGGTGTGTTTTGTAAGCACGTGTGTCTCTTGTGTGTGTGTGTGTGTGTGTGTGTGTGTAGATGCGGGTGCCAAGTGGGTGTACATGCGTTGGAGCACGTATATGTGTGTGCGTGGTGTGTGGCAAAGGCGTACATATTGGTGTGTGTTGTGTGACAAAGATACAAGGTATCTGTGTTGTGTGATATGATACAAGAGATACAAGAGATACAAGAGATACAAGATAGTCAGAATTGTCCACTGTGTGTTTATGCTCTCGCCCTGCTCATACTTGATGAGTGCTTACTTTTTTATCAGGCACTTACGTACACATGCACAACAGCATGCACGTGCGCATATACAGTTCAAAACACACATATCCACGCACATACAACCACGTGCACACATACCCACAATTACATGTACGTGCACAAAACACACACAAGCACACACACAGGCACACACAAGCACACACATACTCACACACACACACACACACGCACACACACATACACATACACGCACAGACGGATGGCCATTGAGGAGGTGGAAGAGGAGGGAGCAGAGGAGGGAGCCCCCTCACCTGCAGCCACTTCTGCTGCTGCTCCCAGAACAGGTATTACTACACTAGCAGTTGCTTGAGATTGCGACACAGGAGAAGCTACTTGAACAGCAATTCCGCCTTGCAAGAGCGCTAGCTTTGCATATTCCTTAGTCCGGCAAGGTGCCAGTCCTAGGGAGTAGCAGTCTCAATAGATGGCTTGTGCACATGCTAATGCACACATATAATCACACACACAGACAGATACACACACTCACATACACACACAGATAGGTACTTACATACACTCACACACACATACACACACAGGGGAGGACACGGCAGGCTCGCGTCAGGATGGGGAGGCATATAACCACACACACAGACAGATACACACACTCACATACACACACAGATGGATATTTACATACACTCACACACACATACACACACAGGGAAGGACACGGCAGGCTCGCGTCAGGATGGGGAGGCACGACGCACGCGCATTGCGGTGGTCGAAGATTCAGAGAGCGAGGAGGGAGGAGAGGCAGGGGGTGCGCGTGTGAATGGTGGTGGGGCTGAGGCAATGGCGCAGAATGGCAGCAGTAAGGCCAGTGGTAGTGGTGCTGATGGTGGTGCTGGTGCTGGTGCTGGTGCTGGTGCTGGTGCTGGCGGTGGTGGTAATATGGGTGGTGGTCGCGCCAGCAGAAAGGGCACAAAAGTGGCGGTGGTGGAAGACAGCAGTGGAGATGAGAAGGCCTCGCAACCTCCTGCAACTGCGACAGCTGCAGCACATGGAGTGCCACAAGGCAAAACAGCTACAGCAACAGCAGCAGCAGCAGCAGCAGCAGTAGCAACACCTGATTTGTCACAAGCGAAAACTGCAGCTAAAGCAGCACCGGCTGCTGCAGCAGCAGCAGCACCACCACCACCTCCACCTCCACCAACAGCCACTGCCACAGCAGCTGCTGCAGCAATGCCCATAGCACCAGCACCACCAGAGCTGCCTGCCCTTCCTCCCCCTCTCACGTTTGACCAGGAGGTGAACAAGCTCAAGGAGGAGGGCAACGCCTGTTTCTTGTCCGGACAGCTGGTGCGTGCAGCGTGTGGGTGTGGGTGTGGGTGCTGGAGTGGGAGTGTGGTGCGTGGGCGTGGGCGTGGGCGTGGGTGGGTGTGGGATTGGAGTGTATGTGTGGGTGGGTGGGCATGAGTGCGTGTAAGATAGTAACACGCAGTGAGATCTTGGATTTCCAGGAGTGTGCACGCGCACTCACACACACACACACACATACCCACACACATGCACACATACACTCACATACAATCACGCACACATGCACACACATACACACACATACACTCACCTGCAAACACACACACACACACACACACACAAACACGCACACACCTGATTCAAGCAAGTAACGACGGCTGCATACTTTTTTTGCCCCACATAGGTGCGTGCCATCCAGCTGTATGCGGATGCCATCAAGCTGGACCCCGGGAATGCTGTGCTGTACAGCAACAGGTGAGTTTGGTGGTTGCGTGTGTGTGCCTTTGTTTGTGTGAGTGAGTGTGTGTCTTTGTGTGTGTACACCCAGGTTTGTAGATACTTTGTGATTACAATGTAGGATCAGATCAAGGAAGGTGCTCTTGCATCCAACCATCAGATTGGCTTATTTTTAGAAATAAGAAATAGTGTGTGCAAGCTCTGCGGAATTTAGTCTGCCTCCATTCATCAATGTATTGTATCGGTTGATAGATCAGATCTGTAGGGAAGGTCCGTATGCATCAAATTATTAGGTTGGCCAGGGCTTTGTTGATGGCGTGTGTAAGCTCTGCGATAGGCATCCTCCATTCCTAAAAGGGAGTCGGTGCATAGAGGCACATAAGGCATTTTTTGGCTGCCTACGACGCAAATATTGTGCTCTCTGGTCTTGTGTCTTTTGGAGCATTCCGGTGTCAATCTTTTCATTACATCATGCATCATACAGTGCGACATTTGTGCATCATTGTATCACTGTGAAGAGCAACGGAGCACAGCGATGGAAAAAAGACTAATGTTTACTTGGTTCATCTTTAGGAAGGCTTGCCCAATTACACTGAAAAACATTTTTGTTAAGCTTAGCTAGAAATCATTATTTGTGCCTCAAGATGCCTTAGCAGTCAAGCAAAGGGTGCACACATATACATACAGCTGCATCAGGGCTCTAGTGCATTCAGAGTTTAAGGGTGCGTACAAATATACAAGCTAAAGCACGCACACAACTGCATCAGGGCTCTGGTGCATTCATAGGTTAAGGATGGGTGCCCGCTTGATAGTTGAGTGGCTGCTCTTTGACACAAGTACACACAGCCAAACGTGCACATATACACACACATATACACACATGTGTACATGCACACAAACACACAAACACACAAACACACACACACACACACACGCACACACACACACACACACATAAACACACACTACACACACACGCGCACACATACACACACGCAGGGCCCTGGCAAGGCTGAAGGCAAAAGATTTCCATGGATGTTTGCAAGATGCCCTGGTGGCCACCTCACTGGACCCCACCAACCACAAGGCCTTGCACAGATGTGGCACTGCCAAGTGGCAGCTGGGAATGGTCGAGGTGAGCTTGTTTGCAAGTATCGGTTGGTGCCATTGCTTGGGGTCGTGTCTCCCTAGGGAGAGGGGCACTGGATAATGAGCGACGTGCGCAATTCATGTTTGAAAAAGAAAAATTGACGTGCGCAATTCACGTCTGAGGAAAAAACGAGCGATGTGCACATTTCACGCCTGAAAAATAAAACGAGCGACGTGCACAATTCACATCTGAGCAAGAAATCAAGCAACGTGCACATTTCACGTCTAAGAAAGAACGAGCAACATGTGCAGTTCACGTCTGTGAAGAGGAACGAGCAACGTCTGTGAAGAAAAACCTTGCTCTCCGCAATGGGGACAGGGCGCCCTTGATTACGTTTGATGAGAGGGGTGCGTAGCCAGGTAATGACTCAGCTGTTTATGACTCGTGGAGGTAAGTGGAAGTGGCAGATTTGGTGCACTGCCAAACTGCAGAGGTGGCGAGCATTGGCTTATTAGGGGGTATGTAGCTGAAATAAAGAAAAGTTTGGAGTAACTTGAAATCACACAGTGGGGAGTTGGAGTTTGGGGAACCATTGCAAATGATGGGTCCATTCCGCAACTAACAGTGGAAGAGGAAATTCCGCGACTAACAGTGGAAGAGGGAAATTGTCGTCTTGGTGGTAGTAGACTTCACTAATTTACTAGCAAACACAACGGAAACCTTCTGCGTCCGTTATGCTAATCAGAATTATTGCTGATACAAGCCAGATGTTGTAACCAGGCTCACATTGTATCACACACAAACACACACGCATATCACAATGCACACACACAACACCAACTCACTGCACGTGTACAGGCAGCAGCAGCTGACCTCAGGAAGGCAGCAACGCTAGCAAAGCTGCCCAAGGATCGACTTCAGCTGCAAGAAGACCTGAAGCAGGTGTGCTACTTCACCGAGTAATGTCTCTCTCTCTCTCTCCCTCTCTCTCTTTCTCTCTCCCTCTCCCTCTCCCTCTCTCTCTCTCTCTCTCTCTCTCTTTCTCCCTTTC
>Ga0307963_1001222_pt1 | contig 19404 bp, 18 predicted proteins | sample OrgLakmetagen594_FD_201829 | JGI IMG/M metagenome (GOLD analysis project Ga0307963, IMG submission 201829) | Saline water microbial communities from Organic Lake, Antarctica - #594 | ecosystem: Environmental > Aquatic > Non-marine Saline and Alkaline > Saline | place: Antarctica: Organic Lake... | reverse complement strand
GCACAGAGACCTCAATGCAGCATGGAACCTGTGGAACGTTTTGGCTGCAGAGTATGCTGGACTGCCTAGGCCAGCATATCTGACACAGCCGCCTGCAGCACACTGCTGCGATTTGACACGCTAGTTATTTCCCCGTGAAATAACGGGTTTAACTGAAAGTGTTGACACAACTGAAAGTGTTGACACATATATGTGAAGAAATCATGCCAGCACTCGATACTTCCTTTTTGTCGAGCTTGAGATCCAGTTGGATGTCACTTAGTGACATTAGGGGGTCTTCTTGTGCAGAAGGACCCATACCCACATTTTCTCTCCTTTGTGAAATCCTCTATTTTAGCTTGCCACAACCATTTACTTGAAATAAAGAGGGGCAATAATAATGATCAAAGGCTAAACTGGCAAGTCATACTGGTACATACAAAGAAGGGAACGACTGAACCCCACCTGCACGCCTGCTCAGCAGAGCCAGGGTACAATGATGAAAAGAGGGTGTTTTCCCAAAACACTGCTTATTGTCAACTGTAAATTGTCTTATTTGTATATGTAAGAGCAGCAGCAAAACCTGTGCATTCCAGCGCAAGAAGTCAAGTCCAGGTAAGTCATCAAATACACAAAAGAAGAATATTTAGGCCTCTACTACACCTTCCATATGCACAGCACTCATTTACTTATAAAAAAGGCATGCCCTCTCATTCATGCCTTCAATCAAGACACTGAAATTGTGCAGGTAGCCCATAAGGCTTATATACATGCCCTGCAAGTGCACTGTAAAAAAACTAAAAAGCTAAATTTGGAAGGACAGGGGCTCCCCGTTCACAAAGGCGCGCACCTGAAAGAGGATAGGAAAAGAAAATCGGTTTGGGTGAGGAGAACCACTAAAGCTTTTAAGGCACAACAGGCAAGAGAGCATGATGAGGAAAAGTTAGGAGGGCTCTGACATAATTGTGCCTCCTTCGGAAGAATGGAGGCGGGTATTGCACTTTAGAACTAACCAATATAATTTAGAACCAACTACTATTATACCCAAGTAATGCACTATTATAACCAACTATTAGAACGAACCTTAACCCTAACCCCTAACCCAGAGGTATGGGCGGGTGCAATTAGATCCTTGCTGAAGTGGGCCTTTGCAGCCTTGCCTCATGATGTGCGACACACACACATGCACACATGACAGTGCAGCTCTGCCTCTCTCTAACAAGCAGTGCAAATGATTCATTTGGGCACCCACACTTCCTGTTAAACAAAGCAACACACAAGTAAGGCATCAACTCAGTGCAGCGTGAGAATAATATGTATAACACACAATCCAAGGTCCAGCAACTACAATTTCTGCAAGCACAAACTTACATCGTCCATTGTGCTCTCTCCTATGTACTTTGTATCGCTGAGCCTGCAGCACCAACACACAGCAGGCAATTGCAAGGGTTGGTGACTTAACCTGAGGTGGTCATGTTCAGAGCATTGGCATAGTTTCTGGTAGTCTGAAAGGGCGCACAGAAGAACAAGCATCTAGGAAGCACAGATGAATTTACGCTTGTGCCCCAGACGATGTGCCTCAAACATCATGTGCTGCCAAGCAATAGAAGACACACCTTTGCAGCATGCTTTCATCGCTGGTGATTGGATCAGGGAAGTTTGCCAGAATGCCTGCTGACTGCACAGCCGTGAATAGTAAAGTAAGATGGGCCAACTGGCAAGATACGTAAGTGTGTGTGTGCCATCATCATGTAACGCGCTGCTCATGCATGCTTAGGGTTGGCAAGAACCATACATATACAGTGCATAAACGGTATCTTTGGCAGGGAAATTGCCAATTAGACGGTCACATACGGCGTAAATATATGGTTCTGGCAAACCCTATGCATGTTTATTTCTATGCATCGTTTGACCAGTGTGTGTGTGTGCGCGTGTCATTGTCATGGTAAGAAAAAAGGCACGAGGTGTTATCCTTTGCACCCCTTGCGTCACCTTTTGCAATATGTTTTAGGCTACTTTAAGGACAAGATTACCTATTCGTTCAGTGGATAACAACGCAAAGGCGACGCCAGGTGCAAACAATTTGCAATAAAATTAGCAGCTTTGGATCTTACTCAACAAGAAAATTGGTGCCTAACAAAAGAGATACGGGAAGATACAAAGGCAATTTAGGCAAACTATAATAACAGAACAGTTGAGGAACGGCAAGCACGGTACTCAACGAAATTCGGGGAGGGAGAAGAGCTCACCAATGCACGGCATAACAAACTGGGCGCAATAGAGAACAAGAGATTTATAACAAGGGTTGTGACGACGATGGGCTCAAATCTTACCCTCTTGATTGCTGCAAGCGCAAATCGGTTGCCACCTTCACTGCGCGCAACTTTCTCCTTCTCCAGGAACAGCCTGCAGAGAGCGCGGCTGTATATTGAGTGTGGTTCTGCACAAGTTTTATCCGCACAAGTAATTGTGTAAAAAAGTTTTAACGAGTGCTGTGCAGGGCTTCATTACTTATACAAAGGTGCGTTTCCGTTACCCTGTAGATCTTTACAAGAATGAAATGGTTGTATTAAACCTGACACATAAAAGGCAGTAGAAAATAATCACGATCAAGTTCTTACCCAGCAAGGTTATATAGAAGCTATGAAAATCCAATTATAACAATCTGATCCATATCCCAAAGAACAGTACAAACGCTCTGGTCGTGTCTGAATAATGAGCTTCAGTGCTCTAGAAGACAGGACAAAAGCACAGACTGCCTGATTACTTCCTCTCACTTGCTGTAGGCAACTTTCTGACGAGTTTTGGGGGATGTTGAATAACCAAAATATTTAGATCACAAAGAGTGTTTGATCCTGCATGGGACTTCGTGAGCAAGCTACCACTCAGCTTCTCTGACCTAGGCCAGGCCCACCCCTTTGTGTATGCTACGCCAAACAGCTCCTTGGCTGTTTCACTGCAGCTCCCATCCTAGCGTGTCTGCCGACTTGCTCTTGATCTAGATAGGTTGGCCTGCTTCCCCTTGCTCTCGGCTCTTAGTCGAACAACCCGACTCTTGTTGTCTAAACCTTTAGCTCACTGTACTCCTTTTTGTCTCCCTAGTATGGGCTCGTAATGCTGAGAGTGACGTGCTGGCGCAGCTGCGTTTCTGTAGGGGAACTATTTTGTCTCTTGGGTTGTGTCGGAGTTGGTTTTGGCGCACCAGTCATCACAATGGCTTAGCTGCTTTTATCCTGGCAAACTCTTAGCTTCCCTGGGTTTTATGTTGAATGCCTCTAGGTTGTGTAGCTAGACGTGCCCTCAGCCTGTTGCCTTTGTACTCTTTACTAGCCCTGCATCCCTAAACCTTGATGCTACGTAGGCACCTAATTACACAAGCTTTCTTTCTTTCCCATGCTTGACCTTCATGTACACGTTTGCCCTTCTCGCCACCAACCTGGTTGCCCCCCCTACTTTTCTTCTATTTCTTCCAGCCCGCCTCTCTTGCTTCCTTTTTATTTCGTAACTATTGGTTCATTTTCATCCTCGTAGTAGGGAGTTTGCTATCTTTCCTTGACCTATGTAAACACGCAAAAAAAAATCAAACACCCACCTACCCACCCGCTTAGAAGCACAAAAACATACATTCACACACACACGCTCACACGCTCACACACACACGCACACATACACACACACGCACGCACGCACACACACACACACACCTTCCAAGCTCAGTATTTGCCTCAAAGTTCCCTGTGTGTATTGACATGGGCTTAGGTGCTGGCTCCCTGACTGTCTTTGCCATTTGTGGCTGCCTGCACGTCAGAAACAGCAATCACAGCATAACAGTTGGGCAGTTTTTACAGAGAAAGCGAGGTTTTGCACACGCCAGTCTGCCTCAATTATCCCGTGCCAACCCAATCACAACCAAGACCAGCTCATTTATTTTATACCAGACCAGATGTCATTTACTGCACTTCCAAGTACACATAAGTTGTGTGTATTGACTCCGGACACTAACAAAGGGCATACTGACTCCACACTTGCAATTTGACGCGAACACACATGCACATGCAAAAACACTTAGGTACGAACGAGCATAGATAAAACACAAAAGCAAACACAGATACACACGAACATACACAGACACACACATAAACAAAGGGCACAGAGCCATGTCATTTTGTTTTCAACTGCTAGGCTGAGACGTAAGAGCTCAAAAAACATAAAAGGAGTTTGCTTGCTTCAAAGTACTTGGACAACACAATTAATGGTGCATTGGCGCACCCAAAAATGCTCTCAGCATGGCGGAACTCAATGCCAGCAGCTGCAGCAAACTGGGAGTCCTTCAACTCAAGGTCATCTCCGCAGTAGAAACTGGAAGAGGCGTCTGAGCATGGGCAAGGGCGCACCAGAGGCATTGGGTCATGAGGGCTGTATTGATGCAACTCAAATTGTGCAAGCTACTCTTGTTAGTACGAAGTAGACGGTGCATGGCATGTGTAGGGTTGGTCAGAACCATACATACATATGCATAAATGGTGTGTATGCGGCACTTTTGGCAGGGATAATACCACACATACGGTGTACATATACAGTTCTGGCCAGCCCTGGGCATGTGTCATGTCTGCGTTATATAACAGGACACAGGCACCTCGTCGCAACGCATAAGCATTGCGTCCCAATACCGATCATACGCTCATTTCATCCTTTACATTAGGCTGTGGTCTATGGCACGTATCGTGTTGTCAGGCATAAAAACAGGACACGAGCACTTGCCGTGAATGCTGTAGTACTGCCCCGTAGCTGAGATTGTAATATACCTATAATAATATACCTAGGGTTGGCCAGAGCCGTATGTATGCACCGTATATGATCATATATTTGGTGCTTTCCCTGCCAAAAATACCGTACATACACCGAACATACATGGTTCTGGTTAATCCTAAATACATCCCTCTTCTTGCTGCAAAATGAATAATGCATCAGCCGTCTTGTTCGGTCTGCAATCCTATTTGCAATCGTGAAGTCGTGCCAGTTACAAACTTAAAAATGCACGTTGCTGGATCATTGGCCACTGCGTCTTGTGCAGTGCCTGCAATTACGTATACATGCATGAGCGTGTGAGCACTCTTGCAACTGCTTACTGGTGCACCTGCTTAAATTGCACACGTACGCGCACGAGCCCGCGCACACACACACACACACACACACACACACACACACACACACACACACGCACACGCACAGGCACACTCACAGACACACCACAAAGCGTTTGTTTCACATACGCACACACGCAGGGAATGTAGATGGTTCGTGGCGTAGTCCCTCAGGGTTTTCCTGCTGCCTCACCTGGCTTAGCTTGTGGTGAAAGGTGGTCAGACAGAAAGCGCCACATTCCGGCGAATGGCTTGCGAAAGCCGTCATTCTGGGTGGCCAAGACGGAGGTCACGGGCACGCCGAACTGCACTGTTACATTTTCATCAGTTATTATCAGTCAAGATTTCTGACGATAGGGGATGGAGCTGTGAGTCAGAGGTGCGTGTGTTAGGTATGAAAGTGTCTGCTTGCTGAATGAGTCAGTCCTTGACTTGAGGACAACCTCAATTCAGCAGAAAGAACGATGCCTAATACAAACACCTACTAAAAAATACTAATACCTGACACGGAATATAAAACCCTGTGTTGCAGGCATTTTCACAACCTTCCTCTTCACAGCTTCCCATTGATGGGGGTTACATTCAGTCACATTCACATTTAATTACAGCTTTCCTTCAATGACAATTTGACGCCAAAAGGGAGTACCAAGCAACAGGTGTTGTACTCCTTTTCAGTCACAGCTTCCATTCAATGGCAGGCAATTGACACCAAAAAGGAGTACCGAGCAACAGGCGTCGTACTCCTTTTTAGTCACAACAATCACATTTTTCTGGACACTATAGAACAAAGCTGTGCGGCACAAACACATTTCACAAGCACACACACACACACACACACACACACACTCACACACACACGCACCAGCGCTTCTGCGTCGTTTAACTTGTAGCGTTCATTTTGAGAAGCCTTGCCGCCTAGCGCAGATTTGATACCCCCGTTGTTGCTGCAAACAGGAGATTAAAAGCAGAAGGCGTGCACAAGGTAAGATATAGAGAGAAGTCATTGGGGGGACGTAATGATGAAAATGTCTTGACCTAATGTGCAGGCTGTGTGTGCGTGTGTTTGTGTGTAATGTGTGTGCCTGTGTGTATGCGTGTGTGTATGCATGTGCGTATGTGCGTATGCGTGTAAGCGTGTGCGGGTGCTTGAATGCCTGCCTACGTGCACGTCTGTATCATGTGTACACAATGTACACAATGTACACAATGTACACAGTGTACACAATGTACACAACGCGTAAATATATCGCTATTTATCTGTGTTAATAGATTACTCCTGGGAGACCACTGAAAGGACAAGTCTGAGTGCCTCTGATCCTTTGTCTTGTTCCCACTTAAGGACCACCGGGTGATCCACTGTTTTAAAACACTCTCAAGTGCCTCTTGCTCTTTGTCCTAAACCCACTTGAGATCCCTGGGTGATCTACTGATTCTAACAGTCTGAGACCCTTTTATACTTTGACTTGACGCACTTGAGAATCACAATGCGGTAGCCCTGACGGAATAGGTTCTGCAAGAAAAGCGCAGAAAACACGGGGCGTTGGTTTATTATAAAGCATACAGGTTCTGGAGCACAAAGCAGCACTCCAAACACAGAGCGTTAGTATACAATTGACAGCTGAACAACTGAGTTAACAGGCTGCAAATGCTCAAGCAGTACTGAACAACTATATATTTCCAGCACTAAATACTGTGTGTAGCGTACGTAGCTGAGTGTGAATAGCTCTGAGGCAGCAGTGTTGAAATTGGCTAAGCAAATTTCACAACTAAGCATCGAACAACTGGTTTAAAGAACATCAGATAGAGGAAGGTGACGGTTTTAACGTAAGCTCAAGTGCGCTTTTCTGTAGAGGTACCCTGTCGAGTAAATTACCCTGCCTGATTGCTTTTGCAAACACATGTCGCAAACACTGCACGCACCTGCAGCACGCGGGGTACTTGTGGGTTGGCCAGCCTCCAGTCATCAGCATTCTGCAGACAGAAGGTATAAAGTGCAGGTTAGAGCTGCATCGCGTTTAGTGGTAAGGGAAGCAGCGTAAAGCGCAGCACTAGTCGAGAGCTGACTTGCTTGAACACAACAACGGCTAGCTTGAGAGACCTGTGAGTTCGATCTTTTATTAAAACTGGAAGTAGCTTGCTTGCAAATGAATGAAATCGACGCCTATAAGTAGGTGCTCAAGCTAGAGGCACGTTAATGAAAAGGAGTAAGTATGCGCCAATAAAAGTGGGCGCCGCTTTTTGCCTTAACGTAAAAACCAAACAGAGACGTACGCCTACAGATTACAGTAGAGTGCGCTCTGCTTCTTGAAGCAGTTTAACTCTTCTAGGATGCCCAAGCATTCAGTATTCTCACAGCAGTTACATAAAAAGGACATACGCCATGCTGCTGGTGGCTTTGCGCAATATGAATAGATAGCAATACCGCCAATATGAATAGAGAGCAATACCGTCAAGGCCTAGCCGATCACTCTTCCAGCAAAAGGCTGAAAGACTAGGCATACTACTCTACCAGCAAAGACTTAAGCAGGCCGCTTTTTTAGCAAAATACTTGAAATATAAAGAAGGAAGAAGGTACGCACAAGTGGAGTTTGATTACGCTGCAAGCATTTAATGTAGAAGACAGAGGCATTGCTACCCCTTAGCAAAGTACTCACAACTGCAGGTAGAAATTGAAGCCCCCTGTCTTCAGACTTTCCATCACAGTGCCACACATAATGCTAGCAGTAAAAATCACATAATACACATAATACACATGATAGCACTAGCAGTACAAATCCAGGCACGGATACAGACCTTTGCGTAAGGCAAGCCGCTCTTTGTCTTCAGCAAGGTGTCCAGCTGCAAGAAGGTAATCACGCATTTTGAAATGTATCTGTGTGTGTGTGTGTGCGTGTGTGAGTATTTGTGCCTGCCTCTGTGTGTGGGTGTGTGTGTTCCTCTGTGTGTGGGTCGTGTGCACGTGTACTTGCTGCTGAGCGGGCAAAGCCGGAGTGTAGTGCATGGCAGCTTAAAAAGAAATGAGTCACCCTGCTTGGATTAATGCAGCTGTAACAACATACGCTGTCTGGACAGTTTTGGCAGGACCACATGTCAGGTCACAACAGAGCAGAGACACGTAAGAGACGACCAGAGCCAATACAACCACACATCGCATGTACAACATACGAACATACTCCTACCCGGAAAATGCACTGTACGTGCGCTGTAAACCTGCAGATCTAGCCAGCTCTACATAAATGACATGTGCAGCAAAGCTTCAAGACAGGAAATTCAACAGGAACAGGCACAGGCACGAGTAAGGCAAGCTGTGCAATATGTGGTGTGAGAGCATGTGGACATGAAGGGAGCGTGTGGACATGAAGAGAGTATGTGGACATGAAGAGAGCATGTGGACATGAAGAGAGCGTGTTTTGCTGATGCATGGAAAAAGGGAGTAGGCCACTTGCACATCACAAAACCAGAGCGTGCTGCTTCTAGGGCAAAGAGAGTGTGATAGGTGTATGTGTGTGTGCGTGTGTGCGTGCGTGTGTGTGTGTGTGTGTGTGTGTGTGTGTGTGTGTGTGTGTGTGTGCAGGCATGTGTCACCAAAGGTCAGCTGCGAGGCACGAGCGTGACTAGGGTTGGCCAGAACCATATATATTTTTGGCAGGGAGACCCCCAAATATACGGTCGTATGCGGTGCATATATATATGGTTCTGCCAGCCCTAACATATACAGCTCTGCCAGCCCTAAACGTGACCCCTCGTGGAAAGGACATTCATACCGTCGCACACCATGCTAAATAATACGTACCACGTCAAATGCGGCAATCTTGGACATTTGCAGGGATGGGTGGCCTGGCTCTGGGCACTTGTAGACGATGCTGGGTGGGAATGCAGTCCAGCCACAGTCAAGCTCCTAACAGGAATTGAGCGTGGAATTTTTTTTAAGGGGCAGAAACACAATGTGAGGGCCTGAACAGACGTCTAAGAAACAGTTAAAAGGTCCTGATCAAATTTATAATACAATCCCAAATCCCAGCTAGGTAGAATGGAGATCAGCAGTGTGTCCTGACCAGGATTTGCTTTTTTTAGGTAGAGCAATAAAGGCAGCAGCAGGGCTTCAGAGCATGCTTCCCTGGTGGTAGAGACCCGACAAAGAAACGAAATGATTGGGCGTGGTCTACCCCAAAATGTGTGTGAAGTGTACGGAGTGTCAGGCTAACAAATTGCTGGAGCACGGCTGCTGTGGCGTTCGTCCGCTATGAAACAGGATACTGAGAGAAGATCTCAGATTCACAGGATGAAGGGGATATTGCACAATGCGTCTCCGTATTTAGAAAGTGCATCTTTTGAAAAGTGTAGTCTGACAGGACAGTTATGCGTGCGTGAGCTAACCCAAGGGACACACTTTGAAAATGTGTGAGTGCCTCTTGATGCTTTATCGTCCCTTGCAAAAACTAAAGAACACACACACAAAACACACACACACACACCTGTTCACTGTTAATGGGAGCATACTTGGCTTTCTTGGGGGCCTTGGGCGGTGCAGACGACTCCCAACCAACCACGAACTCCTCCTCACTGTCAAAGTCAGTAGGCCGTTCCTGCGCATAAGAACACATCAAATGCATAGAGATTGTGCAGGATCAAATAATGTATCTATGTGTAAAGATTGTGAAATCAACGAGAATTAATCAAGTTGATGCTTATTAGGAATCTGAATTGCTACTATTGGTGCCAAAAGCAGGGCCACAAAACATGTAGGTGTTTTTTGTATGGCTACTTTTCCTAGTCTGATGAGGGAAGTGGGTATCACTGACAGTGACAGCACATTCTTGCTTCTTATATTCTTCCGTGCGTGACTACTGTAAAGGGCAAAGCTACACAATCCTGCAAAGTCTTAACCGCTCCAGCCAAAAAAACAGGCACTGTTGTGCTTGCTTTCAATATGGAAGCAGTATTACGCGTCTTTTAAGTACACCTGTGCATGCAAGAAGATGAGACAAAGAAGAGGGCAAAAGATAATATATGCAAATGGTTGACCGTACAAAATATTGATAAACTCTGCAGCTTCCTTTTTCAGTATTAGCGGTCATACACCAAACGCACATATAGCGCGCGCGAGGCACAGTGTTCACAACTGCAACTTCATGAGGCACTTGTGTGAAAAGGGTACACCTAGAAGCCAGTTTAAATCAAACATTTATACGTTTTTATGGATACTTTTTTAGACAAATTTTTACATACCGACGTATATAGGATACAGTCATATACAACGTGTGTACGCGTACGGTTCTGGCCAACCCTGTATGTGTGGGGCACCGTTCGTGGCATCACTCTGGCCAACCCTATGTGATTTTCCCTTTCACGTGGACAGGTTTTACAAAACCAGGTACATTAGCGCGTCGCTTTTTCTTCAAAGGGGGTGTGGGAAGCTGTCGTCACTGCCTACAGAGGTCTACCGTTCTTCTTTATATACAATCAAGGCCAGCCCACTGGTCTTCCTACGTTTCATTCCAGCATAGTTTTTCTTTTTTCTTTCAAGACGAGCCCTGTATACGTAGCAGCAGCTGCTGTCCCTACCTGTTTGGCAGGGGCCTTCCGCTTTTTGGTAGCAGCAGCCTTCTGCTTGGTTTTGTGTGCAGGCGCAAAGTCGACGTCACTATCGTCCACGGGCTTCTTTTTGCTTGCTGTGATTTTCCTCTTTGGCTGGGGGTTGGGTTCGTACTCCTCCTCATCGCTGTCCTCAGCAGGCTGTTTCTTTACTGTGTGTGTGCATATGTGCATGTGTGTGTATGTGTGCGTATGTTTTTAGGTATTAGGTACACGTGTGTGTATGTGTGTGTGTATGTGTGTATGTGTGTGTGCGACGCACACTGTCCGTGTGCGTGTGTGCGTGTGTGTGTGTGTGTGTGTGTGTGTGTGTGTGTGTGTGTGCGTGTGTGTGTTTGTGTGTGCGCGCGCAAACATGCGTGCATGTGCATTTGAGAAAAGGTGTATGTCGCGTTTATGTATGTGGTATGCAGCAGAACGGGTTGCTCTTAACTGCAAGGCTGCCGTTGATTTGTTTGCATTGGCTCATGTGTCATCTGTGTTGCGTTTGTGAGCAAACTACTGTGGAAAACAACGTCCAAATCTATGCGCATCCTTGGAGCTTTTGGCACACCTGCTCACACCTGCACACACACACACACACACACACACGTGCAAACACGCCCGTGCACACACAGGCAAACACGCCCGTGCACACACAGGCACACACACACAGAGACATATTACACACACAGACACACATACACACGCATGCACGCACGCACGCACACGAACGCACGCGCACGCACACACACACATATACACACACGAACGCACCTACGCACACGAACGCACGCGCACGCACACACACACACGAACGCACGCTCGCACACACGCACGCACGCGCGCGCACACACACACACACACACACACACACACACACACACACACAAACACACACACACAGACACATGCACACGCAACACAGTTACATAATACACACAAGCCCACACACCTGCACGCCCCTTGCCCTTGCCGCGTGCAGGAGGAGTGGGTGTGACTTCCTCCTTGGCCTTCTTCTCTGTGGCTGCCTTCCCACGCCCTGGGCGCCCACCCGCGGGCTTGGCTGCCTTAGGCTCTCCCTCCTCTTGCTTTACAGAGGCAGCAAGTCCGAGCACGCCCAAAATGTTGGCTTCCGCGTGCTGCTGTGCTTTTAGAGGGAGATCTGGCATGACGCCTTGTAAAGAGAAGGCCTTCAGCATTCCCGCTGCGTGATTAACCACTTGCATGGGCTGGTGGTCAGTAGCATACAAGGCCTGTGTGTATGTGTTCAGCATGTATATACATATATGCACTTGTGCACATGACTGTTGGGCATACGTGCACACTGAATGCAGATGTATGTAGCCTGAATGCGCATACACACGTTATGTGTGGGTATACATGCGCGGGGATGCGCATGATGCATGACACGATGTTGACGAGATGTGTCAAGGATGTCCTGCACCGGAAGTTCTGGAGACCTGAAACCCCTATCTAGCCCTTATCAACACCACTTTGCTCCCTCGGCAATCAGATGACACTGGACAAGATAAGAGGACTTGCCTCCAGGTGAAGTAGCATGGTTTGAGACTGTGGATCCGAAAGCGGCCTCCCGGCATCCCTCTGCTGGCTCTGCAGGCACGTAAGAACTTCCAAAGCTGCGGAGGAAGGCGCTGCGCGTTGTGAAGGCATCGCAGGTAGTGTTCCGTTTCAGTAGCAATAGGACCAGCAAGAGAGGACAGGAAAATCAGAAAAGCAGATATAGCTGAAATAAAATAAAAGCAGTTGATTTGATGTGTTCGAGGCACGCGGGTGTGATTTGCGTGCTGTGCGATGTGATTTCGGCCCCGCGTATGCCTATAAGGTCTCGCTTCTTCACAGTGTTTCATCTACTTAATAAATGTTCAGTCATTTTTGAGCATTTCTCGTCAATCTCACAGTGAACTAATGTTTAGAATATATAGTATGAGCTTCATATTGAATCGGGGTCGAGCAGTGGCTAGTCAACATAACAATCAGCAGCAGAAGGAGGGGTTCGTTGCAACCTACCAGGATGTTGCAGCCGCCTAACCAGGACATGCTGGTCCTGCCCACACACACCATCCAAGGAGCTTCAGCAGGAAGCAAGTGCAGCGTTGAGCATTCTCTTAACATCCTCGACGACGGGAAATTTTTCAGGATGAAGGCAAACCGACAGCGGTGAGGATATACGTAACCGCCAACGGCAGGAGTTCAAAATTTAATCAGTCAGTCTTGCTATAGCAGCAAATGAACATACGCGTGCACACCACCTAATCCATTGCACTTCATCTTGGAGACAGCATTTAACATTACCACGCACGTGTGTAGCATGCATAAGTAAAGTACAATTTACTGCGGTAATTATCGCATAATCATCCGGTTAACCATTTTGGGCCACTACGCTACAACGTGCCCCCTTTTCCTGACACTTTGTATGTTCTATTACGTTTGCATCGTGAGATGGCGGCGGTGGATTGTTTACAAGTCTGGATCACAACTGCTAAGGAATCAGGTCCTCACAACTGTCCAGAAAAGGAAAAGGAAAATAAGGAAAATAACGGGAAAATAAAGAAAATAAAGGAAAATTTATGTACAAATAGTCAAAGGTATATAAAGTAAGATAGAAAATTTAAACTCAAACTAAGAAGCAGTTGTGAGGACCAAACAGAATGGTGGAGAAACTGGAGAGGAAATCAGATAAAAAGCAAGAGTGATATGAGAGATATCACTTTGCTTCACTTCAAGAACTGGAGTTCAAGTGGTACACACTGAACTCAGCAGTTCATTGTTGTTGAGTTCTGGGTTGATTTGCGCTTGTTAATGACACAGTGCAGTGGGGCGGTTTTGACTCCCTCAGTACTCCTGCGTGCACGCCACACTCGCTTTGCGCAATGAGCACGCCGGCCGCTACAGCACAAACGCCTACGACCAGCATATCAATGTCACGCCCAATCGTTGGCAGCGACGAATCGTGTGACGGAGCAGTTAAATTGTTTGACAGTTGAGAGTTTCTTTATGTCTTGTTCAATAAGCTGGATGGCCAGTCTTATTGATAACCTTTATCTTCTGGATTTGATAGTTTTGGTAATCAATTGACAACATGTGAACTTAAGAGGTACCATATGGAATGCATTAGAGGGATCCTCAAGAGACCCTGTGCCGTGTAAGATCTCCGATTCTATTTGTTCGTTCGCGATGTTAATATGTAACCACACTGAGGCCGAGAGGTCCGTCTGAGTCATGGGTCCCAGCTCCGGGAAGGAGCAGCAGTGTGGCAGCCACGCAAAGCTGAGTTAACTCAGAGTAGTAGACACACATACATGTGTGCAAAGAGCGCAAGGGCATGAGCCAGAGAACTGGTAGAAGCATTAGGGACCAGTGATGCAAAGAACTCACTCCTCCGCTGGATGGTTTTTCCACCTTGGAGGCCATTCTTGGTCCGAAGGCGCAAACATTATCAATAAGACCCACGGGGGCTTTTGAATGCACATCAAGTACAGAAGCAGCAGCAGCAGCAGCAGCAGCAGCAGTAGCAAGTAATGTCAATACAGCAAAAGAGATGGAAGCAGCAGTCTTGAAGTCCTAAGGTTTCACAACTGCTGAGGCGGAGGCTGCAGGTACATGTATCAACAGACTTTTTTTGCGTGGTGATAATGAAGTAACCTTGCTTGCTCGTGTGAAATAGTACGACTGCACCATTGTGTTAAATGTCGTCTTATGGAATCTCAATGATTCAAGTCTTCACGAAGATCAAGCAATATGTATGTTTGATTTAAGCGACATTGTAGCAAACCATGGATTTTGTACCACAACATTCTAGCTTAGCAGGAACCCAAATCAAAAACCTTGGTCTCCCTTACCAACTGTTGCACGCGCAGGCCTGTACCTCTTCACCTGGCACACTGCTCACCCACTTGATCAAACCAACGACATCATGCCTCACGAGTGGCACACCGACGGGGAAGCAGTAGTCCAGATTATGGCATGTAGTGTTACAGAAGCAGGACTCTTCCGCTTCCATTTGTGCTGCACTAACTGCAGGTAAGGCGTGCACACTACTTGCAAACGTAGGGTGCTTTTCAGGCCCCCTTACCGTGGGCCCCTCTCGCTTCCCCGACTAGGGCTGGACTGTTTCCTTTCAAACCACGTGGGGCTCTTGGATCGGTCGTCAGGAGGTGCGCAAGAGCTCTTCGATCGGTCGTCAGGAAGTAGTGCGCAAAGAGGCCACTAGGATGAGGCAGAGGGAGGGAGGGAGAGGGAGGGAGGGAGAGGGAGGGAGAGATCCACATCCACCTCGTCGAGATCAAGTATTAAAAGGGCACCTTGCTTTGCAACATTCTCCAAGGAGCCTCCGTCACTCTCCACATCATTCTTTTGGGTGTAGGCGGGACCATCTACAACTCCCACACTCTGAAGCGTTTCAAAGGAACTATGTCTCAATTCTCAAAGAGTTCAGAAGCTTGCCTCCAAGCTCCATGTGCACTCTGTGAACTTTGCTGCTAAACTTGTCCATACCAGACGTGCCCTTTCCAGTACTGTTGTAACTCTCATCAGGAACCAGTTTCGGGCCAAGCCTGCAACGCTCCTGATTTCCATTGATTTTTCCTTTCCTTTTCGCGGTGGAGGAGCTTTACGGTACTCGGTACCAAAGTGGCTCCTTTTCCTTAATTAATGTGGGGAGTGGTTTTCACTACTGCCTGCGTAATTAATTTTAAGATGGTTTCTAGGAGTTTGGCATGACCATGCCGTTTCATGCGCTGGGGGTAGAGGATGCTATTTCTTATTTGCCATGTGCACCAGTGCTGTCTGTTGCAATACGGGTGTGTCCATTTATCAAAGCAGCGGCAATTCCCGCTAGCTCAGCTCTGCTTACGGTTTTGTTGATGCTTGTCCCTCCAGGCGTTACTGTGGTTATTTTGTTGGATTGAAGATGGTAGACTCCAGCTCCAATAGACTGAGATAAATTTTCTTTGCTTGTAATACAACTCCCATCTGTGAAGGCCCATTCTTTCCAGTCATGCAAGCTCTAGCAAGCGCTTATGTTGCACATAATGGGAGGGGACCTGGCTGTGCTGTATCGCGTATGTTGCCTATATTTGCATTGATAACTGTATTTCTTGATTCTTTGGAAAGCTTACATATTTTTGCCATTCATGGCAGTATCCTTTCAGTTGGTGGTTCAAGAAAAGATATGGTGCCTGCGTGTGATTTAGCCCTACGAAGAGGCCATATGATGCCAACCAAGGCGCGAACTAATGGGCAGCTGTGAAAACCTCCTTGCCTTTTACATTGGCAAGCTTAGACACGGAGAACTATCACGATCAAAACAATTGACCGCGCAAAGGAAGAACAACAAGGCTGATAGTGTTTACACGATGCTTTTAGAGGACTTACGTGCACCCTTAAACCGATCATCACAAAAAAGGAGGCAAAATCGCAAGGAGAAGCGGCAAAATCGCAAAATGAAAAGCGGCAAGTGCTGTATTTTATTATTTGGGTTCTTGAGCGTTTCTCAGCATTCCATTCATTGTTGACATCACAAGGGAACGTAAAGAATGGCAAGAATGTATATGTACAAGGCAGGTGCAGTAGCAGACAGCATTTGACAGATCAGCAACGCCTCCAAAAGTACATGCATGTGCATTGGCGCAAAGTACCAGGCAGTGCCAACCAGTCATGGTCAGGATAAGAGGGTGGGTTGGGTCCAAGGGGGGTGAAATAAAATTGGTCCCTCTACTTCCTTGCATCGGCTAATTTACATGGGAGGCCTGGTTAGTGATCGCATGCTGTATATAATACACGTGCATAAAGCACCCGAAGGTTACAAAGTAGTGCAGTATATGGTGGTCTGTTAAGCCTGTCCACCGATCGTGGCCGCCGTTCTGCATGTACGGACAGAAAAGGCAAAGGCCTGGTACAAACTGCTGTTGTTCTACTGTTTCAAGACAAATGGGCATGCATTGCAGGGTCTCTTTCAGCCATGCAGGTAACTGTTCTATATTCATGCACGTATTTTGGTACTTCCTGCTGTGAGTGCCTCTCAAGCATATGCAAGGAAGAACATCCATTTACAGAGCACACTTTGGTGAAAAATATCATGGGAATCTCTGTGCAATTACTTTATTTCCCTGTTATTTGTCCTAGCAAACGATAATAAGCCAGTCGCTATGGGTTGCTCGTCATTAAAAGAGTGCTGGAACTTCAATTTTGAGGCTCGCACCTCACCTGAATGAAGAACAGTCCGCCTGTGACGTACAGCACCACTTGAAGCGTCAAGTTCACGTTAACAATCTGCAAAATAAGGACAGCAGATCAGGTGTGCTGTTGAAGGGGCATTTCAAGTCAAAGAATAGAGCATGGTGTCGCTTAAACAAATGAATTAAGAAGTACATCTTATCGTCAATATTTGCTTTTCTCAAACGTTGACATGTGAAGGTGATGCAATTACAAGAAGCTTTGTTTTTGAAATGATGAATTAATATGAGTCGATTAATTGGAGTTGGTAGATGTAAACTCCGGGCTAAAATCTAGGGACATGCACCCGTTTTGACGAATCCACAGAAAAGCAAATAAAAGGATGCAAGAAATGGGTGCGGAACCTTTGCACAGGTAGCTCGACAACTTTGCACTAACCGTCCAGTATCGCACAAACAAAATTGTGCCAAGACCAATATATGACAGCGTCCTCACAGTCGGCCTGTATAAGAAGCGAACATAGTGGAGAAGTGGGAAACATGAAATGTGTGAAGGGAAACAAAGCTTGAGCAAGAACAGGTTTTTAAAGCTAGGTATAGCAATTTTGTGACAGAGGCCTTACCTAAGGAATGCTGCCCCGATTAAACCTAATCCAGTTAAGAGCATGCACTGCAAATTATCGGCTGGGTCCTTTGCCTAGAGAGCACACACAGAGGGGGAAAACGTACATGTTTGTGATTTTCAGTGCCGCAATCGTTGCAGGATTATCAAGAGCGTGTCCCCTACACTCAGTCAATATTCCTTGTCGAAGGAGAGTTCCTGAGGCACAGTTTAGATCTGCCTCACCCACACATACAGTTAACACTGACCAAAAAAATTGAAAGATAGGTCGAGCGCTTGCATCAAACCTTCATACCTACCATTAATGCCGTGTAGGGGGTACCCACTGAAAAATGATAGAAGTCAAGACGTGAGGAAATGATTAAAACATTATTGAATGACAATGACTTACTGATGAGCGCAACAATCCCAATATGGTCAGCTTTTTCCTGGACATATGAAGTAGGTACATTTGAATGTGAGTACGCAGCTGCATTTCGCGTGATGGAGGCCAAGCGACTGTTACGCATGCGAGGAAGTCCAAATTTGCCACTAGGATCCCACTTACTAGAAGATGATTTTCTGGCCACACATGCGTGGCAGCAGAAAGACAATGGGTCGTTGCTGCAGCGGCGCAAAACATGGATAGTATGGTGCTGCCCACGACAGCGTCGAAGAATGCCAAAACCCTGCAGATGGAATGAAGTGACCATGTGAACGGGTAACGGGTTCACGGTGGAGTACAGCCCTGTAATAATAGTGCCTTATGAGCGCAGCAAGGCAGGCTTGAGAACGGTTTGCCAGGACTACGCTGCGCAGCAAATTTCAGTTCTAGTGTGTGATGCACAAAAGCACTGTTATCGGAGGGTTCTCTCTTTCCACGTACAAGCCTATGCTCACTCACCCCAGCAAAATGAATAGAAAACCGGGCACGGCATGACTCCAAAAATTAACCCGTTCATAAGGGTCAAAAAACACACCTTTTTTACAGGTACACGGTAGTAAAGGAAGGTTTAAGAGAATTGACAAGTTGGACGTTGAATAAGGTGTGCTCAGTACACAAGCATTTGACACCCCTCTCAAAATACAGCTTTCAAAGCCAGGACAAGAGGGCAACGGTGTCAGCTGGCCAATTTGGAAATGCTGTGTTCATTAATGAAAAACTGCACAACTCACAAACAAACCAGGGGCCTGGTGGATGGGAGCCTGCTGGGCTGCCTGGCTTCCGGAACCTAGGAGGGCACTCAAAAGAGGAAAACATCTGACAATAAACTTGTGCAAGGGGATCCTAATAAGACATAGTTTAAATTATAATTTATTAGGTTTCTATTCCATTTGGCTAGCTCCTCATGGGCCTCCAAAATGAGTGGGTTTGAAAACTTAATAAGCCATACTTTATATACGTGCTTGTGACAGCCGCACGGCACTGCCACCGTGTGAGGATGGACTGGTGGGGGTCTCCACGCTGCAAGTTCACTCTGGACAGGTACTGGCACAAACATTTAAGTCTGCACGCATGTATGCCCACAATGAGCATGCACACACACACACACACACACACACACACACACACACACACACACACACACACACACACGCACACACGCAAACACACACACACACACACACACACACACACACACACACACACACACACACACACACACACACACACACACACACACACACGCACACACGCATACACACACACACGCACACGCACACGCACACGCACACGCACATACACACACACGCACACGCATACGCACATGCACACGCACACACACGCACACACACACACACACACACACACACACACACACTCACACACACACACACACACACACACACACACACACACACACACACACACACACACACACACGCAAACACTCACACACACACGCAC
>Ga0307963_1001217_pt1:0-17500 | contig 19434 bp, 26 predicted proteins | sample OrgLakmetagen594_FD_201829 | JGI IMG/M metagenome (GOLD analysis project Ga0307963, IMG submission 201829) | Saline water microbial communities from Organic Lake, Antarctica - #594 | ecosystem: Environmental > Aquatic > Non-marine Saline and Alkaline > Saline | place: Antarctica: Organic... | reverse complement strand
AGCCTCAAAGGTAAGCTCGTGTCTGTTGCAGCTAATGTTAGTTTCATAGAAACTGTGAAACTGTTGCAATTACACTTGTAATACAAGAGTTGTATCCATTGTATCCTGCTTTTCTTTTGTTCCATCGGTTTATTGATCACTAGGCGTACCAGTGTTACGTATGTGCAGGGTTAGCCGGAACCGTATATACACACCGTACATGACCTTTGGTGATTTGGTGATTACCCTGCTAAAAACACCGTATGTACACCGAATATATATGGTTCTGGCCAACCCTATGTGCGCGCTTTATACATACTCATGCACGCATAAGGCGCACATGCAACATTCATTTGCATACTTTGTGCCAATTCATGCTTTTGCAACAAATGACTCGTCACAGGCCCTTTGCCCCTTCAACATGCTGGTCATCGTGTACGAGCTGCTGCTGGGTGAGGTGAGGTGAATACAAGCTACTTCAGCAGGAGCAGCCCTTTTGGCTACTTGTGCTGTGTTTGCTTCCCGTGCTCATCTATGAAGCTTATGACACTTCAGGCTAAAATGAAGAATGAAGGAGAATTCAGTACGCCGACAGGGATATGCCGCTCCCCTCATTCATTATGGAAAGGGAGCCACTTTGGCATTGGGTCAACCCACCAAAAAGAAAAAAAGAAAATTGCTAGGGGTCAGGAGGGTTGCCGGTTTGGCCTGAAACCGGCTCGTAATGAACCTTGGGAACGGTAGGACAAAGGCCGTGTCTGTTATGGACCAGTGTAGCAGCTTTAGTTGACACACTGCATGGCTGGAACAAATCAGCACGATATCCTGAGTAGATTACACCCAAAGAACCTGCCATGCTCTCTTGCTTTCGATTGCATCCACCCCCTCTTCCCCAAACACACACAGGGCCTGCACAGCTCAGGAGGAGGCAAGGGCCCTGCAGAGAAATTGGTGCTCAAGCACCAGGTAATTGTGCGCGATTGTGCGTAATTTTAAGAAAGTTTAGCGCTGCAGACAAGTCTGTGATAATCTGTTGCCAGGGACTTTGCAGCTGCCTTGGCGTCGCATGGTTACCAGTAATAGTACTGTATACATAGCATGCTCAATGCTATGCTCGGTAAAAGCAAGTTTGGCACATCATGTGGCTGTCTTTGAGTGCGACCCTGACACCAGGCTTTGGTACATGCCCCACAAGGATTCCCTTCTTAATGCGTGCCTTGGCATCGACATTCTGCAGGAAGGCTTAAAGGCTGCGCTGCAACAGATGATGAAGGAGCGCAAGGTCAAGGTACGTGGGTGGGTGGGTGAGTGAAAAAGTCGACATGCGTGCGTGAATAATGCAGTATACGAGCGAGGCTGCATGTGCTGATGCTGTAATGGCACCACCATGAGCCATAAGCCGTGAGATCATTGTGGGACTGTACCTGAGATTGTTGTAAGAGGGCTGTAGGATGGAACCAGCCTGAGAGGGTTGCAGGATGGAATCAACTGTAAATATCCTCAGCTTTTTACCTACAGAAGTTCAGTTGCAAGACAATTAAATACACTGCGTAATGTAAAAGCTAGGGGTGTATGCATCCGACATTGTTAGATGCATTTCTGTAAATGCTACGCCCCTTGGTTCTATGCAGTACAGTGACTGTCAACGTCTGTTTTGTCTATCTTTATATTGTCCGGAGGGAGGGGGAGGCTTTTAACGTGTTAATTGCTAAAGGGGCAGATCGGTCTCGCTCCTACTTCACACTTGCAGCTCCTCATATCCCTGAAACGTATGTGTGTGTGTTGAAAATTGTGCAAGCGCACAGCTTTAGCACACATACACATACACGTGTGCTAACATTCTAGGCTGGAGCCTCTAAGGAAATGGGTCTTGGTTCTCAAAGATCCTAAAAACTTGCTTTCAAACTGCATAAGCATTTTGTTACATATGCTGCTATCAAATTTGTCTATCTATACCAACTTGACCGTTAATGACTTAGCTGCCTTCAGTGCTGTCAACATAGTAAGACGTTCTGCAGGACGTTACCACTGCTTGCTACGTTTATTACCCCCAGCTTTGTAATACAGAAAGGTAGATAAATAGATCATGTGCCCATCACTAAGATCGCAAAGGGCTCTTGTAGTGAGAACGAAGCTAGTAGCATGTCGCGTATAACTAACTAGTTATTGTGCTGAAGTGGTTGCCTTGAGTCCCAGGGGCACTGGTGCTTGGCACAGGGCCTTTGGACCCCCCAAGCCAAAACCTTTCAACCACTTGTTGTTGTGATGATGCGTGCTTAGTGCAAATGCTGCTCAGGATTAAAAATGGCAGAAATTTTCAATTTTGCCATAAGGTTTTCCTTGCCTTTTCAGACTGGATTTGCTGATGATGATGAATTTTGCACAACCGAGCCTTGTTATCCAAAGACCTGAAAATTGTGACAACAATGGAGGCAGTGAACTAGGTAACATCTTACAGGAACTAAAATCACACTGACAGGGAAAACTCCGAAGAAGCTTAAAAACTTATAATAAGACAACTGTGAGGAAACCCCAGTCAAACTAACAAAAAGAACTAAATGGGAACTACTAAAAACTACATATACAAAGGGGAAAATCCTGAAGAAACTCTCACCCCAAGAAAATTTGAAAAGGGTCAGGGATCTGGGAAGATGCCTCCATCGGGTCCAGCAGCCAATCCCAATCTGTCACTATTTCATAGCCAATGGGAAAATGTCTAATGAAGTCTGCTGCTGCTGTGCCTCTTGCTTCACCTTTGTCGTTCGGAGATGTAAATGGACTTCCATGCAATCCCAACTCTTTCCACGGTGTGTTGCGCACCACGCCGTGGAAAGAGTTAGGATGGCAATAACCCTAAGTCGCCATCTGCACGTGTGTAGGCATGCGTGCGTGGGCGTGTTTGTTTGTATATGCCTGCGTATGGGTATGAGCGTGATTGCTTGTATGTGCGTGGTTGCTTGTATGCGTGTGTTTGTGTGTGTGCGCACATGCGTGTGTGTGTGGATGCGTGCGTGCGTGCTTGATATAAGAATCACCCAGTATCTACTCATTAAGTATGCGTAATGTAAACTTCCTCAACATAGAACAACTTGAGGCATACTGGACGGGTACATAAAAGCTTCTTTGGTATTTTGTGAACACATTGGCGCCGAAATCTTCAATCATACCTTCCATCAACCAACGTCGATGTCTGTACATCCTGTTTTGTTTTGCCTGAGTTTTGTACTGGGCAGAGCCACGTATCATAATACAGGACGACATGAATCAGTGATAAGCCATCTCTGGCATGGTATGGTCAGATATGATTTGGCATTACTCCTTTTCCCAACCTAAACGTATTATAATATCGTTATAATATGAGCTTAAAATGTGTTTTATACTTAATTGTGTATAATGTCGTATATGACATTTCATTTGAGCTGTGCCAAGATATAATTGCTTAATGCCTTTCACTGAAGTACATGAAACATTGCAGTGCGTACTGAGTACTCCCCCTAGAGCAACAGTTTGCAAACTTGGAAGAGTGTGATTGGGGAAAATGGTTTGGGGCCTTTTGGCAAGAACTTACTGCCAAGTCCAGAAGCGAGCATCTGCATCTGTTTGAGAAGGCCAGGTGCCTGAATAGCAAGTGACACTGTGTCCTCAAGTGTCAGACCAGTCGGTATATGTTTGTCTGGAGGCCACACTCAATGAGGCATGCACAAGCTGCCTGCGTGCGTTGACCTCCCAGGGAGCCTGCAGCAAAAACGTAGTAATACAGTCTGAGTTGCGCAAAAAATATGTTATGCACGGCAGGGAAATCAACCCTTTGCAGTCAATGCGCGTCTGAATACCAGTAGCACCTTTTTTTTACCAAGGTGTAGGCTGCACAACAGATTCCCGGGCTTACATCCATGCAGCACGCACTGACGCGTTCATCGCCAGAGCATGTGCTATTACCTAATTATTATAAGGCAAGACAGTCAGGCAAGGAGGGAAAGCACCATTTCTATTAAAAAAGAGGCTTTAACACTCACAGCTATCTTTAAAAGCCTGGCTGGCCCTGTGCTCAGGGAACACATGACGTTCCCTCCTTGCCTGTCTGTCTTGCCTTATACTAATTAAACAATAGCACATGCTCTGGCGATGTACGCGTTTGTGCGTGTGCTGCTGTAGTGCGTGTGCTGCTGTGCAGCATGGGGTTCACAGTTAGGCATTTCTGATGCTGAAAGATAATGTAAAAGGAAATCATAGTGTCTTTGAGCAGGTCTTCAGATGCGATCTGCATCGATATGAATGTTGAAGGTGGTTCAGCAGGTTATTTACTTCATAACCCCCCTTTTGCTTTGTGTATGCACCTGTGCAGGCAGCGCGGGGGCTATGCCTCAGGAACGAGCCAGGCTTACAAAGTGCCCGCCTGAGCCTGGCTGAGTCCTGAGGCATAGCCCCCCGCGCTGCCTGCACAGATACATACACAAAGCGAAAGGGGGATAATGAAGTGAACAACCTGCTGAACCACCTTAATGTAGATCGCATCTGAAGACCTGCTCAAAGTCAAAATGGTTTCCTTTACATTTTCTTTCAACATCAGAGATGCCTAACTGTGAACCCCATGCTGCACAGCAGCACACGCACTACAGCAGCACACGCACGGGCGCGTGCATCGCCAGCGTGTACATGCGCTATCATCTAATTATGTAAGCTAAGACAGACAGGCAAGGAGGGGAAGTCACCAACACAAAATCAAAAATTTTCACGTGAATGAAAGGCCTCCTCACTCGCCGACCAGGCCTCCCATTTTTCCCGTGCACGGACCCTTTTTTCAAGGGGAGAACACGTGGAGTGCTGCATATGGAGTATACAGTGTACAACATGAAGGCTTGGCAGTAGTGTAAGCAAGGATATTTAAGTTTTCCATTACATTTTACGCACCTAGCCATCATCAGTGTTCTGCCATTGACACGCAATACCTATATGTAACGGATTACGCAATACATGCGAGGGATTTCCTGTACGCCTACTAGTGCTGGAACTCAGCAGGTCAATGCTTTTCTTGCTCACCTACTGTCTTAGGAAAGTGTGAGAGCACCACGTCCACGGTGGTGTTGTCACGCCGAGCCAGCATGCTCGTTCACTCCTCCATGCCACAAAATTTGACATCTGGCCAGATTGTGCCTCCTGATTCGGGAAGGTTTTAAGGAAATTATTTGATTTTGAATTCTTTTTTGAATTCGAATCCCCGAATTAAGGTGAATTTTCTACTTGGAATTCTAGGATTCTGGAATTCCACACTGAACAGGAACACCCACAAGCAAACAAGGGTTACAAAGCGGAGCCTTACCTGCAGGTCTATTATCCCATCGTACTCGCGCAGCTTGTCAAAAAGAGCTTTCCCACCGATGATGAGCTCTTGGTTGGTAGTGTTGCTCAAAGAGGGGCTTAGCCACTCTGCATCCTGCCAAGTGATTAACAGAAGGCGATTGATGACTAAGTGATCTAAACGAGTGATGACTAGATAGGTGATGACTATGTGATCTGATATACAACCCGCAATGCCCAAAAAGGCCTCAAAATACTCACCTGCACCCCAAATTCTTCCAAATTTGCCACCGTGGGTGGCCCTTCAGGTGCAGTGCATTCCTGTAAAGGGGGGGGGCTCTGTCTCTGCTAGGGCACATTATGGTCTTGTTTGTGCACACCATGTGTCACCAGTGATCCCACGCGCGCGCGCACACACACACACACACACAGACTGCACACCTGTAGAGCTCGTCAGTTCACTTGCAAAGCAAGTAGTGATGATGTCATCAGTCATGAGCTTTCACCGCTCAGATCGACAGTACCCTTTTGTGGCTTTTTCTAACTGCTTGCGCAGCAACGATCTCAAGTTTAACATTTTTACTTTGTGACCGGCTTTTGGGATTGTGAAAAGTGAAAAGTGGAAGGTGTCACCAGACCTTTACCCTTCGCAGCCATTACAACCTCACAATGGTCGCCCTGCGGGGAACGCGATGCCTGAGGTGTCTTTGAGCGCAGCTTTTTTTTAAAGCTGAGAGAGCCGGGTCCTTGTTTGCTGGCATGCACACCATCTCTGTGCTGATTGCAGGGCACGTTTGGGGCGCGTTTGAGCAATCGTGCAAAAGCGTGTAGCTCCATAAAAAAAAAGGGAACTACGCAAGTCGGTGTATACAAGGCCAATTACAGCCATTTCTAAATGAACGTCCTGCAATTTTTATGAGCGTGTGATACATGCGAGCAAGCAAATTAATGGCGCGTTTCCAATGCGTGGTTCATTTGGTACTAGAAATTTAACAATGATTAAATGATTATTTTGAATATCTATGGGAGGCTGGTATAATAATAATACCGTGGTATATTCAGTCATTAAATGGTCAACACCTCGAAAGAATCTGGATGGCCATGGGATGCCTTGGCAATGCATTGACTTTGACTGTCATGGCCTGAACGCATGCTCTGGTGCACCTTGCAGACCAAAAACTGCCTAACAATAAACATACATTGGAAATGCAGACGTAATTTATTGTACATAAGTTTATTGAACGGGTTTAACATCGTGGTTTACTTGATAAACCTCAAATTCATTGGAAATGCGTAGGGTTGGCCAGAACCGTACGTATACACCGTATATTTGGTGATTTCCCTGCCAAAACTACCGTATGTACACCGTATATATATGGTTCTGGCCAACCCTAGAAATGCGCCATAAGCAACAAAATAATTTGTCACTGTTTAGGAATGGCACTCACCACCAAGGCGCTCTCTGAACACAGGATCCTGAAGGCCTCCTACCCAAGGACGGAGGGGGATTTGCAGGTGCACCACATCCCCGGTCCGTGCGCGTGAACCCCCTGGCCTGTGGCCGCACTGTGGAGGGAGTGCTGGAGCTTCTGCGCTCCAAGTTGCAACCCAAAGACTGGAAGGGCGTCAGCAAGGCCACACACATTGCGGTGAGCGGATTTGCATTGCTTTGTTGCACAACCTAAGCTTGCCCTTGTGCGTGTGTTTGTGTGTGTGTATGTGTATGTGTGTGTGTCATAACCTAAGCTCTCTCGCCCTTTGCATTTGGTGGGACAATGGAGTGTTAGGAATGTGTAGTTAGCTCTTTGAAAATTGCTCTGTCTTGCTGGTCAGGGTCACCTCGTGCCTCGTTTCCCCAAATTTCTGGTGTTTAAGGTGACGCTACTCCACTGGTAAGACCCAAATGATATATTTTGTATATTGTTTATGTCTGTACTTTTGTACTTGCTCCTTCTCAACCACGATTTTACAGTAGCTAGGCGGTAATCCAAGTCCTGCTGTTTTTCCCTGTGTGCAGTGCCAAGACGCCACTGTGGACCCCTTGCTGCCGGATGTGCTGCTCCTTCCTTCTGGCACAGATATGCACAGCCACCCTCTGGTAGCTGAGGGCTCCTTGGTATTGCAGGTATGACACTTGCTTTCAGTCAGGCCCACCATTTCTGTTTGATATAACGAACCTGCACGCTTTTCCACTTCTGAATAGTCATTAGCCTTAGTTAGACATTTCTAAGCACCCCTGCACACTCAGTTTGTGCAAATGAGTGCCCAGGTGGGCAGGGTGGAAATCCCTGCCATAAATTGGATTTCCAAAAGCTTCTCCCTGGTGCCATGCACTTACCAGGGGTGCTTGCAATAATATTGGGGACATTTTGGTGAAGGTCCGGGGGTCTAAGGAGAAGGTCCGGTTTTGTAGCCCCTTTTGGCAGGGAAACTACGAAATGCAAAGGTATTTATTATTTATTGTCTTAAATAAGTGAGCTTTGGTTGGCGCTCTGACCACCAAAATGAAAAAAAGTTCAGTTCCTTTGCATTTTGTTCGTAAGGGTTCGTTTGCCATGTCCCTGGAAGAGGTCAACCACGAAAGTTGAGAGCAGATTGCATTTGAATAACTCAGCTTTTGCTGCCCTCCACGGCCCATCTCCAGCATTCCAGACCACAATACTTGACTGGGCATGCCCTGGGAGCATACTGAAGGACTCCCGACACCCAGGTGGTGGCCAGAAAGCGTGTTTCCAGGGTTTCCAGAAACGCACTATTGTTGCCCAGCAAACAGGCCCACGCACCAAGTCCTTTGGGGCAAAATTCCACCCCCTTTTTTTTGCTGTGATTGGTATGGTTCCCAAAACGTGTCTGGGAACAAGAAAATGATGAATTTTGGATTTAGGTGTCACATTTCTGTACCCATGCATGGGTACAACCCCCTTTTTGGCAGGGGAATGGCACAAATTCAGTCCCCGACGCACACAGCGGACCCCATACCCTTTTTTTTGGTGCAGAAGTGTTTCATGTGTTCTTCCTTATTACCCTGAACCATTATAAGTCAAAAAAGATGAGGTTCGTTTTAGGGACAAAAATTGGCTGGGAATGGTGGGCATGACATTAGCTCATAATGTCCTCTGCCCCTCACTTCACCATTAGGCACTGGAGCTACTACATGTTTACATCGCTTACGTGTTGCTGGTTGATACTGTTACTGTCGCTGTTACGCATCTGATGCCATTGCAAGCGCAAGCAGTTGCACCGAAACAGCTGAACACGCTTGCTCATGTGTGAAATCATGTGTGGAACATTCCTGGAATTGTGCACAAGCTTGCGTGAGCGTATACTCACGTCACTTCTTACCGATCCCACGACACCCTAATGACTGCTTCTGGCTATTGCAATTAACCTGGGTAGCCCTGCAGCCCAGACATTCCACCGCAAAGACCCTAGAAATATCAAAAGTATGAGCAGTAGTGCTTGGTTTCAAAGGATCATCATGACTCATGTCAGCATAGATCACTTCTCGGGTCGTCCATGTATGTGTATATGCACTGTGTATGGCCGTATGCTTGCTGTAAATGTGGAATTTTGCCTGCTAAAAATTACTTGCATGCACGTGTTTAATGGTGCTGGCCAGCCCTACACACATTGCCCACACACAAGCCATTGTCGTGCAATTGCATCCACATTCAGGGTCGTGCCAGCTGCATGCCAGCACACGCGCTGCAGCCCCAGCCAGGCTGGACGTGCCTTGATTGCTGTGCTGCTCCAGGCAACAAGACCACCCACGTGGCGGCTCTCATGCAGGTGCAGAGGCCTTGGCTTTTAGACCTGCAAGGTGCCCTGAGGGCTCTATCTCCATTGCAATGAGCCCTGACCGTACTGTTTGGATTTGCAGTCGGAGGCTGATAACTCATTGATAGAACCCTATGTGCATGTTCTCAGTGTGCATTGAATGTGTTGCGGAAGGTGCAGATGTTTATCTACTTGACGTAGCTAAGCCTGCTGTCAATTTACAATTACCTCATGATTACTTCCGCATTGCCCTTGCCCTCATTGCCCTGGAAAAGTTACCCCCAAATGTCCATCCTGCCCAGGGTAAAGGCTGTATCATCGCCTTTGATAAAGATGCTACTCGACTGGAGCGATTGAGGGACACAGCAAAGCGTGCAGGTGCAGCCGACATCATTGATGCACGCTGCCAGGACATGTTGAGCATGGACCCTACTGGTCCAGAGTATGCTGAGGTTAGAGCCTCAGTCTGAAAGGGGATGTAAAGTACCTTGTTATAAATGTGAATCTCAACATTAAACAAGATATTGGCGCAAGGAATAAAAAGGCTACGTTGGTTGTGGTAATAAAATCAGCGGATGAAGCACCTAGGCGCCAGCTCCTAGGCACCTCTCTATCAATGGTGTTTTATTTCTTGGCGCTTTTGCTCTTCTGATGCTGCACTTATGAGAGCAAACATAGAGAAGATGATCTTTCCGTTTTAGATTTAGACATATTCACTAGTGGCCTTGCACATGCCTTCATAATCATAATCATATTCATATTCATATTTCATACTCATATTCATACATATTCATTTTCACGAGCCATATTCACTAGTAGCCTTGCACGTGTCTTTTTAAAATTTGCTCAGGTGCGCGGTGTGATCTTGGACCCATCCTGCAGTGGATCAGGGACGGTCTTCAATCGCATGGATCACTTCCTGCCCTCAGTCCAGCGGCGCCAGCAACAGCATGACGAAATCGCTGAGGGTGCCGGTGGGAGTGGAGTGCCAGAGGACGAGCATACTGATGCTGGTCGCATCCGACATTTGGCAAACTTTCAGGTGCGGGATCGTTTCTTTTTTGCGTTGAATCATAAATCGCGTGTGTGAAATTTTGGTCATTGCAGCTTCAAAAGGAACTCTTGCTGCTTCATGTAGGCATAGCCCATCAACTGGCTTTGCCCGTCAAACCATGTAACAAATCGGAATAAGGCTTATTTCACTATCGCAGGTGCGCGCTTTACGCCATGCACTGCGTTTCCCTGCACTGGAACGCCTCGTGTACTCGACGTGTTCTGTGCACCAGCAGGAGAATGAGGAGGTGGTGATGGCGGTGCTGGACCAGGCTCGGGAGGCTGGGCTGGACCTTGCGGTGAGGTGCCCTTTGGCTAAGCCGATTCTGCTTGCTTCGGTGCACAAGTGCAGTGTTGAAAGACTGGGGCAGATCAGTGAAACAGTCGCAGGCAAAGAAATTAAAATCAGCCGTGAAGTAACGGTAAGAAGCGTCACTCGCTGGTGCTCTGTGCTTCGCATAGCTGTGATGAGGCAATTGAAGTGGGGACTTGTCCTTTCGACAGTCTGATCTCTTTCGTGTATTTCCTAGTAGATAAATAGGATGAATGACTTGTTGCAAAACAGGCGAACATTGCAACCTGCTTTCACATCTCGGGTCACACATCCAGTGCTAAACTGAGCTGCCGTGCATTTCTTGGATGCCTGCGAGGATGAATTAAATTGACAACACACAATTTATGCACGCAGGACCCCTTTCCTTCTTGGCCAAGGCGCGGCTTGCCCCTATTCCCGGGATCTGAAAAACTGGTCCGCACAGATGCCTTCAAGGATGGCACAGACGGCTTTTTTGTAGCACTGTTTGCACGCTCCGCAGGTTTAGTGGACGCCCAGACCAGAACGAACAAAAAGAGGAAAGCAAAAACTGGTTTTGTATAGGTTGGTTCTGGTTGCCTGCCTCTTGTCAACAACAGGCAGACGCCAATGCATGGTTGCAATGGTTACAATAGGGGGCGAACATCAGCCAGGTTGTATAGCTTGAAAGCCTCTTCTCGTCCTGACGATATCTTATTTTTACCTAGCACTGTGTGCTCTTCTCGGGTGACCACCCGCAACTCAGATATTCAACAGCTTGCTAAACACAATGGTTACAATGGTAACATTGGGGAGTGACCTTCAGCCAGGTTGTTTGGCTGATCGGCTGCTGACTGGTCCCAGTCAGCCACAAATAAACCCATAAGCTCAGAAAGAAAAAGAAAAAGTCTAGTGTTGAGAAAGGCAATCATGAACATAATGGTTGTTGACCTGTTGCAGCAAAAAGGGTTGGGCTGCTGAAGTCCTAAAAAAAGGTGTAAACAGAAAGGAAAATAAATGTTTCCTCAGCTCACAAACTCGATGGTCTTGGCAAAAGAGCATGCAACCGTTCTGATCATGTTCATCTTCACCAGGACATTGGTCACATGCGCGAGAACCATCTTCAAGCCACGCTGCTGCCTCAATCTTCAAAGTATGCGCACGCAAGCGAAATAAGGACAAGAAACTGAATCCAAACCGGTGGGAAGATCACCTGATTGAGTTTAAAACCTGTAAGTTTAGTTTAGTTTGGATTACAAAGGCATTCAACCTGGAATGGCTGCTCAACCTATGAGAACGAGGTAAACCTCAAAACAAACCAAGTAAAAAAAGGGCTGAAACGCAACTGGAAAATGCTAACCTTAAAGACACGAGAAGAAGTAGGCAAAAACACATCAAAGTGTAGAAGTTGGTTCACCAAAGTGGACGCATACTGAAAAATAGTTACCTTTCAAAAGGTCAAAACCCACAAACATTGCACACAAATAAGTTGGACAAGTTGGAAACGAAGGGACAACTGGAGTTTGAACACAAGTGTGAGACTACTGAAACTGGTCTGTACAACCGACTGGTCTGCTGGTCTGTATAACCTACTGCACTGGTACTGAAACTGAGCATGGATTAACTGCTGCTACTGCTGAATCGTGGTGCCACCATCTCCCCACATACTGTGTCGACCGAGGTCTGGTAGATGGCGCACCTGCAGGTAATGAATAAGAGCAAAAAGGCACTTAGAACTGAGTCTGTGTCAAAACTTCGAACATGTTGGTGGCGTCTAGTGTTCATCCTAGTTTAATTGGCTTGCAAAGGCATTCAGCCTGGCATGACTGCTTGATCTATAGGTCCCAACAAAAAATTAATCAAAAAGATCGACACTTATGAATCTGTAAACTGTGTTACTATGTTGGGAAACAAAACCTTTGATATCACCGTCAGAATTGGTATTTACAGCTCGAAACATCCCTCCTCTTGTCCCCTGTGAAAAACGAAGACGTGCAACCAGATCCATAGATTGTAACCCACAAAATATCTGAGCAGCGATCACTGCTCTTGGTGTTGCGTAGGACCCTGCTTCCAGCCACTGCCTCCCAACCACCTAGTCCCCAGAATCAGAAGCCCTTCCTCCAGCACGGCAGGCAGGATCTGCATCTTGAGGAATAGGCAGGATAAAAGACAACTGTGCCTGCTGACCTGCTCAATTCAATTTTTTTTGTGCAACTCGAAGCTATAGGTAACACGCCATATAAATAACTGTTAATAAAAGATATTTTCTGAATGTTTGCAATCTCTAGTTTGTAACCTGTGCGTAGAATAGCAGCAAGGGAGACATGTCAGCTAGATATGATAGAGCTATCACCGTGTTTAGTCCTGATGGCCACCTGTGAGTGAAAAAATACGCGCTTCCCTCACCCTCTTGCTTCGCGCACCTCCCATGCATGAATCCACGCACCATATGCACCATTTGTGCACTCATGAAGCCCTCCTCCTTGAAATTTCCAACACAGGTTCCAGGTTGAGTATGCATTGGAAGCAGTGCGCAAAGGGACTCTGGCAGTGGGAGTGCGAGGGAAGGAAGCGGTCGTGCTTGGTAAGTTTATGCCCTCCCAGGTTCGAGTAAAATGAAGCGGCGTTGTCCGACCACAATCGCTGCGATTCAGAGCAAAAACAGGCGATGTTGTCCCGACAAAGACAAAAGCCTCGCCCCCGAGAGTGCACTCCAACTCTGCACCCACACAGGGGTAGAAAAGAAATCCACAGCAAAGCTGCAGGAAGCAAGGACGGTGCGCAAGATCGTCAAGGTGGATGATCACATCTGTCTGGCCACAGCAGGCCTCACAGCAGATGCCCGTGTGCTCATCAACAGGGCTCGTGTAGAGGCTATGGTAAGTGGGAGTGTGAGCTGCAGCGCTTGCGCGCTTTGTGGGGCACGCAGGTCTAGCACGCACATGCATTGCACACGAGAAGTAGTGCGCAACACACACGACGTAGACGCATAGCACACACCATACTTACATCACGCAAGTACGTATGCATGCATACACACACAGACACACACACTCATACTTGTGCACAACACATAAACAGACATATACACGTACACAACCATATTTACATTACGTAAGTACGCATGCACACACACACACACACACACGCACACATACACACACGCGCGCACACATACATGCAGACATGTGTGTACACGCACACACGCATGCTCAGATGCACATACACACAAAACATATGCCCATACGCACAAACACGCACATGCACGTGCACACACCAATAGCTCGCCCAGCAAGCACACAAAACGTGCTTTCAATTGAACACACAACAAAGCCTGCATCATGTGCATGCAGACATTGTAGCACATAGGAGCACTCTTACAAACGCAGACGCAGACGCACATGCACGATTGCAAATTCCTAACAATGCGCCTGCATATGCTGCCATTTGCTATTTTTTAGTTGCATTCGCATATATGGACGCGGTACGCCTTGTCACAACTGTCTCTGTGCTAAAATACAGGCATGCCCTATACCTTTCGCTCCAATGCAGAGTTATCGATTGACTCTTGACGAGAAAGCCACTGTGGACTACATCACCAAGTACATTGCTGGCGTGCAGCAAAAGTACACACAGAGTGGCGGTGTGCGGCCCTTTGGCATCTCCACCCTTGTTGTGGGCTTTGACCCTCTAGGCGCCCCCCAGCTGTACCAAACTGACCCCTCAGGCATCCACTCTGCATGGAAAGCAAACGCCATTGGCCGCAACTCAAAGACGGTGAGGGGCTGCTCCGTGCAAGGTCAGGGGTCTGTAATTAACTTCATAGCGCCTGTGAGCGGGAGGGGAAGGGGGGAAATTTACTAATGTGAGCTTTTGACGCAGATGAGCGCCTTGCAAGTGGATAAGAAGGCAGATGATTGGAGGCAAAACAATGGAGGCAATAATTGTGAGGCTGCTCTCCTTTCTTGGGCACGTGTTGCAGACCGTCCCTGTAGACCTGCTCGCTCTTGGTGTGTTTCTAGAGAAGCTGCAGGTGGTCACTTTTTAAACCACTTTTCCTTCCATCTTAATGTCCTCTTCTTCCGTGTCTTTTTCTCCATGCATGATGTACAGCAAAATATGGTAAAATCAATATCAACAAGGCCGTCTAGCACATTTTGTTGGTAGGCGAGTGTGAGATTGGCTTCTAAAGGAAGCTTGCAGAAGTCCTTGAAAGTAGCTGAGCCTCTTTAAAGGGTTGCTCTCTATTGCACATGGGCATACGCCAACCTTTATTTTAGTTGCCTGCAGGTAATGTGTATATAGTCATTTGGGACATTCAACGCATTAGAATGCGCGTTTTTAAGTTCACGTAAAAAATGACTGTTTTAAAGCAGTATTGGGAGCGCCCATTTTTGACCCAAATGGACCTGATTCGCCCGAAAACTGCCCAAAACGTTTACAGTTCTTTTTCATTGTATCATATATTATTGAGATATTATATAATGCGTGAGGGGCTCGCTGGAAGGCAGATTTTGGGAAATGTTTAGACATCCTAAATAGGCCAATGCTCGTCAAAAATGGGGCAAATGTTTGAATGTAGCCCCATTGCTCAAAACGGTAATTACGTGTTAAATATGATAATGCGAATATACCGTATGACACTTCCCTGATTGCCTGATTAACGGTCAAGTCTCGACCGCTCTAGCGACGTCTCTGAAATCGGGAGAATACCGTAGTTTGTGAAAAACTGTTCTTCACGGTACCAAACACACTGATTTGATTGAATTCTCCTTGGGAGGGATAAACAACAATGTGTGTGTTCTTTGATCATACCTAACTCTGTTCTCTTCAATTACTTTGTTGCAGATTGGCAGATGCCAGCATACACTGACACAGAAGCATGACCACCACTTGCAGACACGCACACGTACATAGGCATTTACAGATAAACCCAACACACACACACACACACACACACACGCACACACACATACACACACACACTCGCGTGTGCGTGCAGACCCGTGAATTTTTAGAGAAGCATTATGTCGAAACATCAGGCAAGGAAACCGTCAAGCTGGCCATCAAAGCCCTTATGGAGACCGTGGAGGCTGGTAGTAAAAGCATTGAGGTGCGAGATTTTCCCTGTGTGCTTTGTTGGACAGGAAGGGGAGAAAGTGAGCTTGAAAGATTTCAATGAATATGATCAATTACAATTGTGTAGGCACCATCTTGTGCTTTTCTGGTACGGGTAGCACTGAATTTAATTTAATAATTGAAATTGGTGTCAGTTTACGGCAAACTGTCACGATGCTTGAGGATGGACGTGTGAATTGCATGCGTCCATGACAAAATAGGCGCCTGGTCCGCAAATGAATTGCTCTCTCCCCTGTTCACCATAGTCCTTGATTATCTCCAGGGAGGAAATTTTTGTGACTAAAGTGGTATTTAACCCTTTAACTCTTGAATTTTCTTCTAATAGCTCTCCATACTTAGAATAGGATCTCCGGCAGGGATACATTGCTTTCTGAGCACTATTAGCTGCATTCATTGCTGCGCACACGCCATGCTGCACGGTGTGCTGCGCAAACTGAGCTTTACACAAGCAAAAATTTCCGGGGCTCTGGCTAGCGTGTGGAGCCTCTCCTGCACTTTGTCTCTACCATGGCCTTTTGCTCTAAGCAATTCACACGATGCTGCTTTGCACATCGAAATTTGCACAGCAAAATTTTTGATCTAATACAATTATCAAATAAAGCAATGTTTCACGTATTCCTCGAGTTTCAGCTAAGAATGAGGCAGGTTCAGATTTCTGATACTTCTGTCCCTGTTTGCTGTCCCAACCAGGTGGCTGTCATGGAGCGGGATACAGGGCTGCGGATATTAACAGACGAGGAGGTTGATGTGGTGGTGAAAGAGGTGGAGGCTGAGAAAGAGGCAGCCGAGGCTGCTAAACGTGGCGGAGCATCAGCAGCCGGTGCTAGATAGCTTTGTCACTGTTGGTTGCCACGTCTGAATTTGTGACTTTAGAATCAAACCCCATGTCTCTTTTAACACTCAATGTATTATGCCTTCCACTTCTTAAAAGGATGGGGCATTTCTTAATCCTAATACATGCTTTATTGTAAGTTATCCTCCTGCAAATACCCAATGCAATAGCCAGAGAAGAGGAGGTCAGATGATGAGAGGGTAAGGGTAAGGGTTACACAGCTATATCCAGATGATGAGAATGTTTTGCGTGTGATTTGTCAGACGAGGGCAGGGCCCCCTTGCGTACATTGTGTTTTTTGTCATCAGCATGCATACCCAGGCTACAAAACCCTTTCTGGGTGCAACCTGATTCAAAATGACATACTCGGACAACCAAGTTAAAGACAACCTGCTTCTTTGAGCGACACTAGCTGCAGCGAGCAGGATAGGTTGGCAGGGAGCTTGACATCAACGGCTGCCAAGAAAGTATATCCACTACGGTGTGCTATCTTAAGTATGCTTTTAGACTACTTCTGAAGAGGGTGCGATTGAAATACTCCTACCCAACAAGCAAAAAGGAAAACATAATGCCTGATGCCTTGCGTACTCGGACATTGTAAAACCCTTCACACCATCCTGCTAGGAGCAACGGGCACCTTCTACAGCAGTCACACAAGGAACGCACTCCACAGCCTCAGAGTTACTGGTCTGGTGTGGGAGTTCTGAGGGTGGTCCTAGAGGTTCTCCTTTTTCTATCCCCTCCTACTTGTACAAGGATTTGGATAAACATGTGTTGAGGAATTTCAGCAGGTTCAGATTGCGTGCAAACCATTTGTGAGTGGAGTCTTGCAAATGGCATGGGGGTTCTAGCATTTGTGATAAATGTGAGTGTGGAGAAGTTCAAGATGAGAAGCATGTGCTTTTCTTTTGCAAGTGTGCTGAAGTGTGCGAGCTGCGCATGAGATACAGGGACCTTTTTGAAGGAATGTTTAAGACTCTGCGTGCGTTTGCGCCTTTGAGCTCTGAATTTATTCCTTTCTTGGCTTGTCATCACAGTATCACTGATTTTGAGATTAATGCATTCCTGAATCAAGACTCATACAGACTCCTCAAGTTTGTGTCAGATTTAGTTTCAATTTTCGACAC
>Ga0307963_1001210_pt1 | contig 19462 bp, 23 predicted proteins | sample OrgLakmetagen594_FD_201829 | JGI IMG/M metagenome (GOLD analysis project Ga0307963, IMG submission 201829) | Saline water microbial communities from Organic Lake, Antarctica - #594 | ecosystem: Environmental > Aquatic > Non-marine Saline and Alkaline > Saline | place: Antarctica: Organic Lake... | reverse complement strand
GGGTGGTGGGCCAGTGGCTGCTGCTGCTGCTGTCCCGGGCTGCTGGGGGGGAGGGTGTGTGGTGGAGGGGAGGTCTTGAGGGAAGAAGGGGGGGGGCTCGGGCCTTTGTGCTGCTAGGGGTGGTGGGTGCGGCGTGTTCAGGGCTGCTGCTACTGAGAGAGGCTGGGGATGGAGCACATAGTAGAGAGGAATAGTGGTTTGGGGGGTCCGGAGGAGAAGTGGGAGGGGGAGACGAAGGTCGTAGCCAGGGACGAAACGCAGAAAGTGCTCTGCGTCCGCCCAATTCATACTTTACATTTCAATTTCAATTTTTTCTTTCTCAAATCTCACAAGTTTGACTCTCAGATCTCGCAAGTATGACTCCCAGATCTCTCAAGTTTGACTCTCAGATCTCACAAGTTTTGACTCTGTGCAAGCGCTGAAATAGAGCCTGCCTGGTCGTCTCATGCTGCCTGTTATTGATGCCCAACACAATGCTTCTAGTCAGGCGCCTGCTGCCTTGCTTCTAGTTTCTAGAGCTGGCTTGACTTTCTTCATGTCTTCTGTGGAGCATTAGCACTGCTTCCTTCAAATCTCTCTGTGCTCAGACCAAACCTTTTTCTGCTAGTTCTTAAGCCATACTTGACTCTCCTTTTCTTCTCCAAACTAGACCTTTTTATCCGTCTCTTTCTCTTGCTTACCATAGGTCCTTTTGTTTAGATAGGTGTGGTTACAGGCCTTTTTCCGAGCTTTCGCTCAGATGCCCCTTAGGCATATATAGCGATGTAACCTTACCTTACCTTACCTTGACAAAAGCACCTGCCTGGTGTGATGAGGAAAATCTTAAAAATGCAGACATGCTGAACACTAATATTTACACAAAAACTACTTCTTCCGTGTGCTACGTTGCCTCAACTTAATTTCCTCTCCAACCAGTTGAATTCCGTTGCCAGTATAGGCATTAGGCTTTCGGATGTTGCAAATGTCCTCTGCAATTTGTTGGACCTGTGGCAGCTGCAGGTGTGTATGTGCGTGTGAGTATGTGTGAGTGTGTGTGTGTGTGTGTGTGTGTGTGTGTGTGTGTGTGTGTGTGTGTGAGAGCATGTGTGTGTGTGTGTGTGTGTGTGTGTGTGTGTGTGAGCATGTGTGTATCTGTGTGTGTCTGTTTGCAAGGTTTCAGTGGCCATCGTGGTACAAAGTCCTCCACGATCCAAAGTACGCAAAATTGAAGACTTTGTCCCCATTTGTCATCATTCTTCTTCTCTCTGTGTGGAGGAGGTTTACACTGTAATTTACAGTCTCAAATTAAAAGGTGGCCCTTCTCCTTAATTCATGTGGGGGGTGGTTTCTCACTGCCCGCACAGTTCTGCTTTCTTTCTGAAGACTTGTGGGGGGGTGCTGGTGCTTCTTCTTCTGCACAGACCTAAACTTTTGCTGCTACACAGCCCTCCTGAGTGGCTTCCATTAACTCCAGGGGTGAGGGGCTTCTGGGTGCTGGCTTGACAGCGCTCCCTTACATACAAAGCCTAGCAGTCACACTTTTTTACTGGCGGCTTTATCTGTAACCTCTGTAACCTCTGTAACCTCTACGGCGCTCCCTGCCACCACGCTGGGCGTGCAGTCACTGCTTTAGTGTTTCCAGTCACCTTGTTCCATGGTGTACACCGCTGCTCAATAGCCCCTTATTCATTGCTATAGTCAGTGCAATAGTGTTTCCAGTCACCTTTTTCCATATATGTACACCGCTGCTCAATTTGCCCCTTATTCATTGCTACCAGCAGCCGATGAGGGGATCTAAACACCAGGAACATTAAGATGAGGGAGGGATCTAAACACCTCTTACTTATCACTTTCCTTAGAGAACAATATGGCACAGGCTGAGACCAGTTCTTCTTATACAACCTTACGTTTACTTTACGCTGGCTGATCCAGCAATGCCTATCAGCCCACGACATATGTGGCTGCCAGTTACCCCCTTTGTAAACCCTTTGTAAACCCTAAGATGAGGGAGGGATCTAAACACCAGGAACACCAGAGAGAACGGAAACACCAGAACAGGTCAGGGATCTGAACACCAGGTACACCAGAACATTCAGATGAGGGAAGTGTACCTAAACACCAGGAACGAATAAAACGTGTGCGGCGCTCCTCTGACGGAAGGCACCATTGTTTCTACCCAGTTTGGTCCGTTCCTGTCTTCTGTCTGAAATTTTATGATCATCTGCAATATGATCAGGCATCTATACACCCTCACACGTCCTCAATTTCCGCTCCTGTTGCTGGCATGTGGGATTATCCACAGTGTTATACGCACACCAGGGAACTTCATCCCGTGCAGGCGCCGCACTTATTAAGCAAACCTTGGGTTTGCCAGGCAGGCAATGCCAAGATTTTAAGGGCCGATTCCGGGCTAACAGGAGAAAAGCCAGGTTTTTGAGGAACCTGGCTCTGGGACGCCCGCATTAAATTAAATTTGTACTTTCGGGCTGCCTGGATGAAATGTGATGTCCATGGAGAGGGAGCGGGATTCCAGGGTGCGGGGTGGGAAGGCAGTGGAGGCCTCCCCTGTGCCCCAGGGAGGAGCCCAAGTGCAGCAGTTCTTGGAGTGCAGGGAGTAGAGTAGCAGCAAGAGCAGGTCCCTGCTTTGTGATGCTCATTGCTGGGCACCTAGAGACATAGCATGCGCTCTGCCTAAGTGTGTGACTTCCGTATACTACGGCATGACCAGTCACTTAACGAGCATGTGCATGCTTGCGCAAGAAAATGTGGATGGTGCCCTCCATTGCCTGCATGCGTGTGCATGGCATATGTGTACATGCGAGTGCTTGCAATGTGCACAGTGCATCCGGCTGCACAAACTCATGTATGTATGTGCAATTGTATGCTTGAAGGTTTGAGGTTCTGCTGCATGTGCAAGCATGGACTTACGCGTAGGCATGGACTTACGCATAGGGATGGACTTACGCGCTCATGGTAACATAGATGGTGTTTAAATATTTGTGCGTGCGTGTGCATGGCATTTAGCATGAAATGTGCGTGTAACACTGCCTGTGGTGCATGTGCATGCGTGCATGGATGCACGCATGCGCGTCTGTTTGTCGTGCGCGCGCATAAATTGGCATCGCTGACTGATTCCTAAAGCAGCCCAGGCAAAAATTTACCCTTACCTATCAGCACATTTTGTGAAGGAATGCGCGGCATAGCCGCACATTTCTTCACTTTGGGGGAAAACAGCTGAGGGCGTCCCGCAAAAAAATAATTTTGGGGTGAGGGAAAACCGAATTTTTGCAGGGAAATCACCACACATACGGTCATAAACGGTGTGTGCATGTACGGTTCTGGCCAACCCTACACATACCATCTTAATATACGTGCATCGATGACCCATTCACCAATGGGTCCAACAGGTGGCTGAGTCTATTTTCCAAACCTTTCTATACACCATGCCCCCGTTTATCATTTTCTAAACACACTATCTATACACCCATGCCCCCGTTTATCATTTTCTAAACACACTCTCTATACAGCACGCCCCCATTTATCATTTTCTAAACACACTCTCTATACACGCACATCCCCGTTTATCATTTTCTAAACACACTCTCTATACACCCATGCCCCCGTCTATCAAGCAAAAGAAAGAAACAGTAGTGGACTTGTGCAGGCAAATTCCCCAATTCCTAGAACAAAACGAAACTGCCGCTGTGTACGCATTAGGAGACATACGTACACTCACGCGCATGCGCTCACACCCACGCCCACACCCACACTCACACCCACACACCCACACCACAAGTAATCATCAGTCACGTGCACACATGCGCTCACACCCACGCCCAAACCCACGCCCACACCCACACCCCAGAATTGTGAACAGTCACTCACACACGCACACACCTGCAGCCCATAAAGATATAGCAACGTTGGTTTGATGGAGAACGCCCGGACATCAGAGGGCAGTGGGTAAATGACGGTGCGTGAAAAGCCGACCTGAGGTTTTCATAATCAAAATTGCATGGATGAAAGCGCACAAAGCGTGTGTGTGTGTGCTGCGTGTGTGTGTGTGTGTGTGCTGCGTGTGTGTGCTGTGTGTGTGTGCTGTGCGTGCGCTGTGTGTGTGTGTATATGTGTGTGTGCTATATGTGTGTGTTTGTGAAGTGTGCGGCATAGAAGCAGTGTGGGTGTGCAGTATGAAGTGTGCGGTGTAATTGCAGTGTGGGTGTGCAGTGTGAAGTGTGCGGCATAGAAGCAGTGTGGGTGTGCAGTATGAAGTGTGCGGTGTAAATGCATTGTGAGGAGAGAGTTGTGCCGTGAAAAAAACAAGCAATAGGCAAGCAGGCCAGAAGGAGGGCCTTTCAAACAACAGAAAACAATGGTCACATTCGTTTCATACCTTCAAGCGGATGGCGGCTACGGGCTTGGTATGGGGATAAGCGATGTTGGACTTGTCGTATCGGCCTTGCTCAAAGAACCAGGTCGCACGCTGCACCTGCACAAACGAATGTAGAGACAAAACACACGCACCCATCAGTGGTGCGCAAGCGTCATAACACCTTTGGTCATCATGGCCTTGCTCTCAAAGTGTTAGCGTTCACATTGCTCGTGCACGAATTTTAACGAGATAGGGCGGTGACATAACGCGCGCGCCCATCAGTGGTGCGCGGGTGCCATCAAAATTTTGGGTTGTGAGTCACAAATGGTCCCACGTCACACCTGCAAGAATACTGCAGGAGGGGCCAAGCGCACGTAGCTCAAGTGCAAGCAAGAACACATCAAAGCATGCTTGTCACAGTCACGGCCTTGCTCAAACAGGGCCTTGCTTAAAGATGTCACGCCCGCCTCTGACGTAACATATCTCTCTGCAAGGATGAACACTTCAAGGTTATCTAATCTAAAACGTATAGCACATTTGTCAATATCTTCGTGGCCTTGCCGATGATCACGGCCTTGCTTGAAACTCGAAACCATGCACACCTCTGCGTGTTTTGGAGTAGAGTGAGAGGGCGGTGATGAGAGATGGTTGCAAGACAACCTACCATTCGGATAAGGTAGACAGAGATTTTACGAGCAGATGTAGATGTTATGTGCAAGTCCCTCATAATTAGGGTTGGCCAGGACCATACATACATATGTACGTATATGGTGTGTTTACGGTATTTTAAGCAGAGAAATCGCCATACATACATACGGTCATATACGGTGTGCGGTGTGTATATACGGGTCTGGCCACCTTACTCATGATACCATGTTAAATGTGCCTTACTTGAAGCAAAAGCACACGACACACATGCGTTTCTTACCAAAGAGGACTATACAATTCTGGCCACCCTACTAATGATCCTTTGTTATATTTGCCTTACTTCAAGCAACAGCGCACGACACACGTGCGTATTTTTACTAAAGGGCTAAAGGGGATTAACAAGAGGGAAGCCGGAAGTCAGTTATGAGATGTTGCGTAAAACATTGTGCGCAAGGATGTGGACATGAGACTCGGATTTGCCTAGTTTGCAAAACTAAATCGTGAGCAGGGAATTCTCGAAGCATCCATTGTACACGTGCAGTTCAAACCTGCCCTAGTCTTGTTGGACGTGTGGGACGTGTGTCTGTACTGGCCTTGGGGAGAAAACCCACCGAGTTCAAAGCTTACATTAAGAAACACAGAGAAGCCTTATGCCTAAGACCACACACACACATCCTCATGCCTAAGACCACACACACACATCCTCATGCCTAAGACCACACACACACATCCTCCTCCGTGGCATCCAAACTACTGGGTGGGTTGAAAAAGTTGATAGGACCCCTTGAAAAATGTTGCGACCTGTAGGGTTCCCCATCAGTATACGCTCAGTATACTCACTTGCTCATTTAAGTGCTCCAGTTATCATTAAAAATTCCTCATGCTGCTTTCAACCAAAACAGTCTTCAACCAAAAAATCACATGGACAGCATAAACTAAAAACACATTGCACACACATGTGCGCACACATATACACACATGCGCACACTATTAATATTAAATATATGCACACACTCACACGCACACTGGACACTGACATACACTCACTTCCTCCTCCATGGGCTCCAGACGATATCCCACTCCCTTTACAGTGAGGCCAACAAGGTAGCCTTGCATGCAGCCCTGCCATTATGCGTAGCACACGGGAGAGTGTGTGTACGTGTTAGTGTGCTTGCGTGCGTGCATGCATGCTTGTGTGTGTGTACGTGTGTGTGTGTGCATGCATGCTTGCATGGTTGTGTGTGTGCACGTGTGTTATACGTGTGCTATGTGTGTGTGTATGTGTGTGTGTGTGTGTGTGTGCGTGTGTGTGTGTGCACGCACGTGCGTGTGTGCGCAAAAAGTAAGGTGAGCATTCAAATCCCAATAGCACTACTGCCAGGAGATGAATTTTAAAACAAGTGCCAGGCAGGAAATGTAGAACACTTGTGGCACAGAGCACCTATACTCCTATACTGCATGCATTCTGAGCGTGAACCTTACATTTGGTGCACGGGAATTATAATAACTATTGAGGCTATATGGCTATATTTACGAATAACAGATATACACAAACATTTGGCTGTGGCTATATACACCACCATTGGGGCTATGGCCATGTATACGACCATTGGGCTGAGGGTATACTTACGAACATTGGGGATATGGCTATATAAACGAACATTGGGGATATGGCTATATAGACGACCATTGGGGATATGGCTAATAAACGACCATTGGGGATATGGTTATATATACGACCATTGGGGATATGGCTATATAGACAACCATTGGGGCTACATAAACGACCATTGGGCTATGATCAACTGATCACCATTGGGGCAATGGCTAGTAAAATGATCATTAGGGATATAGCTTTTTAGTTGACAATCATGGTATGTGTTAAGCACTGACAGGTGTTTCGAACAGGACCCAGTGTGTTCCTGTGTGTGGACCAGCTTTTGTATCACAAAGGCTTGTTTCCAAGGTTAAAAAAAGACAAAAGGCAGCAAAAACCGCTTGCCATATAGATTAGGGAAAGGAGCCACTTTGGTTTTAACCCACTTTGGTACAGAACCAAACACCTTACACCATTGAGATAGCTTAAATTTAGCAGGGATCAAAAAGGTTGCAGGCTTGGCAGGACATTGGATTTACATGATATGTGTAACCGTGCAACCCTATGCAGGTACATTTTCATGCCATTACCAAGTATCCTCCGAGATATGTGCCGAATGTGCGTGCAATGTGGTGTACTCAGCAATGGTGCTCTGCCACATGCTTTTTTGTAACTGTGTGCTGCCTAAAGTAAAAGCCTACCATTACCGAGCATCCTCCAAGATGCTGCCTCATGCTTTTTTGCACTGTGTGCTGCCTAAAGTAAAAGCCTATGCAAATAAATGTCAGCATGCAGTGAGGAAAGACTGTGCACAATTGCTAACACTGCCACAGCCTCACCAATAGCTACAGAAAACTGTACTATCGCTCACATGTTGCCTGCTTCGTCAAAATGGCCTGAAGGCCGTCATTACCTGCATCGTCGTAGCTGAACGTTGGCAAATGCTGTTGCAGTTCCTCGCTCTGTCACTAATGCTAGTATGTTTAACGTTTAATGACCCCTTGCTCCACTGCTATACGGCCTGATTGTCGTCCAAGGGTTGTGTTGCCCCCTGCCCCCTGCCCAATAACTACGTTCTAAATAAATAAATAATTAACTACGTTATAAACTTGCTCACTGTTGCTATAGCTCCTTGCTCTGTCACTATTTACCTGTATGCTGCTGTAGCTCCTTGCTCTGTCACTATTTACCTGTATGCTGCTGTAGCTCCTTGCTCTGTCACTGTTTACCTGTATGCTGCTGTAGCTCCTTGCTCTGTCACTGTTTACCTGTATGCTGCTGTTGATCTCTCCCACCACAGACTGGAAGTGGTCCTTGTCGGGGCTGGATACCAGCATGAAGGGGCTGACAGGGTTAGACGTCTGAGGGGACTGCTGCTGCGGGTCTGTGTGCGATTGCGATGTGTGAGAGGGAAAGAATTTCGTGTACATACTGATGAGCGCTTAATTCAGATTCTGAGCCTCATCCCAGAGTTCTGTTTGATTTGTTTTTGGATCGGTAAAAGATGTCGTGCTGATCTGCAGTGTGGTGGGTGTGCATGGGAGGACCGAGTCATTGTGACAGTCGTGCGTGTTATCCAGGTGCACAATGAATGGGCCCCATATTGTAGACTTGAAACTGCGGCAGAAGAGCACCGTTGTAGTTCTACACATGTATGCGGTATGGTGTGCAAGATGGATAGGAGGATGATGGATTAAGTTTTACTCTAAAACCATCAAATGTTTGTGTTTGAGCATCGTAGCTTTTAGCATCAGACCTGTCTGTAAGCAAGAGGTTGTGTGCCATGGCCTTACCTGTGCCTAGTAACTTAAAAGCGGCCAACCCAGCTGAATCCATTTGTGGCAGATCGAGGCTGATGGTGCCAGCACGGCCTGTCAGCACCAGAGAGGAGCCCTGGAGGACCGCTTGTAGGCCTAAGGGGAAGCGGACCTGAACATGTTATTGGTTGTGTGTTTATGTGTGTGTTTATATGTGTGTATGTGTGTGTGTGTGTGTTTGTGTGTGTGTGTGTGTGCGCGCGTGCGCGCTCTTGCGCGTGCGTGTGTGCCTGCGCGTTGTACGTACCACGCCGTTGTGCAGTTTAACTTTGCTCGCATCCTGGGTTGAGCTCTTGATGGGGCCCAGCACCGGCCAGGGTTCAGGTTTGGGTCTGTGTGTGGAAAAGGGAAGTTCTTGGACTTGCATGTGGACTCGGCCTGGCCTAAGACCGCGCCAACACACCTGCCACTTGTTTTTGAGTAGCTGCTTAGCTCCCGGTTAAATTGCTGGTGCAGTTGAAGGGCAGAAGGCTGAGGAGAGAGGAGGAAAGAAGCTGCAGCTCGCTCCAGACTCCAGGGCATTTGTGAGCTGATGCCTGCCAGCTTGCGGAGGAGTGCCATGCCGCTCATTTACTTTATTGTTTTTTATAATATGTGGCGACATTACATCCAGACTTAACAAGTTAGAGGGAAAAACGATGGCTTGGCACCCCTCTATGCTCGGTAAAATATGAGAAATATTATAAGGGAAAAAGGGTGCGGGAAGAGGTTCTGAGTTGCCGCAACTATGTTGTATCTAGGGCTAGCAGTCGCACTTCTTGACTGAAGGCCTTTCTTTGTAAACCTTGTTTCAAAATATGTCATGTAGGGTAAATTTATAGTCCCCAATTGATTATGTATGAATCCAAGTGGGAGTAGGTGGAGAAAGCATGTGCTTTTCTTTTGCAAGTGTGCTGAAGTGTGCGAGCTACGCATGAGATACAGAGACCTTTTTGAAGGAATGTTTAAGACTCTGCGTGCGTTTGCTCCTTCAAGCTCTGAATTTATTCCTTTCTTGGCTTGTCGTTACAGTATCACTGATTTTAAGATCAATGCATTCCTGAATTAAGACTCATACACACTCCTCAAGTTTGTGTCAGATTTAGTTTCAATTTTCGATACTGGTTGATTTTGTTTCACCAGCCAATTGCCATCAGCCAGAGTCTCGGGCTGTAGGCCATCCTTGTAACCCCTTGTAACCCTTGCAGGTGGAGAAAAGAGGCTCAATTGCGATGCCGTCGGCAACACATTGTCTGATGATTGTTTCTATTTGTTTCTGCGCAAATAAGAAAAAATAAAAGTGCAACAAAACAAGCTGCCGGAGGCAAAAACTATCTATCATCCATGGAGAACGAAGGCCATTACGCGCCAATAAGAAAGAAAATCGATAAAAGACAAGTATAACAAAACAAGCTGCCGGAGGCGAGAACAATTATCTATGGAGAGGGCGTCACGCAAGAACTGAGCACGATAAGACCCCGCCCCCATTTGTGAGGAAATCAAGTTCTATGGGAATCAGGAGAGGACTGCAGGTTTGGCTTGAAAGCAGCGTTTGATAACATTATTGTATACTCCTACTGTTGACCGGTTCACATGACAGAGGCTACGTTACATGTTGAAAGAAGCCAGGTCAAACGGGAACATATCGTCGACAGACATCACCAAGTTTTGTGCGAGGCTCTCCAGGTCAGGAAGAAGTGTGAGCGCCTCTGCCAGATCGCGCTCATAGGAAGCGGCATCGCTTGGAGACAGCTGCTGCTGTGGCAATGGCAGTGGCTGATCGTGCAGGACTACCTCCCAGGGCAAGAACATAGCGTCAGCTACACAGTCAGAAGCTACGGTAGTCGCTGGTTGTGCTGCGCTGTTATTCTGCACATCATTCATCGCTGCAAGGCCCTGTTGGGCGTTGTCTGCACGCTCAGCAGCTGCGTTCCCGTCCAGCTGGGCTTGGTGCGCGTTTGCAGCATGTGCTGCTGGGGCAGGACCCTCCTCATCGTCCTCTGTGGTGTCTGAGGCAAGGAAGGCCTCCAAGAACTCCTGCGTGCGTGGTGTTATTGAGCGAGGAAGGAGATCAATGCTTTGCCACGACTTGAAACAAATCAATCTTTCAAGGGCAAACACAGTTTAAAACAGGTTTCAGGGCCCTGCCATGCATCTGCATGCAATTTTAAGCTGATTAGCTTGTACGGGATACAGAATGCAATGCTGTAGACTCCAAATCAAAGCAACAATAAACAGGAGTTGCTTTTTATTTAGGGTAGGGTGTCGACACAGCCAGGGAAACACAGCCACCGCTACAAAACTTTCTGGCTTAGCTCTCCAGCAGTATCGTGGCATGACGGCATGACACATCAAACAGCCGCATGTGTTGTGTTTGACAAAATAGAACCAGTCGAGCACTCGCAAGAGGTGACTGAGGCAGCACATGCAAAAGTATCAAAAGCAGGACCAAACAATTAGAAGGAAGGCTCGGGGAAGACTGTGCAAGGTGGTGCCTACCTGCATGTCCTTGCCCACGGCCAAAGGCTCTTCCACAGCAGCAGCAAAATCAGGAGCAGCAGCAGAATCAGGAGCAGAAGCAGCAGCAGCAGCAGCAGCAGCAGGAGGCACAGAGGAACCGTCGTGTGCACCGCTTGTAGGGGCAGCAGGAGCAGGTGGCACCAGCGATGGGGGGCCTTGTGCAGTGGTGTAGGGCATGACAGGTGCTGGAGGAAGTGGGGAATGAGGTTCGTGCTCACTGCTCACGGCTGGCGTGGCAGCTTCCTGGGGCCCTCCGCTCTCAGGGGCAGGAGGGCCCCCTTGCAGCTGGGGGGCATTTCGGTCAGAGCTGGCAGGACCCCGAGTAGGAGGGGGCTTGAAGGGAGGAGTTGCCTCTCTACCAGTGGGGGTGTCGAGGCCCATAGCATCCAGGGCTGCCGCAAAGGCGTCGTTGGACCACTCCACCTCTGCCAAGCCTGGGGCATTGCCCTGCGCGTGGAAGGGGATTGCGAACACTTAAACAGGCATAACTAACATACAATGTAGCTAGGATGCAGGGCCACCAATAAGGCATCGTTGGACCACTCCACCTCTGCCAAGCCTGGGGCATTGCCCTGCACGTGGAAGGGAATTGTGAACACATACACAGGCATGACTAACATAAAGTGAAGCTAGGTCTTGTGGTCATGTCAAGCGTACTTTGCTCATGTCAAGCGTACTGTTGTACTGTTCCTTTCTTACTCATTGGTTCTTAGCAGCAGCTAGGCTGCAGGGTCTTATGGTCCCCTTTGATCAGTTTATAAAGGAATTGAGCGTGCTTACTTTGTCCATTTTTTACCCATTGGTTGGTTCCTGCTCGTAGCTACGCTGTTAGGCCGTGGAAGGGGTCCCAAGAAGACAGAACGTGATTTGCAAGTCAAGTAAAGCACTTATACTCTATTTTGGTAACAGCAAGGGCCTTGCTTATATCAAAGCAGAGCATAACAATCCTAACACATTGTGTTTTTGAATGCTGGTTTCACAGAGGGTCTGGTTGAGACATACTGTTAACACGGCACATCAACAGCCTTCACAGCAAAGCTCAACGAACGGGTGTTGAAATGTGCTGCATCCCACCTGACTCTATTGAAGAGCCAAAAAATTCAAAGTCAAGCAAAGGACAAAAACCTCAGGTTGCACATGAGCATTTCAATGCGGCGTATGCAAGTGCTGCACAGCATATGAGCACAAGCAAGACACACACGCATGTGCACACATATGCACACACCTGCATATGGGTACAAGCGCAACACACACATACACACACACGCACACACAAACACACGCATATGCACACATATGCACACACCCGCATATGGGTACAAGCAACACATACACGCACATGCACACATATACACACACCTGCATGGCCACAAGCTGCTGCGTGCAAGCTTGCGCCTCTGCAGCATCCAGCTGGAGCCCGTCACAGAAAGGGAGCAGCTTCGACGCAGCCCCGACGACCAGCTGCTTCGGGTGGGTGGCAGCCAGGCGCACACGGGCATGCCAGTCCGTGCTGTGAAGGGCGGAGAGCACACCACTCTGCCGGCTGTCGAGAAGCTGCTTCCAAGCTTGCAGGACCTGCACAAAGTCAAAGGCAGCGCACGTTCTGGAGTGTGTGTGTGTTTATGTGTATATGTGTGTTTTGCCTTATTTGCAGAACCAAGCCGCACCCCAAGAGGGTCCTAGCGTGTGTGCAACACCTTGTAGGCTGCAGGACGTAGCAGAGCGTGTAATTGGGTGTGTAGCCAACCGACACACAGTGCTTGCCACATACAGGCTGGCACGTCCAAGGAAGCGCAAATACTAGGATGGTATAAGGTCTGTATGGGTAGTAGGATGGGGCATGTGGGTTGCATGTATGGTGTATGTGTGTGCATGTGTGTGTGTATATGTGTGTGTATGTATGTATGTGTGTGTGTGTGATAATGTGTGTGTATGTGTGTGTGTGTGTGTGTGTGTTGCCTTGCGTGCCGCAGCAGAGTCTGGTTACAATGAAGCAAGTGTAAGTGCGTGGTCTTTGACATTTCCTACTTATCCCCAAAAATACTCAACAGCATAGCGAGCTCTACCTGTACCAGCACACGGCAGCCGAGGCCCGTGCCCAAACACAGGACTTTACTCTGTAAGCTGCACCAACACAGACACAAATCCACCAATGAACAACTCTGCTGAACATTTACGCATGGTGGTACCACAATTAGGCGATCTCCAGCCCTAAAGAACTCCCTAGCACAGCGAGCCCTACCTGCACCAGCACACGGTAGCCGAGGCCAACTTCAAACCCAGGTCCCTGCCCCTCCGGCCGCCTATCGTCAGCAACAACGCCGGCCCCACCCCCGCGTTCGTCGGCGATGCTGCCAGTTTTAATGGCGGTGGTGCTGCCAGGCTTGCTGGCGTCACGAGCCGTGACAGGGAGGGCAGTGCTGCCGATGCTGCTGCTCGGCAAATCGCCTGTGGTACCTCCTAGTGCTGCAGCGATGCTGGGGTCACGTGCTGCTGTGTTAAGGGCAGTCCTGCCAGGGCCGCTGCCTGCGTTGCTGCTGCTCGACAATTTGCCGGTGCTGCTGCTGCTGCCAAGTGCGCCTGCATTGAGGGCGGCGCTGCTGCCGGCGCCTCCTTGAGCTGCAGCGCTGCTGCTGGCGCCTCCCTGGGCTGCAGCGCTACTGTTGGACATGTGTGCGCCAACGCCTGCCCTCCCCTCATACACTGCCTCCCCATTACCCCTCCTCCTCCGCGCTCTGCTGCTCCTACTGCTGCTACCTGCGCCACCAGCGGTGTGGGCGCTACCGCCGCTGCTGTCAAATGAAGTGCCTGCAGGCGAGGAGCCTTGCACATTGCTGCTGCCGCTGCCTTGGCCGAATCCCGCTCCCATAGAAGGTCCTTGAGGAGGTGGCATTGCACCCGGATTCGGAGGGGCTCGGGCTGAAGCCGCAGGAGGGTACAGCACACGGGGGGGATCTCCACTGGAACGAGCCGATGCTGCTGTGAGGTGTAGGGAGGGCTGCTGAGGGTTGTCAGGGGGAGGGTACAAAATGAGGGATGGCTCTGAAGGTAGTTGCAACGGGGGCGAGGAGCGTGGCGGTAATTGTGGTGGTGGGTACAGGACCCTCTCGATAGGAGGTGCTGCTGCTGCTGCTGCAAGCGAGTCATCATGAGGTGGGAGGAGGTACTGTGGCTGAGTGTGTGGCTGGAGGGGCTGTGGATGTGGCTGTAATGCGGCCACCTCTGACGACCATGCAGCGTCAAATACGTCGCTCAGCAGCTGCATCCACTCCGTGCGTGCGCACGCCTTGGTGAATTTGCCTGTGCTGCTGTCGTCTCCTTGTTTGGTCGGTGCTGGCGGAGGGTCCTGAGTTAGGGATTAGAAGGGAGGGTCAGAAGCGAAAAATCAGTCGGACATTGCAGCCCTGCCTGTCCATTTTGTTTGTGTGGATTAGAAGGGAGGGTCAGAAGCGAGAAATCAGTCGGACATTGCAGCCCTGCCTGTACATTTTGTTTGTGTGGATTAGAAGGGAGGGTCAGAAGCGAGAAATCAGTTGGACATTGCAGCCCTGCCTGTCCATTTTGTTTGTGTGGATTAGGAGGGAGGGTCAGAGGTGGGAATCTGTCGGCCATGAAAGCGGGCCTTCACGGCGTTTATTAAATTTTTAGGTTAAAGCTCCTTAGATGCAAAAATGAGTGAGGCGGCTGCACAGGGAACCAGGACATCAGGCTGAAGCTTCTGTGCGACCAGTGCGTAGCGTTAATGTTTCTGCACAGGCAAGGTTCAACTACGCATCACCAATACCAACACAAGAGGGCATGTGCAGCCTCCCATCAAGTTACAAGCTCTTGTGCATGCAATCTCACTGACTTTAGCATGTCTACCATGTTTGTTGCAGCACAAATTTAGTAACTGATGAGCTTTTGCATGAGGGGCATCACACGTCTAGGAACATTCACACAATTTACTAGTCCTTGCTCTACTGCACTTGCACGATGCCTAAAGGCAATAAACCGCTCTTCACACACACACACACACACACACACACACACACGGAAACACCAAAACCATGCCGCACCTGCACATGTGAGCCGTTACGGAAGTGCACGTGCCCCAAGATGCTAAGAGCCCCACGCGTGTGGGCAGCTGTCTGCTGCTGCAGCATCTGCTTCACCACCGACAACAGCACCTGTGTAGATGCATTGTGTGTGCGTTTGTGTGTGTGTGTGAATGTGTGTGGATGTGTATGCAAATGTGCAGATGTGTATGTATTTGTGTGTGCGGTTGTTTGCGCAAGCGTGTGTATGATTGCGAGCATGCCTGTGCATGGATGCGTGCTGTGTGTGTATGTGTGTGCCGACATTTGTATTTGTGTGTGCTCATACGCATGTGCGCACGTATGTGCACGCGTGCACATGTGTGTGTGTGTGTTTGTATTGAGTGTATGTTCACCAAATAGAGCGTACACGTGTACATATAATAAAAGATAAAAGATATGATCATGAAACAGTGTTGTACTCTCACCTCGTATTTCAAATTTCAGACCGTATGTACGGTACGATTACGTACGGTACGGTCCAAAATCGTACTTTACAGTCAAAGGGAAGAAACGGTCCAAACCGTACTAGAACAACCGACCGCATTTTTTTGCTTTTTCACTCCAACTCTTTTGGATATTTTCTTCTTGGACAATGCTTTTCAATCCTAAACTGGAGCTATGTAAGCAAGATTTGCGGAGATAGGAGCCAAAATGACCCTTTAATAAAACAAAACGCCAGTTTCCAGCCTTTTGCACCATACTGTACATTGTATCGTAGCTTACCGTGGTTATTGTCCAAAAGTTGTATAAATACTGTCCTACTCCATAAAACCGTACCATACAGTAAACCGTGCTGGCACAACACTGGTATGAATGAATGAGCATATGTGTGAAGGTGTTTGCAGTCGTAGAGCAACAGCAGGGTTGGCCAGAGCCGTACATCTGCACCGTATATGAGCGCAAGTATGGTGATTTCCCTGCTGAAAATACCGTATGTACACCGTACATACCTATAAATGTATGGTTCTAGCCAACCCTGCACAACAGGCTTGAGATGAAGCTTACGAGGCCACCACATGCTGGTAAAAATGCTGACAGAGACAGTAAGGTCAACCCAGCCTAGACCTACAGGTTATGTCTAGGGTTGGCCAGAACCGTATATACACACCGTGTACGATCGTGTATTTGGTGATTTCCCTGCCAAAAACACTGTATATACACCGTATATATATGGTTCTGGCCAACCCTAGTTATGCCGATTGCCGGAACAGGCTTTTTGCAAGAGCATGCTGGCTGTGATACTTTGTAAGTAGAGATTTGAGTGAATAGCAGGTGCACCTAGCATATGGAACGTGTAGGGTTGGCCAGGACCATATATTCAAGGTGAATACGGTAATTTTGGCAGGGAAATCACCAAATATACGGTCGTATACGGTGTACATATACGGTTCTGGCCAACCCTAGGGATGGGGTACATTCAGATGCTGGAGGCACCTATTAGCAATCCTAAAGTTAGTGACCCAATGTGAAAGTGTACTAGACATGTGCACCTGAGGATATCCAAGCAAACATAAGTACAAGGGAGTACTAGACATGTGCACCTCCAAGCAAACACAAGTACAAGGACAGAAGGTGCGCACCTGCAGGCTGGACTCCTCCTGATGCTCACTTAAGCGATGCCATGTGTCTGCTGCATCATGCCCTTGGTCCTGCGGGTGAGAGTGTGTGTTTGCGTTTGTGTGTGCGTGTGTGCGTGTGTGTGTGACAAGTGACAAGAACACTCTCAATAGAGGGACGCGCACACCTGAAATGGAAGGAAACAACAAGGATTAGAGGGGGAAGAAAATCTGTGCATAAGGTGGGCAAACAAACAGACATACTCACTCACTCACACCCTACCCATACCCAAACCCAACACGCAACACGTAACACACCCATCCACACTCACGCCCACATACACACACCACGCCCCCACCCCCACCCCCACCCCCACACCCACGCCCACACCCACACCCACACACCAGCGTCCCCAGCGCGCCCGGGCAGCCCACCAGCCCCAGCAGCGCATCCAGGGCCACCTCCTTACTTTGGTGATCTTGAATGAAGGCGAGGGGAGCTGGGTAGCGCGGCCCTGACCCAGCAGGCGCCCACGCCCCCTGCTTGTGAAACCCAGGGTCCTCCCCTGCTGCCGTACGAGAAGGAAACGTGCGGCTGATGTTGCTGCCGTTGCTGGAACCTTGGCCGATGACCTTGCTGTCGTCCTTGCTGCTGGAGTTGGTATCGATGCTGGGGCCACTTTGGCTGCTGCTCACGTCCGCACTGCGTCTACCACTAGGCCCCAGCGAAGGGGGAGCTGTTGCGTTTGGAGGCAACAGGCCCCACGCGTGGCAGAACAGCTGCAAGGCTGTGCAGGCCAAGTGTCCTTGCTGCAGGACCTGAGGCGCGTGTGTTTGTGTGTTTGTGTGTGTTTGTGTGTATCTACTTGTGTATGTTTTGAGTGTGTGTTTGTGAATGTGTGTGTATGTGTGTGTGTGTGTGTGTGTGTGTGTGCGTGTGTGTGTGTGTGTGTGTGTGTGTGTGTGTGCGCGCGCATGTACAGCCACTGCACGAGGCAATCAAAGGCGGTAAACGCCCAAAAATGTAATTAACACGCGAGCAGATGAGCGCCGTAAATGTACCAGACAGACAAAAACGCACCTGGAGCCCGGCATGAGCTGGCACTTGTGCTAGTTCAGAGGTGAGGTGGAGGAGGCCTTGGCATGTGGCCTTGCTGCGCAATGAGATAACCTGCACGTGCATAATTTTGTGTACATCTTTGTGCATTTATTTGTGCGTATATGTGCGTGTATGTGTGTTGTGTGTGTGCACATGAGCGTGTTTAGAAAGTGAGCGTGTGTGCGTGCATGTGCAATTCACAGTGGGCTTGAGCATGAGCATGTGTAATTGACATTGGGCTATTTCATATTAATTAACCTGCGATTGCGTGCATCATGTTTCATGTTGCGCATGTTTAGGATGAGGGTATTTTAAACATGCACCACTCATTGCGTCCACCCGACCCAACATGTAATGCAACACCTCATAAGTGAGATCCGGACAGAATGGCAATGTGTGGAAGCTCACCAGAAAGGGATCAGCAGCTGTGTGACCCAGAGCAGCAAATGCCTTAAAGCTGGGGAGGGAGGATGGGGCAAGCTCAGTGTCAAGTAGGGCCTGCACTTGCTGAGCCACGGCCGATGATTCACGAACGCATGCTGCCATCAGGAGGTTTGCAGTATTTTGTTGGGGACCTGTTGCTACTGCTGCTGCCACCACACTCGCGAACAGCCTTGCTGCTGCCTTCCGTAGGACCAGGCTCGGGTGGGTGAGGGCACTGCTTGAGACCCGGAGCAGGAGAGGAGAACCCGGCTGTTTTTGCTGCTGCTGCTGTGGACTGCTGCCTGACCTCTCTGCCTCGCTTTCCAGATTGGTGGGTTCCTGCTGCAGGGCCCAGGCACAGAACGGGCTGCCGGTGTCCTGCACCCAGGAGGTCAGCAGGCACAGCGCCCCGTGCTGCAGGCCTTCGCTGTCCTGAGCAGGGCTTGAGTTGCTGCCCTCTCCTTGTGCAGCCATATGGGCTACTGAAAGCAGCAGCTGAGGCTGGGTGGCAAGGATGAGCTGCTGCGTGCTGTGGGACACGCTCAGGCACTGGAACACTTGCAGGGCACCGGACACCGTGTTTTCCAACCGCGACTGCACGGCCAGGAGCAGCACCTCCAGACCTCCACCAGATGATACAAAGAAGGAGCGGGCGGCATCGCTGTGCAGGCAAAAGGCGCAGATGGAGTCGACCACGTCTGGCGAGGAAGAGCCATCGGCGCAACAAGCGCAGGAATACTCTGTGCCCAGGCACGGGTCGTTGACGTCCGTAAGTAGCGCCTCTAAGCAGGTACGCAGCAGGTGGTACGGGGATTTTGGCTGGCGTGCAAGCGCTCCCTTGCTCTTCTTCTTTGCGGTCTGTGGCATTGCATAAATTTGAGAATTATAAATTTAGGCTTTTTTTATTCAGGAGTTGAACGGATTCTAGACTACCTCGATTTTGATTCACTCAGTAGCATTCCTAATAAAACAAGTCACATCTCTAGCCTGGGGCCTTTCAAATTTCGGGTTTTGTTCAGTAGCTCTTTGGCTGTAACAATGCGTTATATTTTGACAGGCACAACCAGCATCAACCCCTTAGCCAGCAGTCCAGCATCTACGAACAAGGAGCCTCCGAGGCATCTCTCGAAACAACCAAGTCATCACACATGTTATACTTCTTGGAGTCGGGGGCACAATCTACAATCAGTACACCATAACTCCTTTATTAAACCTAGGTGTCCCCACGCACAAAGTGCACCAACTAGTTACTAAATTCGCTTCATTCGCATTTTCTGAAGGGCACGTTAGGTGTGAAGCAGTCTACCACTAATTGGGCTGTACTCCGAGAATGTGGACATGAACCGTTGCAATTCTTCTGGTTTCGGTCAGCTGTCAAGCTTTTCAATAGTAT
>Ga0307963_1001207_pt1 | contig 19469 bp, 19 predicted proteins | sample OrgLakmetagen594_FD_201829 | JGI IMG/M metagenome (GOLD analysis project Ga0307963, IMG submission 201829) | Saline water microbial communities from Organic Lake, Antarctica - #594 | ecosystem: Environmental > Aquatic > Non-marine Saline and Alkaline > Saline | place: Antarctica: Organic Lake... | reverse complement strand
AGTCAATTTCGTTGTTAGGTGCTGTCACAATGAGGCCGGATGCGGCACGCTGCATGGCAGATTCCCAGACCATGTTTATAACACTGCCATACACCATACACTGATTTGTTTCACTGCAAGGGCCGTTTAAGTTGATTACGTTGGCTGTGTCATCCCTACCAGCGGAGTCAATTTCGTTGTTAGGTGCTGTCACAATGAGGCCGGATGCGGCACGCTGCATGGCAGATTCCCAGACCATGTTTATAACACTGCCATACACCATACACTGATTTGTTTCACTGCAAGGGCCGTTCAAGTTGATTACGTTGGCTGTGTCATCCCTACCAGCGGAGTCAATTTTGTTGTTAGGTGCTGTCACAATGAGGCCGGATGCGGCACGCTGCATGGCAGATTCCCAGACCAAGTTGATTACGTTGGCTGTGTCATCCCTACCAGCGGAGTCAATTATGTTGTTAGGTGCTGCCACGAGGCAGACCTGATGCGGCACGCTTCACAGCAGCGTCTAAAGCCATTCTTATGCCGTTGTTGGCGGTGTATGCGATACTGCAGCGTCCCTGGAACAGCATCCGGCTGGCCAGAGGCTCTCCTGTTCGGAGGTGGTGTGCGTTGCCCCCAGCTCCAATGATTATGGGTACGGAGGAAATGAGATTCTGTGTCAAACGAATCGGTTGTGCAGGTCAGAGCAGTGTACACCGTAAACGAATCGGTTGTGCGAATCAGTGTAAGTTGAAACGTCTTAATCAGAGCAGTGTACACCATAAAGGACATCCTGGAACCTTCCAAGCAGTTCCAGTGTTCCAGGGAACGATTTATCACCAAAACATAATCCACTTCACCAATTAGAGTCCACCACACTCCGTTCCATCGGCCAGCTTTAAATGGCATCGAATGCAGATAGCAATTTCGAGGGATGGGTCATACCGTATGACCCATACGGCGTATTTGTGTTCAACACATATTTTACCGTATTGAACGTCTCAAATGACCGTATGACCCATCCCTGGCAGTTTCTAAACTGTGTGGTCACACATGGAGGTGAAAGGAGTGGGGAGACTAAACTCTGTGATCGTTACTTAACTGTGTGGTCACCACTGAACTGTGTGATCATCACTGAACTGTGTGATCATCACTGAACTGTGTAGTCACCACTGAACTGTGTGATCATCACTGAACTGTGTGATCATCACTGAAATGTGTGATCATCACTGAACTGTGTGATCATCACTGAACTGTGTGGTCACCACTGAACTGTGTGATCACCACTAAACTGTGTGGTCACCACTTACCTGTGTGATCATCATTGAACTGTGTGATCATCACTGAACTGTGTGATCATCACTGAACTGTGTGGTCACCACTAAACTGTGTGATCATCACTGAAATGTATGATCACCACTTAACTGTGTGGTCACCCCCTAAACTCTGATCACCACTAAACTGTGTGATCATCACTGAACTGTGCGATTATCACTGAACTATGTGATCACCACTAAACTGTGTGGTCATCACTAGACTGTGTGGTCACACATGAATGTGAAAGAAGAGGGGAGACGTATGTAAAGATGCAGCTGTGTGTCAGAGTGTATGCTGGCAAACGGAGGGAAGGATGCACACATTTACTGACGTGAATAAAACACACACAGACCTACCGGCAAGTTTTCATTGAGAACCACGAAAGCTCCAGACTGAGGCTCCAGCCATCCATCCTCCTGAGTTTGACACAGGAGGTGCGTGGTGATTCAATGTGAGTATGAATGTAAAAGGAGGTGCGTGGTGAGTCAGTGTGAGTATGAATGCAAAAGGAGGTGTGTAATGAGTCAATGTGAGTATGAGTGTAAAAGGAGGTGTGTGGTGAGTCAATGTGAGTATGAATGTAAAAGGAGGTGTGTGGTGAGTCAATGTGAGTATGAATGTAAAAGGAGGTGTGTGGTGAGTCAGTGTGAGTATGAATGTAAAAGGAGGTGCGTGGTGAGTCAATGTGAGTATGAATGTAAAAGGAGGTGTGTGTGATTACATTGTTTCACATGCTTGACACAGACACACACACACACACCTGTCGCACCACATCATACCACACTGAGGACCATTTCATTTGACCCGAGTTGCACCTCACGCACCACGTCAGCATGCTGCCAGCCATTTCACATGCTCGACACAGACACACACACACCTGTCGCACCACATCATACCACACTGAGGACCATTTCATTTGACCCGAGTTGCACCTCTCGCACCACGTCATAGCATGCTGCCAGCCATTTCACATGCTTGACACATACACACACACCTGTCGCACCACATCATACCACACTGAGGACCATTTCATTTGACCCGAGTTGCACCTCACGCACCACGTCAGCATGCTGCCAGCCATTTCACATGCTTGACACAGACACACACACACACCTGTCGCACCACGTCATACCACACTGAGGACCATTTCATTTGACCCAACTTGCACCTCACGCACCACGTCAGCATGCTGCCAGACAATTCACGTGCTTGACACACACACACCTGTCGGCACCACGTCATACCACACTGATGATCATTCTATTGGACCCGACTTGCACCTCACGCACCACGTCATAGCATGCTTGCTGCCAGCTATTTCACGTGCTTGACACACACACACACCTGTCGCACCACGTCATACCACACTGATAATCATTCTATTGGACCCGACTTGCACCTCACGCACCACGTCATAGCATGCTGTCAGCCATTTCACGTGCTCGACACAGACACACACACACCTGTCGCACCACGTCATACCACACTGAGGACCATTTCATTTGACCCGAGTTGCACCTCACGCACCACGTCAGCATGCTGCCAGCCATTTCACATGCTCGACACACACACACCTGTCGCACCACGTCATACCACATTGATGACCACTTCATTTGATCCGACTTGCACCTCACGCGACACGTCATAGCATGCTGCCAACCATTTCACGTGCTTGATACACACACACCTTTTGCCACCCTAGCATGGTCGATAGGAGGCCTGACAGATTGCCATACTGCAGACACACACAGCATAAAAACAGAAGGAGTGAGCGAGACACACACAGGGTAAAAACAGAGACACACACAGGGTCAAAACGAAAGGGGTGAGCGAGCAGCACGCGTCTTTAAGCAGTGGAAGGAGCGACAGAGAGGCATTCCACACAAGGCAAGGGTGAGACGTCAGTGGAGATGAGGGAAACATTGCAAGTGTGTAAAGCAAGTCGTCGTTGCAACAGTACGTGAAGATGAGGGAAGTTTTCCAAGTAGGTGAATCAAGATGTTGTTGCAACTGTATATAAACATTCAGGGTAGGTGAATTGAGGTGCTATTTTGGTTCCTCACTGTGTATTTGTTGTTATGTTTGTTGCGTATTATGAATTTGTTGTTACATGTTTGTTACGTGTTTGTTATGTTTCCTTGCCTGTTTTCACGCAAAATCAACCCCCAACCTTAGGGTTGAATGTTTTCAGAGGTGAACCGCGTGATGCTTCAGGAATCGGTTGTCATGAGCATTTTGCAGATCAAGAGGGCAAATTGAGTAACACGGTGTAGTTACTACCACGGGGTACTACCACGGGGTAATTACTTACACCCAATTGTCTAAACATGTGTAAACCCCCTGGTGTCTTATATATTAGATCTACTTGTAGATCTAGTTGTAATTACACGACCCTGCCACTGAATACAGCACCAAATGTTCTGGTGAAATATGTTGCCTGGTGCTTAGTTTATACCTTTTAAACCATTTTTATATTTGTGGAAAGCTCTCTTCCTGCCTGTATGTGAAGCCCAACTTGATGCTTCTAGACAGGCGCCTGCTGCCTTGCTTCTGGTTTCTAGAGCTGGCTTGACTTTTTCCTGTGGAGCACTAGCACTGCTTCCTTCAGAACTCTCTGTGCTCAGACCAAACCTTTTTCTGCTAGTTCTTAAGCCATACTTGACTCTCCTTTTCTTCTCCAGACTAGACCTGTATTCCGTCTCTTTTTCTTACTTACCATAGACGCTTCCCCTTTTGTTTAGATAGGTTGCAGGCTTTTTCCAAGCTTCCGCTGAGATGCCCTTTGAGGCATATATAGTTATGTAACCTTAACCTGAAGCTTTCAGCTGCCCCTCACCAACACACATATATACACGCGCAGGCACACCAATACACATGCACATGCACAAGCGCGCATGTGCACGCATACGCACACTGGCTGGGCGAAATGCCTACCAGGGTTGGTGCGGGGATGGCAAAAACATGTTGCCCCGGTGTTTAGTTTATACCCTACTTACTGACATACACCTGCCACTGGGCACAACATCCATTATGTTCTGGTTACATATGTTGCCCTGGTGTTTAGTTTATACCCTACTTACTGACACAAATCTGCCACTGGGCACAACATCCATTATGTTCTGGTTAAATATGTTGCCCTGGTGTTTAGTTTATACCTTTATACCCTACTTACTGACACAAACCTGCCACTGGGCACAGCACCAAATGTTCTGGGACCCGTGATTCCCTGGTGTTCAATTTACGCTTAGGTGCCCTTTTTACAAAGCATGAGATAACTGTCGCACAAAGAACGTGCTTGCAGTGTGTGTGTGTTGATCAGATGAAATAGATGTGTATTTGTGTGTGTGTGTGCGTGTGTGTGTGTGTGTGTGCGTGTGTGTGTGTGTGTGTGTGTGTGTGTGTGTGTGTGTGTGTGTGCATACCGAGCGCAGCACATCAAAAGCGCCTCCCTGATGACGATCCATGAGCTGACCATACAGAGCGGGTGCTAGCAGGTCATCCCCTCTTTGCTGTGTGAGCAGCCATTAGTGTGGAGCAACCATTATTGTGGAAAGTCAGCAAGCACATGAGTTTGGCCGTATATGCATTATTGTGAGCAACCATTATTGTGGAGAGTCAGCAAGCACATGAGTTTGCATTATGCATTTTTGTGAGCAACCATTATTGTGGAGAGTCAGCAAGCACATGAGTTTGCATTATGCATTTTTGTGAGCAACCATTATTGTGGAGAGTCAGCAAGCACATGAGTTTGCAGTATGCATTATGGTGAGCAACCATTATTGTGGAGAGTCAGCAAGCACACGAGTTTGCAGTATGCATTATTGTGAGCAACCATTATTGTGGAGAGTCAGCAAGCACATAAGTTTGGCCGTATACATTTTTGCCTTGAAAAAGTGAGCATCTGCTTACGTTTTCGTTCAGTCATCCACCTCCTGTATGTATGCAGCCATGCAACCTACTGGCTGAAGGTCTATAACCATTGTGTCCATTGTTGCCATTGTGTACAAAACGAACGAGCCTTTTACAAATTGGTCAGTGGTTATTACTGCTTGTGTGTGTGTGTGTGTGTGTGTGTCCTTGACAGTAGTGAGTCAAACCAATAGATGATTGCAATTGTTTTCACCAGTCCTTATTCATGCACCACGTCCTTATTTATGCACCATATCCTTATTCATGCACCATGTCCTTATTCATGCACCATGTCCTTATTCATGCACCATATCCTTATTCATGCACCATGGACACTGCCCCCCAATGTAAGCAGTTTAATGCACTTGCACAGTGCGTATAGAGATGAAAGGTGGAGCACTGAAAGAAGGTACGCACCTTTTAATGGGTCCTGAAGATATGACCACAGACAAAATGCGTACACACTGTCTGAGAAAGCACGCTTACCCTTGCCAACGTGCACCCACACGTGTGCGTTTTTTTTACGGATCCACAAGGAATGACCACTAACAAAACGCGTACACACTGTCTGAGAATGCACGCACACCTTTGCCAACGTGCACCCACACGTGTGCGTTTTGTTTACGGATCCACAAGGAATGACCACCAACAAGATGTGTACACACTGTCTGAGAAAGCACGCACACCCTTGCCAACGTGTACCCAAACGTGTGCGTATCTTAACAGACCCACAAGGAATAACCACCAACAATTTGTGTACACAATGTCTGAGAATGCACGCATACATCCTTGCCAACGTGTACCCAAACGTGTGCGCATCTTAACAGACCCACAAGGAATGACCACCAACAATTTGTGTACACACTGTCTGAGAATGCACGCACACCCTTGCCAACGTGCACCCACACGTGTGCGTTTTGTTTACGGATCCACAAGGAATGACCACCAACAAGATGTGTACACACTGTCTGAAAAAGCACGCACACCCTTGCCAACGTGTACCCAAACGTGTGCGTATCTTAACAGACCCACAAGGAATAACCACCAACAATTTGTGTACACAATGTCTGAGAATGCATGCATACACCCTTGCCAACGTGTACCCAAACGTGTGCGTATCTTAACAGACCCACAAGGAATGACCACCAACAATTTGTGTACACACTGTCTGAGAAAGCACGCACACCCTTGCCAACGTGCACCCACACGTGTGCGTTTTGTTTACGGATCCACAAGGAACGACCAGTAACAAAACGCGTACACACTGTCTGAGAATGCACGCATTCCCCCTTGCCAACGTGCACCCACATGCGTGCGCCTGTCAAATGCCTGGAAGGTGTCCAAGTAAGCAAAGCACTGGCTGAGCTGTGTGTTGCTGCTGGTGTACAGGCGACGGCCTAGCCACGAAGGACGAGGCCTGCTGGATAGATGCTTCTGCTGCGACAGTTGCTGCTGCTGCTGCTGCTGCGCGTGCGTTTGCTGCTCTTGTTGCTGCTGCTGCGATTGTTGCTCCTGCTGCTGCGCGTGCGTTTGATGTTCATGCTGCTGTTGCTGCTGCTGGTGGTGGTGGTGGTGGTGGTGCTGCTGCTGCAGCAGGCACGTTTGCTGTCCACGTTCCTGCTGCTCCTGCTCAGAGTGTTGGTCCGGGATATCCTGTAGGATTTGCTGCTCCTGCTGCATCCTACTACTGCCACTGCTAGCACTGCCTCTTGGGTTTTCATGTGGTGCGTGTGGCTGATTTTGACATGGGCTGTTCGCAGGTGGTGTGTGTGGCTGATTATGACAGGGGCTGCTCGCAGGTGGTGCGTGTGGCTGATTTTGACAGGGGCTGTTCGCAGGTGGTGCGTGTGGCTGATTTTGACAGGGGCTGTTCGCAGGTGGTGTGTGTGGCTGATTATGACAGGGGCTGCTCGCAGGTGGTGCGTGTGGCTGATTTTGACAGGGGCTGCTCGCAGGTGGTGTGTGTGGCTGATTATGACAGGGGCTGTTTGCAAGTGGTGTGTATGGCTGCTCACAGGGGCAAACTTCATACGTCACAAAACCTTCCTTATTGCATCCCATGACAGCTAGGGCACCAGCAGGGTGCTCTAAGCGACCTGTACGTGTGTGTTACGTTCTGTGTATGTAGGTATGTGTGTGAAAATGTGTGTGCATGCACGTATTGTGTTTGTGTGTGAGCATTTGTGCGTCTTGTGTGTGTGTGTGTAAGTGTGTGTGTGTTTGTGTATGTGTGTGTGTGATAAGACATACGTACGCACGTTGAACGCATGAATATGTAACAAAGCACAATTGCTCACCACGACAGATGGAAGGCCGCCCGTCCAGCACGAGTGACACACTGAACTCTTGGAGCTGCATTTGGCCCATGGTCTTGTGTGTGGGGTCCGTGAGGGCAAGACCTGTGGGTGGGGTCAACACAGAAAGGGAATACCTGTGTATGGATGTGTGTTGATTGTGGGGTCTGTGAGCCGCATTTGGCCCATGGCCTTGTGTGTGGGGTCCGTGAGGGCAAGACCTGTGGGTGGGGTCAACACAGAAAGGGAATACCTGTGTATGGATGTGTGTTGAATGTGGGGTCTGTGAGCCGCATTTGGCTCATGGCCTTGTGTGTGGAGTCCGTGAGGGCAAGACCAGTGGGTTTGGTTTAATAGGTGGCAGAGTCTGAATTTAGAGGAGAATGAAATAATGTAGGGTCTGTGAGGGCGACATCTGAAGGGCAAGCTCAACGGACGTGGGCAGGACTTAACTGTCAATTGGCAGCAGCAAAGGAAGCAAACACATGAGTGTAGGCTTGTGTATTCATGCTGTTGGGGGCACGTGCTTGGGGGCTTCACCAAGACCTTCGAGTTTGTGACCTGAGGAAACACTTTTCCTTTCTGTTCACACCCTTTTTTGAGGACTTTTCAGCAGCCCAACCCTTTTAGCTGCAACAGGTCAACAACCAACTTGTTCATGATTTCCTTTCTCAGCAGAACAATAGACTTTTTCTTTTTAAATTTTTGTGTGGCTGGCCGAGACCAGACAGCAGCCGATCAGCCAAACAACCTGGCTGAAGGTCACCCCCCAATGTAACCACTGTAACCATTGGGGGGTTCACCAGTGGCCCAGTGCCACAATTTTAGGGTTGGCCAGAATAAATAAATATAATTATATATATCATATATATATGGTATTTTGGGCAGGGCAATCACCAAATAAACGGTCATATACAGTGTATATATACGGTTCTGGCAACCCTACAGTTGCGCTACGGGTGTTGCTCAAGGGAGATGAAACGCTTCCATTGCAGTTTGGACGTGCTTCCATTTTAGTGACTTTTGATGATAGGGTGCTGCTTATGAAAGGTGCTGCTTATGAAAGCATTTGATGAAATGCTTCCATCCCATTCCAGTTTGGAGAAATTTCCATCCCAGTGACAGAGTGCTGCCAATGGCCGCATTTAGTTGGCTATGGAATATGAAGCATTTTTGTTACGAGGTGCCGCCAATGGAAGCATCTGGAAATGCGGGACGCAGCATTCTGCGCATCCTCACATTTAACCTGGGTGCCGGTGCCAGAACACGCTCTTGCTCTCCAGGTGCTAAGCATTCTTTATAAGATGGAAATGCACTCTCTCAAACAAAATAACAAACAAGAATGGAAAGAAGAACGCCATGCCAGGAACGGTACCCTTCTCCCCTTAGAGGCTTTTACGACCCCACTGGAATTTTTTATTAAGCTGCGTTGAAAAGTTTTACCGTGCTGTTTACTGAAGTAGCTCCTTTTTCTTAGTTGATGTGGGGAGTGGTTTTTCACTGACGCACACTTTCCTTTTCTGCTCTCACACACTACAATAACCACACACTACATACACTACACACTACTCTCACACACACTACAATGACGCGCGCATTTTTCTTTTTTGCTCTCACACACTACAATAACCACACACTACATACACTACACACTACTCTCACACACACTACAATGACTCGCGCATTGTTCTTTTCTGCTCTCACACACTACAATAACCACACACTACATACACTACACACTACTCTCACACACACTACAATGACTCGCGCATGCTTTCTTTTTGCTCTCACACACTACAAGCACAATGCAAGCAGACGCACAGCCATACCTAAACTTGCCTGTGGCCCAGGTGCCATCATTGACCACGCAAGACTGTCACGACAAGACCTCTGAGGCACTCTAAAGTTGCACGACATTTCAAAAGCATCAGAGAGCCCTCACACCCACCTATTGCTCAAATGCCATAATTGTTCGCACAAGAATAAATAAAATGCACAGCAGCGTAAATTCACAATGAGCCCTCACCCCCACCCACCTACGGCCCAGGGTGCCATCATTGACCACGCAAGACTTTTACAACAAGACCTATATGACACACTAAGTTTGCACCTTCTTAAACTGATGGTGAGCCCTCACACCCACCTACCTATGGCCCAGGTGCCATCATTAACCACGCGAGCCCTGCCAGGCTCGTTGCCAAGCCCACACAGCTTGAGTGTGCCATCGACAGCATCCAGGGCTACCCAAATGTGCTGCTGCTGCTGCTGCTGCTGCTGTTGACCACTGCTGTGAAATTCTTGCTGATGCGGCTGCTGCAGCTGCTGTTGAGCACCATTCAAAGACTGTTGCTGATTGCAGTCCTTGAAACCCTGCTCCGTTTGAGCACTACCTGAAGAACCCTGCGGCTGCTGCGGCTGCTGCGACGGGTGTAAGGGCTGCTGTTGGCAAGGTTCCACAAACGTGCGGCATCCGTTTGGGTGGAGGGCCACGTAGCTCTCGACCGCAATGTCTACGATCACGCGCAGCTGTAAGGGGACATAAGTACAAAGTGTTAAAAAAAAAGTAAGACAAAAAAGACCAGCAACACCTTTTGCTTCATGGATGTGTTACGTGGTTACTCCTATTTGAAGTGGTACAGGAAGTGCTAGAGTGTGATGTCACACTACACACTACTGAGTATTTATAACAGTGACTGGAGTCAAAAGGGCAAATTCAATTCTTGCAACATCATCACCCTAGGCATTTAGCTGTTATTAATATAAGTAGAAGTGGCCAGCACGCTACCCGTGCTTCGTAAAAGTGGTATTGGAGCATGATGCTTTAGGACGTGGTCAGATGTGTTTGAACAACAGGAGAGAGGTTAATGGCGGACAACATGAAAGCCACATACCTCAATCCCAATTTCTTTGGCAAGCGCAAGAAGATGCACAAAGGCAATTTCTTCTCCGACTGCATCAGGCTTGGCTGCAGTTTCTGTGGTTTTGTGTTCGTATTTATGTGTGTGTGTGTGTGTGTGTGTGTGTGTGTGTGTGTGTGTGTGTGTGTGTGTGTGTGTGTGTGTGTGTGTGTGTGTGTGTGTGTTTGTGTGTGTGTGTGTCATGCACATTTCTGGGGGTTCGTGTCAAGTGTATGAGTTACGAATGTACATATATGTGTATGTGCGTGCGTGTGTGAGTGTGTGTGTGTGTGTATTTTTGTCTGTATGTGTGCATTTGAGTGCTATGTTATATGTGTGTGTGCGTGCATGTGTGCATTTGTGTGTTATGTGTTTTTTGAGTGTGTGTGTTGTGTGTACGAGTGTGGAGCGTTATGAGGTGTATTTGAAACCTGCCTGATATGTTTCTTTTTAGAGGACTTGGACCCCGCTGGAGACGATCAGAGAGAGAGAGGGCATTGATGGCTGCTCGCACAGCAGTGCATGTTTTTACAGAGGCCTCCGCCAAGGACCACCGCAGATGGAGCATCTGTCTGTCAAGTTGGTGTTCACGTTTCTGAATTAAAGCACTCTTCTCGTTGGATCCTGTGGGAGTAATTGAATAAAGGCAGCCAAGAGTTGCAGGTTGCTCAAAGATCTGGCGTGCTATTTTAAGCTTGGTGGTGCTTGCAGTTAAAGTCACTGCCTGCACCTTCTCAGTATAATTGTTTCCCTGATCAGATGAGGATCCTCTTCACCGCCTGATGAACTGGTAACCATATGCTCATAAGTTACGGGGAAGCCTTTTCATCACCAAGGAATACATAACTTATCAGCAATATAATATAAATTTTTCCTCCACTCTTCGTCTCAGCCTGCAGGTCTAAAATAAAATCTCAGTTTTCACAAATAATAAATATGAAACTAGGAAGTAACTTTCATTCAAATTAACGGTACCTTTCACCAAAAGCCGCCTACCTGGAAATGGACGTCTCCACTGGCCTGAAACGTGCTGCAGATGACCCTGCTGAGCTGCTTGAAGGGGTAGGTACAGCTGTGAGCTACATACTGTGAGCGGCACAGACATGCACGTGTGCATGCGTGCATGCACGTGTGCATGCGTGCATGCACGTGTGTGCTCACTTGTAGAACTGTCACTTCTAATTGTCATGTGCATCCTAGTTATAACTTTCGTGTTTGCGTATCTGGGGTCTGGGCACACGCATGCATTTTCTACGCATTATTCAGTACTTGTGGTTTTGTGCGCGTACGTGCCTTTTTTTTTGTTGGCATGCATTAATTATGGAATGCGCGTTTGTATGTTTGGAAGATGTCGTTGTAAGACAGCTAAACATCAAGGGACACACAGTTCATTCATTAAGTCAAGTGCTACTAGCTTTTTAAGTGCTCTGTGACCGCCTTGGCACTACCTAAATACACTCAAGCCGAAACAGCACGTGTATCAACTTGCTGACTACCCCTGCAGGTGTTCAGCGCACAGCATGCAATTTCACGTACACGCACAGCACAATTTCAGCACAAAGCTTGTCGATGTGCACGAAAGCTTGCGGACGGCACACGCTTGGCGGATGAGTGCCTTGCAGACAAAAATGTTAATTATGTGTGCATGCACACATGCATGGATGCATGTGCAGGCAACGCTGTATGTTTGGAAGATGTCGTTGATGCAGACATGTGCGTGCTCTGATTTACACGCACGCGTGCATGCATGCATGTGCAAGGCCGCATGATGGACAAGCTCCGCCGGGAGCAACCTGTGTTTGGAGGATGTGATTGATGCGAATATGTGCATGCTCTGAAATGCATGTTGTGCAGGCCAAGGCTGCTCGTCTGGAGGATGACCGAGTAGACAAGCTCCCTGGCGGGGCCAACCTGATTGCGTGTGACGGCAAGAGCTGCAGTCACGAGGTGGCCTGGCCCCCGGGAAAAGGTGTGTGTGTGTGTTTTTTAATGTATTTGTACACACACTTAGCCTGCTTTTTACCTTGGCTAACCTTGGTGTTACAATCGTGGGGAAATACATTTGCAGCTATAAATGGTAACGTAACAAACTGATTGTTTGGTGTGCAATCTTTGTACATGTCAAACAGTTTCCGAAAGAGGGGAAAGCGCTTCACAGGAAGAAATGCCAAAACGATGGAGTTTTGGTATAAGGCAGTCTCAAAGGTGTGAAGAGATCAAAAACCTGTCACTTGAACAGCGGAACACTACAAAAACAGTCTGTAATGAGTACTTATAATGTTACGCAACGTTCCAAATCACTCCAATCTGCCTCATGCTGCAGAGGGCTGCCCCTTCCAGCCTGTTCAGAGAGCTTGACCTAGAACATTACAGACCACGGAGCATCCTAAAACACCATTTTTCCGCATCATGCTGCAGAGGGCTATCCTTTCCAGCCTGTTAAAAGCTTAACCTGAAACATTACAGATCACAGGGCATTTTGAAACACCATCTTTCCGCCTCATGCTGCAGAGGGCTGTTCTCTTCCTCCCCCCAAGAGAGAGGGCACACCCGCCAAGGAGTACCCCTTCCCTATCGACCCCTTCCAGCAGACGGCAGTCAATTGCTTGGAGGCTGGTGAGTTGGACACCAGAGGAAGTGTGGCTTGAGGCTGTGGCGGCTAAAAAGCAAGTCCGAGTCCGGGTCTTAGTGTGTAGGCGGTGCATTGCTTGGAGGTTGGTAAGAGGGGGGGGGGGTGCGCGCGCGCGCGCGTGTGTGTGTGTGTGTGTGTGTTTGTGTGTGTGTGTGTGTGTGTTTTGTGTGTGTGTACCAAGTTTTCAGAGCCTCAACATGTGCCACAGTGCTTGTGGCCCCCACCGAAAGACAGCTGACAAGTGCTCAGAGGCCGGTGAGTGGGGATATGACGCACGGCCAAGTCCTTCCCAACATACCTATCGATAGTTCAGTGAAGATGGCCCGAGCTAGGGCCTTATATAGCGTTTTATGGTCTATTATGGGCTGCAGAGTAGAGATATAAGTCATAATTTTATGTATGCAGGCATTTCGGCGGGGAATCTAATGCAGAGTACAGACTCAAGTCATGGTTTTATGTATGCGGGCGTTTCGGCGGGGAATCTAATGCAGAGTAGAGACGCAAGCCATGGTTTTATGATGTACGCGGGCATTCCAGCAGGGAATGTAATGCTGGCGAGATGGGTGGCCTGAGGCAGTGAGTGACCTAGAAGCAAGTAGGGGTCTTTTGAAGGGGTGGCCTTTGACGACAAAGAATGTAACGTAGGCGAGATGGGTGACCTGAGGCAGTGAGTGACCTAGAAGCAAGTAGGGGTCTTTTGTAGCAAGTAGGGGGCTTTTGAAGATGGGTGGCATGGCAAGAAGGGGGCTTTTGGAGATGGGTGGCCTGAGGCAAAGCGTGACCTAGAAGCAAGTAGGGGTTTTTTGAAGCAAGTAGGGCTCTTTTGAAGCACGTAGGGGGCTTTTGAAGCAAGTAGGGGCCTGAACGCCTATCTGGTGAGTGGGGGATGAGCAGGTTGGTCTGAGACGGCAAAGATTCACATGTGAAAACAGTCCTAAATATGTATCTGTAGGCACTGACACACTGGGAGGCCGGTAGGAAGGGAATGAGAGGGGTGGCCTTTGATGACAAAAACTCACATGTGGAAAAAGTCTTGAAAATGTATCTGTAGGCACTGACATACCGGGAGGCCGGTAAGGTAGGGAATGAGAGGGGTGGCTTCTGATGACAAAGATTCACGTGTGAAAAAAGTCCTGAATATGTATCTGTAGGCACTGACATACTGGAAGGCTGGCGAGAAAGGGGATGAGAGGGGCGGCCTGAGACGACATGTAGTCAAATAGCACAAGGGCCTGGATGTGTATCTGTAGGCGTTGAAATACTTGAGGGCTGGGAGGTGGGGAGTGGGGGAAAAGTGGTTTTGGCGAGACGGTTAAAAAGAGGAGCCTGAGTGTTTTGAAGGGAGTGGAATGCTTGAGCAATGTCTTGACATTTTTAGGGATCAAGCACTCCCCTTCTATCTATTTTTAACGCCATTATCTTTTTTGTGCTATGTTTCTGTTCCACATACCAGTCTTTCAATCAACATGAACTAACAAAGTGAGTATACAGATACATAGGTTGGGCGAAGCCGTATATATACGCCGTATATTCGATGAAATCCCTGTATGAAAACCGTATATTTGACCGTATATATGCGGTTTTAGCCAACCCTACAGATACAGGTTTACAAAAAAAAAGGCCTTAAGAAGTGCGACTACTAGCGTTATAGATACACTCACAGATGCATGCACAAACAGCTACATCAAACACACTCAGGCCACTCCGTGCTGGTGGCGGCCCACACCTCAGCTTGATGCATACACAGACACACTTAAACAAACAACTACATCAAACACACTCAGGCCACTCCGTGCTGGTGGCGGCCCACACCTCAGCTGGAAAGACAGTGGTGGCAGAATATGCGTTTGGCATGGCGCTCAGGTGCGTGTACGTGTAAAGCGTGTGTGTGTACGTGTGTGTGTGAGTGTGTAAAGCGTGTGTGTGTATGTCTGTGTGTGTGCGTGTACGTGTTAAACGTGTGTGTATGTGTGAGTGTGTGAGTGAGTGTAAAGCGTGTGTGTGTGTGTGTGAGTCTGTGACACGCTGCTCCTGTGCTTTGGTGCAGGATGAAACCCTCTTAAAATATACGCTCGTTAAAGTCCTTGGCAACAACTTTGTGTTCTCCTCATCCAAGTTAAGCATAACCATGCTCCTTTCTTTCGCTCGCAGGGACAAGGCGCGTGTGGTGTACACGTCACCCCTCAAGGCTCTCAGTAACCAAAAGTGAGTGAGATGCCCTTGTGGCACAACACTCTCATGCTCTATGTTCACATCAAGCAGTCTAATTTTGCTCGCACAAACTTTGGGTTCAGTCTGGTTTGCATGCAAGCATACAAACAAACATATACAAGCATGCACACAAGCATACACAATACACATAAGCATACACACGAGCACACACACAAGCACACACGTGAGCATGCACACAAGCAGATATACACAAGCATATGCACGAGTGCACACACAAGCATACAGGTGAGCATACACACGAGCACACACACAAGCACTCACGTGAGCATGCACACAAGCAGATATACACAAGCATACGCACGAGTGCACACACAAGCATACACATGAGCATGCACACGAGCGCACACACAAGCACACACGTGAGCATGCACACAAGCAGATATACACAAGCATACGCACGAGTGCACACACAAGCACACACGTGAGCATGCACACAAGCAGATATACACAAAAGCATACACACGAGCATACGCACAAGCGCACCCACGTGCATGCACACAAGCATTATGTAAGCGTGTAGCTGACAGCCCTTGACAAAAGTAAGTGGAATGCTTTTGGCAACAGCGTTTCCTGCTTCATTGAAACACATGGGCAGTAAACAGCATTGCCTACTTAATTGCCATTGCCATATGAAATATAAAGCCCTCAGCAATTGAGCTGGATGCCTTTAATATAGCCGATAACGTTTCCCGCTTTATTAAACCGCACAAGCAGTAGAGACATAATTGCGTGCCATCTTAAGCCCTCAGCAAGTGAGCTGGATGCTTTCAATCCTGCCGATGACGTTTGCCGCTTTATTGAACCCCATAGGCAGTAAACAATAATGTACCTCATCATTGATAACCACAAGTGGGGACTTGATGCACTGACTGCATAACTATGCGCCGGTGTCAATGTAATAACATACCTGAAGGCACACTTACAAAAGAAAGGTTGAATTGCAAAATGTAAGATTGCAAGCACGTAAAGGATCGCACGCATGCGCACACACACACACATTCACACATACGCTCGCACACACACGTACACATACACACATGCTCACCACTTACACACACATACGCAAACACATACACACATGCTCACCGCTAACACACACACACACACACACACACACGCACACACACACATGCAAACAGGTACCGCGAGTTTTACGAGACGTTCTCCGATGTGGGCCTCATCACCGGTAGGACTGAGCTGGTGTACTGATTTGCTGACAGTTCCACCAGCAGTTTCTCAGCGTAATTAAACAGTCACACCTCAAATGAGTAGGCGATCACTGGCTGGGCTGAGTTGGTGTACTGAGTTGCTGACGATTCCACCAACGGTTTCCTAGCGTATAGAAGCAGGGATGCCAAAAAGCGGCTTTGACCATTGCGTGGTTGAGGGGCAGCAGTTTGTGCACGCGAATTACTTAACTCTTGCGTGGTTGAAAATCGAAGGGGATGGGTAGGGCTTATGACAACAGGGATGGGTAGCTGCCCTGAATCAGCTTATGAAAACAGGTACACTTCAAATGAGTGGATGATCACTGGCAGGACGTCAAATGAGTGGATAGTCATAGTGGGCTTCAAAGGAGAGGCAGGGCAGGGCTGAGCTGATGTAATCGTTCTCAGCTTGTGCAACAACAAGCATATGGTTAGGGTTGGCCAGAATCATATATATATATATATATATACAGTGTATATACGGTACTTTTGGCAGGGAAATCACCAAATATACGGTCATATACGGTGGATACATACGGTTCTGGCCAACCCTACATATGGTCCCCAGCTACTGGAACAATCAGATCATGAACACTGGTAGGGTTGCCCGGTCCACGTTTGGAATTGCAAGACACCCACGTATGAATGGTTCTATTCTGTTTGCATCGTGAGATGGCGGTGGAATTATTTACAAGGAAATGAAAAGATGAACATACGTACAAAGCAAGAGAATGCTTTTTAATGATCTCACTTTGCTGCTCTACAAGAACTGGAGTTCAAGCGTTACACACTAAACTCGGCAGTTCCCAGCTACTGGAATAATCAGGTCAATGAACATTGGTAGGGTTGCTCGGCCCACGTATGAAATTGCTTGACACCAACATATGGTATTGCATGACACCCACGTATAATTTCCGATGTTTTTTGGCCCGCTGCGTCATAACAAATACTAGATTTGATAGTGCTGCTCAGCCTACCTTTCAATCTACAAGACTACAATTCCAGGGGTTGCTTAGCTTATACAATGATAAGCACATGGTAATTGAGTTGATGCTCCGAGTATGAAGCTTGGTGCAGTGGTTTTATCTGGCAATCGACCTCTGGAATGCTTGTAAGACCTTTGGAATGCATGTAAACAACTCAACTTATGATGATGTTAATCGTCCTCCCTTGATCGTGATGCCTTCCCTTTCCTATAGTGATGGTCATAAGCGAGATTGTAGTGATCGTGATGGCCATAAGCGAGTGATGGCCATAAGCGGGTAATGGCCATAAGCGAGATCGTAGTGATAGTGATGGCCATGTGCAAGTGATGGCCATAAGCGAGATTGTAGTGATAGTGATGGCCATAAGCGAGTGATGGCCATAAGCGAGATCGTGATGCCTTCCCTTACCTATAGTGATGGCCATGACCAAGCAGTTGGACTGAAATACCTGTGGACTGAAATACCTTTGGACTGGAATACCTGGGAAACACAACTCGTCATGGTACACAGCCTGCTCCCTTGATCGTGCTGGCTTCCCTTACCTATAATGAATGCCATGACCAGGCAGTTGGACTGAAATGCATTTTCTGGAAACACGACTCGTCATATGGTACACAGCCTCTGCTCCCTTGATCGTGCTGCCTTCCCTTACCTATAGTGATGGCCATAACCAGGCAGTTGGACTGAAATACCTTTTGGGAAACACGACTCGTCATGATACACAGCCTCTGCTCCCTTGATCGTGCTGCCTTCCCTTACCTATAATGAAAGCCATGACCAGGCAGTTGGACTGAAATGCATTGTTTGGAAGCACGACTCGTCATATGGTACACAGCCTCTGCTCCCTTGATCGTGCTGCCTTCCCTTACCTATAGTGATGGCCACAACCAGGCAGTTGGACTGAAATGCATTGTTTGGAAGCACGACTCGTCATATGGTACACAGCCTCTGCTCCCTTGATCGTGCTGCCTTCCCTTACCTATAATGAATGCCATGACCAGGCAGTTGGACTGAAATGCATTGTTTGGAAGCACGACCCGTCATATGGTACACAGCCTCTGCTCCCTTGATCGTGCTGCCTTCCCTTACCTATAGTGATGGCCATAACCAGGCAGTTGGACTGAAATGCATTGTTTGGAAGCACGACTTGTCATGATGCACAGCCTGCTCCCTTGATCGTGCTGAATCAAACTTGTGTCATCACTACCAGAGAGTCTCTTTCAGCTTTCCCTCCTCACCATACACAAGAGTAGGGTTGGCCAGAACCGTATATATACACTGTATATGACCGTATATATGGTGAATTCCCTGCCAAAAATACCGTATACACACCGTATATATATGGTTCTGGCCAACCTAACACAAGAGAAGTTGGTCACAATTCTGACTTGTTTGATCACCGTAGTCACATGAAAGAGCTAGAAGAGCTTTAAACAAAATTTTCCCAGTACCGCATGCACACAGGGGTGCACGTTGCACACTTTCTTAACATGTTCTCCCTTATACACACACACAGGAGACGTGGTCTTCAACCCTAGTGTTCTTACATTGGCCACTTTTCTGACGACATTCCCCCTCACACGTACACAGGAGACGTGGTCATCAACCCTAGTGGTCTTACATTGGCCACTTTTCTGACGACATTCCCCCTCACATGTACACAGGAGACGTGGTCATTAACCCTAATGCTTCCTGCCTGGTCATGACCACCGAGATTTTGAGGTCCATGCTATACAGGGGCTCAGGTGTGTGCGTATGTGTGTATGGATTTTGCGTGCATGTGAATGCATATGTGCTTTAGCGTCTATGCCAAAAAATTATTTAAGGCCTTGCTGGAGGGCAAAAATATGTCTGCTCACACACACGCACACACACACTCTCCCTCTCTCTCCCTCTCTCTCCCTCTCTCTCTCTCTCTCTCTCTCTCTCTTTCTCTCTCTCTCTCTCTCTCTCTCTCTCTCTCTCTCTCTCTCTCTCTCTCTCTCTCTCTCTCTCACTCACTCACTCTATCTCTCTCT
>Ga0307963_1001205_pt1 | contig 19469 bp, 16 predicted proteins | sample OrgLakmetagen594_FD_201829 | JGI IMG/M metagenome (GOLD analysis project Ga0307963, IMG submission 201829) | Saline water microbial communities from Organic Lake, Antarctica - #594 | ecosystem: Environmental > Aquatic > Non-marine Saline and Alkaline > Saline | place: Antarctica: Organic Lake... | reverse complement strand
AGCCGCTCTACCAGTACCCCCCCCCCCCCCATCAGATCCCCCATTATCACTGTTGTTGTTAAGGTGTATTTTGTGTCTTGTTTTTGTAATATTGTTCGAGCTTTTTATTGCATGGCAGTGCAGTTTAGTAGCTAGTTGGTGTACTTCGTGCGTGGGGACGCCTAAGTTTAGTAGAGGAGTTATGGTGTACTGATTGTAGATTTTGCCCCCGACTCCAAGAAGTATAACATGAAGTGTGACTTGGTTGTTTCGAGAGATGCCTCGGAGGCTCCTTGTTCGTAAACGCTGGATAAGAGGTTGATGTTGGTTGTGCGCTTTTTCTAATGTCTGTTGCGGGATTATGTCTGAGCAGAATTTAATTTATACAAGATGTATGTCTCTGTCCTTTGGGGGGATCTGTTTGGGATCCAAATGCCTGCCTCTTCCCTCAATGGGCATGACTAACACGCCATCTGGACGGCTTTGATGTCTAGTTGGAAGGTTTTATTGTGTTGGGAGAACCCAGTCAGGAATGTTTCTTTCAATGTCATCAGGGGGTTCAATGTTAAGGTCAGATAACTTTTCACTGTTACAAGCATCCATTGTAACAATTGCTGAGCCCAGCTTGCCTTTGCTGATCTCTTCATCACTCACAGGGCTCACAGCGTGGTGGTGTCGGTTTATGTGGTGTCGGTTTATTTGGTGTCGGTTTATGGACGGAGTAACCATGATTTAATCTGGATTGCTAAATTTTTTGTTGCTGCTGCAGGTTCAGGTTACCTACCAAGGGTAAAAGAAAAATGGGGTCCCACCTGCGTTGTCACAACAATGCCTTGTAGTCCCATGATTGTTATATAGCAGCTTGCATTTAATTGCGCTAGCAATCCAGAATATGCACAACAAGCAGCACTGTGACAAGAATGGGAAGGAGGGCTTTTAAAAGCACGTGTGTGCCCGCACCGAAAAGCCCCTCACCGCCAGAATTAAGACCTGCAAGCCTACGGTGTGTCAAAGCGAATCACAGACACCGCAAAGTGTATGACTCAGCACAACAAGCAACCATCGTCACTGCCAACAATTGGGCTTAAAAAGTAGGCCGCTCATAACGATGGGGGGGGGCGTGTGCAGGAGCATCCATAAGATTACCAGCCCTGTACTTTCCTCGCCCATTCCTCCAATCAACCCAAACTTGAAGCTTCACCTTTTTGTGTCCTTCTTTTTAAGAGAGATTATTCACAATGAGTTAGTGTTGTAATTTTGCCTTGTCTAATTAATGCTGGTTGCCTCATATCTGCAGGCGGCATTAAATTTCTTATTGCATATACATCAAGCTTCAATTGAGTGCCCTGTTTTTGCTAGCTGTTCCATGTCTGTAGGTACTAGTACTACCTGAAGTTAGCCTGGTGAGAAACGTTTGATATTAATATACCGCTGCTGGGAGGAATTAGCACTGCCCACATCTGAATACAGAGTGGCTGCACCGCTACGTCCCTTCTTTGACGCCTCGTACTAGAAAACAGTATTTGAAAGCTCTGTAATATACATCATACAAAATTACTGCATAGACATAAAGGGACAAATGCAATAAAGGTGCAAATATTTCCTACATAAACAGGATACTTAGCATGACTTCTGTATCAGTCTGTCATCAAATACCTGTATTAATCTGTCATAATACTCATCTCTGGGAGGCTAAAACTTTGCCACGACCAACGGGATGGGTTGAGAAAGGCAAAAACATGCTTTCAGATCGGCCAAATCCAAGTCAGGAACTGCGGACATTCTGATCTAATTATTCAAATGTTGCATATTCCTAATATGCAAGCTGATAGTGCTACAGGTTCCAGAAATTCTCCTTCAACTCAGCTGCTGCAAAAACAAGCCTACACGTCCTCTATTTTACTCTGCAGCAGCACCTTCCTTGACAGCCTGGCTCACAGCAAGCAGGCGGCTGCGTGCATCACAGGCCTCCACGCACCAAGCTGACTGAGTGCAGGCCACAGCCAGATCAGAGGCTTTCTTGCAACCTAATGTGTGCAGGGCTGCTAGGCACGGAGCTAGAGCTTCCATGGTAGACGCATCAGGCGCAGGCTGAGCAGAGATGATGCGCCCCTTGAGTGCAATTGCTACATCATCGAGCCAACGGATTTGCACAGCTGCTGCATCTGTCCTGCTGCTGCTGCTGCTCTGCCCCAGCATAGAATTTTGTCGTGTAAGAGCTACGAGCATGTTGGCCAGCTCTGGCAGACTGAGCTTGCTTAGATTGGTGTTGAAGCAGACCTCCAGCATCTTACTGTTGCTGTCAGCCTGCATCAGTGTGTGTAAGCATACCATATGTGATTGTATACACCAAGAATCTATTAATTTGCGTTGTAGGAATGAGGCAGGGATTGATCCGGTAAAAAAACAAAAAATGAGAGGAAGTATGGGGCAGAGAAAAGGTGAAATTCCTCCTGTCACCTTTCCGAGAGGAAAAGCTGCCTGGACATACGTAACTACCTATATGTTATTTATTTAGCATGACAAAGTAACTTGCAAAGCTGTTCCATCTTTGAAACCGCTGGAATATCCTTTTTTGCGGGCTAGCTCCATACTATAGTACGGTACTCCCTAGCTCTAAATTTGCCTCTTTTCCGGTAATCAATTTATACCATTTTCCTTACAAAAACTTAACAGCATGGTGGGGCTATGGCTAGTGTGAGCAGTTAAAGCTATTTCCTCAAAGCATGCTGATCCTTCTGTCAGCTCATTATACAAGTGGCTTGCAACTGCACCAATTGTTCCACACCCACCACATGGAGCCTGGATAACGCCCACATCAGCACAACGATGCGACTTGCGGGCAGCGTTGGGACGACAGGTGCAGCAGCAGACCAGAGATGCTCCAGCTGCTGCTGTGGGAGGGGGGTCAGGTTGTGGTGTGCCGCTGAAACAAGCAGCTGAACGGCGAGCTCACTTTTGGCGGTGGTGGTGTAGGGTTCAAAATTGTTTTTGAAATTGCTCAGCTTCTCCTTGGCTTCCTGCTCTCCCATGACGTGCGTGCTGCTCGCATCTGATTCCCAGGCAGGCTGAAAGGCCTGCAGCTCGGCTGCAATAACTTGATTAGCTGATCCTGCTGGTGCTGCTGTCGGCGCTGCAACTGTTGTCTTTGCTGCTGCTGGTTTTGAGAGAGGCACATTGGTGTTGAGGCCCATCAGAGCATGCAGGCGATTGGCCCCCCCTGCACGCTGCAAGGCGCTCTCAATACGCTCAAAGGAAACTGCATCAATTGCTGTGCTGCTGTTTTTCTGGTCGGTTTTGGCTCCCGCCTGCTGATCTGTGGCTCTGGTTGTAATGAGAGAGGAGAGACTGGCATGAAGACCGGGGACAATTGCACACAGCTCAAGGTCTGCTGCTGCCTCCAGAAGTGTTGCTGAGTCACCCCAGCTGGCACTGCGGACAGCATCGCTGATGCTGCTGGCCAGTGCAGCGATGTGTGGCGGAGGGTCTCTCTGTTTTGCTGCTGGAAGAAAGAATGATGGAGGCAGCTGCTGTGAACGCTTCAAGTCTGCTAAAGCCGTGGCGGAGCGCACAAGCTGAGAGCTGGAAATTGAGGGCAGCAGGGCGTGTAGCTGGACGGCTACAGCTTCCCATAGCTCAAGAGGGATGTTTGTGCCCTGCTGCATTGTGCTGACACACAGCAGCAGGTCAGACAGCTGCTGAGGTCCTAGGGTCACGCACTTTGTGAAGAGTGGGAGGTTAGAAAGCAGCTGAGATGAGGGCTCTAGACCCTTTTCTTGTGTGGCTGCTAGCAGCAACGGAATGCTGTGCTTTGCAGGCATGATCTGAGCCATGGCTGGATATTGCAGCAATTTCACAGCTAGCTGAAGCAGCTCTTTGTCGAGAGGAATGGCTTGGCTTGACAGGTCAGCCACAGAGCACAGAAAGGCAGCAATGTCTGCCAGGAGGACTGGGTCAGGTACCAGGTAGGCCCAGCCTGTGACTAAAGGCGAATGCAAATGAATAGGGTTGGCCAGAACCATACATGTGTACGGTGTATGTACGGTATTCTTTGCAGAGATTTGATATACAATCATATATGGCATATATATATAATATATAATATATATATGGTTCTGGCCAACCCTATCAATGAAAGCATTCGATTAAGGCAAATTGCAAGAATTGGAACAGCTTTGCAGCAGAAGAACGACCTTCTGATTGTCTTTCCACGTCCTACAGAAGAGTTTGCTGTAACACGGTATAATGGCTTTTTGGTAAGTGGGAATACTATGTTGAATAAAAGAGCTGCAATTTGAAATACCTCCTATATAACAGTACAGAATTGTTCAAGTGACGTGATGTAAAGATGAATCCCCCACCTTAATTTAAATAAGTAAAATCCTTAATGCAGACAGGAAATCATTTAGTTGAATGTAGAATGTGCACCCACGAGGCAGGGCAAGGAGATTCGGCTATGTTTATCAAACGTCATACCAGACATTAATTTGCAGCATGAAGTCAGCTGATTCGATGACCAATGCTTGCATCTGGACAGACTCACCAAAGGCAGACCCAGGTGTTCGCAGCTCTGCAAAAAGGGATGAACCCTTGAGACTAGTCACCACCACCGCCTGCTCTGTGCTTGGAATAGCCTGTGGTTACAGAAACAAGGGTGGGTGTTTTTTTGCACAAAAGGAATTTGGCCAAGATTATGCCTATCCGATTTTAAGGTTGGTCAAAACCACATGTATATACAGTGTATACACGGCATTTTTGCAGGAAGTTCAACAAATATACGATCATATACAATGTGTACGGTTCTGGCCCAGCCCATCTATTATGTTACGTGACCAAGACTCTTGACACACATACACACTCCGGCGTCTCAATGCCTTTTGATCTGCACTTTTGACTTTAGCACTCAACACCAATCAACCAGCCATATATTTGCATTTTGTTTTTGACAGCTCTTACTTATGCCTTTGGTCCTAATGCCCACCTTGCCATTAATACAGCGGAACAAAAACAAGCTCGACCCCAATCCGATTATGGCATTGTTGTCATAAACTTGGACCTGCGTTGCAAATCGAGGTGTGAATACAGTTCTAAGATTACAGACGTGCATTTGGTTATAAGAATCAGAGCTGGTTAATTGCCACACAAATTGTGCTCACGGCAATAATCTTGAAGAACAGGGGAAGACGACTGAAGCTCAAAGGTAAGTGTGCTTTCCAAATAGTTAGCACAGGGTATGGGCCTTCTACTGTTCATTAAGCTTGCTACTGAGATGTAGTCTGACCCATGTATTTAAGATTGAAAAGTGCAAGTAGTGAAGTATAGTTCCCAACCGAGCTGGCCCTTTCTGATTCTATAATGTCCTTGTTTAAATATATAGCCGCAATATAAATAAAATGAAATGCTTGAGTGGTTGGTTGGCGATACAGTGGTTGGTTGGCGATACAGCAAATTAAGGCACCAAGGTGCAGGTGCCTTTGTGGCCATTTAGTCCTGCTAAAATTATATTAGTGGGGCACAATTATTGGTGGCTTCAACAACATAAGCTACACCATTGATGAAAGTACTGTGAGCGCTGCCTTTTGAGTTGAAAAACTAGCTTTTTTATTTGCCCAATCGCCCCCAAAAAGCTAGTGTGTCCTTTTGACAGTTTTGTATCTGCTTGTCCTTATAACCGCCATTGCAGCAGCAATTGCTGGAACTTTCTGAAACGCCTCACCATAGTTGCCTCGTACTTGCAGCCCGGCAAGAGTCCTTTTACTGCAGGGGCGCTGTTGTACTGGATCTGAGTTAGCACTAGCTGAACGCGCTCTGTGAGCAGGAAATGTAGCAGATGCGTATTGCCAAAACCATCCGAGTGGATCAAGCATGCTGAAGCAGATACGGCAGCTGCCGCTGTGGCAGAGTCCAGGGTCCAAGGCGACAGCTGCTGAAGAGATGTCTGGAGAGCCCTGGCAATGGGATTTGCAAAACAGTAAGCCATGCTGCGATAGCTTTTAGCAATGGAATCCCACTTGCACTTCTGCTTTAAGTGTTCAGCGTTGCCGTGCTGCCACTGCCACCACAGGCAGCCTGCTGCTTTCTCTGGTGGCACAGCGCTGCTGAACTGAATGCTGCCAATGCTGGACATTCTGCTGCACATGGAAGCCATGGCACCCGGGCTACTAACCACCCCAAGAACTGAGCAAGCACAGAGGAGGCTGAGCAGCTGCTGGCTACCTAGGCTATTTGTGTCGAGGGAGCCACTGCCGGCAAATTTGCTGTGTAGGGCTGCTTTGATGAGCGGGTCAGGCAGCAGAGTGCCCGCCATGACTCTGGCACAGAGCGCTGAGAGATCTGACATGCCGATGCTGCCATTTTTGAGAACTGGCACCAGTGCAGCTGGCACAATGTGGCCTTCTGGTGCTGCTGCTGTTGTCGGTGCTGCTGCAGGCGCTGGTGCTGCTGCTGGTGCTGCTGCTGCTGCTGCTTTTGTGTCAACCTGCTGTGTGGCGTTCTGCTGATACTGCTTGTAGCAATCATCCAGGTCCTGCTGCACGGCACAAGCAACCTAAACGCAGGCAGTAATAACGAAAACATGTGATAATTCATAACTTGCCCTAGACGCATTTTATTCGTGGCAGTGAGAAAATTCCATTTTTGCTCCTTCATATAAGCACCCCAAGGCGGTGCATACTTTTCCAATTGAATATTTATCATGTTTCATGTTTCGTAAATGACTGCTAGGTCATTTTTTGCCTAGGCACAAGGACGCTGTAGCCAATAAGAGAATAAGCAGGTAGGGGGGCAAGAAGCTATTAAGAAAACCGGTGGATGAAATGATTGAATGAGGGAGCAGTATATCAATGTGCTATCAGTTTAAACCCAATGTAGCAATACAAGTGTGTGACACAAGGCAGGGTCCTAAGAAGCATTTTGCGTTTCTCCTTTCCAACCCAGTGGATCTAGAGCAAGGGCTTTAGAACTAAATAGAACTGCAAAACAAAAACCCACCGCAGCAAAATGCACATTTGGGGAAGGAGAAAGCTGCTGCAACACCAGGGCAAGTGGATTTGTGTGCAGCACACGTGCCCTGTCGCCCCGCATAGGAGGGTTGGCATGAAGGATGGACCACATGAGGTGAGACGGGAACACCTGGTAAAACACCTGGTTTGGGGTTGCAATTGTCATTTAGTGGGTGATATTTCAAGGTATCATGAAATTGGCAGATCAATTGGCATGATTGTTCTTGTGCAAAGCATTGGTTATTCGATTGTTGGCGTGTTACATAGGTCAAGGGAGATAGCAAACTCCCTGCTACGAGGTGGATACGAACTGGAAAAAAAAGGAGCTAGGAAGGCAGGTTGGAAGAGATAACAGAAAGTAGGGGGGACAACCAAGGTGATGAGAAGAAGGGCAAAACGTATACAAGAAGGTCAAGCACGGGAAAGAAAGAAGGAAGGAAAGCCTGTGCACTTTGGTGCCCACATTAAAAGAACAAGGTTTAGGAAGAAGGGCTAGGAAAGAGTAAAAAGGCAACGGGCCGATCTAGCAACACCACCGCGAGGCACTCAACATAAAAACAAGGGAAGCTAAGCGTCACCCAGGATAAAAGCAGCTAAGCCATTGCAATGACTGGTGCGCCAAAGCAAAGTCCAACACAACCCAAAGAGAAGAGAGAGTTCCCCTACAGAAAACGCAGCTACACCAACACGTCACTCTCAGCAGTACAAGCCCACACTAGGAGACACGAAAGGAGTGCAGTGAGCTCAAGGTTTAGATAAGAAGAGTCGGGTTGTTCTACTAAGAGCCGAGAGCAAGGGGAAGCAGGCTAACCTATACCTAGAGCAAGGCGGTGGACACGCTAGGGAGGGAGCTGCAGTGAAACAGCTAAGGGGCCGTTTGGCCTAGCATACACATTAGCGCGTATTGAGATGCACCATTCGTGCCGCTGAGCTCATTGGAACGGGGATCTGATATAAATGTGAACCAGGTAGTGCAACCTGGTCCAAGGGCAACCAGACATGTCTGATGAAGGGGCAACATGATCCCAGCAGCAAAGACGTACTTGCCTGATTGCAAAGCCTTTGAGTATGCAGCCTTCACTATCTTTGCAAGCTCTGGGGAAATGAGGCTGCTGTTCGCATCCTACGCGTACAAAAGAAATGCTTGAGTGGGTTACTTGTCTCAAGCAACTGTGCCAGTGCCGAAGAAGGAGCAAATAAAGAAGCACCAGATAATTGTATGCATTCCAGACGTAGCACAGTATTTCATGAAGGGAGGGTGCAAAGTGATGTTTTAAACACACTGCTGCAGCTACTAGACTCTTCGTCCTTACCCTGCTGCTCTTAGCGTTCCCACAGAACTGCCCGTGCGCTCCCAGCTCTGCCTCCAGGAGCGTTGCTATGTCAGCAGTCTTGATGCCGCAGCTGAGCAAAGCATTGCTGATGCTGCGGCAGAGCTCATTCGCTGGATCAGGATCTTTTGGATCCGGTCCACTGCTCCCCAGATGCAGGCATGCCAGGAGGACGTGGGCTGGCATCACAGGGACATTCATGACTCCTGACTGATCGGGTTGCCGTGCTGCTGCCATGAGCCTCTTCGTGGAGGCGGCAAATGGGGTGATGACGGGATCAGGTGCATTTGCTGCTGCACTGTTGCATGCCGTGCTGCTGCTGCTGCTGCTTCTGATTGGAGAGAGGTGTGCCTTGGGTCGATTAAAAGCGACCCCTGATCGAATAGTGGGCGTTCCTGTGGCCCTTGTCGGAGTGATGCGGGTGGAGAGGCGCTTGCTGTTCGCAATCATGTTTAATTGAAAAAATATTACTGTTCGCATCTCACTGCAAATTCCGTAAAACGGAAGGCCGTTGCAATTGGCACAAAAAATCCGAGATATTACGGGGTGGTCGTAAGGTCATATTTTGTCCATGCATGCAGTTCCTCAAATTTGATGTCTTTTTTCTAGCCTGCGTTCAATTGTGCAGGAAAATCACCAGGAAAGTAGAGGAAACATCCCCTACGTTTACAAACAGAGCCACGGAGCCACGGCCTGGGACAAGAAAATAAAATAAAATAAAAAACTACAGAGGGGGCAAGCTGGGGAAATGTCAAAATATGTGCCCTTTTTGCACTGGGAAGCCAGCCATCCACTGCCCCTTTATCCGGTTGGTAACCATTTTTGCTTTGAATTGAAGCTGCCATTATGAGTACACGAGGATGTGCTTGGATTCATGTGGGTCGCTCTGGTGCAAATTGGCAAGGCTGAAAGCCCACAGTGGCCACCAAAACCCTAAGAAGGTTGCTTTGCACGGGAGAGCAGCATATGTTGGCCTACATCCCCAATTAGTTGACCGTTTAACTCCATTTCTTTTGCAATGATGTTTATGATAAAGGACTTTATAACACATAAAATCATGTGATTTGGTAATGTGGGTGGCCTGCTAGAGATTCTGTGGTGAAAAATAAGGTTCACGCCGCGGGCAATCAGACATTTTTTCCAATACCGGCAACATTCAAGCTCAGGTGCTATCAGCAGGTGCTAGCTTTGGGTTCTGAGCTTGATTGTTGCCAGCTGGGGCGCCCATACTCAATTCACATTTATAAAGTACCCCCATCGGGGGCCTCAGATGACCACCTCTGGAAAAACTACGCATGCAGCAAAACACTCCCTGCATCAATTAAGGAAAAGGAGACACATTGGCCCGAAGTGCGGTGAGTTTCCCCCAGCCTGAGACAGGTCTGTTCTTCAAACAATGCAAAACTGGACGCACTGTGATATAAAGTGGCGGAAAGCTTTGTGAACCTTTTAGAGGCAAATTGACGTAACGATAGAGTGTCTATATGCAATTGGAAGGAATATCAGCTCGCCAATTGGCTATTTCTTTTAAGAGATCTCAGTGCTGCACTCAGCAAGTATAAAAATCATTAGTTTAAAGTTGTAAGTCAATAACCTTAGGCCACCAAACTGACCACACACAGCTGCATCGTTGGCATGTATGTCTTTCTTATTTTTGGGATCGTAGGGATAAGCTGTAGGGAGTCAACCGTCAGGGCCGGACAGCACTGTCTAGGTATGTGGATCTGCTGATGGCTGGCGGTGCGTGCTGAGATGCTCCCAGTCTCTCTCACTTGCCCTCTGCCACTCTGAAGAAACCACCTCCCTCCATTATTCGTTTGTTGCATTTTTTGTTTTTGCGGAGCCTCTAGACAGCTGGAGGCAAACCTGTTTTTGACTGAGAAGTGAGGTGGAAAGTGGAAAGAGCCACTTTGGCGTATCCACCAGGCGTATGCTTTCCAGGACTGTTATCGACTCTCATCAGGAGCCGTTTTCAAGTCAAGCATTGCTTTTTTTTTCTGTGGGCGGAGGAACCCGGTACCAAAATGGCTCCTCTTTCTTAATTAATGTGGGGAGTGCTTTTTCACTGCCTGCGCAGCTGGCCTGTGCATTTTTCCTTATTTCAGCTGTATTAGTAAAGTAGTCTGCCATAGCTGGCCAACATGCTCGTAGCTCTCACACGACAAAATTCCATGCTGGGGCAGAGCAGCAGCAGCAGCAGCAGGACAGATGCAGCAGCTGTGCAAATCCGTTGGCTCGATGATGTAGCAATTGTACTCAAGGGGCGCATCATCTCTGCTCAGCCTGGGCCTGATGTGTATACCATAGAAGCTCTAGCTCCGTGCCTAGCAGCCCTGCACTCATTAGGTTGCAAGAAAGCCTCTGATCTGGCTGTGTCCTGCACTCAATTTGCTTTGCGTGTTGAGGCCTGTGATGCGCGCAGCCACATGCTTGCTGTAAGCCAGGCAGTCAAGGAGGGCGCTGCTGCAAAGTAAAAGAGAGGACGTGTAGGCTTGTTGTTGCAGCAGCTGACTTAAATGACAATTGCCGGAATCTGTAGCACTATCAGCTTGCATAGTAGGAGCATTTTATGAGTTTGTAACACTCCATAATTAGTAAGGAATGTCTGCAGAATACTACACATAGTTCCTGGATTGATTTCGGCCAAATTTAAAGCATGCTTTTACCCCTCACAACCCATTTTGTTGGTCACGACAAGTCTCAGTTTCCTATTTTGTCTATGAACCAGCATTGTGTTGTTATCTGTTGTATTTGTCCCTTTCCCCTTTCTGTCTGTTCAGTGTTGTTATTAGTAAAGGTATGCACCATCAGTATAGCAGTATGGCATTAAAGCTTACCTGCCTGGTGCAGTGCTAAAGCATGATGAAATACAGCGCAGTCAGGAATTGTTTTAAGAAGGTTAAACAATATTAAGAAGTACAACCATTGTTACAGTGGATTCATTGTTACAGTTGCTTACTGAACCCAGGAAGTAGACGCAGCAGAGTGTACTCAAAGAAGAAATTCAGCTTTCTCTGCTGCTTTAAAGTAGTTGGAGTTTGGCTTTGGTGCACCAGTCATTGCAATGACTTAGCTGCTTTTATCCTGGCTAACTCTTAGCTTCCCTAGTTTTTTATGTTAAGTGCCTTGCGGTGGTGTACCTAGATTTAGTACGGCCCGTTGCCTTTTCACTTTTTACTAGCCCTGTCCTCCTAAACCTTGTTTTTTCTACGTCCATCCAGCGTCTACAAACAAGGAGCCTCCGAGGCATCTCTTGAAACAACAAAATCACACTTCATGTTACACTTCTTGGAGTCTGGGGCGCAATCTACAATCAGTACACCATAACTCCTCTAATAAACTTAGGCGTCTCCACGCACAAAGTGCACCAACTAGCTACTAAACTGCACTGCCATGCAATAGAAAGCTTAAACAAGATTACAAAAAGAAGACACAAAACACACCTTAACATTAACAGTGATAATGGGGGATCTGATGGGGAGGTTACTGGTAGAGCGGCTGGCTTCAGGAGGGCTAGGCGCAGGCTGGATCGCATAGCATGGCTGACAACCGGCCGGATCCTCATTAATCTCTGTTGTTTCTCTTTTTTCCCCTTTTTTTGGTGGGGCTCTGGCTAGTGTGAGCACTAGTTGAGAGCCTTTCCTATAACGCTGCTGACTTCCAGCGTAGACTTTTACTTTTACTTTTTGACGTGGGCACCAAAGTACGCAGGCTTTCCTTCTTGCTTTCCCGTGCTTGACCTTCTCATCCACATGTTGCCCTTCTTCTCATCACCTTGGTTGTCCCCCCTGTTTTCTGTTATCGCTTCCGGCCTGCCTCTCTTGCTTCCCTTTTATTTATCAACTTTCAATTTTGTTTCAACCTCGTAGTAGGAAGTTTGCCATCTCCCCTAATTTGCCACCACCAAAACAAAAGTATGCCTTTCCGTAATGAATCAAGGCAATCAGCTGGCAAAATTACTTTCTTGATCTATGCCATTAGTGTTGCAATCACAGCCTGATGTATTGAATTGTCCTTAAAAATCAGCCACGAGTAATCAGCAACATTGCAATTTTTCTGCGTGCATACTTTAGCAAGCATCGAAGAACCAACCTTACTATCTGTAGGGGGTTGTTTGATGGACAGACTTCTTGCTGGCTGAGCCATCAGCCAGAGACTCGTGCTGTAGGCCATCCTTGTAACCCTTGTAACCCTTGTAACCCTTGCTGGCTGAGCAAAGAATGCCCACTGCCCCCCCTTCCCCCCCAAAAACTGCCTAATTTCTACAGGCAGAGAAAACCTCTCCCCACATAAATCCCCGCAAACTTGTTCCCTTTTTTGTCTGCTGGTAAATGAGTTGTATACCTAGTATTTAAGTGGTTTTATGGTTTTATTTAAAGTAACCTAATGAGTTTTTCCTGTCTGCTAGCCCAGACTGCCCCCCTTGAAAACTCTAATCCTTATGTCCAGACTGGCTAGACGACCTGGCCAAGTAACTGTTAACAAGCTCCTGGTCTATCAACCCGTCTGGCATGGGAAAATAGATGCATACCAAGGAGCAGCTGGTCAGCAATTTCTTGAGCAGCACCCCTACACCACCACCGCCAAAAGTGAGCTCGTTCTGCTGCTCGTTTCAGCAGCAAAACACAGCCAGAATCCCCTCCCACAGGAGCAGCCAGCTGGAGTGAATCTGGTCTTTTCTGCACCTTTTGTCCCTAAGCTGCCCGCAAGTTGCATCGTTTTGCTGGTATTGGCGCTACCTAGGCTACGTGTGGTGGATGTGAAACACAGTTTAGTTGCAATTTGTGTTTTGGGCAGGAATTTGCAAGCATTATAGGTTTTCCCCTGGCTGCACATCTTCAATGCCGTGAAAGTGCTTGCACCTTAGGGTGATCCTTAGGGCTGGAAACGGTTTTTGAAGACCTTGACAAAAATAAGGTATGAAAACAAGTCAAGACCAAAATTACAGTGGATTGGAATGTACAAGCAAGCAAGACGAACAAGTGGTTTGTGGGTGCCTAGCTAGATTGGTTCCAAATTACGCACGAGCATTCCATGTCAAATTCCGAAGCAATAGAAAAAAATTGCAGGCAAGAGAGACTTATACTACTTGACATGCATAGCGGTGAATGGCAGCAAAAGGCTGTCAGGAGGCAATCGTCACGCTACAAGGCAAGCCACATGGTGTAGCCAAAGGACCATTACGCTCTAACAGTAAGAAGTTGTAGACCGCCACTAGGCATCTGGCTAGTAGAGCGCCTTACGGTTGGTGCGTGCCTGTGGAGTACACAAAAGAGTCACGTTCGTGAAGTTCCCACATCGTTGCTGTTCATTTGCCTCTTGTTGCAGCCAAGAAATACACCTTTGTGTTAATGGACAAAGCAATTTCATGTGCACCTCCATTCATTAACACCACGGCCACCAAATTTCCAGGGATGTATTAGCATCAGCTAGTATCAAATCAAGTATGTTACGTAGATATGAATCGCACAAAGAACAGAAATAACATCTGTCGATTACCCTTTTAAGCAACGTTTCCAATAAGTATAAGTCTGCTTAACCCGTGAGGAGATCATTGCAGCATTTTTGCTATAATTTCCATCTGCCTGCTCACACAAAAGTTGTACAAAAAATCTCCACCAGCTTTTCTTCTTGTAACAAATCTCCCCTGCTGCTAGGAACAAGGCCACAGAATTGAAAATAGAAGGCTTTGAAGTTTATCCATCCATTGCAGCTTTGCACAAACCCAAATAAGTCACCGCCCCTTAAACAGTACACATAAGGTGCAATTATCTCCTACACCCATTTCTACAACTCCAAACCTGGTTTCATATACCTATGCCTTATCCGCGTCGGCACCTACCTGCTTCCACCCAGTCAGCCGTCCTGCAGCAGACTGTAGCTTTTGCTGCAACTGTTGCAGGATGGAAAACTCCATCTGTTGCTGCTTTTGCTTAGCAAGCACTTCCCCCGCGGCCTCCCTGGCAGCAGCCTGGCTGTCTGTCTGCTGAGAGAGGGGCTTCGAGAGGGACAGCATCTGCTCGCTTTGCGAAACCTCCTGAGGGCAGCAGTGTGGTGTCCTGACGTATTATTATTGAACACAAAAATATTCTGCAGTATGAGGCAAGTTAGGTAACGATCTGTACTTGCATCACACACCCAATTATGAACAAATTCAAAGGCCATCACCTGCATGGGTATTGCAAGCAATTGAGGCATGCAAACATGCACCTGGCCATGCTGCTGCAGCTGATTGCCAAAAAGCTGTTGCTTGGAGACATTAAAACCTGAGGCACACATGCACGCACCTGGCCACGTTGCTGCAGCTTCTCAAAACCCATGGCCCAAGTGGCGCCAGGCAGCAGCGTCTTCTTTGCAGGCTTTGTGCTTGGAGTAACGGGTGGGGGAGGAGGGCAGAGGTGGATCGCCGCACAAACAGGGCCTGAGGCACAGGTAGAGTTAAATTGAAGAAGTATTTGCAAGCATCAAATGTGGCTCAAATTCAGGGTGAGGGATTTAAAGAGGAGGACACAGCAGGGGGTTGCTTGCAAATTGAGCCTGCAGCATGTTACGTGACTCTATTTCAAAGGTAACAAAATAATGTCAATAAAGAGCTTGCACAGTCAAGTACAAGCTTGATAAGTCAGAGCTGTTGTATGTTCAAAATGTAAATTGTGAGGAATAAAGGACGAGTTTGCTGCATGCTACGAGGCCTGATATGAGAATCAAAAGTAATAATGAGCTGCAAAAAACGGACCATTGGCATTGAAAAGAGAAATGCATTGCGCGCATGCGCGCAATTGTGCTAAAGGCTCAAACACTGCTTTTTAGCAAGGACACAATCACAAAGTTGTTGAGCGAGGAACATAAGGAAATAGGCGCGGGATTGTTTGACTTTCATCCTTTGTAGGAAAGGGATACAAAAAGTAATTGCTCACCAGCGACCTTGGAGCTTCAATTTAACTTGAGAAGTGCCTATTAATAAGCTATTAGAGCCATTCTGCCTTACCAACAAGATAGAGCTTCATTTCAGTTTGACAAGTAGCAGACAATAAGCGTTAAGAGCCATGCTTCATTACCAGGGACAAGGTAGTTCATCGCCATGGCAAAGGCAGCGGGTGCGTAAATGTCGACGTACATCTTGCAGGTGTCTGCCATCTCGGCCCCCATGTTCTCACACAGCATCTGCATGTGTGTGCAGCAATAAGCACGCTGATGAATTAGGCAGGCACGTATTAAACAAACAAACAAAAAGACCAGCAGGAGCAAGGAGAAGCTACGCAGCTAACCACGTTTAACAGGAATGAGACGGACCACCTTGACACTAGATGTCAAATAACATCAACTTTTATTATCTTTAAACAAGCTCAATAGGGATCAGGTAGGTGAGCCTGACACCGGCTTTCATTGAGATGAGAGTTTTAATAACTTATTAACAGTACTGGAGAGGGACTGATAAACAGTACTGGAGAGGGCAGATATGGTATGGACAAGTTCAGCAGCGTAGTTGACAGAATGAAAATCAAGACCCAAGTCCTTGTTTGGCGTAAGTGTTGTAGCTGATGCCACCCACGCCCAGAAGGATGGTGTGGTGGAGGGTGGAAGCTCCTTAAAAAGTGTTGCAGAAAACTTTGCAGTTCCTGTGAGGCGCTCAGCTGGTTCTGAGGTTAAGTATCCTTACAATGCTTGATCTCTATGAAATGGATGTCACGTTGATGAATGCCAAGACCTTCAGGTCGGAGGGGGAAGGTGGATCTGCTGATGGCTGGCGGCGCTGCTCAGGTGCTCCCGGTTGTCTACCTCAGTTGCCCCCTACCACTCCGAAGAACCTATTCCCCTTCGTTATTAGTTTTATCTTGTTTTGCGGAGGTGGGAGCAACAAGTACAGCATCTGGACGGCTGAAAGTAACCTGTTTTTTGTCTGAGAAGCGAGGAAAGAGCCACTTCGATATACCCTAGTTTCAGTCATTTCAAGAACCTGGAGACTTAACATAGCCAGCCGTTCGCTGCTGCCTGTATACATGTAGACATAGCAAGACACTAAAGGGCCTGTTATGCTGAGGGCTGTCTTGATCATGCTTATGTCTCTCAATGATCATATATCATATTCCTTATTCGTGTGTTTTGGCACCCAGAGAAAATGTGTAGGGCACTGTCTAGTCGCGGGCAAAGAGAGCAGGTCAGACAAGAGCACCTTTTCCATGCCGCATGTTTTAGGTTGTATACGGTTCATAATAATTAATCATGCATTTAATTTTAACAGGGACATAGCTTGAAAACATTGCTAGCGGGGAAGGGGGGGGGAGGTTTGGACCCGCTGGCAGTGTCATTCTTAGTAAGGTCTAAAAAAAACTCTCATTAGGAGCCAGTTTCAGGCCAAGCCTGCAACCCTCTTGATAGTTTTTTCCTTTCCTTTTCGCGGTGGAGGAGCTTTACAGTACTCGGTACCAAAGTGGCTCCTTTTCCATAATTGATGTGGGGAGTGGTTTTCACTGCCTGCGTAGTTCTTTCTTTAATACTCGTGGCTAGCAGTCAGGTCAGCCAAGCCTGCTAACAGTTTTGCCCCAATGCCAAAAAATACATTTAAGTAGCCAGGACCCTCAATTAGACATACTTAAGCACCCCTGCACACTCAGTTTTTGGCGGGAGGTGCCCAGGTGGGCAGGGTGGAAATCCCTGCCAAAAAGTGGATTTTCAAAAGCTCCCCGGTGCCAGAAAAAATCAGGGGTGTTGTAAATAATATTCCTAACTTTTTGGTGAAGATTTAGGGGTCTGGGGTGAAGTTCCGGTTTTGGACCCCCTTTGACCCCACTTTTGGCAGGGAAAAGTGCGAATTACAATCAGGCATCAACTACTGAACCGTTTGGGGTCGCGATTGTTTTGCTGGGCTCAATTAATAATATAATAATGATCAACTTAATAAATATTTGTCTACCTCTTCCCTCATACTCTGATTAGTTGAGTTTTTAATATTTCTCTGTCCGCGCCTATCCAGCGAGACAGGTTGCGCCCAGGGCCTTCCAGCGAAGCCCGATGTGTTTTGTTTACTTCCCAGCTGTCACTGCTCACCACAGCCCACCCCCAGCATCCCAGACCATAAAACTTGGCAAAACACCCCTGGGGGTCATGCTGAACAACTCCTGATACTCAGATAGCGTCCAAACACCGTGCTACCATGGTTTTCAAAAATTGCACATTTTTGCCTAGCAAACAAGCCCACGCACAAAGTCCTTTGGAGCAAATATTTTGCCCCCATTTCTTTTGCCCAATGGGTAAGGTTGGACCTAAAAACTAACTGGGAACAAACAAATGGGGAAATTTTAAGCTTGGACATGCACTTCTGCATTCATGTCACTAAAGTTAGCTAATTTGGCAGGGAAACGGGACATATTCAGCTCCCAGCACTAACACTGGACCCCGAACTCATTTATTTTTATGCAGAAGTGTTATATTAACCACTGTTTATGTTTACGCTTAAGTTCTAGCAGTGGGGCATGAATTTTCTTTTGCCTGGGCTTGGCTGGCCTGACTAGCAGGGTTATAAATGTGTTAAATAGTTAATCACACCAATTTGTGCAGAAATGCACCCTGTCCCTTCCTTGCCCATAAACATGCTCCTTGCTCAGGCATAGACGCTGCTGCTATCATCCCACACTTCAGGTTTAACTAATTTAGACACTGTGTATGTGCATGTGCAACTAAAATATGTGCAGGAACGCACCCTGCACCCATGCCCCCAGAATTGATTCTCGCTCAGGCAAATGTGCTGGCTTGTACAGCCTACTCTCCAAAATACCAAATGCACAACTCATCAACCACAACATGCACAGGGAGGTAAATCAATATTAGAATTCCGGAATTTAAATAGTTTTACCTCCAAGCATCCTTCTGGCACACACGCCGCTGCTGAAAATCCTGCAGCACCCAAACACGCCACCCCTCAATCCCGCTTTTCTGCTTTGTGTGCCAGGGCGCTGCATAGCCTTTCAAGAACAAACCCATTTCAAATGCCAGGTGGGTTCTATGCTACATTTCGCTGTAGGCTTCGACATTACACCAAGCTGCCGTGGAGGGAGATCAAAACCAAAGACACGCTGGAACCAAAAATGGGCTGCAGGCCCTCATAAAAGCAAAATAACGCAAAGAAGCGAGCGGCAAGTCCATAAGTCAGATCCAAGCGAGCTCAGATGAAAACACCCACAAGACAAAGCACAAGCTGAGGGGGGGGGGTTGGGAAAAACAACCCAAGCAAAATCAAGGCGAGAGTACACAGCACTTTATGCAAAGTGCTTGCCAGATCTCAGCCTACGCTCACTACGCAAGAACTCCAGTTTTACAGCAAAAGCAGAGAACTGATGATATCCATATATAAATATATATAGATATGGTATGTGTGGTGTATATATGGTGTTTTTGGCAGGGAAAAACCAAAAATACCGTCAGTTACGGTGTATAATATATATATGGTTTTGACCAACCCTACTCACAGCTCATGGTAGTTTGATACAGAATTGGCAACTCCAAGCTTATGGAAAGGGTGCCTGTATGCTTGCAGGGCGTCATGGTAAGTGGATAGGTACCAAGGTATAACAACTGCATATTATAACCTTATAACGAACGGCCCTCAGGTGCAGTACACAGTCTTGGAGTCGCTGTACAGCGAGAAAGCTTAATTCTTTTGCGGCAAGACTGCCATCAATGTGTAACAATTAACAATGTGCAGCCATTGTGCAACATGTGGTGGCGTTGCACTAATATTATTTTCCTTAACGAATGAATTTGGGTGGACTAAACCCGGGGGAGCGCTCTTTGCAGCTAATCCACTACGTTGTTAGGAAATGCTTTATTTGATATTATGGGGACATTTTTGCCAGCTGCCAGCAGTTCAGGGTACATGTGTTACTCTATTTGTCACCACACACCTTATCGTAAATTAAAAGGCGCATGATGACTAGGTATAAATAAGAATAAGAGTGCACATTCGGTCGGTGGCTTTTTGTGAATCAAACGCACGCAAATTTAGGAAACTCTCTTATCCGCCGTGGCGTGCAGGCACTTGCACCAATGGAAATTTACTGTACCTACAGGAGGGTAAAAAAAAGTAGTGGACGTCACGTGCAAATTTTCAGCAGGAGGCCCCCAAGGGACCACCCACCCCCCCTCCCCCCCAAATACTGCC
>Ga0307963_1001203_pt1:10000-19491 | contig 19491 bp, 26 predicted proteins | sample OrgLakmetagen594_FD_201829 | JGI IMG/M metagenome (GOLD analysis project Ga0307963, IMG submission 201829) | Saline water microbial communities from Organic Lake, Antarctica - #594 | ecosystem: Environmental > Aquatic > Non-marine Saline and Alkaline > Saline | place: Antarctica... | reverse complement strand
GGAGTGAAAATCCCAGCGCCTATAATTTGCTGTTTGCTGATCGCATCTTGCATGGCACCATCAGTGTATGTGATTGATTTCCAGTTTTGTACTCTAGGAATGTGTGGGCTCTAGTACTGGTTGACGTTTATATTATGAAGCGTTTGCCACTGGCTGATGTTAGCAGCAATGGGAGTATCTGGGTGTAGGAGTTGAAATCTCTTCCTCTGCTTGTTCTTGCATTTCACACGAGCAGTGCCAAGCACGTGGGCAATATTGTTACAAGTCCACGTTGCTTCAGGAATTGTCTGTTTGAGATTGTTGAGCCAAGCTGGGTTGGATTCAATCAGGGCTTGTTTCCCTTGATTGTTCCAGACGACTAATAGCTGCAATTTATTCTTGTTGTGCTGAGGCTGGGGTGGAGCGTCCAACCAAACTTTTGTAGGGTTTAAGAGCATGCTGTCTGCAGAAAACTTGGCTAGAACGCATGCATGCTCAGGGTAGTCATTTATCCAAGTCATGTACCCGTTCTTACTCCAACCAAGCCAGTCAGGGAGGAGTAGGAATGTTGCTGTAGCTTCTTGTTTGTTGATTGAAGTGCATGTCCCACAAGTGAATGCAGGAGATTGTCGCAATAATTCGGGTGGCAAAAGGAGAAGCCAGTGAATTTTGTGTCGAAAGCATTAGTGCTTGCTCCAAATAATGTCTCTGGTATTTTCGCGTCAGTAGGCTTGGTAACTAGGGTCAAATGCTAGGGGGCTAGCAAATTTTTGCTTGGTTTTTTGGAGGGAGGTCATAATGTGCCTCGGGGTGCAGTACATATTGAAATATCTTGCCTTTTCCCCAATGTTGTTAAGTGAGCTCATTTGAAGTTTATACCTTTGTAACAGACCTACAATTTCAGTTGCCGCGTCTTGCACAGGTGGTTGTGTTGTACTGTGTAGGCCAATCCGTTTAGATTGGTTGTAAACATGTAGCAAGATGTTGAGACGTTCTAGGGATAGCATGCCTGTGCACTTGCCATAGATGTCATACGCACAGGCTGCTTGACAGGTTATGTGTTCACGGATTTTGGGTTCACCTTCTGAGTCTTTATTAGATCCTGGCTTGAGGAGGTCCACATCCCGCACCCAGATCTCACATTTCCAGGTGAATTGAATGTCTGTTTGGGGATTGACAGTATCTCTGATAAAGATTGCCTTGTCTCTGATGTTTTGGCCTTGTGACGAGTCCCACATTTTTTTTAAGTGCTGGGTACAACCATCATAGCCTTGCTTTGTCAGATTGTCAATTTCTTGGTCTTCTGATTGGGCATTTAGCTGAGTGCTAGTATCAGCTTTTTCATAGCTATCTACGTAGGTTTTGAAGTCAGGTTTGGCTAAGAGCAGTTCTGCCGCTTCCCATGTGGGTTGCCAGATCACTTTTATCATTTCTTGTTCTTCTGCATAGGATTTTCTGGTGTCCTTTTCCGCTTGGGTTAGGTCAGTACAGGCTGGGCAGTGCCAGTCTTCACTATTTTCCGCATCTTGCCTTGCAGTTTGCGAGCAAGCATTCAGGTCAGTCAGACAAATCCAATGGTAGGTGCGTTGACACATATCACATTGTGGCATATCATCATAGTTTTCTTCTCCTTCTGGATGCTCTCGGCTGACCGGGCTCCAGCAAATTTGGCAACAATCGTCTACCTTTTGGCTTCTTGAAAAGGCCTCTGTTTTTGCTGCTTTTAGCCCCTTGCTTTGGAACAAGGGTAACATGGTAACGCCCATTTTTCAATAGTGACAGGTTGTAATTGGATTTTGTATTGTGCCTGTGAAGTTGCGTTGGTGTTACATTTAGGTTTGCTTATTTGCTGCCAGTCCAACACCTCCTGTATTTGATATAGTCATACTTTAAAATTGTGTTACAGGCCTTGACATTGCCAAAAAGAGCCGCGGTGCTATGTTTATAATGCCATATTTTGGTTGCCGCGTTATCATCACCTGGTTGCAGAGGCTCTGGAGAATTAGGTAATGAAGCAGTGGGATTTTCAGTGAGTTCCGAAGTGGATGGGAATCCTCTTCTGCCTTTTGTTAGGTTGTGATGAAGGTGGGTTGTTGTTGGTTCGTGTTTGGCGGGAAGGATTATTGGGTTGCGTGTTGGAGCAGCCTGGATCTATGTCCATACCTTCTGTCTGCCTCTGAATTGTGTGTTTCGTTCCCTTTGTGAAGACTGTTCGCCTAGCAGGAGTTTGGGTCTGTTGGCGTTGCGAAAACTGTACATCTGACCAGGCCCATCCTATGGGAGTGTAAGCCTTACTTGCATCTAGAGCAGTAGCATTGATTCTCCTAGCCCTTTCTTCTTTGCTAGGTGTCGTGTCCTTGTTTTTATGTAAGTCGCTGATGAGCTGGGGGGTTATATTCTCTGAGTTCAACAAAGAGGCTAGCCTGTTAATTGCAATGATTTGACCCGTTTTAATTTTGCTTCCAAACTCGAATTTGAGGTTGTTGCCATTTAGTATGTTGTGCCGTGTAGGCTAAGTAGTCTTGAAAGGCTGGAGATCCCGGAGTCCACAAGAGAAAATGCAATGTTATTAATTTGTGTTCCAGAGTAGGCAAGTTTGGGTGCCCAGAGAGCTTTTGTATTACTGTTAAAACTTTCTGTGAGAATGGATTGTCCTTGGAGTGTGAGACGCAAATTGCTATAATGGATGCAATGCACTGCCATGCTCTTAACATGTATTGTAATTGCTTTTGAAGGTTTCTTGGTGTTTGACACTGAGGTCCCAAGTGTGCCTTGTGCCGTAGTGTTTAGTTGCTGAATTGATGCTCGAGGAGAGTTTTGGTGAGCCTACCATGATTTGCCTTATTGTTCAGGCTAGTGATAAGTGCAAGGGCGTTTCTGTAGTGGTATTTAATTCTCAAGGAAGAGCATCCCAAGCCGCAGCGTAGTTTATCTTCTCGGAGCAGTGCAGTTGAAGTACACATCCAGAGCTTATACTTGCTTTTTATGGCTGCCAGAATTTGTGTGTCCCATTGATTTAGGACACTTAAGGAGCAAGGGTAACTGGAAAAGAGTCGGCTATGCTTGGCACGATTGCTGTGCGAATGATGTCCATTGTTTGTTTAGGGCTAGCAAAAGAGTTCTTTGGTCGTTCTAGTTCTAAGGAAAGCTTTGTAGTCATGTGTGTCAGTTAGTGTGTCCAGTTGAAGTCCATTGTGATGTGTACCCTAAGGTATGGGAAAGGATCGTCAGGCTTGAGGAACTGTGCTGCTTGGCCTTGTACTAAGACCTTGTTGGCCAGCTGGTGGTGTGCAAAGTCTGCCACTGACGTGTTGTCACACAGGGTTTTGTTTTCATCGCTATGAGTCACCTTCGTCTATTTGCCTGAAATGATGAGGTGAGCCCAATCTGCGTATTGGGTAAGTTTCATGGCTTGGAGCCGGAGGTTTGGGTAGGAGCCAGAGAGACAGATAAGGTCATCCGCAAAAGTCCCGCTGCTAGTGCAGTTTTTGGCTTTGTTGTTGGCCGTGCATGTATCCCCTGTTGCCTGCATGAAGCCAACGAAGCAGCGGTTCCATGTAGATCAGGAACAGGAATGGAGACAGTGTGTCTCCTTGATTGGTTCCTCTTTCAACTGGGATGTCTCCCGTGCAGCCCGAGGGCAGCCTGATTCTAGTGTGTGCTTGGTAGTACAGGTTTTTCACTACATCTATGGCGTTTGTTGGAAATCCCAGATCAAACAAAATAATGAGCAGCTTGTCATGGTCCGTGGTATTAAATGCAGAGGTAAAGTCTACAATGAGAGCATAGACGTCTTGCTTGTAAAGCTTGGCATCTTCCAGAGCCATTAGGACATTTTGGAGTTGTTGAAATGTGTCGTGTTTGTTACGAAAGCCAGCTTGCATGTTGCTGAGAAGGGAGTCAACCTCTGCATGTTCGTATAGTGTGTTAGTTATTAGGCGTGTCCACAGTTTGTACAGTGTATTTGCAAGACCGATGGGCCTGTATGAGGCCACGTCTGTCTCCGGTCCTTTCTCCTTGTAAATCAGAATAGTTTCACTGGCTTTCTAATCCTTCGGGGTTATCCCTGTTGCCCACATGATTATGAGCAGCTTGTGTATCGTTTGTTGGTTTTCTAATGGAATGACTTTCAAGAGCTCGTTAACAATACCATCTGGGCCAGGGGCTTTGTTATTTGTCGGCGATTTTAGGCATTCCTGGAAGTTGCACGAATCTAGGATAGAACTGTGCAGCCAGGTCCTTCTGTGTTGGTGTTTGTCTTCTGCCCTAGTTACAGGGGTTTCAAGTTTGTATCGGTCATAGCACTGGCTACTCGTCCAAGGGTAGTTACGGGCAGCATCGGGATCTGTAGGCAGGTAGTTTCCTGTTTTTATTGATGGCGATTCCATGCTTTTTGTGAAAAAGTTTTCAACGATACTATTGACTTTACTCGGTTCAGTTTGCACCGTGTTGGATGCTGGGTCCATAAGAGCTTGGCTACCAGAGTGTTGTTCTACTTCCCCCCAGGATTTCTTGGTTTGCCTGAGCTGGCTGCTTCGATATTTTCTTTTGTTGCTTTTTCTTAATTGATTTGATTTGTTTAGAATCGTGTTCTTTGTCAATTTTATGGATTTCTTGTTTTATATCGTCGTGCTTGTCTTCAGTTTGTTGTGCCAGTGTCTTCCCTTCGATCTGGGGATGGCTGATGTCTTGGCTAAGTAAGGTATACACTTGGGTGAGTGCTTGGTAAACTTTGTCGTTTTGCTGACTAGCGTTCATTACTTCGTCCAGATCTATGGTAGTTTGAAAGTGTTGTCCTTGCTTCATAAAGAAGCGGCGAGTTTGTTACATATAAACTTCCGCAACTTGTTCATTTTCTTGGTTTAAAATGGGTATTGCCAGTGGTTGAGGTTTTTGTAGCACACTTTTGGAGTGCAGTCTTGTGGCGTTCATTTATGAGGTTCACCACTTTGTCTGCCATGTTTTCTACACAGATAGCTGCTGGGGATCCTTGAAAGTGTGTCAACCTGTTTGGTATTTTGGCACACTTATCTTCCAGCCACGCAAGGTGCCTTTATTGTGCGGCGTCGTGCGTAGTATTTAATTGTGGCAGGAGTTCTGCATGCTGGATGGTGGGCTGATAGGCAGGATCTTTAAGGGCGCACTGCAATCTTTTTGGTCACATTTTTAGAAAGGGCGGAGCAGGACCTTTTCTCTTTTAGTTGCCGGTGTTTGCTGCTGGATGTTCTTGACTGCAACCCCAAGAGAGGAGAGGGGGATGCTTGCTATGAGAGGAATGTGGTCGCTGTGTTTGCAACCTCTGTCATCTGGGTATCAAAACGGTTGAGGATGTCTTTGGTTTTTTACTAGAGCGCTAGGAAGAAGGATGTCACCGAGACGGGTTATAGTGTGGGAGTTGAGGGCAGACGAGGTGCGCATACTAAAGGTCCAATGTCGTTTAGCAAGGTTATAATCGATAGGTACAAGATGGTTGTCTTGTGTGAATTTTTGGTAGTGGGCATCTTTTCGATAGGAAAAATGACTAGATCTGTCATTCTCTTTTAAGGTGGTGTTCATATCCCCTAGGATAATGGGGATACACCTTTGTGAACTGATGACTTGGTTTTTGTCGAAGGCAATATTGTCTCTTTGTTGGAGCGCTGAGGTTGAGTCCTGGTATGGCCAGTAAGTGGAAAAAAGTATAATGGGAGGTCCTGAGGTTTCTAGGCGCACTTCTAGAAGTCTCCCTTCATTGCTGCTACCAAACCTAACAACATGCACGTGCTCTGGAAGCCTCTTCTCTTCCCGACACTATCTTATGTCTACCTAGTAATGTATGCTTTTCTTGAGTAACCACCCGCAACTCAGATTTTCAGCAGCTTGCTAAAGACAAAAAACTGAATCCAAACCAGTGAAAGGTTCACCTGATTGAGTTAAAATTTTGTGAAGACACTTGGCCTAATCCCCAACTCCAAAAAGCAAAAGCACAGCACAGCATGCTTATTGCCAACCTAAACAGACAAGGATATAGGAAAGTCAAGCTTCACGTGATCCTCGTTGCAGCTATGGGGACTATCTACAAAGACTATACAAACCTCTGGCAGACCTTAATTGCCATCAGATTAAAAAAACTGACACACAAAATGAAGGAACACTCCATCAGACATGCATCTGCACTCATAACAACAAGGTATGCACTGCAATACAACACAAGCAACAACAGTCATGGTGTGGGTCTGGGTGCCACGGCACACAACCCCCCTGACCCACATTAATTGTTTGCGCGGTGGGGGGTTGCCTAGTGCGGGCACTTTCGTAAACCCCTCCCTTAATCATGCTGGCTGTGTCATCACTAACAGCGGAGCCTTTTCTTTTTCTTTTTCTTTTTCTCTTTCTATTCTTTTTTCTGAAATGTACAATCTATAAAGTAAATAGCATGTTGGCATAGGTTTGCAGAATCACCACACTCCACCCCCAGGGGCCAGTTTCCAGAGGAACCAGCACTGCAAAGTGCAAGGAGAGCGACCAACAATGATTAAAATTTTTTTAGCAGTTCAAATCAAGGATGACCCTACAGCTCGTAAGTAATGCAGGAAGGGAATTTAATGAGACGTTTGTAGCCGCTGCTTGCAATAGGCGTGGCGGACACAACACATGGCATTAAAATTTGACGTACAACGCAGCAGAACGATGCAAGTATGTCATTCCGTAAGTCAGACCAGCGTGTTGCCGGCTTACTACCACAGCTTTCAGCTAGCACTCACCCCGACAGATTGCCATGGCTGCCAACTGCTAGCGATCGCAGCCATTTCAGATGGTGAGGGTAAATTTTTCAGCCCGTACAGCGCTTGCATCCCCTGCAATGAAGCAGGAAATGGAAGAGTGTGGTTGTTAAGTTTAGTTTGGATTACAAAGGCCTCCAGCCTGGCATGGCTGCTCAACCTATAGGTGGTTGTTAAGTCCAGCACCTTTCGCTTGCTGTGGTGGGGTTCTCTACCCGGGACCAGTGCCGGGGCAATCGATAGGATTTTGGAACCCTTCAAAAGAGTGAGGGCAAATTCATGCGTCCATGCAATTCTTGCATTCCCGTGCGTCAATGACAGCACACAGGCTCTACAACCACCCCCCGCATTTGCTGAACAAGTAACGAACTGAACGAGTAAGCAGAAAGGCAGGCTGCCAGACAATGTCAGACATAATCAGGCAAGCATAAACTCTTATGAGTTGAACTGACGGCTCTGAATTTTGGGGTATCCAGGATCCAGGACGAAAGTGGCTTTCTTTTAGGTATTTCGATTACCATGGACAGCAGTCACGACTTATGATCAAAAATCCTCCTCTGTTCTGGAATCCTTAAATGGATACAGCAAGTGTGTTGCGTGTGTTATAGCTATAGCCATAGACAGGCTTGAGCACAGCGGCAACAGCAACCAGCACACGCACACATGCACACACACACATGTACACACACACACACATGTACACACACACATGTACACACAAGCACACACACACATGTACACACAAGCACACACACATGCACACGCACACACATGCACACCCACGATTTAACACACACCTTTTTAATCCCCAGATCCCCGGTAGGCAGGATGTTTGGCTTCCCCAGCGTGAACATTGCCACCATATCAGCCGTCCACTGGCCTACACCTTTCAACTGTGAAAGAAGAGATATGGTAGGCAGTGGCACATCATGGACCTGGGCTCCTTTTATGCAGATATTGAAGTCTGCACAAAAATAAAACAAGGTCAATCCAGCCGTCCACTGGCCTACGGCCTTTCTACTGCGAATGGTTTGAGGAAACAAGGAAACCTATGCAGGCAATGAAAAAGAAAACAGTAGGCACTGGCATCTCATGGACCTGGGCTCCTTTTATGCAGACATTGAAGTCTGCACAAGGGTAAAACAATAAGGTCCATCCAGTCGTCCAAGCCCTACGTCCTTCCAACTGCACATGTAATCGAGATGGACACTATGATGATAGGCAGGACAATGACTTCATGGACCAGACTCGACCAAAAAAGGACAAAGCAGCCGTCCACTGGCCGACTGCCTACAATTGCAAAAGGTTATAGGTTTGATTTTGGGGTTTGTAAGGATGCGCACACATACACAAAAGGAGGAAGGTCTTGCTGCAAAGGAAGTACCGATGACACAACAGTTCATTTGCGTGCCCGCACATCACACAGATCTCAACTAGCATACACACGCACACGCACACACATACACAAAAGCACGCACACGCACACACATACGCACACACACGCACACACACGCACGCACATACGCACACACAAACACACTCACACGCACACACACACACACACGCGCACACACATGCGCACACACACACACAAAGATGACCGATCTGACGTAACCATGTTCAACTCAAACAAGGCCTACCTCAACCAGCGCTGCAGTGAGCTGCTCTTCTGGGAGTGCTCGCAGTACCTCCTCCTGCAAAAGCACCTGTGCACAAGGCACGCGCACAAAAGGACATCGCAAGCGTTGTAGTGGGATCCCTTACAATGCAGCCCAATGCTTACAAACCATACAAACATGTCCCTACTTGCTGAGGCCTTAAGCATAGCGGCATAGAACGCTCACGCTTGACGAGGGCTTTAGGCAAAGAGCTTAAGGTAAGCTAAGGAAAAGCAAGACTGGTGGACCCTATGGATAAACGGGCCCTATGGATAACATATTGATAGCCTAGAGAAAGTCCAAACCCCCAAGCTAATCTTCCCATGGGCACATCAGAGCCACATTAAACCAACCTACTACCCCTCTGCTGTCTATGCTGCATTGGCAAGGGCGAGCCCTGAGACACTTTCCCTGCCACGGTTCCATTAATGATACCTTTTTCCAGGCCAAAAAGCAAGCAAGTTTGCTTTTTTGTCCTTTCACACGTCGTCATCACCACCGGATCACCGCTATGCATGAGAGATCACCAATTTTGCTTTTTTGTCCTTCCGCACGTCGTCATCACCAACGGATCACCGCTATGCATGAGAGATCACCAAGTTTGCTTTTTTGTCCTTCCGCACGTCGTCATCACCACCGGATCACCGCTAAATGCATGAGAGAGCAATTTTGCTTTTTTGTGTTTCCGCACGTCGTCATCACCACCGGATCACCGCTATGCATGAGAGATCACCAATTTTGCTTTTTTGTTCTTCTGCACGTCGTCATCACCAACAGATCACCGCTATGCATGAAAGAGCAATTTTGCTTTTTTGTCCTTCCGCACGTCGTCATCACCACCAGATCACCGCTATGCATGAGAGATCACCAATTTTGCTTTTTTGTCCTTCCGCACGTCGTTATCACCAAAGGATCACCGCTATGCATGAGAGATCACCAATTTTGCTTTTTTATCCTTCCGCACGTCATCACAACGGATCCTCACCGCTATGCATGAGAGAGCCGAAATCCTTTGCCTTTCAGTGCGAGGGTTGCAAATTGTGCCCGCGTGTCACAAATAGACACACACAAAACACACACACAACGCACACAC
>Ga0307963_1001203_pt1:0-7500 | contig 19491 bp, 26 predicted proteins | sample OrgLakmetagen594_FD_201829 | JGI IMG/M metagenome (GOLD analysis project Ga0307963, IMG submission 201829) | Saline water microbial communities from Organic Lake, Antarctica - #594 | ecosystem: Environmental > Aquatic > Non-marine Saline and Alkaline > Saline | place: Antarctica: Organic... | reverse complement strand
GCCAGGATCTCCGCAAATTTTAGCTTCTGCTGTGCTTGTGATAGCTATTACAACGAACTATCATCGCACAGCAGACCCTCGATTCGAATAGAATTCTAGGCAGGGCTCAGTCAGGGGAGTGTGATACCAGGTGTGGTTTTAGTAGGGTCCTAAGTTCGTGTCTGAAGCGAATCTAATGTATTATCCCAGCACTACCTTGAGAGGTAAATATAGCCTGCCTCCCAACCACCTGAAAACTACCCTTTCCCTTCTTTATCCGATCCTGCGTGTGGGATTGTGTGGCTCTGCATCCATTTGGATGGGTGGCAGACTCAAATAAAACATCCTAACATCCTAACCCATGTCGGTAGTGTATGCAGTACTTACACTGTTCAATCAAGCAGTCCATTGATTGGTGATGGGCTTCCGCCTAACGCAAATCAAAATCGCTTGCGGTACAAAAATATATATATATCATAAATTTCCTTCAACGTTGCATAAAGCACGCGTGCCTCTCCAAAGTAATAAATAACCCGCGCCATGACAAGCCTACAATCTTGATTATGACCATGTACTTCCCCGGATCCAGCCAGTAGTCCAATGAATTCATCATGATTTCTGAATCTGCTAAAGTATTAATGCCAGGCGTCACGACCGATGGCCAAACGGATGTCATCATGCTACGGTGGTACTGGGGATGAATTTGGCAGGGTTGCACAGTCCCATGGAAGCCAACTGTGGTTGTTTCCCCGCCACGCCACGGCGCCACGGACACGTCATGCCGCAGACCACGACACGGCAAAAAACTGCATTAAATATTGGAGAAATGTCTGCAAATGCCTGTGCCTTACTTTTCGTTCACTCCTTATCTCCCATTGAACCAGATTGGAATGTCTTTAATTCATAAATAACGGAGGCAGTGAAAACCACTCCCCACATAAATTTAGGAAAAGGAGCCACTTTGGTACCGAGTACCGTAAAGCTCCTCCACCGCAAAAAGGAAGAATCAATGGGGATCAAGAGGGTTGCAGGCTTGGCCTGAAACCGGCTCCTGATGAGATTTGATAACAGCACTGGAAAGGGCACGTCTGGTATGGACAAGTTTAGCAGCAAAGTTCACAGGGTGCACATGGAGCTTGGAGGCAAGCTTCTTTACTCTTTGAGAATCAAGACCCAGTTCCTTGAAAAGCTTCAGAGTGTGAGTGTTGTAGATGGTGCCACCCACACCCAAAAGGATGATGTGGAGAGTAACAGAGGCTCCTTGGAGAATGTTGCAGAGGTCTTTGTGCTGTTCCTTTGCAGCGTTCAGCTGGTTCTGAGGTCTGGTGTCCTCACAATACTTGATCTCGACGAGGTGGATGTCACGCCGAGGTTTGCTGAGGTCTTTAGGTCGGTGCTGTCTGGGGATGGTGGCTCTACTGGTGGCTGGCAGTGCTGCTGGGATGCTCCCAGTCTCCCTCAATTGCCCCCTGCCACTCCGAAGAACCACCCCCATTTTTAGTTCGTTGTTTTTGTGTTTTTGCAGCGCTGGGAGTAACCAGCACAAAATCTGGGCGGCTGGAGGTAAATCTGTCTTTATTTGGGAAGCGGGGTGGGAAGAGCCATTTGAGAACAATTCTACTTTCAGCTGTTTCAGGAATCTGGAGATTTTGCATGGTCATCCGTTCGTTGCTGCCTATATCTATCTATGGCGACAACGCATGATCCTAAGGAGCCTGTTTTGCTAATAGCCTTAAAGATCATGCGGCATGCTAAGTTGTGTGTCTTTTGGTGATCATGTTCCTAATTTGCGTGTGCTGCCACTCAAAAAGGATGTGCAGGGCACTGTCTACTTGTGGGCAGAGGGGGCAAGTTTGACTTGTTGAAATTTTGAACGATACCGCATGTTTTTGATTATATAGGGTGCTTGTTCTGTATTCCATAATGATACATTTGGCCTTAAAGGAAACATTGGATGATGTTAGATAAGCATTGCTAGTGGCTCCATTGGCAGTACCATCTTTTATGAGGGTCTGGTAGTACGCATGGGTAGTTCGCTTCAGTTTTGGCATTTCCCAGTTTATGGAGAAGATGCATATGTGCTTGAAGGTCACGGTGGTTTGGTAGGTACCAAAGCCTTGGGGGAGGAGGATGGGCCATGTTTGTTGTATGGGTATGATTATGGGTTTGTGTTTGGTTTTTTGTGTCTTCTTTTGTAAGCCAGTGGATGTTGTAGAAGGGATTTCCCTCAGGGCCTGCTATTCTGATGGAGGTGTCAGCGATGTCGAAGTAGGTGGTGGCTGACTTTTTAGCAAGGGCGTCAGCATGTTCATTACCAATAATAATACCGGCATGGGACTTTACTTTGAAGAAGTGGATGGGCGATGGTGATTGGCGGATTGCTTTAGCAATGGATTGAAGGACATCTTCTTAGATGTGGTGGTGATGGAGATTCGGGTGTCACAGCTGCTAGCTTTTTGATTTGGTGCAGTGATGTAAGGCTGTCTGTGGCTATATGTGAGTAGCCGTGCGTGTATGACTGCAGCTGCTGTAGCTGCTAGCTCTGCACGTGAGATAGTGTTGGTTATACCCATGCCTTTTGGGTTTACATAGTGGAAACATTCAAGTGAGGGTGGTATACACACGCCTAATCCGGTGTCTTGCCCTTCTTCATTCTTTTGGAGGCTGCCATCAGTGTAGGTCCAATCCCGCCAATCTTATACCTTTCGGGTTAGGTTTTGGCTGGAGCTCTTTTGGGGTGCTTCGTCGGTATTACAATTATGAGGTTGGTCAGTGCTAATCAGCAAAGCACTTGTTTTATCTGGGCCTTCTGAGGCTTGAGGGTGGTCATTGGGTAGCTTATTAATTTTGTTGAGTCCTGAGTGTTGTCCGGTACCTAAGGCTGTTTTGTAGGGATGGTTATGTATGTTTTGAATTTTCCATTTTGCCTCAGGGATTTCTTTGGCAAGTTCTATTAGCCAGTCTTTGTTGTGAGCATTGAGGCAGACCCTGCCCTTGGTGTCCCATATGGCAATGATCTGCAATCCCCAGGAGTGTTTGGAAAGTGGTATTTGTATGGGTTTCCAGAAGGGCACTTTCGCATATTGGAGTTGGTTTGATGGGATAGTGCCCAGCTTCTGTCTACTACTTTAACATGTTTAGTGAATAATAACGTCCATAGCATGCGTGATCTTTCCAGTACCATCACAAACTCTCATCAGGAGCCGGTTCCAGACCGCCAAGCCTGCAACCCTTCAAATGGCTCATTCCTACTCACTCCTTGTTTCTTCTGTCAGTGGGACCACACAGCGGCCTCGTTGCCTTACTAGAAGTAACGGATATGGGCAAAGGTGCTGCTGCACAAACTCTGGTCATTGCTGTAGCCTCTATTTTACTTGAACAATGGACCCATGTGTCATGTTCCTTGTTGCTGCTCATGTCGACAGAATAGGATAGAAGAAAACTCCGCTGGTAGTGATGACACCGCCGCCAGCATGATTAAGGGAGGGGGTTACTGTAGCGTAGTGGCCCAAAATGGTTAACCGGATGAATGAGCGATAAGTACATTGTACTTTACTTATGCATGTTACAGTTACGTAGGTGCCTGCACCATGATTGTTGTGCTGAGGTCGGATTGCAGTGCATATGTTGACACGACAGTGGCATGGCCTCTTCAGGACTATCCTGGACACACCAACAGACGTGGAGTCATACACTATTATATGTCAAATGTCAAATTTGAACTCAGCTTCCAATTTGTTTGCATGAACAGTCATGGGTTTTTAAACGTGGCACTTCCTTCCTCCCCTTGGATTATACATTCTGGTGTTCAGTTAGCACGCCTGAACTGCTTGTTGTGGCTCTCCGTCAGGCTCTTTTATTGTCTCAGGTTATTGCCTTTCATCATTCATTCATCACGCACCTCTTACTTATCACTTTCCTATGAGAACAAAATGGCACTGGCTGAGACGACCAGTTCTTACTTTTAACAACCTAATGTTTCCTTTACGCTGGCTGATCCAGCAATGCCTACTATCAGCCCAACATATGTGGCTGCCGGTTACCCCCTTTGTAAACCCTTTGTAAACCCTTTGTAAACCCTTTATATGCGTGGAGTCATACAATTCCACTTTTGAGGGTATAACGAAAAGTAATGTGGCGGTGCAAGTTTCAAGAAAGGCTTGGAGCCGTGTGCAGTTGAGATGCGGTTGAAATATTTCCGGCCGTGCTTCAATCGCCTGAACCACATTTCAACCGAGGCAGGAAAGTCTTGTCCTTAGACGTCTCATTGCATTGCAGGATTAAGGTGCGGACCTCGTGGTGTTGTGAATGTTTAGTTTCAATAATGGTCAGCAAAACTCAATGCCATCCTGCACTAACAAAAGCGTGGTGGTGTCGGGAGAGTAACGATGCAAGAAACATGTCCAGATGTAAGGAAAGTTACACCATAAGCAGTGCTATTAATAAGACAGCACGATGTTGTAATTCTATTAAGGGAGAGAGCACTTGGCTGACTCCCAGCATCTTAGAGCCCCTACAAATGGCGTGTGCATCACTGTATTTGAAGTCGCTCAAGTACCTCACAGGCAGAAGATATAACAGAAGCACATTCAGTCAGCTCAAGCCCAGCACCTTTTCTGTGGAGCTGAGACTTGTTGTAAAAGTGCGAGCAGGCTCCCTTTCATAAAAATATTATGCTAGTTTGTGGTACAGGCGTCTTCAATGCACTCTATTTCCGCTTCTTCACAGCACCCCCGCCGCCTCCCCCTCCCCCTTTCCTCTTCTTTGGATTCCTGTCTTCTTCGTCCTCCCCGTCAAAGTCTTGGTCGTCACTGTGTGAGTGCGTGAGTGTGTGTGTGTGTGTGCGCATGTGCCTGTGTGTGCGCATGTGTGTGTGTGTGTTTGTGTGTGTGTGTGTGTGTGTGTGTGTGTGTGTGTGTGTGTGTGTGAGTGTGTGCGTGTTCGTGTGAGAGAATCAGGTTTGTGCAACTACGATGTAGAGCAATTTTCACCGTATGTACAGTACAGTACCATATCGTATTACGCCGTACTGTACTGAACTTAGACGGTGGTTGACAAGTGCGGTCTCAAACCATACAAGACAGTGGTCACCGTACAGTGCGAAGTTGGTATAATTTGGCTGTTTGGCTCCAATCTCGGCCCATAACAATTGTGTTCTTTTGCAACAATTGTTCAATAATAAACCAGGAATCAAGTAATAATCAGGAATCAAGTATTGTGTGTTAATTAGGAATCAAGTATTGCGTCCGACTTTGAGTTTCAATGCAAGCCACTGCTGGGCCCTTCCGCCGAGCTAATGCAGCCCCAACCCAGTCTCAGGGTCGTTCAGGGAAGCATTGCGTGGCGTCAACGCGTGAGAGGAGTACGTTGGAGGTGGAATTGGGAGGTTTTGGGGTGGAGAGGTCATTCTGAGGCCGAAATTGCACTGGCAGTGCCAGCTTGGCACCGTACTGTACACATTCGACATACATTTGAATACGTACATTTGACATACAAATTCAAAAATACTTCGTCTTTTACAAAGAGACAATCCGTACCGTACTCATAGTGCGGTACAGTCTGACCGTCTGAGCACGTGCCTGGAGAGAATACAAAAGAGGGTTAAGCTGCACTGGCTCAAAATTAACTTTTCCTTTTTGGTGGACTTACAATACTTTTGCGCTGGCTCAAAACCAACTTTTCCCTTTTGGTGGGCTTACAATACTTTTGCGCTGGCCGAGCCAAGCAGAAAGCCCATCAGATAGGCAAGTTTGAAAGGCCAGTGCTTTTTTTGCTTTACAACTCAAACCTTTTTGCTTTACAACTCAAACCGAGAAAGTCACCTGTTACACGGTGAGCATAATTTTAGGGTACAAGCAGAGCCTGTTCCTTGATTTATGAGGGGATTGATTTTTTACAGCTTGTGGGGAGCCTGGACCTCTTTTCCTCCGTCTTCGTGCTCACAGGTGGTGGCCTACTTGAGACAAAAAGTAACCTCTTTTGTACAAGCAGAGCCTCTGCAGGCGTTCATAATAGTATCCACCCCTCACATCGCTCAAGCAGAGCCGCACTCAAGCAGAGCCGCATAAGTTATTGAACCTAGCAGAGGCAGGTGACGCTTATCTTAAATTTATAGGGTTGGCCAGAACCGTAAATACACACCGTATATGACCGTATATTTGGTGATTTCCCTGCCAGAAACACCGTAAACACAACATGTATGTGTTCTGGCCAACCCTATAAATTGGGCACACTTGGTGCCGGAAAATTCCGGTACTCTCGGTGGATTTAGGGAGTCATTTTCACAGCCTCCCTACAACTTGGAGCCTCCCTACAACTTGTAGCCTCCCTACAACTTGAAGCCGAGCCTCCTTACATCTTGTAGCCTCCCTACAACTTGAAGCCGAGCCTCCTTACATCTTGTAGCCTCCCTACAACTTGAAGCCGAGCCTCCTTACATCTTGGAGCCTCCCTACAACTTGGAGCTGAGCCTCCTTACATCTTGGAGCCTCCCTACAACTTGGAGCCGAGCCAGAACGGGACGGTGACAGGCAATGTGGTGACCGCTTGTGAATTAAAATCCAGGGTACCCAGGTGTGTGTGTGTGTGTGTGTGTGTGCGTGTGTGTGTGTGTGTGTGTGATAGTGACAGGCATGAGAGGCATGTGGGTTGGGTGGCGTGAGAGGTATGGGCGAACTAAAGTTATACTATGTTAAACGCAATTCCAGCGTTTGGCATTGGATGTGAGGGTATCAACACGTACGCACACACACATACACACACACGCACACACACACAAACACACACATACGCGCTGTGCACTCACTCTTCGGCCTCAGCCTCTAACTGTTCCCAGGTTTTGCCTTCCTCCTCTTCGTCATCGTCATCAGCGTCTTCGTCATCACTGTGTAATTATGTGTGTGCGTGTGCGTGTGTGTGTGTGCGTGTCTGTGCGCGCGCGTGTGAGTGTGTGTGTGCGTGTATGTGCGCGTGTATCTGTGTGTATGTGCGTGTGTATGTGCATGCGTATGTGTGTGTGCCTGTGTGTGAGTATGTATGTATTTGCGTGTGTGTGTGTGTGTCCGTGTGTGTGTGTACGTGCGTGCGTGCTACCGTACAACAAGCAGCATGTTCCTTATCTACGTCATATGCGCACACATGCACATAAAGCTGTCACACTTACATGCAATTTGCAGTAAGAACAACCACAAACTCACCCAACCACATACATAGCTAAATAGATCCACACCCACACCCGCATCACGCTCATTCCCACAACCACAAATAACACCCACACCCACACCCACACCACACCCACACTCACACCCACACCTACACCTACACCTGCACCCACACCCACACCCACACCCACACCAACACCACACCCACACCCACACCCTCACCTACACCCACACCCACACCTACACCTACACCCACACCCACACCCACGCCCACGCCCACACCCACACCCACACCCACACCCACACCCACACCCACACCCACACCCACACCCACACCCACACCCCCACCCACACCCACACC
>Ga0307963_1001197_pt1:12500-19538 | contig 19538 bp, 25 predicted proteins | sample OrgLakmetagen594_FD_201829 | JGI IMG/M metagenome (GOLD analysis project Ga0307963, IMG submission 201829) | Saline water microbial communities from Organic Lake, Antarctica - #594 | ecosystem: Environmental > Aquatic > Non-marine Saline and Alkaline > Saline | place: Antarctica... | reverse complement strand
TTTTTGCCTTATGTCTATGGGAATGCACTCCTGTTTGTTTGATCGTCGCTCGTGCATGAGACACAAGGTCGCCACCTTTTTGCCTTATGTCTATGGGAATGCACTCCTGTTTGTTTGATCGTCGCTCGTGCATGAGACACAAGGTCGCCACCTTTTTGCCTTATGTCTATGGGAATGCACTCCTGTTTGTTTGATCGTCGCTCATGCATGAGACACAAAGTCGCCACCTTTTTGCTTTATGTTCATGGGAATGCACTCCTGTTTGTTTGCTCGTCGCTCAGCAGGCTTATGCAGCTGTGGGGTCCGCATCGTTAGCCTGGTAAATAAGTAGGGTAGGCCATACCCATACACATATATACAATGTTTGTAGGGCTAGCCAAATCCATATACCGTATATATACGGCCGTATACTACTTTTCTTATTTTTACAGCAAATTCTGGGTATTTCCATGGTTGACAGTTTTATACGAAATAGGTATATGTATACGTATGGTTTATATTCCATACATATACGTTATACGTATATACATAAATCACTAATCCCATACACGGTCTTGGCCAGCCTTGTATAAATGCGCGGTAGGTATTTTCCTTTTCCTTAATTAACGTGGATGGTGGTTTCTCACTCACTGCATAGTTCTTCTTGCTTCTTTTTTCTATTTGGCAGTGGAATGACCGTACATACGGTCATACAAGGTGTACATGGATATACGGTCACATATGGTGTACGGTTATAGCCGACCCAATAAATCAAATCTACCTGTTTGTTTGCTCATCGCTGAGCAGACTCATGAAGCTCTGGGGTGCGTACTTGTTGACCCAAAGGAGGCTTCCCCCTGAGGCCTGTTTGTGTGTGTGTGTGTGTGTGTGTGTGTGTGTGTGTTTGTGGGAGTGTGTGTGTTTGTGGGAGTGGGTGTGTGTGTGAGTGGGGGGTGGGGGGGAAGGTGTTTGTGTGTGTTTATGTGTGTTACTTGTTGACCCAAAGGAGGCTTCCACCTGAGGCCTGGCTGGGCTGTGTGCACGATATGTTCAGGTATGGAGGCCGTCAAAAGGTGTGCAAGTATTTGATGCATGTAGGTTACACATGTATTAACCACACGTGTGGTTCTTGCTAGTTTGTGTGCATCCAAACAACCAGAGGAGGCTCCCTGCCAAGCATTGACTGGGCTGTGTGTACGAGGCATGCAGTGTGCAGCCTGTTACAGTGAGTGGACGATAAGGTGTGCAGCGATGTAGCCTGTTAACGTGTGTGGACGATAAGGTGTGCAGCCTGTTCACGCGTGTACGGACGATAGATTGTGCAGTGTGCAGCCTGTTCACACGTGTGTGGACGATAAGGTGTGCAGCGATGTAGCCTGTTAACGTGTGTGGACGATGAGGTGTGCAGCCTGTTCACACGTGTGTGGACGATAGGGTGTGCAGCGATACAGCCTGTTAACGTGTGTGTACGAGATGCGCAGTGTGCAGCCTGTTCACACGTGTGTGGATAAGGTGAACAGTGTGCAGCCTACTAACACGTGTGCGTACGTGTGCGGAACGCTCATGCCTTGTGTGTTTGTGTGTGTGTGTTTGTTTTGATGAGCACCCGGCTCCTGCTCATTTCACATGCACCTTTCTCCATATTTGGAGACGGATACGAGTTGAGGTTGTACCACTTTACAAAAGCTGGTGCAGCAGATCCAATGACATCACCGGCGCCCTGGAAAAGTGACAATGATACCCGCCAGTGCTTAAGCACACACACTCAGATATTCTCCTCCCATTGACTGCATCTCGTTGCCATGCCAAAGCTGAGCTCTAAATGCATTTTATTCCAAGATCACCCCTGAATATGAGTGAGCAACCTCCGATCCTCAAAAGCTTGACGCTATTCTTCTGCATTCAGTGCTACCTCTATCAAGTTGTTTTCATCCTATTTATGCAGCTACTGATCAATGCACGTGACCCATACCTTGTTTGGATTTCCAGAACAATCCAGGCTTCAGGAGCTAGGACTAATGGACACTTTTATAACTCACTAGCAGTGGAGGTTACCTTCTCTTTGCTACAATTGGGCGCACGTGATCTGTCTTTCTTACAGATCACCGTGCACATCCCACCTACCACACCACTGCACATTCCACCAACCACACCACTGCGCACATTCCACCAACCACACCACTGCGCACATTCCACCAACCACACCACTGCGCACATCTCACCAACCACACCATTGCGCACATTCCACCAACCACACAACTGCGCACATTCCAGCAACCACACCATTGCGCACATTCCAGCAACCACACCACTGCGCACCTGAGCCGCATGCCTCTGTTGCCTGGGAGGTGTGGCAACTGCATCGACTGCAACAATGAAAGGGGTAAGGCGTGGCTCTTGGTGGGTTGATAGCAAGAATGGAAAGACAATTAAAGGGGTAATGAAGGCTGAGGGCGTGACGAGGAAATAAGGGCAAGAATGAAAGGGCAAGGTGCGACTTTTAGTGGGTCAAAGGCAAATATGAAATGACCAAAAAAGTGAAGATGGAATGAAAGGTGGGTTTAATGCAGAAATCAGTGCGATGAGGGCGTGACGTTAAGTAGGCCGGCTGCTATAATGGAGTGGTGAGGATCTATCAAAGGGGGGGGGACAGGTGTGTGCACATGCAGAGGCAGGTGACTGAGGGAGAATATCCAGGGAGAGCCTACACACGCACACACGCACACGCACACTAAAAATAGATAGGGTCTAGATGAGGATATTATAAGGGGGAAAGACAGGTAAAGGCGCATGCAAATAGGTGGTTCAGGGTCCAAGGATCCAGGGAGAGGCCAAACACACACGCACATGCACACACAAATAGGTACGAATTTAGATGATAATTGCTTTAAATGGGAAGGTGCGTGTGGGCATATGTAAGGATACAAGTAGATCAGGGTAAGAAATCAAGGAGAGCCAAAACATACACAAACCCTAGAGGTAGTTAGAGCAAGCTTTTCGAGTCAAAATGACCTTTCCCTACACACAAAATGACCTTACATAGATTTTGATATTTATGAAGAAGTGCAATGCAATCATGTGTGATTTGAACAAAGCCACCCTTAGCTTTATGCAATCATGTGAGATATGAAGACAGCCACCCTTTTGCATTCTGCTGCAACAAATGATATGCCTGACAAGATAAGGCATGCACTCAGCAAGATTCCCAGCCTGCTTCTTACCCAGTCTGCCTTTCAAATTTCTGCCTTCTGCAGCTTGACATGTCCAATATAGTTTGACACACAACTCAGCTAGAGGCATGCCTCCAAACATCACCCACCTGCATCATCCTCACGCCTTGCCGCTGCCATGGCTTGCGAATCTGCCATGAGCTGTGCCATGCGTGCATCCTCAAGCTCCTAAGCCATGCATTGCAGTGGTTGCAATGGGGTGTGATTACTCGTGTGTGTGTATGTGTGTGTATGTGTGTGCGTGTTTGCCTTGAGCTGTGCCGTGCGCGCAAACTCGTGTATCTAAAACAGAATGCTGATTTTGTAATTAGGTGTTTTTGTGTATTTGTGCGTGTGTATGTGTGTGTGCGTGTTTGCCGTGAGCTGTGCCGTGCGCGCAAACCCGTGTTTCTAAAACAGAATGCTGTTATTGTAATTAGGTGTTTTTGTGTATTTGTGCGTGTGTATGTGTGTGTGTGTGTGCGTGTTTGCCGTGAGCTGTGCCGTGCACACAAAATCGTGTTCCTGAAACACAATGCAGTGATTGCTCATACCTTTGCAAACTTTGAACCCAAGGTGTGCTACTGCCTTTTTTTGCGAGTACATTGTGCATTGCTGCCATGAAGAGCATTCTGTGAGTGGCTACTCAAAAGGCACCTGTGACTCACACCCGCACCTGCCCACCCATACATACACACACACTCACACACACATGTACACACACATGCTACCTATACGCATATTACCTGCATCATCTGCCGCATTGGCTTTGCCAGCAGGGAGAAGCCTGCAGGGGGTGCGTTGCTGCCACGCACAACACCCGCCTTACATGCAGCTATTGCAGCACTGCCGGTTGTTCCTGCCGGCTGCTGCTGCTGCTGATGATGATGATGATGATTTTGTTGATTGTTTTGCTGGTGGTGGTCGTATTGCTTGCAGTACACACGAAAGCCACTGGCATTGGTAACCGGCAGGCACTCTCCCTCCACCTGTGTGTGAGTGTAAGTGTAAGTGTAAGTGTGGGGGAGAGGGGTGTGGCCTGCAGTACACACGAATGCCACAGGCATTGGTAACCGGCAGGCACTCTCCCTCCACCTGTGTGTGTGTGAGTGTAAGTGTAAGTGTGGGGGAGAGGGGTGTGGCCTGCAGTACACACGAAAGCCACAGGCATTGGTAAACGGCAGGCTTTCTCCCTCCACCTGTGTGTGTTAGTGTGGGGGAGAGGGGTGTGGGATTTGAGGTGTGTGAATGTGCACGTACTTCTGTGCTTTTAAGATTAAAGAGGCGAGTAATAAATCATGCGGTGGGAGCGGCGGCGGCAATGATAATGGTGGTGGTGGTGGTGGTGGTGGTGGTGGCCGTGATGTTTGAATTTGGGTGGAGTTGTGTGGATGGGTGTCAGAATGTTAGCATCGGTGGGAAATGGCCTTGTGTATGGACCAGCTGTATGTTTTGGGTGTGGTGATCTGGAATAAGGGAAAGAGAACAAGGGAAGAGAAGAAAAGAGGTGCTATGGCCCCAGCCACCAGTTCGTATGGGTCCTCCAGTGTGTGTATTAATGTGTGTGCGTGTGTGTACAATTGGACGCTGGTGCACTGGATGACGCATGTCCTTGGGTGGTTATTGGAGCGGGTGGACTGATATGTGCATGCATGGTCAATACATTTCAGCACTTAACTACGTGTGTATATGCGTGTGCATATGAACGTGAGAGTGTGCGTGCGTGTGTGTGTGGATGTGAATGTGCGTGTGCGTGCGTGCCAGGAGTGAGCATGAGTATGATGAGGAGTGAGCATGATGAGCATTAGAGCACGATGATGAGGAGTGATGAGGAGTGATGAGCATGATGATGAGGAGTGATGAGCATGAGGAGGAGGAGGGAGCACGACTATGATGAGGAGGGAGCACGACTACGATGAGGACGTATACCAAACAAAGATACTGGCAGGAGGCACCCACCTCAGATGCCAGAAAACGTGGAGCCTGGTAGGCAGGCGCAAGCGGTGGGAATCCTGGGGGGGCGGTCCCTTCAGCACCCGTAGTAGGGACGTGCTCTGCTGCTGGGTCATTTTCCTCAAACAGGTAATCCAGATCGTCGGCCTGCTGTGTGTGATGGAAAAAGAAGGGGTGCAGTAAGGATGGCACAAATTGGTGTGTGTGTATGCTTGGGTGTGTGTGCGTGTACGTCCAAACCTGAAATCCATTCAAGATTATAGACGTACGTGACGCACAAGCTCGACTCCTCGACCAGCTAGTCAATGGGGCTTGCAATAAGAGCAGCTATAAGAGACAGTGAGACCAGCAAACTGGGGAGCAGGGACGATGTGTGCTGTTTGCTGCATGCCTGAATATAGCTCATGTGCATCAATGGGTGCTTACGGCTAAGGTTGTCGATACAGCACTGGACAGTTCTACCTGCGGGGTCGCGTTGGTGGCATTGGCTGTGTCCGTGCGAGGGCGCTTGGTGGTGTGTGCCGCATGCTGAGGGGAACCTGCAAAAAATGAAAGGAACAGCGTTGTGTGCCATCGGTTTTGGGAATATACGAGGGGAAGAAGATGTCACGTGAAAACGATCTGCAAGAAAAAGGAGATTTCAAGCCACGCAGGTAGTGTGATTGTTGTCGGCAGACGTGAGAAGAAAGAATGTCTCGCGAAAGGGATCTGCAAGAAAAGGGAAGAAATGAGAATTAAAGCCACGGAGGTAGTGTAATCGTTTTATAACAAAAACGAGGAAAGATGTCGCGTGAGAGGGATGTGCAAGAGAAGGGAAAATTTAAGCCAAGCAAGTAGTGCGATTGTTGCCGGCAGGGATGAGGGAAACATGCCATGTGAGAGCTCAGCAAGATCAGGGGGACACACCTCAATGGAAGGGAACAAGAGTGAATGAAAGGGAGGGTGGAGGGATGAGCTCCAGATCACATTTGCAGTTGTCACGTATTTGCTAGGAGGGAGGAGAAGGAAGAAGGGGGGGGATTAGGAGTTATTCCCCTGACAGGGTGCTTGTACTTGTGTGCCTTATCATATTAGCCATACAAGAAATAACTAGCTCTAGAGTAGGCAGACAGGGAGCGAAAACTGGGCACAGCAGCTGAAAAACAAGCCTGATGCAAGCTCGCTGCTTTTAAGAGGTGCAGTCTTTGTACCAGCCAGAGGCTGAAGCGTGGGATGAATACAAGGAAGAGGACCTAAAGAAGGGAGGGAGGTACATAAGGCAGATGTCAAATGCAAACCCAGTGCCACGACCCCCATACTCTAGGTTCTAAGTACCCCCCCCCACCTGTGCATTCAGCTTGTACCCACGACTTTCACATTTTCCCGTGCTACGGCTTGTATCCCCGTGCGTACAGCTTGTGCCCTCGAATCTCACATTTCCCCCCTGTGGTGTGCAGCTCATTCTCCCACCTGCTCTCTAGCTCCCAGCAGGCACAAGGTGCTGTGAATACGCACCCGTGCTTACCACCACCCTTATGAAACCCCCGAATTCCACTATTGACCCCCCCTTTGTGCAGCAGACCACTCCCACCTGCTCTCTTGCTCCCGGCAGGCACATGGCGTGATAAAGAAGGAGCAGCAGCGGCAGCAGCAGTGTGGGTTGCGCGATCTGTTCCCGGCTTCCCATTTCCTTGCTGCTGGGGTTTGCTGCTGCGGTCGTATGAACAAAGAAAGCGGAAGAGGGTGGGAGTGAAATGAGTGAGCCACATTGACAAGGAAATGTAGGTAAAGGAGAGCGAAAGCAAACTCGCGAGCTCTGGCCTACCTGCCTGCTGGTACTCACGGTTAATTCTAATCTATTCAGCACTGAAATAATTCAGCATTGATCAGGATAAAGAACAAATTACACAGGCAGTGA
>Ga0307963_1001197_pt1:0-7500 | contig 19538 bp, 25 predicted proteins | sample OrgLakmetagen594_FD_201829 | JGI IMG/M metagenome (GOLD analysis project Ga0307963, IMG submission 201829) | Saline water microbial communities from Organic Lake, Antarctica - #594 | ecosystem: Environmental > Aquatic > Non-marine Saline and Alkaline > Saline | place: Antarctica: Organic... | reverse complement strand
GCACCGCCTTATTCCTCAATGGCCCCTCTTAGGGACGTGAGTGTCAGGTTAATGAATGCACAAGCTTCGCGTAGAGAACTCCAAGTAGAGAGCGCCATCAGCAGGAGGAAACACAGGTCCTCGCTTGTTGCTCGCCAAAAGTCACTCCACACAGCTGCCAGGGTTGAACCATACCCAAAACTCTACACAGGCACTGCAGCTGTGCCGTCCGCTACCTTGTCAAAGGCTTATAGTCCGTGAAGTATACCAATTGACGTCCTGTCGCAAACCAGGGCATTACAGCAGTAGGTGCTGAAATCTGTTTTATGTGCCGTCCATGACCTTGTCAAAGGCTAATACTTCGTAAGGCTCTCCAATTTACATCCTGTTGCAAACCAGGGCATTCCAGCTTAAGGTGCTGACATCTGATTGCAGGTAGCGCTCGTTTGTTCATTTCCATGTGCAACCTGGTCTCAGTCAGGCCTTTGCACCAGCAGAAGGATCGGCATCTGTTAGGAATTCTGCAGCACCTTGTGCCATAACGTCACAATGCTGTAACATGCACACCTGGTCTCAGTCAGGCCTTTGTAGCAGCAGAAGGATCGGCATCTTTTAGGAATTCTGCAGCACCTTGCGCCATAAAGACAATACATAATGTTGTAACATGCAAACCTGGTCTCAGGCCTTTGCAGCACAAGGAGCGATCGGCATCTTTCAAGAGACCCTGCAACACCTTGTGCCATAAAAATTGTATTACTGGAATATGCCAATTTGGTCTCAGGCCTTTGCAGCACTAGGAGCGATCGGCATCTTTCAAGAGACCCCCTGGCCAGGCATCCCTTGGCAAGCAGCAGAGGCGCTGGCCTTCCTACTCCCTGCTGGCTTGATAGCGTGGGATGTGCAGTCCGCACAGAAACAGGTGCGCAGCGTGTTACTAGCCCGATCTGTTTTCCATGTATATTCTGCATGAAGACAGGTGCCATGGTGTTAGGACCAAAAAATGTTAACTGCACTATCATGTAAAAGTAGTTTTGTTAAGTGCATTCTGCACAAGAACAGGTACCTGGTACCTGGTTTTATGACAAATACAATTACACTTTCATTTAAAAGCAATCAAATGTTGATATCAAGGCAGGAGAATAAGCAGTGGTCCCTATCAGTCCGTCAATGCCTGATACCACAGCAGATAAGGCATGCACGCACGCACGCACGCACGCATGCGCACACAGACATACACACATAAACGCACTGGAAAACTCCCCGACCAATGCTCATTCTTCATTCGTAACAGCAAATGCACATCTTTATGGAGTCATTAACGTGTCATCTTTATGGAGTCAATAACGTGTCATCTTTATGGAGTCATTAACGTGTACGACACAGGTTCGATACACAATAGCTCCTTTCTTGGATTTCATGAACCACAGCTCAAAGGTCACAGCAGAGGTAAGGCGTGGATCTGTCAATGTTGTTGGGGTATGAGCGCCAGCAAAGGGGGCTGTCTCAGGAGAGTATAAGCTTAAAAGACAGGGTAGGAGCTTTACAAAGGGGGCTGTCTCAGGAGAGTATAAGCTAAAAAGACAGGGTAGGAGCTTTACAAAGGGGGCTGTCTCAGGAGAGTATAAGCAAAAAAGACAGGGTAGGAGCTTCACAAAGGGGGCTGTCTCGGGAGAGTATGAGCAGAAACATAGGGCGAGAGTACCATAGAGGGGGCTGTCTCAGGAAAGTATAAGCTAAAAAGACAGGGTGCTTTACAAAAGGGGCTGTCTCAGGAGAGTATAAGTAAAATCATAGGGTGGGAGTGTTACAGAGGGGGCTGTCTGAAACAAAGATGAAATGGCCGACAGATGAGTGCATCAAACAGTGTTAAGAGTGTACCTACATGCGCAATGAAGCACGAAGTTTCTGTCAAACGAAAGAAATGGAGACTGTCTTAGAGAATATAATCCATCCCCGTTTAAAGATCTATGACTCTGTCCGTTCTTTTTGTGTTGCAGGTCGGGTATGATTTCTTAAAAGAGGCGTACAGCGTCTCCAGTTGTCAGCCTTACCAGCCAAGGGAGGAAGTCTAGTGAGTGCGTTGTTTCGCAAGGCTGTGCTGATTCATATTTCATATGTGCTGTGTGCATGTGAGACTGACAGCTGATTCATATTTTATATGTGCTGTGTGCATGTGAGACTGACAGCTGGCACACGCTGTGATGTTGTATGTTCTAGGCAGCAGGGCACCATGCAAGTGAGGAGGTGTGCTTGGTCAATTGTGTTGTGTGTAGGTGAAGCTGAGCTGAAGCACGCAGCAGAGTTGAATGTTCTAGGTAGCATGGCAACATGCGCTCTGGAAGAGGGGTATATGTATTTTGCAAAAGACTGATATCGAACACACACACACAAAATCTTGCGTTTTCTGATCCTTTACTTTCAATCATGTAATCTTCTGGAGCCTTTACACACACACACACACACACACACACACACACACACAAACACACACACACACACACACAGACACACACACACACACCACAAGCATGCAGTCACAAACAGTCGTCTATTTAATACAGTCAGGAGATGTATTTGCCCTTGCTGTTTTTTGCGTACCTTTTTCCTTGAACAAAGCACATGGCTGTCCCAGCCTACCTGCTCAGCTCAAACAGAGACACTTTTAGATTAGTGCATGACACCCTTGCTGCGTACGGAGAAACATGACATATTAAATTAGTGTTAGCCTACCTTAACCCCAACAGGTGCATCTGTTCGTTATGCTGCAGAAAGCATGCAGGAATTACAGGCTTGTAGTGTGAGCCTCAAAAACAAACCTCAGTGCTGTACCAGTTATGATCACATACCATGCCCTTTCGTTAACACCCCGCATAAATGTTTCTTTGGCCCTGCAAAATAACCTGCGGTATTTGGGGACATTTATTTTATTTTTACCTTGCAGGGTTTTGCAGGGTTGGTATAATTAACACTTTTTTGGGGGGTCGCTACCACTACCAGTCATGAGCATAATGCTGAACAGGGCTAAAATCCCTGCGGGGTAGATGCGGGGAGGGCAGAAAGATTCATTTTTGGGGGTGCGGGGAAGGTGGAGGAATAATAAAGTTTCCTGACAATTGGGTGCAGGATGAGTACGTTAGGGTTGTACGTTATAATACTAGTCATCGACATGTACAAAGAATTAGAGGGCAAGGGGATTCACGGTTGCAGCTTACCACAGACTGTTCATTTCGCTTTCACCTGTGTGTGCCCTAATTAGCGCTGTGAAGGTGTGTTCTCTTATTTCGGAGGGTGTCCTGTCACTTACTTGCGCCTGCCCTCCCTCTTTTTGAAATGCATCATGCAGCATTTCCTACGGAAAGCTGAGCAATGATTCCTGCTTGCAACTCTACGGTTTTGTAGAGCCTGACAACCCTTACGACAGGTATCCATGAGCCTTTCAATTCCTTTTCAAGCAGTAAGAAAGCAGTATAAAGCACTTCCATTGCAGTGAGCACACACTCACACGCACACTTGCAAGCACACACACACACACACACACACACGCACACGCACACACACACACACGCACACACACACACACACACACACACACACACATGTACTACACACACATGTGTACATGATGGCCGTGTTCCACTGCAGCGAGCACGTATTCAATTTACGAGTGGTTCACAATTTGATTTGATATCACAAATTATTCGAATGACTTACAAGTGAGCACATGTATTAGGTCCACGAGTGCAGATGAAAAGGAAGGGAAGGGAAAAGTTCTGCTCCTAGCAACGGCATAGCTGGTTTGATTTCGGATTGCTGAGAGAGAAAAACCCCGCTCCCAACAACTAATAGTCGTTCTGTTGGTGGTGATAGCATAGTGGGATTAATTGGGACTGACAATTGAGGAAGAAGGGACTCTGCTTGTATGGTGCTAGCGCAGTCGTCAGGGCTTCAAGCCATTGCCCTGGCAAGCCGGTAAACGCAAGCCGATAATTGCAACGGTATAAGCATGTGCATTGGGAGGGGGGGGAGAAGTCTGTTGCTTGTGCACTGATCACGACAAACATCAAAACTGAATGCAATGCTGCAGAATCTGTGGGTCGTGCTCAGTTGTGGTCGAATGCAAACACAAAAGTGTTCCTCATGCCTAGCTAATTTTGTGACATGCCAGACAGACACCTTTGCGCCTAATCCTCAGGCTTGACTTAAATTCGGGGGAAAAAAATGACACACGCAATCGGTAATGAACAGCCCAAGTGCTAAGTGAGGATACAGAAATTCGCCAAGCTGCAAACTGATCTCACTAATTCAAAATTAAAACTCGAGTCCCCAGGGCTCTGTCCTGGCCCCTGACTGCTAGCTTTTAGGTTTCAGGTTTTGTCAAAGCGCCAGACATTATTATGTTATCGCGTCCTCAGGTACGTCTTCCCGGACTTTGGCGCGCGCCTGCTCCAAGGCCCTCTCGGACAAAAACGCGGCACCGGGGAATTTCTTCAGCAGTCGATAGCTGATGCACGGGCCTCTGGTCTTTTGACGCAAGTGAGTGGTGCTGAGTAGACTGGGCTGACATGCAACACAGGTGTGATTGGCAACACAGGTATGATTGGCAACACAGGTGTGATTGGCAACGCAGGTGTGATTGGCAACACAGGTATGATTGGCAACACAGGTATGATTGGCAACCCAGGTGTGCTTGGCGACCCAGGTGTGATTGGCAACACAGGTGTGATTGGCAGCACAGGTGTGCTTGGCAACACAGGTGTGATTGGCAACACAGGTGTGATTGGCAACACTGTTGTGTTTGGAAACACAGGTGTGATCGGCAACGCAGGTGTGCTTGGAAACCCAGGTGTGATTAGCTTAGTCTACCCTTAGCAGAGGAGGAAAGAGTGGATATGCACCTCTAATTTGATGCTGCAAGTGGGTGCTAAGAGGGTTAGATGGTCACAAGGAAGCTTGGTCAAATAAGTGTGGTTGTCTGGCCCAATTATAGGAAGGGGACCATGTGTGGTTGTCTGGGCAATGGTTAAAGAAGTCTGGGCAATGGTCAAAGAAGTCTGGGAAAAAGTTGTCTGGGCCATGTGTGGCTGTCTGGGCAATGGTCAATGAAACGTGGTTGTCTGGGCCAATAATAAGAAGGGGACCTGGCACCTCTTGCCTTGGAAGTGCAAGTGGTCGCTGAATGAGTTTAGTTGGTATGCAATGCAGTTGCAACTGGCTGAGCGTACCCTCATCCCAGGAAGGAAGAAGAGAATATGCATCTCGGTTCCTTGGGGTCCCTGTGAGGGCTGCAAATACTGGTTCAACACACACAGCTTTTAGACTGCAATTGGAAAAGCACTGCTTTCCCTGTGCAATAAGCCCTTACAGATCCCTGTTCTTCAGAGTTGTCCCTGCGTGATGTCTCAGGGGAAACTTTGTGACTTTTGTTGCTTTGCAACAAATAGTGCTGTTGCGCTCCTCTTAAGGGAAGGTTAGGTTACATCGCTATATATGCCTCAAGAAGCATCTGAGCAGAAGCTTGGAATAAGCATGTAATCACCTGAAGCATGAAATCACCTGAAGCATGAAATCACCTGAAGCATGTAATCACCTGAAGCATGTAATCACCTGAAGCATGTGATCACCTAAAGCATGTAATCACCTGAAGCATGTAATCACCTGAAGCATGTAACCACCTGAAGCACGTAACCACACCACTCGTGCTCCTGTAATCACCTGAACGCTGCTCAGCCCTTCCATCCCATACAACTCCAGATCAGCGTTAGATTGTCTTCATGTTTCCGTTTGCCGTCATCGTACTCCTCATCAGGCCGTGAATGCAACCCTTCCACACCACACCACGCTATACCATGGCACCGTCACACCATGCTCACACCACACACACACACACACACACACACACACACACACGCACACACACACACACAGATGCCCGTCACACCACTCTACAACACACCATGCAAGGTGCCTATCACACCAAGCCCAGCACTCTACAACACACCATACACAGGTGCCCTTTTCACCACGCCCACCACACTACACCACTCTACAACACACCATACACAGGTGCCTATCACACCAAGCCCAGCACTCTACACCACTCTACAACACACCATACACAGGTGCCTATCACACCACGCCCGCGCCCAGCACACTCTGTTACACCATCACACTACATACATACACCACGTACACTACGCACATACATACACTTCGACCACGCCCGCGCCCATCACACTACGTTACACCATACACAGATACCTGTCTGTTTACCATGCCCGCACCATACCCCATTACCCCATTCCCCAATGCATCACCCCATGAGCTCCATAACACACCATACCCCACATTGTATCACCCCCACCCCACCCCATACCCCACACAGCTTCCTGTTGCTGTTGCTACCATGCCTGCACCAAGTTGCAAACCATACCACACACCATCTCACACCACACCACCCCACACCATACCCCACACAGCTTCCCATTGCTGTTGCTACCATGCCTGCATCAAGTTGCAAACCATACCACACACCATCTCACACCACACCACCCCACACCAGCTTCCCGTTGCTGTTGCTACCATGCCTGCACCATACCACATACCACACACCACCATTGCACGGCCCCACGCCACACCACCCCACCTCACCCACCCACACCATACCCCACCCAGGTGCCCGTAAATGCTGTCACCGGTTTCCCAGCTGAGGTCGTGCAGTTTGTGCAGCGCGTTGCTGCTGAGCTAACAGACATCGCTCCTCAAGGTACCTCTGCAGACCTGGCTCAACGCGCTCTGAGGGACACCTGTCGAAAGGAGCTGCAGATGGGCTTTGCAACCACTCTGGATGCAGATTTGAAGGAGTTGGAGGAGCTGGATTTGCAGGTCAGGCAGAGAGTATGTGTGGCATATGGGTGTGGGGTTATATGTGTGTTTGCGTGTGTGTGCGTGTGTGTGTTTTTACAGCACACAGACGGTTATATGTGTGTGTGCGTGTGTGTGTGTTTTCACAGCACACTCAGCTTGTGACAACCCTGGGCTCGTTTGGAGGTGCTGGAATTGCAGGTAGGGCATGGGGTGTGTTTGACTTGAATACATGAAGCTGACTTGCTGCTGTGAAGTCAGCTTTGGCACTTTATGAGTTATAAGGTCTGCAATCAGCTTTGGCACTTTGTGAGTTATAAGGTCTGCAATCAGCTTTGGCACTTTGTGAGTTATAAGGTCTGCAATCAGCTTTGAGACTTTGTGAGTTATAAGGTCTGCAATCAGCTTGTGGGCAAACCTGAATCTTGCATAGCTAGCCAGTATTGGACCCGCACCACATGTTGCATATAACCGTCTGTGTGCAGCTTTCGCTGCCAAAGATACAGCTTATATACATGGCTGTTGCCACTCCTACGTATGAGGAATAGCAAACGCACGAGAGAAATGGGACACGTGGCGTTGTTTGCGAACAATTGCCTACTTAGCTTCACCGTGCAGCTGTCCAATTTCGGTAGACACAAAGAAAAAGGACAGGGGGGG
>Ga0307963_1001196_pt1 | contig 19538 bp, 17 predicted proteins | sample OrgLakmetagen594_FD_201829 | JGI IMG/M metagenome (GOLD analysis project Ga0307963, IMG submission 201829) | Saline water microbial communities from Organic Lake, Antarctica - #594 | ecosystem: Environmental > Aquatic > Non-marine Saline and Alkaline > Saline | place: Antarctica: Organic Lake... | reverse complement strand
CTGCACATGCACACTCTGGAGCTGGAGTTCCAGAAGTGTGGCACCTCTGTCACACTTGTTGCTGCTGACGCGCTGCTCCTGGCTGCCGAGGAGCTGAAGGCAGAACTGCTGAGGAGGCTGGAGACCAGGCCAAAAGAGAAGGCGCTACTTCAGGTGAGAGGTGGTTCCTCCCACGCACGTGCACACGCATGAAATGCACGAATGAACACAATTTGTGCAGGCTGTGCCCACCCTGCTTGTGTGCCTTTGTTTGAACACATGCGGGCATGCTTGTGCATTTCGTGGGTGGTTGTGTTGTTTTGTGTGCGCACACCATTTGCATTCATGTTGGAGATGTGCGTGGCTTCATGGCAAATTCAAGGGTTTGCAACCCCTTCCTTGCAGGCTGTCAGCGACGCCCTTTCGTGGATGAAGGTGGGCGCAAGGGTGGCCCACAGGTGCTGGACAAATGCCCTTTCTTCTGGCTTGCGCGCTGTGTGGTGAAGCTGTCCACGATGCCTGACTTGTTTATAAGGTGCGCTCGGTCTCTTCAAGTTTCTCCACCTTGAAAACGCTAAGCTGATGGTCCATTCAAAACATGAGGCTGGTCTGTAGAGTAGATGCATCATCCTTACTCTGTTAGCCTGACATGTTCACATATTTACGAGAAGGAAGGAGCAGCTGGCTCAGTCCTACAAGCCCATCATCAAGTTGCCCTCGATTGCTCCTTGTGCAGCCATGAGGACGCCAGAAAGGCGGTGAACATGCTCTGCGACCTATTTGCTGAAGTGCTGGAGGCCTTGCTGCCAGGCCCTTGGGCATCATCTGGGGCATCAGAAGAAGGAAACAGCAGCGAGGAGCAATGGCTGCTTCCAGCATCCCAAGAAGAGCGAGAGACACGGAAGATGAGCCAGGTGTGTGACCGAACATTTCCTTTAGAGGCCTCTAGACTAACGTAGCGCAACCTGGGCATCTGAGCTGTAAAATCGTTGAACAACATCATGGTGTTGGAAAACAACAGTTGAAAGTTACGTTCTAACTGGAGAGTCCTGGAGAATCTGGTCGGGATCTTGGTTCCGTTGCAGCAGTATCTCCTCTGGATATGGTCAGCCTTTGAGGCTTCAGTATGGTGCTTGATATAAGTAGAGTCCGTCGATATATACCGCTTCCTGCATTTTTCAGCCTGATGGAACAGCTGGCCCTTGCAACAATCTGCCTGAGAAAAAGAAGAGGCGGACTCTAGATATACGGCAATTCCCATTGCTTCTGTTGTAAAAATAAAATAAAATGCGTTGCAACAAAGCAGTGCATGATGGCGACCATTGCATTCAGGTTCGGCCCATAAAAATTGTGGCCACTCCATCTCCAATGGGCAAAGCTCAGTCATTTGAGAGCTTGCATATATCTTGCTTTTCCTGTCGTTTTATAGCTCAGTCTTCCTGCATTCTGACATTGAACTAAAGTGCGTGGTCAACTAACTATTTGCTCTCATAACTACCTCTGCTCTCCAGGAAACCTTGAATGCGCTGCTTGAGGAGGCCTGCCATGCTGACAAGCTTCATCTTGTTGGCCGCAACACCATCAGTGCCCACCCGCTGACAAATGGCAGCATTGAAGACCGCGCGCACCTGCTGGGATTGTTCCAACAAGCTGTGCAATGCGAGATTCCAGTGCTGTCACCTTGGTCACACTTAGCCAAGCATGCACTCCATGTCTCCCGAGTGAGGCTGGAAGAGCGCCAAGCCCAGAGCAGTCCAGGTGTAGGCAGCTCACAGCCTGCATTACAATTGCAGGATTTTGGCTTGTGAGCAGCTGCACAGCAACAATGTGTTAACGTGACTGTCTCGCGTGTGTGACTTCTTGTATTATGTGGTGAAGTGCTGCTCAACACATACATTGAACACGCACACTTGGCAGGACTCCGTGGGCTCTCAGTACTAGTCCCCTTTTCTCCTTTGCTTAGAGTGGTAGCCCATGCTTACTTTTGTGCCTCCTCTCAAAAGTTGACACTATTAATTTTCTTTCTGATTACTCCCATCTCCTTTTCCTTCTTCCCTTGCCTGCTCAGGCTTTCTTGCTTGCCAAGATCTCTCTTGCCTTCTTAGGATATTTGCTCTCAAAACTCTGGTGGTTCAGCATGGGCCAGGATCTCTCTGCCTGCGTTCTCTTCATCCTCCTTTTTTTATTTGATTGGATTTAAGCTTGACCATGTTATCGTTTGATGAGTTGACTCATCAAACAGCCCCGTAATAGGCAGGTGTAAGATAGCTCAAAGACAGATGCTGGTTTCAAAAAAGGAGCAAGAACGTAGGACGAGACAGAGAAGAGAGATCCCGGCAGGAGCAAGAAAACAGGAACAGGAACAGAGCAAGCCTGGTGACAGGCAGAACAAGAGCAATAACAAGTGAGGGAGACGGACTCTATACATTTTATTCACACATGTCACCCAGCGTTTAAGTGTCTGGCTGAAAAGTGGTTGTATATCAAGAAGTCAATTGTCACGCATGAATGAGGGCATGAATTAGGGGAAGCTCAATTTTAGACCTCCCGGTAATGATTCGTCTCATTCTGTGAGGTCGTCAGCACTGCCTTCCTACCCACAGACAGGCCAAAAAAGAGTCAGCGCACATCACAGCTTAGATATTTTTTTGTTAATTCACTCAGCTAGTGCGACTCCGGAACCCAAAAGGTACCCAAAATCCTAACAGAAATTGAGACTGCACTGGAAATAACTGAAGCGGTTTGAAGGCATTTTGATACTGAAGTGCGCGCTGCATACTGCAGCTGGCTGCGGTTGACCTTGTCTGCTGGTAAAAGGGTTTTACATTACTCTGTTTTAAATGCTTCCTTTCCTTAATCAATGTGGTTTTCACTGCCTATGTAGTCTATCTTTTTTCTTCTTCCTAGTTCATGCTAAAGTGTGGTACAACATGGCGTTAATTTACTACCCCATTTAAAGCATCACTCAACCAAGCGAAATCAGGCCTAGGGCATGGTTTGAAAAGAAGTAGCAAACGTCTTGCGCCAATAGGTTGCGAGAACTTTACGACACTCAAAAGCATTCTCCTATCCTTGCAAGCTTGCGCGCCCTGAAATAAGCATGCCGCCCCAGAGCTTGGGTTTCGATGACATTCCCAGCAGCCTGTGAAACACAGTTTGCATCATATGTTGCGTTACTTAGTCACAGCAGAGCATCTTTGCCTCAACGCTCATAAACTTCACAAATAATACTCTTAATCTGGTCGGACGTCCTGCTCTATACAGACAGGGGATAGCAGCAGCAGCAGCAGCACATCCTCACGCGTGCTTCAGCAAAGGGTGCTGCAGCACAGCGTCATGCACACCACTGCAGCGTCTGTGGGGCAGCAAGACACACACACAGGCGTGCCTGCACACACGCACACATGTGCACGCACACACACGCACGCACGCATGCGCACGTGCACACACATACGAACACAAACGAGCGTGTGTATGCACACAGGCGAGCACACACAAATACACAGGCACACACGCGCGCACGCAAACATACACACACGTGCATGTGCACGCACGCACACACACTCACACACACTCACACACACATGCATATGCACACGTTGCGCGCGAGATGGGCTTCGCCAATTTTTCAGCGTCGCTAGCGACGCTCCCTCACTTCGAAATAAGAAAGGAATTGAGCTCTTCCAGCTTACAGCTTCCGGCTCCAACAAAACAACGGACTACTCCTTGATCTCCAGCCTTTAACCCTCTCTCTACTAAATTTGCTGTTTAAACATCCATACTTCAAACATTCCTATATGTATCACATGTCTCTAACTTGGTCCTTCTGTATGTTTCGGTGAAAGATCCACCTATAGTCTCCCCAGGAGACGGTTCCAGGTCAATCCTGCAACCCTCCTGATGCCCATTAATCTCTGTTTATTCAAATGGTGGAGGAGTTTTTGGTACCCGGTACCAAAGTGGCTACTTTTCCTTAATTGATGTGGGGAGTGGTTTTTCACCGCCTGCGTATTTTATTTTTTTTTCACCTAAATAAGACGCCCCCAGCAATATGCTCCTTTTCCTTAGTGACATGAAGAGGTTGTATTCTCCTATTTCTGCACTTTGTCTTAAAGTTCTCTTTCTTCTTCCTAGTTGGGTACCAACAACAGGACAGAACACTTTACTGCATTGTGAGTGAAGGAGCAGTTTGGTACCAAAAATAATGACATTTCCCCTTGTATTAACCTCTGCATTTAATCACAAGGGCTAACAGCAGGCAAGCCCTGCTCACGTGCAATTACCTGTCGTGTTGTTGGTGTGAAACTCAATCGTTGCTGGGTGCCAGATCCAGCCCCGTCCTTCCCTTCCTCAGCATCCGCTTCAAACTTGATGTCAATGGCCGACTCAGTCACCAGCCTGCAGTACAAGAGAATCTGGGCATGCTTTTATTTGTCGCTCTGGTGCATAATCGTATGAAGTATTATGCACGACCGCCTCATGTAAACAATGCTGACACGGCTGTAATTGGTAGGAGCATTTCAGTTCAGTAAGCGGCCAGCATAGAAGCACCTTTTTATTTGTTCAACTAACCCCGCCCGGTCTGGTTTGAGCGAATCAACGGGAAGTAGAAAACTATGGCTGTTGCTAATGCCGTCTTGTCTATTACTGCAACTGTTGCACTCTGCAGACATCGCTGCTGGATATGTTTGTATCAGACGTGCCCTTTCCGATCCTGCTATCAAATTCATTAGTATTCAGGAGACTACATACGAAGCCTGCAATTCTTCCGATCCTCATTTTTTTCATGTGGTGAAAGACTTTATTATTATAATATTGTGAGCATTGCAGCAAAAGCGGTCAAAAGCCTAAGAACATTTGCAGTCTGCAAAGGGTATGGGCTTTGATTCCAGAAAGTCAAGAGGCCCTTAACTTCTACAAGCAGGTTGGCCAGAACCGTGTTCATACTCCAAGTATGACTGTACACACAAAGTTCCTGCCTTGATGCCGTTATCACAACATGTGCATAAGGTTCCATATTTAATCCTAAAGAGAAGAATAGGACATAATCCGCTGGTGGCAGAACATAGCCAGCATGAGTATGGTCCCTTACCCTTACCCTAGGGAGCTACGCACATGCCCCCTTAAGGCAACCTTTCACCACGACAAGAAAAAGGATACGTGTCAGTGTGATATGGCACTTAGATCCACATCCTGCGTCTTGTTCTTATTGCCAGCACCTCAAGTGGTAGACAGGAGCTATGTATGGTGACTGGCCTGGCAGGTTAAATCATTTTGTTTGGGATCAGAGCACCTACTTGTCAGCGGTGGGACTCAACCACTTACTTGTTAGCGGTCTCCCATGAGAAGCGCACGAGCTGAGGCTGGGAAAAGCCAAACACGTCATTAAGTGAGGATCGTAGCCAAGCCTTGGTGTTGGGGTCAGCAGGATACCCACTCCCTAGCTGGACTTGATCGTCGACTCCCACTTCCTGGAGAGTACACAAAATTGTGAGCTACGTGAATAGATGGACGCCCTTCTAGTGCCACACTTGTCATAGGCAGTCTAAGCACAAGCACCGTGATTTATACCTGTATTTATGAGGAGGAACGAATATGTCTATGAATGATGTACGATTTGACAAAAAGGATTTGAGGCTCCATTGACACCAATACTTTGACCTGAGAGGAAGTACCCAAAGGCACACCTTTTTATTTGACTCCAGCGCCCTGTCTCGCAAGACCTTGGCCACAATGGACGCAGCGCTCACGACCGGGTACAGCGCATCAGCCTGGAGAAAAATGAGCACGAGCAGCAATGGGGGGCAGCTAGTGAGCTGGATTTCTTACAAGACAGATTGAGAGGAGCAAGATGTCTGGACATTATAAAAAAAGATGTCTGGGACAGGGCTTACAAAATACCGTGTCCTTTCTTAATCCCAACAATGTGCCAAAAAAAGGTGTCACTGGCAGTTGGCAGAAAGGTGACCAAAGTGAGTGGTTATAAATTGTGCTCCTCACCTTCGGACAGACTGTAAATTGAAGTGTAGGAAACTGCTTTGCCAGCCGCTGCTCATACCGTTCTGCATCTCCAATGGTATCAATAAAAACCTAGGAGCAGGCAGGGTAGGAGGTCCGTTAGTTACAAAGGAAGGTGAAGTGTGCGTTTTGACAGCACACGATCCTGGTGATGAGCCCACCTTGGTAAGTTTGAAGCCTTTGGCAAGGATGGCTTGGATAATCTTGTAAGTGGACTCCATGGCCATCAGGTTGAGGCTGATCCGGTCACGGGAAAGCATGCATGCTGAAATAAACTGTGCGGACAGGATTTCTGCACAGTATCCTATGTTTGGGTCGCTGCTGATTTCTTCAAAAAGCGAGTCCCGTTTTTCTGCAGTGAGCACTTTGCTGTCTGCAAACTCCCTGCGTGAGTGGACACACAGCCACACACGAGCATTGTCTGTACAACTATGTGCAAATGCATTTAAACGGAAGAAAATAAACGCTCGTCTTTTATCAAATTGAACTCGCGCACCTCCCAGAAAGCTCCAAAGACTCTGGCAACACGGCTGCGGCGTAGACCATCGCCCCAAGGACAGGGCCTCGCCCTGCTTCATCTGCAGGTAATTACAGGAGGGAGGATGTTGTGAGCGCGTTAAGTTGTTAATTTGAAAAAGCGCTTGCATTTCGCCTCCGTAGACAAAAAGACGTGCCTACCAATGCCCAAGATGCACGGCTCCTGGCTCCAGGCCTCCCCTGACCTATCATTCTCACACACTAGAGTGCCAGTCAGACAATTCTGCTGTTGCTGCTGCTGCTGTTCCATCAGAGAGGAAGATCAACTGTTGTGTAGCTAGTGACAGCTGGGCCAATTGTGCTGAGACAGCTGGTCTGTGTGAAGCAATGTATGATATTGTAGACAAACAGGAGCTATAAGACACGGCCACCACCAGAAGCTTGCTAGAACTATAGTTGTTGGTCAATGTAATGGTTGAGGGAATTTTCGTAATGACTACTTAAATATAAGACGTAATTTTTTTTAAATTTTATGGCATGGCAGCCAGCTCAACTCCACGAGTCAAAGTATACAAGCTTTCTGGTGATGGGGAATGGCTGGACAAGGGTACAGGCCACATCAGCCTGGAGTACATGGAAGTGGGTACATAGGGACACGCATGTGCTCGCACACACACACACACATACACACATACACATACAGGCCCAAAACCCTTCCTTCTTCCCCTCCCAACTGCGATCTTCCCACCTCCCTCTCTTTTTGTTGCAATTCCCCAATTCATTCCTTGATTCCCCTCCTCCACGGACATCACGCAGCAATCCAATGCCATGGGGCTGCTCATTCTCGCGGAGGAGAGCCAAAAAACACTGCTCGTCCACAAAATACGGCCAGAAGACCAGATGTATCAGCGGGCCGAGGGTGCGTCGGCCGATGGCTGCTTACAGTTCGGGAACACTTGCTCCAACGTTTGTCTGACAGCAAAATTGCTGTTTCTGGTCCTCTTGCAGAATCCACCATCATCACCTGGCATGACTTTGAGCTGAACTCTGATGTGGCCATCAGCTTCCAGGAGCAGATTGGCTGTGAACACATTTGGTGGGTTGGGTGGCTGTCCATCGTACCGTACCCATGGGGGCGAAGGTGGCAGAGCACAGCACGGTTGAGCACACAGGACACATGTGATTCACGCAATGTATGGTGGAAGGGAGGAGAGCGCTGCTCAAGGCACGGTGCTAATCAGCTGAAGCAGAAGGATGCAATAAATTTTCCCCCTAACACCAGCACAGCACGTCACATGTGCGTGCACCTGCAATATCATGCACATGCATGTACACGTGCCGCATGCAGGAACCAAATCGTGCAGGTTCAGGCAGAGGTGCAGAAGCGCGCTTCAGAAGGTGAGCAGTCCACACGCAGCGCTTGCAATGCGATTAAATGCTCATACGGCATACTGACCTTAGTTATTGCTCATGTCACTGCTGCAGGCCCCAAGCACGAAAGAGAACCGAGCGGTGGGTTTAGAAGAATTAGTTGTGTTGCAGGCAAGGAATACAAATGCAGCGAATGAGCCCCGATGGACCAGCAGACTAGCTCAGACTGGCAACATGCTGTTGCACTTACACTCTTGCATGCATGCGCTGCTTGCCCGCCACACAGGAGAACTCATCTACGTTGATGACAAGGGGATGGAGCTCCCTTGGCCTGAATTTGGCACCATCGAGGAGATTTCCAGGGTAAGGCACTAGCGCGACAGCATTGTTTGGGGGCCAGGTATGGCAGCTAACTGCGACAGCCAGGGTAAATGCTGGGAATGCAGCTCTGTGGCTGGTAGATTGGAGGAGAGCAGATGGTGGGGTGGCTGCATTTAGGGTGGGGGTACAGGGCTCAGCGCCTCCAAGGAACACACACCAGCTGCAGCAGCATTCTTTTAGGCTCACTGCTGTTGCCTGCTTGCAGCCCATCGTTTCCAGCATAAATTACTTAGCTGTCCGCACTGACCACGCAAACCAATCAATCATCCACTAGCTCTCCCTCCTCCTTCCAGGTGCTCAACACTGCTCCCCCCTTTGCTCAAGAGCGCTTGGTGCCTGTGTTACTGAAGCCCAACTGGATTCCAAAGCTCCTTGATGTGTTCAAGCAGGCAGAGGACCTGGATGATGGTGTCACATTGGCTCACATGTACGGGGCTGTCAAAGGTGCCATCATGCTAAATGATGCAGGCGTGCTGGAGGAGCTGCTCAAAGTAAGGGCATTGCGATTCCGCGGTATACAACATGCTGTGTGTGTACGTGTGTGTGTACGTGTGTGTATGTGTGTGTAGAGCGTGACAGAGGGTGTGGGTTGATGTGCAAATGCTTGTGTACGAGTTTACCCACAGCGTTGCTTTGGTGCACTATTTCATGATTTGCAAGTCGCAAAGTTTTTGCCAGTCTTCATAGACCTTCTTGCCATTTTCCCCACGTACCTTTGTGCCACCCTGACAAGCATCAAGCTCTTTATGTAGCCTTATATTTGAATAGCCGCCTGAACCCTATTTAAATTCAGTTCACCATCATAATGCGTTGGCACATGGTAGAGGGGGGCTCCCTGCACTGCTGTGTACGATACAAACAGGCGGTGCTTGCCACAATGGTCAAATGCTGCCTTAAAAAACAGGCCACCTGCCTAGACTCGTCAACGCCAAAGGACCAACGGTTGCACTGCAGTATCGACTAGAGTGGTGCATCAGAGCGAGTTCCAAGACATCAATGCATTCCTTGGAACTGCGCCACAACTCTGGTGCCTCTTCCTTGTTGCTTCCTCTGCAACTTTGCAGGAGCAGTATGTAATGGACGTGGTAGGCGCCTTGGAATACGATCCCGAGCTCAAAGGACCACAGCCGCATCGCAGCTTCCTAAACACCAGCGTCGCTTTTAAAGAGGTGCGCATCCATCTGTAGCAAAGCATGAAAGCCCTGGCCGTGCCAAGTCATGCATGCAAATTTTGTCCGCTTTCTCATTGCACTCGGCCAACGTTGACATATTGTTTTGGTTTCCTTTTTGTCGGTTCCTTGGTAGGTTTCTTTCTGTTCCACCTCTTCCAGTATGTGACTAGCAACAGTTCTTTGTCCAATTGGTAGATGTCACGCAACAGTTTTATCCTCATTTCTTACCATGCGTGTGCCAGCTTGGCAAAGTTCTGTGTTCATGCTCAGACAGCAACATCGTTAAGACTGAGGACAGTGAAGGGGTGTATCGCAAAATGCAAGCAATCATGGAAGGCTAAGTAACAGGTTGGGGTGTGGCCTTTTTGGTGAAGCTGGGCGTGCCCACGATGTTGAAGCCCCCTGGCACTTGCAACCTCAAAATTAAGGGTGTGCCAGCCTCTAGTCGAGGCTCGACGAGGTCGAGCCTTGTCGAGCCTCTACGTCACTGCTGTCAAAGCCTAGACGGCAACTAGGGTGTCCATTTTTGGGGGGAAATCAGGGGAAATATCCTGGAAATTCCTAAAAATCGGGAAAATCGACCGCATTTTCGTATGACTATATAAATATTTTAGTGCAATGTAAATGCGAAAAATGACACATCACGATGTCACAGTCTTGCTCAGGGAAGTGTCAGACTTTTATTTCTCGACGCCCCAAAATGGGCAGTAATTTTGTACATTATTGTCTTAATATCATATTATTCAGAAAATGTGGAGCTTATTCCCGGCAAATCTGATGTGCGTATGCCTGTCCAGGCAAAGCACCATGAGAGATTCCCCAAACACTTCCTACAGCTCTTTTCAGTCCGGTCTCTTCACAATATTTAATTATAAGTGTTTCGGCTCAATCCGCGCAAGTTTCAGAAAGTGATTTTTTAACTGTAATGCACCAACTAGGGCCTATATCAACGAGCCTCGCCCTCAACGACGCTCGTCGAGCCTCGCTGGCACAATCATACACCCAAGTTACCCATGCTTACTCAAAATATAAAACAACATCTGCTCTGCGTTAAATGACTGTGGGATCTCGACGACAAAAGCCGTGCTTCCTTGCCTCCGTCTTATTCGTGTACTTCCAATTTCGAGGGCGTCCAGCATCTTAAATACCAAACCTTTTTTACTGCATTATGTATGGAATGACAGCGGCATCTTCGACATGTAAGGTGGCCAGCATTCAATGGTCACACGGTAATAGCAGTAAAGATATTTCTTACGCAATGATTCGGTAATATCAAAGATACTTCCAAACGCACAGATTTTATCCATTGATTTATAGAGAGTATGTATCTGGTCTTGGTCAATAAATCAGCATGCCCCTGCATCAAGTACATCTCCCTGTGCCTCTGCATCACCCTTAAAGCGGTGCATATCAGACCCCCAAGTGCCTGTCTTACTCGGTCAGATCACACTTTTCTATGGTTGGCCAGAAGCGTATGTACACACCGTATATGGCCACACGTATGGAAATTTCCCTGCTAATAAGACTGTATAAAACCATGTATTCGTATGTATGTGTGGTTGTAGCCAACACTGTTTCTTACGTCTTATGCCTCTGCTCATAAGAACTTGATTGACATGCGCGCCGTGTGGACTGCTTTGCCCTCTCAGGCAAAGCCCACCAAAGGATGTCTCAGTGTTTTCCCTAGGCAGCTGGACTAACATTCGTGCTTTGTGTGCACTGCACTGCCCGACTAGGTGGTACCCATAACAGACCCAAGCGTCCTGGCCAGGATCCATCAGACCTACAGGACTCAGTACATCAAGGACGTGATACTACCCAGGTGAGTTGGACTGGTGTGCTATGCAACTTGTGACTTTTATGCGCACACATGAGCATCAGACTTGACTTGAACAGGCCCTGTGTTGAATTTAATTTGAAACCTGCCCACGAATAAATTTTTGTCTTGTGAGTCCTGACCATGCACGACTCAACCCTTCCCAGTATAGTACACACATAGTCACATTCAATCCCACGTTCACTCACACAACAAAAACACACATAACCACAAAACACACATAAACACACACACCACATGCAACACAGGGCGTTGGATGACGCCACGTATGCCACGCTCTCCAGCCTCACCCTCTTTAACAATGTGGAGGTGGTGAGCGCTCTGGCGGCTGACCCTCATTTCTTGAAGCAGCTGTTCACAGCCTTGGAAGCTGCCAGCAGTGGGGACCCACAGTGGGCTGACCTGGTTGCATTCCTGCAGGTGTGTGTGTGTATGTGGTGTAAATGTAGGGGGGAAGGGGTAGCGTGTGTGGGGTTGAAATATGTGGGTACCTGGATGTGGGGTGAAGGTGTGTCTGAAGGGGAGAGGACAAGCAGCATTCCCCCTTGCAGCACAAAACAAACAGGAAGGGTGGTGTGCTGCTCCAATCTAATGTGACAGGACCGCTATTCACACACACACACACACACACACACACACACACACACACACACACACACACACACACACACACACACACACACACACACGCGCACACACACACACACATTGCTGTGTCTCTGTGCCTACTGCGTGCAGGAGTTTTGCAATTTGTCCCGGCACCTGCAAAAGGAAAATAGGCAGGAGCTTTTTAAAAGGCTCGTCCAACTAGGCCTTTTTGAGCAGGTGAGCTGCCAAAATGCGCGTGGTGCTTCATGACCTCAACACATCATTTTAATTAGCTGAGTGCCCTCTTGCAAGTGCCCTCCCAAAACACGCATTGCACCCACGCAGTAATGCATTGCAAGAAATGTCTGCAGCTGCTGCAGAACGAAATCTTGCATAAGTTGTAGCACGTTTGAAGCACTCCATCCGTGCTCTATTGTGTGTGTGTGTGTGTGCGCCTGTATGAGTGAGTGTGTCACTAAGAACGGCTGCCTTGACTGCTTCGGAAGTCCTCAGATCTTTGATGTACTTCTGATGCCTTCAAAAGCTCAGAACTTAATTAAAGCTTTCAAGGCGTAAACAAGGTGTGCAGTGTCCTTGCGTAGAGGTCTTTAAAATTGTTGAGTTCAGCCAACGCACTATAAATCAGAATTTGCTTCTGCACACAGCAATTCATGCAACAACGCTCAGTACTATAATAGAGCAGTGCCAGCCTCCTAAGCATCCTTGTAGTTGCCAATTGGCCACTGAGCCCTACAACATCTGTTGCTTCCTCTTGTGTTGTGCGTGCACAGCTCACTCGCATCCTCAAAGTTGGGAACGAGTCCACCAAGCTCAAGGCCACGGATGTTCTCCTTAGCATCGTCCAGCACGACACGCCTGCTCTGCGCACCTTCTTGGAAGCGCAGCCCAACCACATGATGTTCGCCCTCCTGGTGAGTGCTCGACGCAGATGATCTTGGTGTGTTTACTGGCGTTTTCCCCAGGCGTGGTGATGCACACTTCATTGCAAGCAGGCTCTACTCGTTTCTGTGTCCATGCTGGAGAGATTGAATCTGTGCACAATCTTGGCCCCTTCGGTTGTTGTGTAAGGATCGTTGTCGCGCCTTAGTGAGCCTCTGGTTGCTCGAAAACGAGTCATTGCACTCTTTACTCTGTTAGGCACAACCTGATACACCTTCAATGTGTCATGTCCTACCTGGACTGCACGCAAAGGTAGAGACTGCTCTGTATTAGCAAGTCCCTGTGCTCTGCTGCTGTACGTCTGTGAGTCTGTAAGCTTTAAAAATGGAGCCACGAATGGATTTTTTGTTACTCGTGCTCAGGCGGGCCCATACCTGTGCTCCGGAATTTAGTGTTCTCTGCCTGTGCTGTTGTAGGTTCACTGATGGCTCTGCAGGCCCTGGCCTGCCTCATTTGCAGCTTGTACAAAAGACTGCTCAATCCTGTGCACCAGGAACTGACTTGTTCATACCTGTACACTGGCCATACTTATACCCGTCCACTCAGAGGCAATAGAGTTTTTACAGAGCCTAGAAAGCGCAGTGGACACAAACCCTGAAGTGGAAGTGAAAGCTGCTCTGTGTCTGTGCTTTGCTGGCGTAGGTCCGAGAGTTCACTGATGGAACCGCCGACTCTGGCCTGCCTGAGCAAGTGGCCGACTTGCTGAAGCAGCTGCTGGACCCCGAAACAATGGACACGGCAGTTGAAAAGAATGGTGGGTAGATGGGAGGGAGGGAGGGAGGCAGCTTTGCCAAAAAGGTGGGGTCAAGCTGTGCTTCTTTCTTCAAAGCAATGCTCTGGGTTCAGTGTTTATTGTGAGTTTGATATGTGGTGGACAGTAGACGGTTTTTTTTCCGGTCACCTCAAGTGCCTGTTTAGTTAACAATTTGGCGCAGATCTCGCTGCTGTGCAGCTTCTAAGGAGGTCCACGTGTTGCTGACTGTTTGAAATTGTATGCATGATGTTGAGCATTATGACCAAGGCATTCTCCTCGATGATTTGATTTGTACTCACAAGTTTTAATATACACACACATGTACATGCTGCTCTCTGCAGAGTTCCTAGACGCATTCTATGACAATTTTCTGGTCCGCATCCTTGATGTCCTGGTTCAAGACAAGGGCACAAACCCCCGCGACGGCAAGCGCTTTGTGCCTGCACCCATTGTGGGCCTCGTGGTGGACCTCATGTGCTATTTGGTGCTGCACCACTCCTTTCGTTGCAAGTACTGGGCGCTGCGGAACCAGCTGGTGCCCAAGGTGTGTAAGTGTGTGTGTGCTTGTGCGTTAGTGTCAGTGCTTGTGTGTGTATGTGTGTGTGCGCGCAAGCAAGTGTGTGTGTGCATGGGTGGGTGGGTGGGTGGTGGGAGTATTTTTGTGTGCACATCGTATAAATAGTGCTTGACTTTTAATGCGTGCTTGCCTGTGTGCAGGTCCTGTCTGTGCTGAGAAGAAAAGAGCGCTGGCTGATGTGCGCCGGGGTCCGCTTTTTCCGCACCATGCTGACCTTAAAGGTGAGGGCCAGCAGCTCTTAGCTTGTTGAGCAGGACAGCTTCACGTCTTTTTGGTCATGGTGCAGGATAGGCTAGTCGACCTCATGGTAAGCAGGTCCAATAAACTTTGGGTTTAGAATGACATGATTTAATGGTAATGTAGGGAATAGGAAACCTAATCAACCAGGTCCATACTTTTACTCTCATTGCCTTTGCACTCTACGCATCTCGACATCTTTGAAAGGCAGGTCATCGAGTTGTACAGGAATCTCCTAGCTTTTATGTGTTGTGACCTGTTCTTATCATCAGGAGCCCTCTTGATTTGTTGTTCCTCCTCCTTTCCCTCATCCGCCTCACCTCAACTGATGAAGGTGGCGCAGTTGTGGTAGCTCTCATCTCACAGCATTTCAAATTTCTGGCCTCTTCAGGGCTCCTTGACAGACCCCAGCTGGATTATTACACATTTTTGACTCCACTTTACGCTCCCACAGGGTGACATTGGCTTTTACGCTCACATCTTTACCAGGAGCAACCTGTTTGAGCCACTCATGACGTATTCTTGACTCCCACTTTTCCCACAGGGTGACATTGAGTTCTACACCCGCATCGTTACAAGGAACAACCTGTTTGAGCCCCTCATGACGATGTTCCTAGAGAACGGCAACCGCTACAACCTCCTCAACAGTGCAGTACTGGAGCTGGTGGACTACATACGCCGTGCAAACATAAAGGTGCACGCACGCAATGCTGTCTGCCAGGCCCTGTCCCTCCACAGCTAGATTCCCTGGGTTGGTTTTTACGTGCAGCAAGTTATGACGTACAGGTTCATGTGCATTGTGTGAAAAGGCCCTTAGCTTATTCTAGGCTCCATAGTATGAGGTGAAGTCTGCGTTTTCTAGGCTCCTTCCTTGGCCATCTTCAACCTCTGCCTCGAACATTGCCCTCAAACTGCAGGAGTTGATAACCTACTTGGTTGACCATTACAGCCATCGCTTTGCGGAGATAGACTATGTAGAGACCTTCAAGCTCTTGCATATAAAATACGAGCAGCAGCAGGTACGAAGTGTGGGTGTGGTTGGATGAGTGTTAGGGTTGATATGCATTATGTGCAATGATTGGGTGTAATACATCACGAGTCTATTTAAATCACATTGCCTCGCAATAGAGAGCCCTATTTCGTTTCGTGAGCGTATCACTGCCGTTTGGGCATACTACATTGTCTCCGTCGCCCGCTTGCCAGTTCATTATTTCCCCTTATATTTCCTGATGTTCCAAGGATGTGCACGTACATACTTGTGGGTAGAGCGGTCTGGCCAACTCTTGTCTGTACACTTCTATGCAGCACGCTGCCACACGCCCTACGATCTGAACTCTCAGAGCATGTGCAGGATGCTGGGCAGGACAGGAAGCAGCATAGGCAGCTCAGGCCCTCGGCAAGCTCTAGCCATGTAGCAGCATGCAACACGCTGTCACACGATCTACACACGATCTACATCTGCATTCTGAGCACGTGCAGGATGCAGGGCAGGAAGCAGCAGAGGCAGCTCGAACCCGCGCTGCCTCAGCAAACGGCAACAACGAGCCGCCCTTGAGCGGCGCAACTTTTGCCTTTGGACTGGATGGAGCGCCTCTAGGTGTGTTGCTGTGCTGTCATTTATGTCTACCGTGTCTGATCATCAGACGCAAAGAGCTTTTGTTGGCTCTTGCTGTTATGCCTGGGGTGGTATGGTGCAGTATGTCATGATAGCTGGCAGCTGGTGAATGGCTCTGATGCATAGAGACCGAAGGTACCGCAGGAACAATAATCCAGGAGCAGCAAGAAAGGCATTGGTTTATTTGGACACATTTTGAGACCCCAAGGAGTGTGAATGGCACGTTCGTGCCTTTTCTAAGCCAGTACTGGCTGCCTCAGAGCGGTCCATACCAAACAGGAAAGCAATCCTGCTTCAAAGGCTTAAGCCTGCTGCGATACTAAAGAAGGAATGCTGGGCCGTGATGATGATGGTTTGCGCACATGCTGACACTTCTGGACCCTTTAAAATGCCCTTGTGCAATGCCTTCCCTCATGCATGCTGCCTCACCTACTCAACAAGTTGGGTAGGAAAGCCTCACCCTGTTTGCTATCTCAGTATAATCTTTGCGTGTGCGGTCTTACCTGGTCATCCTATCTTCAAAGTTGTAACAGGATTTCACCCTACGCCAATGTTCCAGCGGCGACAACAGAGGCGATAGAAAGGCACTCGCCTATCCTTGCACATTAGCGTGATGATGCCCTTCACTCCATGTCGTACTCCCTGTCTGGATTTGTTTGCAGGAAAAAGTATCGAAGGTGCATCATCGGGTCACCTGCGGCGGAAGCGGCGAGATGATCGAGATTTGGAAAAGAATGAAGAGGTGTGAGTGTGTGCTTTGCACCTATGCAACAAACGTGCTATTGTGTGAAAGAAATGTTCTGTGCTTTTTTAGGCCTTGACTGAGATTCAGGAACTTGGTGTTCTTGTGCTGGCTAAGCATCATTTCTAGACCTACAAACCTCTGTTATACAATTTGCTTGAATTCCTTCCAAGCTCTGCGGAAAGGTTATGCAGTTGGTAAAGGAAGGTTGCTGGATGTTATTTCAGCAACCTTCTTCCTAACTCACTCCTGCTGTGTGCGAGAGTTTAGACTTCTGCCTGGTCAATCCTCTGCTACTAATTGTGCAAAACGTGTCTCCACGGCTGCTTGGCTCTTATCTCGGTCCCTTGGTCCCTTAGTACAGGAACTCCTCTTGTTTTTTATACGAATGTGTGTTATTAATGGGAGCAGCTTGTGCACCTCACGCCTGCTCGCGTGCCCTGCTCTACTTGTATCACAGGACTACTTTGAGAGCGACGACAACGAAAATGATGCAGCAGAAGGCCCCAGTGCTCAGCAGCAGCAGCAGCAACAGCAGTACCAGCAGGAAGATTTGGGGAACAGACATTCACGTTCTCGCTCTCACTCGCCTGAGCAGGAGAAGGGACATGCGTCAAGGCACTATGAGAGGAATCCGCCGCCGCCGCAGCAGCAGCAGCAGCAGCAGCAACAGCAGCAGCAAGCTGCAGGGCCAACGGGGTGGAGTAGGGAGGCAGGGGGCTTAGGAGATGCAAGCAAACCTGCCTCTCATTCTTCTCCTACTGCTACTGCTCCTGCTCCACCACTAGTTGACGCCGCCACGACCAGCAGTGCTGGGGGAGGGCCAGGAGGGGGCTGGGTGGGGCTGGTGGACTACGATGACGACGATGAGGACAGTGGTCAACGGGAAGGTGGCGCGTCAGCAGGAGCTCTTCCACAGGAGGGTGTGCAAGGTGTGTGTGCTAGCTAGCGCAGTGTCTAGCTAGTGCAGTGTCTGATGATCCTTGTTTTTGTGGCAGTTTGCTGTCCCTATACCAAAAATACAGCACTGTTATTAAGGTACTTTACCGGGAATATAGTTGAACGGGCGCTCGACATGTGTGCTGATGTTGGCTGTCATGCAAGAGCACAGCTACTGGGCTTGGTATCTCAACACAGATAGGTGCCAGACTCAAGGCCACCCTCACAGTTTAAAACATGTGTCCATCCCATCAGGTGCTGCCGATGAAGGTGATCTGAGGAAGAGGTTGAAGACAGCTCTTGAAGACTCACCCCGGAGAAGAGGCGCCTAGCACACACCACGTTGTTACAGGTTTTCCTAATACTAGCATTAGATGTTTGTGGGTGATTACTCAAAACGCTTGACACGGTGGAGCAGATGTACTTGAATGACCTTACTTTCTTTCTCAGACACACGACACGACCCCCGGCACAGTCTCAAAAATGTTGTGCTTTCTACGGCGTGATGGCGTGATATCAGCTAAAAAGGGCGACTTACAAAGAATTTTTAAGGTTTACAAGGTTTAAAAAGAAAGGCCTTCAGTCAAGAAGTGCGACTGCTAGCCTGCTCATAGTTCACGTAGAAAAAAAATAATGCTTGTTATTGTCCTGGCGACTTACGTAGAATATACAAAGAGGCAAGCGGGGAAACTAGTAGACATGTTTAAATGGAACAATGGGCTGTTTTGCTTGGCCCAGCCAGCTATTAGTGCAACGAATGAATAGGCCCGTCGGAAAAGTCAGGGCTGTTGATTCATTGGGGTTGAATAAGCCAAAAGCGTTGATTTGTAGTTGATCATTGATTCAAGCGGAAATCAACTGCTGTTCTGGTTGATTCAACCGGACAGTTGAGTCAAACAGTAATCAATGAGAAACGGTTGATTTCTAATTGATTCCTGGTTGATTATTGATTCAAGCAGGAATCAACTGCTGGTTTCTTTGATTCAACCACAGTTGATTCAAGCAGTAATCAATGAGAAACGGTTGATTTAAATTGTTTCCTGATTGATAGTTGATTCAAGCAGGAATCAACTGCTGGTTTGTTTAATTCAACCACGCAATTAATTCAACCAGCAATCAAGCAGGAGTGGTTGATCTGAGATTGATTTTAGGTTAACCGTTGATTCAAGCAAAAATCAACTGCTGTATTCAGCAAATGGGTGATTCAAAGTGCAGATCAACTGCAACACATGAAAAAAGCCCTAGCGTCTTTGCAATCATTCCAAATCAACCAATAACTCGAGATCTTAATAATCATTGAAATCTGAAAATCAGATATTCGGCACCATCTTGGAGGCACTCTTTAGCTGCTTGATGTGCACTTAGCTGCTTGATATGCCACAAACTACCAGCACAAAAATACCTAGTACTAAGTAACAAAAACAGACTTGTATCAAGATGTGTCTCAGCACTCAGCAAACAAAATTGGCCTCCACAAATGCATGAAGCAGTATGCCTGAGTAAGGCCCGTAGTGCGCTTCGATGATGTCTCCCTTGGCAATTGGCTTGCACGCAACAAGCAAGTACCACAGGCAGTTGACCGTGTAGAAGCAAGCGTTGTGGCTTGCATCTACATATCGTGCTCGTTCTTTAGATGAACAAGTCATCATGCCTGCATGTCAGGTGTGTGATGTGTGTGTGTGTGTTTTGGGAACAAGCAGCATACCTGATTGCATATTGGGAGGTTGGCACACCTAACTACCTCTGTCTCTGCAGCACTTATCACAACATCGGTGTGTGTGTGTGTGTGTGTGTGTGTGTGCTGCATGGACCTGCCGGGTTGATTTGGATGCCATTGTCATTGTACCTGTGTGTGTTTGTGTGCATGTGTGTGTGTTTGTGTGTGTGGGTG
>Ga0307963_1001188_pt1 | contig 19593 bp, 16 predicted proteins | sample OrgLakmetagen594_FD_201829 | JGI IMG/M metagenome (GOLD analysis project Ga0307963, IMG submission 201829) | Saline water microbial communities from Organic Lake, Antarctica - #594 | ecosystem: Environmental > Aquatic > Non-marine Saline and Alkaline > Saline | place: Antarctica: Organic Lake... | reverse complement strand
GGGAATCTAGACGGGTTTTTAGTTTTTTTGCGGGGGTCTCCAGTTTTTTTCTGGGCCACTTCCACGGAATTTTAAATACATCATCGGGATCCTCAGCTCAAGCCCAGTCGATTGGTACCCTTTTTGAGTAAATTTGGTAAAAGGGGGGGTCTGTGGACATGTCCAAAAGTCAGAGGCACACGCATTCGGGTGCAGGCCGCGGGGTGAGTCAAGCCAATGAAGCAGCAAATAATTCCAAACTTACAGGATTGTGCCAGCATAAGATAGTCAGTGGAATTCTGAAAAAATGGAAGCAATGTTGGACTGTGCACGCCAGTTATGGGTGCCTGGTAGGTCACGTGTGCATGGGCGTCCGTATCTCAGCTTTTGCCCCATAACTCTGCAACACTTCAGTTTCAGGCTTGATGAGTATGCAGATGGATGCCTGCTTTAGAAAGGAGCAGATTGGTACCCTTTTTGTTTGCGTGGGGGCACTGGAAGGGGGGTTTAGAGGGGGGAGGCCCTCAGGGGTGTCCACCCCAAAAAGTATACGTGTTGTCCCAAAAATAAACTCCTGCAGCGGCACAGGATTTTCTATTGTGTCAGTTCAGATCTCTTTGGCATTACAAGCAATAACAGCTCGGATCAGATCTCTTAGCCTGACGGAATACTCCAAAAAACACAGCAAATGCAGCAATAAAATACAGAAAAGGAAAAAACAATGGGTCACCGCTCTCAGAAACAACAGAAGATGGACAACTGAGTCGCTTCCCCTAAGTCACACACACTTCTAAGATGTCCAGCAGCGCTGCAAGTGAAGACAGAGTACGTAGACTTGGCCAGAGCCTTATTGATATGTATATATACAGCATATATGACCAGAGGGGTTCAACGGAGGAAATGCCTGAAAATGCGCATTTTCCATTCAGAAGGCAGCCACTCACAGCCACTTCTTCCGATCGACACCATTTTAGTACCAAAGTGAAGCTGGCATTGAAAGCTACCCGAGCATGTGCCCAGTTTGATGTGGGTCGCTTTGCGTGCTGAGATACACTGGATCAAGCACACATGGTGCATGTAGACCCTAATGTGGTGATTTCCATGGAAAAATGGCTCAAATCCTCATAACACACCAACCACTTAGCCGTTCTCTTTCGTTTTTGTTGCAATGATATTCTTTCCTAAAAACTATACCATTAAAAATATTCCAGATTGGTGCAGTGGGTGATCTGGTATGAAGGATTTGTGGTAAAAGTGGGGTGCACGCCGCGGCTTACCAGGCATGTGCCCCCAAATTAGGCAGCCTCAAGCAGAAGTGCTCTGGAAAGAACATTTTGATGCCTTATTTGAAGCTGCCAAATTTGGGGGCCCATACGCGGGGAAAATTTGAAAGACGTGCCCATTGTGGGGGGAGTTGTCCACCACTGATATATGACCGTATATTTGATAAACCCCCTGCAAGGACAGTCGTATATGCACCGTATATGGTTCTGGCCAACCCTTAGTACTCGTATTGCAGCAATGTGCTGTGCAACAAAATCCGTCAGAAGACGGAATGAATGCTTATTATGTTACTGCCAGACCCTCAGAGGTCTTAGCATGTTGTTGCCAGTTCTCATGCCAAGCCTGCAACCTTTTAAAAGTTAGGCCAGCCCGTGACCAACGCATTTGATCGACCAAAGTGCTGCTTTTGCTACTTCCATGGCAAGGGCCCATGTGTTGCATTTGCTCTGTTGCTTGCAAGGGCCCAATCTGGAAGAGCATCCAGTGGCTTGACAATGAGGGCATGGAGGCAATAGAGTCGGTAAGCGGCACAGTCACACACTCTTTGTTTGCGTACATGTGCACGTATGTTTGGGCATGGTCTCATCGTGTGGTAACATTGCCGATTGTACCCTAGCAGAGCCAAGTACACACATGCTTACACTTACTTACATGCACTGGCACACACACAAGGCACTGGATGTAAGGTTCACACATGCTTACACTTACCTACATGCACTGGCACACACACACACACACACACACACACACACAAGGCACTGGATGTAAGGTGCACACATGCTTACACTTACTTACATGCACCGGCACACACACCCAAGGCACTGGATGTAAAGTACACACATGCTTACACTCACTTACATGCACTGGCACACACACACACACACAAGGCACTGTATGTAAGGTACACATATACACATATGTACTCATTAGTAACTGTAAATGCACATTGTACTGGGGGCATGGAGGCAGTTGCGCCTGGAAGTGTTTGCAACAGACAGGCATGGCCGCATTCAAATAAAGCATTCAAGTAAAGCATGCAACACCTTTACGTCAGTGCAGGGTTCCGCGCAGCGATTTGCGGCGTACTTGACCAAATATCGCAATACCATCTGCGGGCGGCACCCGATTGGTGTGCTTCTCAATGTAAGTGGCTTCGTTCCAGGCCGTGATTCATATGAGAACAAATCGAGCAACAAAGAAATGTGTGTACTCACAAGTAGATTGTTTGCCAGTCGTGTCTCTTGAGGACAAGGAATGACTTCGTTGCTCAGCTGTCAGAGAAAATAGAGTGCGAGGAGGAAAGAACGAGGATGTGTCTATCACCAAAAGCGTTGATCATACGAAGACACCTTGCATCCCGTGCAGATGATTGCGTCCAGTCAAAATCGTTATGACGTCAAGTTCAAGCACTACGACCAAAGCAGCAAATGTGAGCTGCAGTCGGACTCCAGTGTCAGGTGAGCCATTTGTAACTTGTAACTTGCACCTTCCTCTTTTGCCTGCCAAAACCTGCTTGTCCTAATGTAAGATTTGCATGGGGAGCTTCCTTAAATGCTAGTCGATTTATTTGTTAAGCCGAGCTCCAGACTAGTACTATCCAGGTTACTACGATATGGACCTCCCCATAAGCGTTGCAGCCCTGAACCCTGCCTTGTAATCCAATGGTGGAGAAGCTTTACAGCATTTGGTACCAAAAAGGCTGCTTCTCCTTAATGGATGTGGGGATTGGTTCTGCTGCCTGCGTAGCTCTTTCTTTTCCAATAATGGAGAAGCTTTACAGCATTTGGTACCAAAGTGGCTGCTTTTCCTTAATGGATGTGGGGATTGGTTCTGCTGCCTGCGTAGCTTTTTCTTTTCCAATGGTGGAGAAGCTTTACAGCATTTGGTACCAAAGTGGCTGCTTTTCCTTAATGGATGTGGGGATTGGTTCTGCTGCCTGCGTAGCTTTTTCTTTTCCAATGGTGGAGAAGCTTTACAGCATTTGGTACCAAAGTGGCTGCTTTTCCTTAACGGATGTGGGGATTGGTTCTGCTGCCTGCGTAGCTCTTTCTTTTCCAATAATGGAGAAGCTTTACAGCATTTGGTACCAAAGTGGCTGCTTTTCATTAATGGGTGTGGGGATTGGTTCTGCTGCCTGCGTAGCTCTTTCTTTTCCAATAATGGAGAAGCTTTACAGCATTTGGTACCAAAGTGGCTGCTTTTCCTTAATGGATGTGGGAATTGGTTCTGCTGCCTGCGTAGCTCTTTCTTATCCAATAATGGAGAAGCTTTACAGCATTTGGTACCAAAGTGGCTGCTTTTCCTTAATGGATGTGGGGATTGGTTATGCTGCCTGCGTAGCTCTTTCTTATCCAATAATGGAGAAGCTTTACAGCATTTGGTACCAAAGTGGCTGCTTTTCCTTAATGGATGTGGGGATTGGTTCTGCTGCCTGCGTAGCTCTTTTTTTTTTCCCCTTCCAGCCCTACCCTGGCAACTTCCACACTTGCAGTTACGCGTCTGCCATCTGCACTGTTGCTGGGCCTCAGAGCTGAGGTGCATTACAGTCGGCCACTGGCAATGTGTCTTAACGCCTGACAGTCTCCTGTGAGCAATTGCCCCCTTCCTTTGATATCCTTCAGCTTGCGTCTATTTTGTGAGGTCAGGGTACAGAGAACTCGCTCATCAGAATGAAGGTCACTGTCTAGATATGTGCCCTAGTAACTGTATTATTAGGCAGCTGGTGTACAATATGTGATGTTATGGAATGCACTTCTACATCGACACAACGTTAGCCGCCTCTTTTCTTCTGTTGCGGTAGCTGTTCTTCTCTTATCTTTCAACCCTAGGACATGAGTGCCAAGGGTCTATGCATCGTTTGTTTTTAGCAGCCAAGTGTAGTGCTATTGTTATATAGACATTTTGAACCATAATAAAAGAAGGAAAGGCACATTTTTGCTCAGTTTGCCGTTGTGACCTGTTTTGTGCTAAACACAAACGGTGCACAATATACATGCCAGCATCCATGCTTTCCATTCAGACAAATGAAGGGCGTGTAAAAGAAAGGGAGAAAATTTCAGCACATCATGTGAAGAGTCAGTGATTATATTTTCTGTCAAACTTGGTAACGCGCTTGTTTAGTGTTGTGTGCCACCAACATTGCTATTTCATATGCACCACTGAGCTACTGCACAACAAGGAGGGCCAGGGTTCGAAGCCCACCATCTTCTCCTCACCCGTAGAGGTAGAACAGAGGATTAAGGTATGGCAAGGTTACATTGCTATATATGCCTCAGGGCGCACCTGAGCGAAAGCTTGGGAAAAGCCTGTAACCACACCTAGCTAGACAAAAGGGGAAACGTCCATGAAAAACATGAAACAATGCATGAAGACAGATTAAGTGTAAAGAGAAAGAGAACGTTTGTTTGCTTGAAGAAACGCGAACAGAAGGCATCAAGGTACACGAGCAGATGCATGATACCAGAAGTGCTGAGCTAGCTTCTCAGGTGCAGTGCAGTGCAGCTGAAGAGAAACAGCTGAAGAGGACAGTTGCTTAGCCCAGCAGCGAGCAACAAATCAGCCAACACGCCAAAGCAGGGTCCCAACACTGGCAGGCCCAAACCAGTTGTGGACAGAACAGAGGATTAGACTGACGACATAGAAAGAGAAAGTTTGATCATATGGCCAGAATAACGAGCCAAAAAGAATGGAGAATAGCGTACAAGTCATTGTATCCAGAAATCTATTACCATGCTTACAAGGTCACCTATAAGAATTACAAAAACGACCACATTACACCAATTCCCAGGAGTGTGAATGAACCCCACACAATTTGTCTATGCCAATTGTTCAACACAACACAAGACGGTGTATTTGCGGTGTAGTTTTGTCATACGATCTTTCTTAGAAGCCCTTAACATTCCCAGCTCAAGATCTTGTGTGGATGGTGCTTCTAAACAATGGCGCCATCCACCCTAAAAAGGTAATTCGAGGAGTGGTAGAGGAATCTCGTTGATGGTTATTGCAGATCTTGGAGGGATTTGTGCTGTTCTTTGCAGAGTTTGGCAGGTTCTGGGGTCTTATATACTTATTTAGATTTTATATAATACTTCACCTCAATGGGGTGAATGCCCTCTGCAGTTGGCAAGATCTGTTCAGTGGGGAAAGGTGTACGTGCTATCCGGTGGGGGTCTTTGTGGCTGGTGGCTTGCGGAGCTGAGGTACTCTCAATCTCTCTCGGTCTTTTTGCCACTTAAAAACCAATTGTCTGCTGTTTATGTGCCTTTCAAAGATCATTCAGCATGGCATCTTGCCGACAGATGTCAGTCACTTGGCTCTAGCTGCTGCTTAACCAGGTACAAAGAGCTGTTCTAGTAACATTGACGTCAAGTGACTTGCACACCTCATGAGTGTTTTATGCAAGTTGCTAACATTGCCGGCAAGCTGAGATGGTGTGGAATTACAAAAATTGCACCTTAGAATTTGATTTAATTATAATTGATGCTTTTCCTACCCAACAAGCAGAAACGGCACAAGAAACCAATGCCTTGTTTATTAGGGCACCATTACCCTCCACACCATCCTACTCGGAGCGATAGGCACTATCACACTACAAAAAATTCATTTCCACGGTGTTACGCTCAGGCGGTGGTGGATGTGTCAGCCTCATTCTATGCAGAAGTGTAAGTGAAAAGAAATGAAGATTTTTCCGGGGGGAAACCGAGGCCCACAAGCAACATTTTCCAATTTGCTCTGTGGCGCACATGCGCCAAACAATTGGAAAGCCCCATTTTGTACAAAGCATGGATCTGTCTGTGGGTGCAAAATTTCTAGTTTGCCAATTTTGGGCGTCATGAAGCTAGATTGGGTCCAATTTGATGAAGTGGTGTGTAGAAGTTGCCCCTTAACTGGTAAAAAGGAGCATGTTTGAACTATCGCCCAGCAGCCTCTCTTTTTGTTGCGTCAACTGTTCCGTGAATTGTGGGAATTGTGCATGCCATCAGAGTCAGAGTCAGCTCCTGAAAAACCCTCACTGCCAAGTGTAAGGTGTAAGCCACCTAATGAGGATCAGGGAGACTGTGTACAGGAGCACCATTGAAGGAGCAAAAGAGACACCACCCTGGGCCTCAGAATCACAGACACCAGAAAATTCCGAATTTATATAAATAAATGACATATATTTAGGATTAAAATTTGCTGAGTCACCCACGTACTAAAATTTTCAATTTGTTTACTAAAAATTAACCATGGATTTTCGGGCCTCTCTGCCTCTCTCAGAGCCTAAGTCCTTCAGAGATCTCCCCCCAGACGTTCTGGCTCTCATCTACAGCAAGCTGACCACCAGGGAGGATAGGAAGAGCCTGTTCCAATGCACCAAGGCAGTGCGTGTCCCTCAGGTCAGATCTTTTGCTTGTGCGTCCAAATAATTCAAAAAGTGCCCCATCCAGAGAGTAGTCATCACATGATAAAAACAGTTCCGCACTTTACTGCTGCTTGCGACTTTGCTTTAAACACAGCTTGGACAACGATATAATGACGCCTCATCGCTCCCATCATAAAACGCAACTACAAACCCGCACGCACGTCATGCAGGTTCTCCAGCTCATCAACAAAACGACGATTGGTTTGGAAGAGGCTTTCGGCGCATCAAAAAGCCTCCCAGGACTCATTCACTTCCCTCGTGGTGCGAGGCTGACGGAGCTGACAGTCATGGGGTGCGGACTCTTTAGCGGTGCATTTCACCTAGGGTGGCTGCGGCAGAGGACAGGATGGGAGAGAGGGGGCCTGAGCATGGATAAGCCGGAGCTCCAAAGGGAGCATGAGCGAGAGAGGGAGCTGTTGGCTGGGGTCAAGCTGCTTCGACTGGTGAGGGCATGTTGTTAAAAAGTTGCTGAGTCAAGCTGTTCCCTTAACTCCATCAAGTGTTTGGTGGAGGAGTTCTACGGTACTCGGTACTGTGGCTCTTTTTTTCCTCAATTGATGTGGGGAGTGGTTATCACTACCTGCTTGGTTTGCTACATCAAGTAACCTTGCTGGGTATCTTAATATCTGGGTCTTAATAAGGTCCTTATGCTATAAAATTCATTTGCTGATCAGTGGTAGAACAGACAAATTGGCACAGCATAAATTAATCTCAGCTTCAAACTTATTATGAACTCAAATGCGCTGCAGGTCGGCACAAACACTATGACATTGACGGACTTGCTCTTTCTCTGCCCGAACGTCACGACCATACTCTCAGACCAGGTCTCTATCAGGCTGTTTTTTGCTTTGGCAGACGCACACCTGCCTCAATTGTGTAGGGTGCACTTGGATATGGTTTTTCATGATTTCATCGATGAAGAAGGGCTAGGCTTTCAGAAGCTGCAGCAAGCATTGAAGCAGATAGAAATCAAGTACCATGGTGTGCAGTGGGAGGTGAATGCCATACATGTGGCTGAAGATGCACGTTTGTCCACCCTGTATGCATTTAAAGGCACAGTAATGTCACTAGGGGTAAGTGTCGTTGCCGTTGACGCGCTTGATGAGGTGTGCCGGTGGGACCCTGACGATGAAGAACAGCTGGTGCAAACCTTCCCTAGGGCAGCTGTTAATTGGATTGACGGGGAAGAACTTTTTGAAGGGGAAGATAGTGACAGCTTCCACGATTATGGATACTATGACGATGTCAGTGAATATGGCTACAATGACAGTGATGGTAGCTACTCATCTGATTAATGCAATCTCCATTTTTGCTGCATCGCATGTATGAGCTGCAGTTTATGAGCGATGGAAAGTGTTTTTCCTGTGGTTTTTCATGTGTCTTCTGTAGACTCTTACTCTTTCTTCTTGTGGTACTGCAGTTAACAATGTTTTTTGAAACAATGTTGTTCATATCTATAGTCACTGTACAACGTATACCATCTATGGTCTTTTACGCAGACCTTTTCACTTCATTAAATTTTCGGCAAGCTGTAACAACAACAAAAATTACAAATACCGAGAAAAGCAGCACAATAGCTGAACGATGCAACAAAAGCTGGTCAATAAATCACCAAGAAAGCATACAGAAAATTACGTAGGTAAGGCATTGATGTGCAACCACTCCGGGCAGTATTCGAATAGTGGAAGTTCCAGGCACCAGTACAAATGAGACCGAGCCCACCAAACACGTAAAGGTGGAAGTTATTAGGAATTTATTGACGAGCAGTGTACACTAAATATGCACTCACCTTCCTGAAGAGGCACAAAAAAACTACCTGGGGAAAACGTTGGAAGAAAAGAAAAGGAACGCTGGTAGTGTGAACACTACCAGCATGGACTAGAAAAGGATGTAGTTTTGTGTTCTGCGTCACCCAATAATTGGATACAAAGTCAAACAATATCCCATCTGGAGAACAAAAGTGGAGATGCTTTATGTGGGGATCAGGTGGTTGGGAGGTAGAGGCCTGTGAATTATCAGTATTGCTCAGATACTTTGGGGGGCTGTGTTCAATGTCTCGTCTCATCTGTATGATTTCTGTTCCGGATCTGATTGCATGTAGGCTCAATTTTATCATTGGTGCTGTGGCATATAGACCAGTAACTCTGAGGATGTGGAGCAGGTTCCTTGTGTGGCCGCTGTAGATGGTGCCTGTTGCTCCTAGCAGAATGGTGTTAAGGGTTTTGCCGTGTCCGAGTAAGCGAGGCACTAGCAGCTTTCCTATGTTGTTCTCCTACCTTTTTTGCTTGTTGGGTAGGTAAAGTGTCTTCACAGTACCTAATTTGATCAGATGTACATCACGTTTGTTTGGTTGTATGTCTCTTGGTTCCCTAACCAAGGGGTATGGATTGGCAGGGCCACCTGCTAGGTTTTCATGGGCAGCTCTTCTTGCATTATTGGCAGACCTTGTTGAAACATTGAAAGAGGTTTATCCGACTGATGCCATTTTTGTCCACGTAACATTCCTCCCCCCTTGGCAACTCCGTCCTTGGAGTGGGACTAGGATCCCTGCTAGAGTTCCAGGTGGAGGGTCAACTCGCCAAAGGTGCCATAGCGGTTTTCCGCAGAGGGCTACTCCAAGACTTCGATGCCAATGAAACATTGAAAAAGGGTAATCCGACAGATGTCATTTCTGTGCTTCGTGCGATACATATATCCACGTAACACATTTTTTGTACGTATTTGTTGGGTTTCGTTTGGGGTGTGGCTGCTGGGTGGGAGTATCGTGATTATTCTTAGAGGTTATAATCATTCTTACTTGTGATGATTATTCTTAGAGGTTAGAAGCATTCTTACTTGTGTCTCCTTAGAAGGGCGTATTATGGTATCCACTCCCTACATCTGCTTGTGCTAGCAGGCAGGCACTCTGTGTACCTTGTTAAATTGCTTCCAAAACTATTTGTCCAGCAATGCTATGCCTGTTAATGATCATTTTAATTTTAATGGGCATGTGTTAGGTGCCATCAAGCTTATGGCAGATGAGGCAGATTTACGGCAGGCCTTCTATACGGTTGCAATAAGCGGCACGCTGTTGGTTGTAAATCAAATTTGTGTGGCAGAGCATGACATGTATCTTTTATCTAGATGTGACATTTGCATTATTACAAAATTACTTTCTCAAAAATGCTTTCTCGACAATGCCTTCCCTAATCAGTTCTTGGTATTTTGTATAGCACTTTGTGGACTGATGGTTTGAAGCCTTTTTAGGACCTAGTTTGTCTTGGACGTGCATGTGTGCTTTTACAGCATCGAGATCTGAGAAAATAGAGAGCCTGTCTACTGGAGGAGGCCCTGGTTGGCAGGTGTTAAGAGTATATGGCAGGCAAGCTGGAGGAGGGGTTTCCAACCTTGCTGGCCAGAAGATGGATGAGTGGGGTTGGGTATTGTTTTTAATGTGGATATCATGGCCACTTTAATTTTCTGCAGAGCACTTTGCTATGGCATCAGTCCCCTAGGATGTCAGCATGAGCTTTAACCTTGTAGAGATGGACGATGCATTTAGATAGCTGGATGTGGTGTACGATGGTTTCTAGGAGTTTGGCATGTTTATGCCGTTTCATGCGCTGGGAGTAGAGGATGCTATTCCTTATTTGCCATAGTGCACCTCAGCGCTGTCTGTTGCGATATGGGTGACTTCATTTATTAAAGCAGCAGCAATTCCTGCTAGCTCGGCTCTGTCTGTAGTTTGTTGCTGCTTGTCCCTCCAAGATTTATTGTGGTGAATTTGTCGGATTGAGGGTGGTAGACTCCAGCTCCAATAGACTGAGATCCATTTTCTTTCTTTGTAATACAACTCCCGTCTGTGAAGGCCCATTCTTTCCAGCTTGGGGCCTTGAGTTCTAGAGCACATGATGGGATGGGACCTGGCTGTGTACTGTATCGCTTATGTCGCCAATATTTGCATTGATGACTGTGTTTTTTGAGTCTTTGGGGAACCTACATATTTTTGCCATTCTTGGCATTATTCTATCAGGTGGCAGGTCAAGAAAAGGTATGGTGCCTGCTTTTTAAAAATCCAGATTGCTGCTGGTGATAGGCCTTGTTTAATTTTTCTAACTAAAACAGTTGCTCCCTGGCAGCTTTGTTCCAGACTGCTAAGATGCGTATGCCCCATGTTGCAACTGGCAAAGGTGGTGTTTTGCTTTGCTGGTAGAGGAGTGGCACGTAGCACACTTTTGTCTTTGGGATATTTCGAAGAATAGTGCAAAAATCCCTATTGTCAGTGCAGGTTTTGTGAAAAGCGTTGGTACTGTTTTCCATCCGGTTTGGGAGCAGTAGGAAGGTAGAGGTTGCCTCTTGGTTATTTAAGGCAGATGCGGTGCATGTTGCACTCCTTTGAGCATGTGCTTATCGTCATACATCGGGTGGCAGATAGAGAATTTGGTAAAAGGTGTGTGGAGAACGCGTCTGTCTTGGAACCAAAAACTATGTCTTATGGGTGGGCTGTCCAGAACTCTTGAAACTCTGGGGTAAAGTCTAGAGGTGAGGCCATTCTTTCTTTTGTGACCAGGGCATTTTGTAAAAGGCTGTCATGTAATGGGTGAGCAGAGCCCTATAATGTGAATATTAAGCCTTGGTATTGTTGCCTGTCATTGAAAGCCTTGAGAGTCGATGAAGTAGTCCTTGGATTTCTGTTGCAAGGCCTTGGACAGGGGCTCGATGACAAGCAGAGTTATATGCATCCTGTAAAATGCGGAGGCGCTAAGGGGTGGTGGTGCCGGAGCATTTTCCATTTTCCATCTATGCCGTACACACATGTCACCTCTGGGAGGTTCTGGAACTTGGGAAGTGTGAGATTTGTTAGCCAGTCATCTGCTTGTGGCGGTTAACTAGGTGTGTCGTATTGCTTGCTACTTTCATGTGCTGTCTCTTGCACTGGAGGTGGTATGAAAGTATCGACCTGTCTGTTCCATTCCATAGTTGCCTGTGCCTTTAATATCATTTTGCAGGTCAGTAGATTGCATGTCATAATGAACTTTGTCCCTGACATGTTTGCCTAGCGTAAATTTCCATTGGAAAGTATGCCTGAGGGGATTCTCCATCCTTGCCGGGACAAGTTGTCCATATTTTTGTCTGTGGGTTCATTTCACGTGCAAGAGGTGGACATGGTGCTTTTCTTGTACTCTTCAGCCATTTGTACATAGTTTGGGTTGGATTTGATCATCTTTGCTGCATCACATGTTGGCTCCCAGTCAGGGGATTGGCTGCTACAAACAACCAGACCCACCATCTCAGAATTTTTTCCATGTCTGTTGTAACCATCCCCAGTTGAGAACACGGATGTTGTTGGTGTGATGGAAGGGGGGTTGGGGGAAGTACACAATTATTTCCGCTTTTGGTTGCGCTGAAGAAAAGGATACGAATTCAGGTAGTGAAAGCACTACCAGCATGGACTAGGAAAGGATGTTTTGTGTTCTGCACCACCCAATGGATGCAGAGACACAACATCCCACCTGGAGAACAAAAGAGGAAAGGCTCTTTAGTGGGAATCAGGTGGTCGGGAAGCAAAGGTCTGCACACTATCAGGAGTAATGCTCAGATGTTTTTGGGAGTCAATGTCTCACCTTTGTTGCGGACCAGATTGCATATGGGCTACATTTTTTCATGAGTGCTGTGGTGTAGACCAGTAACTCCGTGGTTCGGAGGTAGATAGTGCCTGTTGCTCCTAGCAGGGTGTTGTGGGGAGTTTTGCTGGTGTCCAGGTAAGCGAAGCAAAAGCAGCTTACGTTGTTCTTGTGCCTTTTCTGCTTGTTGAGTATGGGGAGTGTCTACACAGTACTTAACTTCAATCAGATGTATATTGCGTTTGTTTGCGTCTCTTGGTTTCCTAGCCAGGGGGTATGGATTGGCAGGACCATCTGCTAGTTTATTATCAGCTTTTTATCAGCTCTTCTGGCATTACTGGCAGACCTAGTTTGGTACGTGTTTGTTGGGTTTTGTTTGGCGTGGTTGCTGGGGCGCTACAATATCTTCATTCCTGAGGGAGAAATTGAACTTGATTTTTGTGCTGCAGCCTGCCTGATAATTCAATTGCCTTCCTTGCCTGCACACTGTACCGTCACTAGCATGCTATTATAGTCATGTTATATAGGCAAGTAAGGAGCAGCAGTGACCGAGCGAATGCAAGCAAATGGAGGTGCCCTCTAATTTTGCATTTTTTGTTATGTGTCTTCTCTCTTGCTCATAGGGGAACGGGAAATATCTGATATTATGGCCTCGACCTTGTGCTCTTCTCTTAATGCAGAGCTGTGGAGGAGGACTTTGTGTTTGCACGCCTGATGGAGGCTTTCTCACTAAACACTATACTGATCTGTAAAAGAGTGAGGCACCTCTCAACCCAAACCAGCTGGTAGCACACTTTTCAATTCTATCCTAATGTTGCTAAGGTGCACTTGTTTTAAGGTGGGTCAGGGTTACAAAATATCAAATGGGGATAGCAAATTCATTCCAATGTGGATGGAAAAAAAAAGACGGAAAAAAGGAGACGCGCATAAGAGACAGACTGAAAAAGCAGGAGATCAACCAGGGAATTTATAGCAATCCTTACTCTCCCCTTGGGAGAAGGCCCACCCCCCCTCTCTCCCTGCATACTACTAATACTTCCGTATGGACTTGTGTCTATGTGAGGGATGCACTGCTGGATTCCTGCAACTAGATGGGAAACAGGAATAGAGGCTATGTGTGCAACTAAAGGACGGATGATGGTCTCCATGCATTTATGAGTGAGAGCATACTACAGGTATAAGAACAGTGCATGCAATTGTCTTCGATGGTAAAGTCGCGCCCTACGAGGCCTGATTGCCAGGTGGGCATGCATTTTAACTAACGTGCTTCTTTCCACACATTTTTTATATTTTTGTCTTCTATGACATTTATGAAGCATTTCTCTAAAAACTATAACAATATGAAAAATGGTGGCAAATGGTATGTCCTAGCATAGGGCACATGCTGCCTTTCAAACAAACCATTGCAGGGCTAGATGTTGCCCACAATGCAATTGTATGTTGCCCGCAAATTTTCAGCTTACACAAGTGGCTTTCTTCAACCTCGTTTTAAACATTGGGTTTCATGGCACCGTCATTGCACACACCCATTGTTCCTGGAGCACGGCCAGCAGTTGCTCATAGTAGTGGTGGTGCTGCTGCTGGAGTCCAGTGGCCAGGAGGAGGCCAGGGGAAGGCCAGGGGCCAGGACGGGCCAGGAGAAACGTAAAAACAGAATTGCCCCCCCCCCTAATTAGGGCCTTGCCTTCCTCAGCACCCAAGATGGCCCCTGACAGAAGCAGCTGACGTAGGCGTGCTATTTTGTGCTCATTTTTTTAAGAGAAACAAGACGGGAGAAGCTGTCAGAGAAGCTCGGATCAGACTTTGGTGGATCAAACACTACGCACGCTCCATCAGGCAAGACGGCAGTCTCATCTTCCAGCATCGTAGTTCACCTGCCTGCACCACTCGAGCCTGGTGTTATGCTGAAGTACAAGTCATTCTTTGCTGTATCAATAAAATTGATCTATTGACATCATTTTCCCCCTGTGTACTAATAAAGAAGATCAGGATTGCTACGGTTCATTATCAGCAAGGCGGAGACCCAACTGGACATGGCCGGTCCCCCTCGAGGAAAAAGTCAGTAACTTTGACATACATGCGCGGTCCACGCTATTATGTCAGGAATAAAATATTAGAAGGTATTGTTTCTAATCAATGATCAGAAGGCATACAAATAAGCCAAGCTCTATCTGTCCACATTCGATATTCGATATCTTTGGCTTCCCATGTGTGAGAGCAAGCTGAATACAAGTACAATCCTCTGGCCTCAGGCATGCTTGCCCCGCCAGTAGTCCTTGTGTATGCATACACGGCAGGAATCTCCGTATGGCCATGCATGCTCAAAAGCGTCCCTGTCGCACCCATTCTGGTGGTCCCAAATAAATCAAAGCATTTAAAAGCAGGTAACAAGTTAAATCGAGAATGGTCCCTCCCATTAAGTTAACTCTATTATTGCCACCTGCTTACGACTAACTTGAAACGTTGCAAAAGGGAAATCCGACAGACGCCATTTCTGTACTTCGTGCGATATATATCCACGTAACATTATACCTCCCCCCTTGGCAACTCCGTCTGCGGAGTGGACTAGGCTCCCTGCTAGAGTTCCAGGTGGAGGGTCAACTCGCTAGAGGTGCCGTAGCGATTGACTAAGCAAACGCTTTGCATCCCAACTTGTCGAAAATTACCGGGTCGGACAACTGCCTTTTTGCAACTACCAAGGTTCGAACCCAAGACCTAAGGTAATCCGCGATTTTCCGCGGTGGGTTACTCCAAGGCTTCGATACCAATAATGAAACGTTGAAAAGGGTAATCCGAAAGATGCCATTACTGTGCTTAGGGTTAGAATTAAACTAAACCCTCGATATATATCCATGTAACATAACTTTTCACCAAACTTACCTGCTAAAGATCACAGATGGCTAAAGATTCTCCTACATCCCAGAGTAAAATTTTGCTTTCGGTTAAAAGGGAGGGGGTGTGTTAAAAACCGGTGAACTTTTGTACTTTGCCAATGTTGTGTCCAGAGACCTTCTGTGCTGACAGAGCGCTGTGGTGCAGCCGCGACAAAGTTTTGTTTTTTATCGGATGAGTATTTGAAAAGTTGAATACTCAACTTGGTAACCACCCCCTTACAAATTTACGACCGGGGCCTCAGCCCCCCAGGCCTGCTAAATAAGCATGCATGACGATTGCTTGCACGCTCGGCACACTGCATCTTCTTACAACACGAGGATACAAATTTGCTTACTTGAATGTAGCGGCGCAATTCCATTTATCGAGATTGTTAAAATTTGTGAATTGTACTTACACTCCCCTGACTGAACCCTAGAATCGAGGGCAAGCTGTGCGATGCTAGTTCGTTGTGATGGAGCTCGTGTTCAAGATATTTGAGCACATCGTCGTACAATCCTGGCACTTCAATTTTTTTTTTCGCTGCGCCATCACAACGGACTTTGCGATGGCGTTTGGGGTGTCAAACTGGCCCGTTCTGGCCCGTCCCTGCACCATCAGCCGAGATTTTTGGAGCAGTGTGTAGCTGAGAATAACTCACGACATCCTGCGTCAAGAGCAGGGCAGCAATCCGTGGACTAGGCGCGGAGAGATTGGCCGGGAAAGATGGCATCAATTTCTGGCTTCTCTAAAATGAGGTTTATAGAGGTTTTACAGGCCCAGATGAAGCGCCCCCGGCCAGAAAACACATCAGCTTTACTTAATATTTTAGTCCCTTATGCTAGGCCAGCATCAGAATTCCCATTTCTGCTCCTCGGCTTTGGCCGGGTGTTCAACAGACGAGAAACCGAGCGCATTATGCGGCCCCGATAGACCACCTGATGATTGGCACACTTATAGATCAGTTTAGTGAATACACACGCAGGTTTCAGGGCATACGGTGCAGTGTCTGAGCCGCAGTGACATCGCACAGGCTTGAGGTCACATTTTGCTGCCAACTTCGGGTCAGGCAGGGGAGTGTGACTACTTGCACCTTAACTATATCTCGAATGCACGCCTCGGCAGACGCTCAAACGAAACAATTTTACTATATTAGTATTAATATTAGTACTCAAACTAACGAAATGAGGTCTCTGCTCGCTTTGGTCGTTGCTCCATTGGCTTGTTTGTGTGCTAGAACTACCCCCACGTATTCAGCATTTCCAAAGCCTGCACACGATGGAAACCCAGCTCTGATGGCTCGATGGCTCGTGAGATGCACAGCACAAGCACAGCACACGCACAGCACACGCACACACACACACACACACGCACACACACATACACACACACACACACTGACAAACACACACACATGCACACGCACACACACACACACATACACACACACAAACACACACACACACACACTTATATATACACACACATACACACACACACACACACACACACACATACACACACATACACACACATGCACACGCACACACACATACACACACACACACACTCAAACACACAAACACACGCACACACACAGCGCACACACGCGCGCACACACACACACACACACACACACACACACACACATGTATACACACACACACACACACACACAAACACACACATTTTTAGTTCGCCCCACCATGCCACAGGTGCACGTACTATCTTATGGAACCCTTTCCTCTCTGGGCAAGGAGGGAGGAGTGCCAACTGGGTGAGCAAGACGCTGTTGTTCTGTCATGTGCACCGCTATACATTTACTGATTGGAAGAAGTTGGTGGCTCTTGGGGAAATAATATCAACGCTTGGGGCTGCTTGGGGGGTATTTACTCATACAGGGGAAGTGTTTCACACGCTGATGGCCCGTGGGAATCACCAAGCCCTCGCATCTTTTTCTACTTGACTCCAATGGACGAACAGGTAGCGTTCACTTAGCAGTTGCAGAAGGCCAGAGCTTCGTGACTTTGACAGTGTCTGTGTCTTGAACTTTTTGGACACGGTAGATCTGTCTGTCTATCTCCCTAACACTCTCATTCTCAGCAAGAGCCAAGGTCAAAATATGTGTACAAGTCTACGTCGATAAGGATTCCTATGCGCTATAACTAAGCACACGCCAAATGTGCGCTTGCAATATCTGGAGCTCCACCAAAAGCAGACCCTTTCTTGCAGGTGCAAAATCTGATGGCTGACCCGCGGGCATCATACACACTCACCGAGGCTGCCATTCCTCACGGATGCAAGGGACAAGACCCAGAGGTGTGTAGAATGCGTGATATTTTTCGTGCCATTACCGTACTCTACTTATATGGCCGCGTACCGCAGATATTTGACGTCCTTGCACAGAGGTGTCAAGAGCAAAATAAATAAGTAAATTGAATAGCGATCGCCTCGCAAATTTCACATTGGTGCGATATAACGGTATTTAAGAAGTCCTAAGTTTGAATCCTTTTGGTCAGTCAAAACACCCCAAAAATGTGTTTTATTCTTTTTGCTTTTGCCTTGATTTATGTACGTGAAGGCCTTGCTCGCTTGATTAGGAAAGGGCCAGAAAAATCTTGGAATAAGCTCGCATTGTGAGTGAAAACGAAGTGTTGCCCCCCTCGCATTGCTTGTAAGGGGTGTATTGATTGTTTTTTTCCGAACCTTGCATTCATTACTTATGATAAATGGTAAGTACAACTAGGGGTGGTCAGCACTGCTTGTCTTTGCCATGATTATATATTTTTCACAGTTTATATTGCCATTTACCATTTTTAATGGTTATATTTAATGGAGAGGCCAAAAAGATTGAACTCAGATGTGCAAAGACAAATAAGTCATCCATTAGTGAAACACTTTCAAATTGCTCTCTCAAGGTAGCCCTCCCAAGAGTTCGCGGGGAATTTTAGAAATTGTGATTGCTGATATGAACGGATCCGTGCATGATATTCTCATAAGCTAGCTGGCAACATACCCCAAACAAAGGAATAGCCGTGGGCCTAAATTAATTATATGCAGTAAGGGATCTTGCCTGCTGCTTTTTCTCGCTCGTTTCCTATAGGAGGACAAGGATTGTATTCAAGCCATGCTCTGCCCCTTGCATCGCCCTTGAACTTCCTATTACGTAAAACTCCAACAACCCTTTGCAGGATCCAGCATGTGCCAAAGCCTCGATTTTGGGCATAATGGAGCGTGTCTCAGAACAAGATGCTGACGTCGCCAGGTGATCATTAAACCTTATGCAATGCTGATGAAGTGAGTAGCAGGGCAATGGAAATTCGGCCGAGCGTCCTGGTTTCTCGTTTTGTTGACAACAGATCACAGAATGTGCAGGAGCAAGATGACAAGGGCCTTCATCTCATACAAAGGATGCAAGCTTCTGTCGAATAAATAATTTGATTTGACACCATTCGTAACGACTGCAACACCCAGGGAGGCCATGTTTGCTCGCCACCCTGCTATGGTTGAATGGCCGAGTGGGCACTCATGGCAGCTGTGGGAATTAAGAGTGCAAGAGATCCATCTTCTGGACTGGTGAGTTCTTTCAAGAAGATTGCAAGGAGGAAAGTCAGTTTCGCCTGAGGGTCCACAGGCGAGGGCTAGGCACTTCTGCTCGTATGAGAAAATACTACAACCAAAATCTGACATTTGTGGCTTGCAATTCGCAGGTATGGAGGCATGAAAATCATCAAAGGAAAGGAATACTACGACGCCGAACTGTGATTTTTATCATTTATGTATTAATAAGCAATGAACTTCGTGTCTGAGTGTCCTGTCGCATCGGTTGTTTTTTATTTTTCCCCACTCGTTGTGCCACCTTCCTTGTACTTTATTTTGTACCTACCATTGTAAAAGTAAGGTTAGGTAAAATAAGGTCACATCGCTATATATGCCTCCGGAAGGCATCTGAGCAGAAGCTTGGAAAAAGCCTGAAACCAAAAAGGCACTAGAAAAAATTAGGGGATAGGGCTAGGCACTCAGCCACAATAGAGGCCACACCATATATATATTTGGCTTGTTCAAAAAAGTCCTCAAACGAATTGGATATCTTCAAATTTAGGTGGGAAGACCAGCTGGCGGTGCTGTGTGCGAAGGCTAACAAGAAGTTCATGCGGACAGTCCAGCAGAATGTGTTCCTCATCCTGAACAGAGTGCCAGTCACATTTGCTGTCACAGCTCCTGAGCTCATGAGGCCTTCTATTTCTGTTATGGCGCATTCTTTGGACCAAAAGGTTTTGGCCAGAAAGGCGAAGGCAAGAAAGTGCGCGGAGATTGTTGAAAATATTTAAGCAAAGGTAGATAGGTAACATAGGCTTGGGTTACAAGGGTTACAAGGATGGCCTACAGCCCGAGTCTCTGGCTGATGGCAATTGGCTGGTGAAACAAAAACAACCAGTGTCGAAAATTGAAACT